>Ga0265298_10001814_pt1 | contig 31138 bp, 33 predicted proteins | sample AusTroGonzalo_MG_3_FD_193486 | JGI IMG/M metagenome (GOLD analysis project Ga0265298, IMG submission 193486) | Bovine rumen microbial communities from tropical cattle in Woodstock, Queensland, Australia - Gonzalo_01 | ecosystem: Host-associated > Mammals > Digestive system > Stomach > Rumen ... | reverse complement strand
GCCTTCGCCGACGCCGTGCGCGGCCAGTTCGTCAACAAGCAGATCACGATCCACTGCGCCCCCGAGGTGCTGACCAAGTACCAGCGCGCTGAGTTCAAGCTGACCGGCGTTTACACCGGCAAGGAGAACGACGGTTCCATCCGCTTCACCAGCGCCATCCTCGTCCCGATGGAGTCGATGTACAACTCCCCGATCCTCTTCGTGACTCCGAAGGAGAACATGAAGATGCTCGTGGACCTCGCCCACCCGGAGAACTGCATCAACGACATCCAGAAGGTGAATTACGACGTGAGGATCTTCGGCGAGTACTCCCTCGCTGTCGGCTTCGCGATCGCCGAGGCGGTCTTCGCCTCCGTCCCTGACGGGTACACCCCGTACGACGCCGTCCGCAACGAGGCCCAGGTGGACACCTCCAAGTGGACCAACGGCGGCAGCTCCAGCGGCTCCGGCGCCGGCAGCGCCTCCGGAACCGGCAGCGCCTCCGGTACCGGCAGCACCTCCGGTACCGGCTCGAGCACCGGCAGCGGTTCCGGCGAGGGCACCGCGTAGTCTCAAGTACAACTCCTAAAAACGTCAGATCATGGCTTACACGAAAGTATCCATCCCCCGCTTCGAGGCCGGCGGCGCGCCGACCGTCAAGAAGGCGACGGTCATCCTCGTGGACATCAACGACATCGACGCCGAGCCGTCCCGCACCCTCGGGAACACCCAGGTCGTCGGTGCGCTGACGCTCAAGACCGGTGCGAAGGCCGTCGGCATCTACGCCACGCCTTCCTCCATCGTCCCGACCGAGGAGCAGTCCGGCGAAGTGGATTCCAAGGGCATCATCCAGGGACTGGAGTACGTCCACCCGGGCAACTCCATCGCCATCGCGAACCACACCGAGGCGTACCTGAACCGCCCGGTCATCGCCCTGGTGCGCGAGTGCAGCGGCTCCGCCTCCGGCAAGTGCCTCATCATCGGCTCCATGTGCAACCCGCTGTACATGTCGCCGGAGTACACCAACTCCAAGGACGGTTCCAGCCGGAAATTCGTCTGGAAGCAGGACCAGCCCTCCAAGTTCGTCATCGGCACCTACACCGGCGCCCTCCCGACCCTCGCCAACGAGGTCTCCGAAGGCTCCGGCTCCGGTGAAGGCTCCGCGTAATGGAAGAGGAACGCCTCACTTCGATCGTGGTTCTGGCCCATCCCGGGTCAGAACCATTGGTCCGTGACATCTGGGACGCGTTCTGCGACTGGCCGCACGTGGTCTACACCTGGCCGGCCGGCATGTCCGTCAAGCAGCTGCTCGAGGAGATCCTCGCCGGCAACACCGAAGACGAGATCGCGCAGACCTTCGTGGTCGTGCCCGCGAACCTCGTCCCGGTGACCCGGGTGCGCTGGAGCGAGCTCCAGGATCCGGTCGTCGACGTGGATGGCTCTACCAGGCGCTTCTGGGGACGCGTACCCGTCACCTTCGACAAGGAGGTCCTCGTGGACTTCCTGCCGGAGAACGACGACGCGCCGGACGAGGCCTTCGTCCGCAAATACGTCATGTCCGGGGACATCCGCCCGCTGGAGGTGTCCCACAACTTCGGCAACTACTACACGAAGGTCCTGCGGGAGAACCCCTGCGAGAACGTCGTCATCGAGGCGATGATCCGCAAGCGCTTCCTGTACGTGGGACCGGCGGGATGGCCGGCCGTCACGGGCCTCTTCCACAAATTGCTGAAGAAATGACGGAGATCGAGCAGTGGCTGAGATCGGGAGCCGGGGTCCAGGAAGGTCTCCGGCTCCTGTCGGTTTACAAGCCGAACCCGTACCTGGCCAGGATGGTCGAACGCCATCCCCAGAAGTACCGCGACCTACTGATCCGGACGCTCTCCGGCGTCGGACGGGTCAGCGTCGAGCAGACGGCCTCCCGCTCGAGACCCCTTCGGATGGACTACCCGTTCCTCGGGGATCCGGACTGCCCGCCCGAGCTGAAGATACTCGCGGCGGACAAGATCACGGCCTACCGAGGATTCGTCCGAGAGCACGCGAAACTATCCTCCTGCACCACTCTCGAGGAGTGTCTCGAGACCGCGAAAAAGTGCATATTTTTTTACAGTCAGAATCGGAAAATCGTCTCCGAATTTGACTATTACAAGGAGCACCACGCGGTGCTCGGAAAACACCCGGTCTTCCAGGAGATGACCAGACGGCGCGAGCTCGTGTCGATGGGCATCCTGGATCTCGAGCGGAGACGCCAGGCGCTGCGCGACAACATCTGGCGCCTCCGGAAGCAGCTCGCCGCCGGAGACCGCCCCGACCTTGCGCCCGGACGGTCCGCGCTGCTGGAGACGAAGGAGCGCGAGCTCACGGAGATCGAAAAACTGATTGAAGACTATGAAAGGTCCTGTGGAAGAATTCCTGGAAGCCATGCTTCCGGGAAAGTCGGGGAAGCAAGAAGATCCTGAGCCCCAGAAGATGAACGCCAAGGGCGAGATCGACCTCACCCATCCGGAGGCCATCGTCCTGGACGCCATCGGTCTGATGCGGTTCCAGGATGTCGTTTCCGGAAAGAAGGCCCCGCTGTCGAAGCTGGACCTGTACGGCGGCCCGGCCAGCCTGGGCGCCTGGGAGGCCGTCCAGGAATACATCGCCACCGGCAGCCGGGGAAAGCTCTCCCCGAAGGAAGAGCATTATCTGGATCTGCTGAACCTGGTGTTCTCCCTGGACGGCCAGTACGGGAAGCGGAACACCATCCGGTTCCTCGTATCCCCCTACTTCGGTTTCAGCTACGAGCAGGCGAGCAACCTCTATATGGAGGCCATCGAGACCTTCTATGCCAACCGGGGCATCAGCAAGGATGCCATGCGGCAAAAGACTGCCGACCAGTACGACGCGCTCTACATCGCCGCCATGAACGCGGCAAAGACCTCGAAGGACTACAAGAATGCCGCCGAGATCCTGGATATGAAGGTGAAGGTGCTTGGGCTGGACCGGGAGGACGTGCAGGTGCTTACCAAGCAGGTCTACCAGATCCGGTACAGGGTGGTATCCCTGGATCCAGAGTCCATCGGACTTCCGAGGGCAAACCGGCGAGAGCTGGAGGGCATCATCGACGGAGTGCTCGCCGACAGCCCGGAATCTGAGCGCAAGCGCGTGAAGATGGAAGCCGGCATCATCGACTACGACATCGCTGAGATCCTTGAGCATGAGTCACAGGCGGCAGATTAAGACGGACGGCACCGCCCAGGGCGTGGCCGCAGTCCAGTATATGAACAAGATGGCGCAGATCGCCGCTCTCGTCTCGCCCAGGAACCTCTTTGCCGAGCTGGGGCGCGGATCCTCGAAGACCACCGATATCCTCACCGAGCGGATGATCGAAATCGTGTACGACATGCCTGGCGCCCCGTGCGCCTGGATCTCCGACACGTTCGCGAACCTCACGCAGAACGTCATCCCCACGGTACTGGAATCCCTGGAGCGGAAAGGGTACCACGAAGGAATCCACTACGTTATCGAGAAGCAGCCGCCGGAGTTCAACGAGGCGGAGAAGGCCGAGCTGGAGGATTGGCTGAAACCCCATTTCTGGAAGCCCCGGAACCGGATCGTCAGCTACAAGCGGGTGATCATATTCTTTACCGGGACGAATTTCACGTTCGGTTCCCTGGACAGGCCTTCCACCCTGGCCGGGCGCAGCTACGTCCACCTGATCGGAGACGAGGCGAAATACTTCAAGGAGGCCAAGGTGGCCACGATGCTCAAGGGTGTCCGCGGCTACCCGGAATACGCTGGTTCCGTCTATTACCGGGGCGTCACCTTCACTTCGGACGTGGGCGACCCGTCCAGGATCGGAGAGAGCGACTGGCTCGGGAAGTACGCCAGGACGATGGACATCGAAGCCATCGTCCTCGTGATGAAGGCCGGCCTAGTGTACAACGAGGCCATGCGGGAGTATCTCGCCGCGAAGGACCGGTGGATGCAGACCAACCTGCCGGCGGATCTGGACAAATGCCGGAAGCTGCTGGCCGTAGCCAACGAATGGCGACGGAAATGGATACTGCTGCGCAAGAGGAAGGAGAGCAGCAACTTCTACATCCGTGCGTCCAGCTTCGTCAATGTGGACATCCTGTCTGCCGAATGGTTCGCCGACGCCGTCAAGGGCGACGTGCCGGACCTAAAGACGGCCATCCTGTCCATGCGTGCTTCCCTCAGCTCCGGCGACCGGTTCTACGCCGCGCTCAGGGAGGATCACTTCTACCTGGACGGAAAGGACGAGGCAGCCTACGAGCGCCTGACCATCCGGGACACCGAGGACTGCACCGTGCTCAGGTACCTGGACATGGATAGGTCCCTCAGGGCGGGCGTGGACTTCGGAAACATGTGCTCCATGGTCGTGGGCCAGGAGGGCGCCTTCAAGGGGCGCAAGTGTCTCCGGTGCCTGAAGTTCCTGTACACGCTCGCGCCCGAGTACGTGGCCGACCTGGGCCGGAAGTTCAGGACCTATTTCTCCCAGCACAGAAACAAGATCCTGTACCTGTACTATGACCGTGCAGGCAACCAGTACAGCAAGGTGGGCAAGTCCCAGGTGGCCGACTTCAAGAAGGCCGTGGAGTACGACGGGGAGACCGGGCGACGGACCGGCTGGACGGTCCACCTGATGAGCCTGAACCAGGCGAACATCGCACAGGCCGAGGAGTACAGCTTCATGCTCAAGCTGCTGGGCGAGGAGAACCCGCGCCTTCCCATCGTGCGCATCGACTATTACGCCGCGAAGGAGCTGAGGCTTTCCCTGCAGAACGCGACCACCACGGTCAAGGACCAGGTGGTGTACAAGAATAAGAACTCCGAACGGCTTCCCGTCGCGGAACTTCCAACCAAGTCCACGAACCCCTCGGACGCCTTCAAGTACTTCTGCATGTCCAAGGACCTGACGGCCGTCGCGAAGGGATGGACGTCCGTTCCGGCCGGGAACCTGGATCCCATAATGAAATAGACATTGCGTCCCGAAATCGAGCCCTCGCCTGCCTCGGCGGGGGCTTTTGTCATATTTCACCTTTTTCGAGCCGTGCAACCGCGTCCGACGGAGAGCGCGGGCCGGGCTCAATCGTCACACAAGAAAGACGTTTTTTGTGATATGACGCCAGATATCGCTATGAATCAGCGCCTTATCGGTTCCCGACCCCCGGAAAAGGCCTGTTTTCCGGCTTTTTCCGTCCCGACTACCGCTTTTCGTGTCCTTTTGACCGCCAAAAAAGATGGATAATTTTGCATCGACAGGTGATTATTGAATGATTTCTTTCCAGGGGACGCAGTGATGCATCCCCTGGTGTCCTTTATAGGGTGTTTTCCCCTCCTAAATTTGCATCTGTGAAACTGTATGATGCCATACACGAGATGCGGCGGCTCACCCAGGAGGGTGTTCCGTTCTCGTTCACGTACATGTCGTACAACGAGTCGAAGAACAAATCGGAAGGGATCATCCACGTCCGCGCCGCGAAGCTCCGGAAGCGCGAGACCCGGAAGTTCAACCGGAACGCCGAGGACCAGGAGGCCTACCTTAACCTGGATACGAACGAGCCGCGCCGGTTCTGGCACCCGCTTCTGATGGAGTTCAACGGCGAAACAGTGACTCTATGACGGAAGTGAAAGCTATCAGCCGCCATTCTTTCGCGGCTCACCTGGATGACGGGCGGGTGTACCTCCTGTCGAACAAGCTGGGGGACGGGATCCCGCAGAACTTCTGGAGGATGGGCGACCCGAACTGGGAGGTCCTCCCCATGGACATCGGCGGAGAACGCATCGTCCCCTTCGGGCACGACAACCGGCTCCCGACCAACCTCCGGAACATCATTGACGACAACAACCTCGCCCCGGGCGTCCTAGACCGCCAGCTGGGCCTCATCTACGGGCAGGGACCGTTCCTGTACCGCCTGGCCTACCGGAACGGGGAGATCGTACGCGAATGGATCCAGGACAGCGAAGTCGAAGCCTGGCTCGCCGGCTGGGACGCACCGTCCTACATCAAGGGAGCCCTGGCCGACTACCTGCACCTCAAGGGCTATTTCAACGCCGTGTACCTGGAAAGGGGCCACCGCATCGGCCGGAAGGCCCGCATCGCCTGCCTGGAGCACATCCCGGCGAAGAACGCCCGCCTCGAGTGGACCGACACCCGCAACATCCGGGACGTCAAGCACATCATCGTGGGCGACTTCGAGCACGACTGCATGGGCACCGGGACGATGAAATACCCCGTGTACGACCGCCGGAACCCCGGGCTGTACCCGGCTTCGGCATCCTACAACCACACCTACTCCTTCGGGCGCGACTTCTACTCCATCCCGCAGTACTGGGGCACCCTCCGCTGGATCATCCGGGGCTCGGAGATCCCGACCATCTTCAAATACGTGACGGACAACGGCCTGAACCTCGCCTACCACATCCACTCCCCGAACGCCTACTGGGAGAACAAGCGCGAATGGCTCCGGAAGATCCACCCGGAATGGGCCTCCGACGACGTGAAGATCGAGGAAGAGATCCGGAAGCTGACGGACAAGTTCCTCACCTCCCTGACCGAGGTCCTGTCCGGCAAGGAGAACGCCGGCAAGTTCTTCCACACGGTCGACGTCATCGACGAGCAGACCGGGAAGCCCGTCACCTGGACCATCGAGCCCATCGACCAGAAGATAAAGGACTTCGTGGAGAGCCAGCTGAAGATCTCCGAGGCTTCCTCTTCGGCCATCACCTCCGGCATGGGCCTGCACCCCGCGCTGTCGAACCTCATCATCAACGGGAAGCTGGCCAGCGGATCCGAACTGCTGTACGCCTTCAAGCTCTTCCTCTCCAGCGACACGGAGATCCCCGAATCGACCGTCCTGGAACCCGTCAACCAGGCGATAGCCTTCAATTTCCCGGGCAAGAACCTCCGGGTGGGTTTCTACCACCGCTCCGTGAAGACGGAAGAGGCCACGCCCACCAACGACCGTATCAAAAACGAGTAGCCATGCTTTTCAATCTTGACGACAGGGGCCCGCAGGAGATCCAGCAGCTCACCGGCATCTACCTCGCGTCCAACGATTTCAGCGTCATCGCCTCCGAGCTGGCCGACGCGACCAACGCCGTGGCCGCCCTCGTGGGCGACGCGGTCATCACAGCGGCCGAGGAAGGGTACAGCTACGGAGATGAGTTCCCGCTCACCTTCGCCGTCCGGAAGGCCATCGCCGTCCTCGCCGTGTCCCGATACACCAGGAACAACCTGATCGCCCACGGCGACCACGGCGCGAAGGTCGTCGCCGACCAGAACGAGAAGGTCCCCTTCGAGTGGATGGTCGACCGCGACCAGCAGGCGCAGCAGGAGCGCTGGTACCGCTCCATGGACGCCCTGTACAAGGTCCTGGAGGACACGGAAGAGGAATCCTGGATGCATTCCGACATCCGGAAGCGGTACAAGGCATCCATCGTCCGCTCCCTGTCGGATTTCGAGCGCGTCTATCCCGTCGACGGCTCGTACTACGTCTACTACATGCTGCAGAGCCTGGTGATCGAGGCGCAGCCGAAGATCCGGCGGATGATCGGCGCCGAGGTGTGGGATGTGATGGTCGGCGAAAGCCCCCAGGATCTTCATAAGGCCCTGCTCCCGCTGTGCCAGCGCTACGCCATCCTCTCCGCGCTCATCACGGCGGTCCGCCGGTGGAACCTGGAGGTGTTCCCGATCGCCATCGCCCGCCGCTTCGCTCCCACCTACCAGGGTAACCGGTCCTCCCGCGTCGCCCTGAAGGAGGAGATGGACGCCTTCATCGAGGGAATCGAGGGCCAGCTGGAGGATATCCGCGAAGAAATCGCCGAAGAGCTGCAGGACGGGAACCCCGCCGCCGGCTTCGACCTGATGCCCAAGGGCGACCGGAGGAACAAGTATTTCTCCGCACAATGACAGAAATCGAGATCTTTGAGAACGGGAAGAAGGCATCCATCCCTTCCTCCTGGGCCGAAATGACTCCGGACCAGGTCCAGACGGTGTTCAGACTTCACGACCTGGCCGTCCGGAAAGGATGGACCGTCATGGACCGCAACGTGCGGATACTATACGCGCTGCTAGGCATCCGGCGTGGGATTCACCGGGCGTCTCCCAGGATGGCCGAGAATGTCGCGATGATCTGCGAACGTTGCTTCGGTTTCCTGGGTGACGAGGGCCTTGTCTTCAACGGCATCTCCAACCCGCTACCGAGTGCCGGCGGGCTCTACGGACCCGGAGAACTGATCATGGACCTCACGTTCGGCGAGTTCCGTGCGGCGGTCAGGGCGCAGCAGGCCTTTCTGAAAGGTCGCCGGACCGAGGACTTGGACGAGATGGTCGCATACCTGTACAGGAGCAGGTATCCGAAAGAGAACCGGGCAGGAAGGCACGCAGGCCCCATCGTCGGGAAGGTGTTCCGGAAGGATCTCCGCAAGGCAGGACGATTGAAGGCCTGGCAGAAGCAGCTTATCCTGATGTGGTTCTGCTCCTGCCTTCAGTACCTTCAGACGGGAAAGGTCGAACTGGACGGCGAGGAAGTCGACCTGTCGCTGCTCTTCCATGGGGACGGACCGTCAAGAGGACCGCAGGTTACCTGGAACGACCTGCTGTACCAGATAGCAAAGGAACAAACGCTTGGAAGTATCGACAGGGTGGAAGAGGAGCCGCTGTTCTCAATCCTCGCACTTATGTGGTCGAATTATAAGGAGGCAAAACGATATGAAGAGGCTAGTAAAGCTCGCTAAGGTCACGGATTACCTGATGACGTTCCGGGTGCCCGGATATCCGCACATCAATCCGATCCTGACGGTCAACCAGGAGAACGCCGCATCCCAGCTGCTTCGGACATCCGGGGAGCAGCTGCTCATCGCCATGCCGGAAGGACGGTTGTACGGGAAAGACTCCGACTCGTTCGACGAATCCGTGTCATTCGCCGTCTTCTCCCTCTCCAAGGTGAACGGACCGGCCAGGACCCCAGAGACGGCCGAGACTGCATACACCAACCTGCTCCACATCCTGGACGAGTGCCTGAACAAGATCATCGAGGACCTGCTGGGCACCGCGACCAATTCGCCGTGCCCGCTTCTGGCAGGGCTCGACATCACGACTGTCGACGTCATCCCGGAGTACTCCATCTTCGCCGGATGGAGCGGGTACTACATGGAAATCGTGCTCGAGTGATGGGAATCAAGGAACGGTTCATCAAGGAGACCCTCGAGTCCCAGGGGCGACGGATGCTCAAGTCCCAGGGGCTCGCCATGGAGGAGAGCCTCCGGTTCCATACGAGAAGGACCTACAGCAACCGATACATCTCAGTCACGCAGAAAGGAGAGATGAGCGGCGTCCTTACGTTCACGCATACCGTCCAGGAACGGTTCCTGGATCTTCGCCGGCTTCGTCACGGCTCCAAGGAGTCTCCACGCCCGAGAACCCGTCAGATACACAACCGCTTCGTCATGGGGACGTTCAATGCGATCGCCAAGGAACTCATGTACGGATTTACCGAAGATGTCATCGACAGGATCCGGAAGGAGATGCAGCAGTAGCCAGAACGTCCTGTCTGATAAGGTTATGTCCTTTTTGGCCGCTTTTTAGCGGCTATTTTTGTTCCATAATTCTCGAATTATGGCAAGAATCAAAGAGGAAGATCTCAGGCTGAACGTCATTGTCAACGGCGACGACGGACGCAAGAAGATCATGGAACTGGAGCAGGCGGTAACCTCCAGCAACAACCGCATCAGGGAAATGCGGAAGGAGATGGCCATGCTCGCCAGGGAGGGACAGACGAACTCCGCCAGGTATAAGGAGCTCTCCCAATCCATCAAAGACGAGACGGCGTCCATCAAGCAGAACAAGGAGCAGATGAATGACCTCCGCTCGAAGCTGTCCCTGAACTCCATGACCATCGGCGAGCTGAGCAAGAGGGTCCGTGAACTCCAGGGTGCATTGAGGAACGTTGCTCCGGGAACGGAAAAATGGAACGAATTGAACAGCGAGCTCCGGGCGACGGAAGCCAGGCTCAAGCAGCTGAAGGGTTCGGCCGGCGGAGCAGGATCTTCCATAAACGGACTCACCGGAACACTGGGTAAGGCCGCCGGCGCATTCACCGCCGTGCTCTTGATCGGAAGGAAGGTCGTTTCCTTGTTCTCTGGCGCGTTTAACACCATCAAGGATTTCGAGCAGGCGAACGTGGACCTCGCCACCATCCTCGGGAAAGATGTCGGCCTGATCTTCGACCTTACCAACCAGGCGAAGGAGCTCGGCGCCGCGACGAGATACACCGCCTCCGAGGTGACCGGGCTGCAGACCGAACTCGCGAAGCTCGGATTCTCGCAGCGCGAGATTCTCCAGATGTCCCAGCACGTCCTGAATTTCGCGACGGCTGTCGGTTCAGAGCTTCCCGAATCGGCCGCGCTCGCGGGCAGCACCCTCCGCATGTTCGGACTTCGGGCGAGCGAGACGGAAGACGTCATGGCCACGCTGGCCCTGTCCACCAACAAGAGCGCCCTGAACTTCTCCTACCTACAGACGTCGATGTCCATCGTCGGACCGGTAGCGAGGACGTTCGGCTTCAGCGTAAAGGATACGACGGCCCTCCTGGGAACCCTGGCGAACGCCGGCTTCGACGCATCATCCGCCGCCACGGCGACGCGAAACATCATCCTGAACCTCGCAAACGCGAACGGAAAACTGGCGAAAGCCCTCGGAGAGCCCGTCCATACCTTCCCGGAACTGATCGACGGCCTCAAGACATTGAACGACAAGGGAGTCGACCTCGCTACCACCCTCGAGCTGACGGACAAGCGCTCCGTCTCAGTTTTCAATGCGTTCCTCTCCGGAGCCGATAGCGCGAAGGCGCTCCGGGAAGAACTGGAAGAAACGGGAGGCGTCCTTCAGGACATCGCCGACAAACGGATGAACACCCTATCCGGTTCCATCGACCAACTCAAGTCCGCGTGGGAGCGTTTCATCCTGGTGATGGAGAACAGCAAGGGCGTCTTGAAGGATGTGGTGGATCTCCTTACGAACATCGTTCGCGGCGCGACACCAGGCGAAGAGACCGATTCCGGAGAAACGGCCAGAAGGACACAGTCCTATGTCGCCGGCCTGTGGAACATGTACTTCAACGAAAAGGACGGCGTCGACCTGATCAACAAGGCCATCCAAGCCGACGAACAGACCATGGAGCGCGGATTGAAGGAGGCGGAAAGAAAACTCGAGAGCGCATCCGGCATCCTCGCGAAGCGTCGCGCGAAGAAAGAGGTCGAGTATTATCGGCAAGGACTGGCCGTGATGGCCGGAGCCAGGCAGGAACTGTCCGACAGGCTGAAGTGGAACGCCGGAACATATAATTCCGGCGGCGAAACGGGCAGCGGAGATGGAGGCTCCGGCGGCGATGGCGGTAAGAAGAACAAACAAGCCTGGTCCCTCCAGTCTGACGAGGCCTTCCTTACGGCCAAGGCGGAACTCACCCGCCAGTTCAACGAAGGGCAGATCGAAAGCCAGGAGGAATACGAGAAGAGGCTGTACCAGCTGGAAGTGTCTTCCCTGGAAGCACGACTCGCCACCGGAAAGGAAAAAGGCGCCGCCCGGGCTAAGATCGAGAGCGAGATCCAGGATAAGACCATGGAATACAACGCCAAGGCGAAGAAGGCCCGCGAAAAGGCCGACGCCGACGAGAAGAAGGCCCGTGAGAAGGCCGAGGCCGCCGAAAGAAAGGCCCGCAAAGAGCAGCTGGACCAGGTTCAGAAGAGATTCAACGCCGAGAAAGATGCCCACGAACTCGCCCTGCAGCAGATCGAGAATGAATGGGATGAACGGCTGCGATCCGTCAAGAAGGGATCCAAGGAAGAGAAACAGCTGCTGAAGCAGAAAAATTCAGAACTCCTCAAGGAAGACGCACGCTACCTCGCTGAGCTCCGGACACTACTGGAAGACATCGTCCAGACCGGCGTCGTGGACGGGGTGGAACTGACATCCGAGGAGCTGCTGGCCTACAAGAAGAAACTGGCCGACACCATCCATAAGATCAACCAGAACGCAGCTTCTGAGGCTTCCAACGAAAAAGAAAGCTATTCCGGGCGTTATGGAGGCGAATCGGAACTCTTCGGCATCAAGGCCAGCGACTGGGACCTTTTCTTTAGCAATCTCGAGAAAGGGAAGCTGGGAGCGGAAGATCTCGGGCTCGCCTTGAAAGGGATTGGCGAAGTGGCCCAGGAAGGGTTCAAACTGGCGAACCAGGCTATCAAGCTGACCAACGCGAAGGAGAAGAAAGCCCTGGATGACTACAAGAAGGGACAGGACTCCAGGAAGAAGGCCCTGGAAGAACGGTACCGGGCCGGACTGATGACCGAGTCCCAGTACAACGCCGAGGTGGAGAAGATGGAGGCCGAGATGCAGGCGAAACAGGAGGAGATGGAACTGCAGCAGGCACAGCGGACGAAGACAATGTCCATCGTCGAGTCCATCATCAACACCGCACTCGCCGCCACGAAAGCCCTTGCACAAGGTGGCATGGCGGGTATCGCCATGGCCGCAATCGTCACCGCCCTCGGCGCAGCGCAGACCGCGATGATTGCAGCGCAGCCCGTCGGCTATGCTGACGGCGGCTACATCGTGAAGAGACGCCAGGACGGGAAGCAGTACGACGCCGACTACGCGCCAGACAAGCGCGGCTATGTGAAAGAGCCGACGGTCCTCGTGGGCGAAGATGGGCCGGAGTATGTCATCCCGGCCGAGGCCCTGAAGAACCCGCAGATCCGGATGGTAGTGGACACCATCGAGAGCGCGCGCAAGTCCGGACGTCTCCGGAGCCTCCGGATGGAAGCCATCAATCCCGCGATGTCGGTCTCCGGACGTGCCGCCGGCGGATACACCTCGGGTGCGGCTCCGGTCGACATGTCCGTGGCGCTGGCCGAGATGGCCAGGATGTCCGAGACCGTGGACCGGCTGAACGCCATCCTCGAGAACGGCATCGACGCGAACGTGTCGATGCTCGGCCCCCATGGCCTGGTGAACAAGATCAACGAATACAACCGAGCAAAGAACAGAGGCAACCTGTATGATCGAGATACGAACCAAATCCGGAGTCGCTCTAGATCTCGCTCCGGACGCTGAATTTGAGATCGAGATGTCGAACCCGCTCCTGGAAGGGGATGGGATTCCCGTCGCATTCTCGACGTCCATCGCGTTCCCCCCGAGCGCCACGAACCGCACCGTGTTCGGCTACCTGCCGGCGATGATGCTCCCGCCGACCATCCTCCGGGTAGGAGCGTACATATTCTGCAGCGGAGTCCAGCTGCTGTCCGGGACGCTCGTATACGACAGCGTGGACGAAGACGGGAACTTGCTGTACACCTTCACGGAGCGGGAGGTCGACGACGACCTGAACAAGAAGATCTGGCAGCTGAACCTGCCGCGCAGTCGGGTGAGCGCCAATGAGACGGGCTACCCGACGGCCGACCAGCTCGCGGCGAACGTCCGGGCCGGAAGCGTCGAAGGCGTGGGTGCCCCGTTCCTCTTCGACCCGGAAGGGGCCGTCACGAAATTCCACAACATCCCCACCCGCACCACGGACACCCGGTTCACACCTTGCGTCAGCGTCCAGCGGATGCTCAACGCCGTCCCCGCGTTCAAGCTGGACACGAGCGCGGCCATCTACACCCTGGACAAGATCTACGTCCTTGGACTGCACAAGGAGTTCACGGGAAACATCAAGGGATACGGAGACGTCCTCCGGATCGCGGACTCGCTCCCCGACGTGACGCTCATGGACGTGATGAGCGAGGTCTGCAAGATGCTCTGCGCGACCATTTACAAGGATGGAGACGGATACGCTCTCGTGAACTTCGGCCTGGTCGGATACGCCGTCACCCTGGACTGGGACGCGAAGGTGTGCGACACCTTCTCCCTCTCCATGGAACCGGAGCAGGGGTATGGATTCGGATGGCCGAAGGAGGACAACGGGAATAGCGGAGAGGTGTCCGAGGCGATCGCGATCACAACCGTCTACTCACTGAAGAACGTCCTTCGGGCGCGACAACAAGGAATATATGTCCCGGTAAAGCATACCGGCATCCTTTCCACCCCGGGCACCTACGACACCTATTCCGTCCAACCGGACTTTATCAACCTCTCCGACCATGAGTTCGTCCAGGTGTGCGAGATTCTGAACGTACAAGACGACGACATCGACGGGGACGTCAACGGTGAGAAGGTCGACAGGCACATGTCCGCCACCCTCATCAAGAACGTGCCGACAGAATACGTCCGGATGGAATGGGACGAGGACGATTCCTATCCGGAAGGAGGAATCTGGATACAGGTCGCGGACGCGTACCGGATGGCCGGAGAGGTCACTTTCCCGGCAGACGGCGGCGAGCGGGATTCCAACATCATCTTCGGACTCTACGAGAGCGGACAGCTGGTCGGCAAGGGCATCAAGATGTTGGATGACAGCGGCGGAGAGTCGATCCTCACTTCCGGATATTCCCTCGCCACCTTCGTCCTCTCTGAATACCATGAGAAATACCAGGACTGGCTTGCCAAGAACCGACAGGTCATCTCCGTTGACCTGAACCTCAGCCTGAAGGACATCGCGAGCTTCCGGTTCTGGCATGCCGTGAGGATCCGGAGCAGGCGGTTCGTCGTCAAGCGGCTGTCTCTCCGGCTCTCCGCGAGACGGGACGGAGTCCTGTCCTCGGCCGAGTTGGTCTCGATGTAGCCGTGTCCTTTCAGACACTCCGAACGAACGTATTTTTGCAACATGGCGATCGCTATCACAAACCCGAACAGCAACAAGACGTACGTCTTCGCGGAGACGGCGGAAGACCTCACCGTGACCGGTCTCTCCACGTCGTCGAACGTGACGATCACCGTATTTGTCAACAGTTCATCGGTCGCCTCCTTCGAACTCACCCCGCATCCGACGAGCGCGTCCGTCGTCGTCCGCTTCCGCGAGATCCTGAACGCCGTCCTCCCTCACATCTCCGGAGCCGTCCCGGATACGACGTCGGCCTACACGAACCCCGTGTACGTCCGGGCCTCGCAGGGCGGGACGAACGTCGACACTTCGACGATGTACTGCTTCCGGGGCGGGAGCGACGCGCTGCAGTCCAGCTTCCCGCACTCCACGCACTGGCTTACCTGGAAGCCCCAGGTGACGCGGACCTATCCATGGGCGAAGGAGGTCCTCTCGCTCATCAAGCCAGCTTCGACCTCCATAACCGTCACCGGGAAGGTCTACCTCAGCACGGGATCCAACGTGACCGTGACGCTCGGGACCTTCTCGTCCGCGAGTACGCAGGTTTCCATCTGCTCGGTCAACTGCTCCCTGTCCAGGATCCAGGGGTTCAGCGGCGTATCAGGAAAGACCGTCCTCGGGTATGACGTCTACACCGGAAACATCCTCGCCCACCGCTTCATCGTGAAACCGGCCCGCCTCCGTCAGAGGGAGTTCCTGTACGCGAACTCACTCGGCGCCCTGGACACCGTATTCGCGACGGGCGACGTATCCAGGGACACGGAGTCGGAGCTCGCGACCGCCCGGATCGGCGGCCAGGAGGTCGAGCTGTCCAACGACGCCGTCGAGCACTTCAAGGCGAACACCGGCGGGCTGCGGAAACGCCGGGAGATGGACCAGTGGCAGGACTTCTTCCGCTCCACGGACCGCTGGGTCCTCCTTCAGGGCGACGTGCTGCGCCGCATCGTCATCGACTCCATCGAGTCCGACATGAAGGAGCACAAGCTCTCCGGAGCGAGCTTCACCTATCACTACGCCGACCGCTTCACCGGACGGTATTATTCAGACTCGGCCGTCCCGGCCTTCGATTATAGCAACTATGAAAACGACTGACCTCAAAGAGCGGACGGCCTACGCGACCGCCATAATCGCCTTCGTGATCGGATGGGGAATCACCATCTGGGGATTCTGCATCCCGCCAAAGGGGGAGATCTCCACTTCCGTCCTCACCGTCCTCGGCGAGGCGATGGTTTACACGGCATCCGTGTTCGGAGTAACGCTGTATTTCTCATCCCAGATGGTGCGGCTCAGGCATGAAACCAGGGAGTATATCCGGAAACTGGAACACCGGCCGGATGACAACGTACAGGAGGAGGAAACGGAATGAGACTGACAGTTGATCGCAAATGGCCGAAGGGGACTTACACCATCGGCAAACTGTATGTCGATGGGGTACTTTTCTGCAACACCCTCGAGGACCGCGACCGGGGGCTGCGCCAGGGAGACACCATCGCATCCATCAAGGTCCGGAAGGTCTATGGCGAGACCGCCATTCCGAAGGGGACGTACCGGGTGGCCATGAACACGGTTTCACCCAAATACGCCGCCGTCGACTGGTACAAGAACCTGTGCGGCGGGAAGATGCCCCGCATCGTGAACGTCCCCGGCTTCGACGGCATCCTGATCCATCCCGGCAATACTGCCCTGGACACCTACGGCTGTATCCTGGTCGGCAAGAACACAAAGGTCGGCCAGCTTACCGAGAGCAAGGCGACCTTCCAGAAACTGTACAAGCGCATGAAGGCCGCATTTGACCGGGGAGAAACCATCACCATCGAAATCCGATAGGCCATGAAGAGGAAAATGAAAGGAAACGACCTCCGGTTCAACTGGAGAGTCAAGGACGACGAAGGGCATCCGTACAGCGTCGAGGAAAAGGACCTGACCGTCGTCCTCCGCGGCCCCCACGGCGCCGTTCCCGTCAACGATGTCTCCTTCGAGGGCAACGTCGTCTCCTTCACTTTCTTCGGCAAGGACCAGAAGGAGTTCGGCATACACACGGCGGTCCTGATCGAGAACGCCGGCCGTGAACTGATGAAGACCGTGGACTTCGTGGGCGCCGTTGAACTCGTAGCGCACACCATCCAGGAAGGCGGGAGCGACAGCTCCCAGCTCTCCATCGACACGGTCGACCTGGAATCCACCGTCGTCGTAGGCATCCCCGGTCCGCGCGGTCTCAGTATGTACCAGTACGCCGTCAAGTACATGGGCTTCGAGGGAACCGAACGGGAGTTCTGGGAGTGGTACAAGAAGGCGAAGGACGACGCGGACGCGGCGGCCGCCAGCGCCGGCAGGGCCCAGGCCAGCATCGAGGAGTCCGAGGCGGAACGGGCGGCGACCTTCGCACGGCTCAAGCAGGACCTGGAGGACGCCTTCGCCAACGCCGACTCGCTCGTCGACGACCTCCGGAAGTTCCCGGTCATCTTCGTCGAGGAGCTGCCGGATCCTTCGGAGAACACCATGCGCAAATACTACTACATCCCGTCCACGTCCGACCCCGGCGCCTACGAGGTGTACCTGTCCTACAAAATCGAGGACACGTACTACTGGAAGCAGGTCGGCAGCACCCGGACGGACTTCGAGCAGTACCTGCGCAAGGATGACATCATCGAGCTGTCCGAGTCCGAGTACGACGCGCTCCGCGTCAAGGACCCGGACAAGTTCTACTTGACCCACGAGGACAACGTCGAGGAAGAGGAGGCCGGAGAATGATCTTCAGGAACGGCAAGGAGATCGTGGACATCCACAAGGGCGGCAAGGCGGCCACGGCCCTCTACAAGGGCAGCCGGCTCGTCTGGGAGGCCGTCAAGAGCTGCTTCGGCCGCGGCATGTGGATCGAGGCGAAACCGTGGGTCAACACCGACGGATGGAGAAACGACAGGTAAATAAAGAGATATGGCAAAGATAAGCCCGAACAACATACAGAACCTCGATGAGAACTGGGGATTTGACCAGAACACCGAACTCCCGTTCAGCGGGGAGGCGGTGCAGGCGTTCATCAAGTCCTTCCTGCGGAAGGTGACGGCTGCGGCATGGTTCGACACCACGACCGCCACCATCTACTTCTTTGCAACCGAGGAAGATCGAGACATATTCGTCGGCGACAGGTCACGGACGGACCTCGTGTCCTTCTCCTGCCCGATGAACTTCTCCGGCACACTCTACCAGGTAAAGGTCACCAACAACAACGGTTCGACCAACCTGAACGTGGCAACCAATTCCGGGACGTGCCCGCTCTCCCTGTCTTTCGTCGTCCAGGAGAAGGCCATCACGGAAACGCAGTGGACGGATACCAACACCCCGTGCTATGTCACTGTCTTTATCGACCGGGGCCTGACCGGCAACTACGTGGCCTTGACGGAACGGATCCTTTATAATCCCGAGGTTAACATCACTCTCGACGTGTTCAGCTACCTGGCCAACGGAGGCAACCGGGTCAAGTTCCAGTTCGAGGCCGAAGACGGGAGCGTCACGTCCGCGCTCACATACTCCATCCAGCTGGCGGAACTCTACGTCGAACTGTACAACAATTTCTGGTACCAGCCCGTCATGGGCGGGGATCCGTCGACGTTCCAGCTGGGCGGCTTCCGCATCGCCGGCGCCGGCTCGAAGACGCTGCACATCTCCCTTTTCGACTCGTCCGGGACGAAGGTCGTGGATGACCTGGCGACGCTTATCGGCACGACCAACGCCTACGCTTCCACGCCGTATTACTACCGCTTCGCCCAGGGCAGTCCCATCCTGGATCTTGCCACCGGTGTCTACACGGTAAGGGTCTATGTCTCGACGGCCGGACTGGATTCCGAGACGATCGAGTACAACATCATGTTCGTGGCGGACGGTGATGAAACCACGGCACAGCTGGTGTGCGTGAACGATATCGCGGACAAGGCATTCAATTACGCGACGGCCAACCTGTGCACCTACGCCCTCTATGACGGCGGAGCTTCCTTCACGGATCTGACGGCAACCTTCCTCCAGAAGGATGGGGCCGTCACCGTAAGGACAGTCGTCCAGGAACTGGCGGATATCTCGACCGGAGAAGCGCACACCCTTACTTACGAGGTGCTGTGGCCCGGAATCGAAGGAACCGGGTATTTCATCGGTTTCCTGCTGGAGATGGGAGTCGGGTCGGCATCCGCCGTCATCCCCGTGGACAACTCCACGGTATTCCCGCCGACAGACGGCTACGACTTCTACCTGCTCGCATCCGGCCGTTCCAACGGGGAGTCCAACCGGGAGAAGGTCATCAACCTGGCCGACAACGCCCAGCTGCAGGCGACCTGGACCGAAATCGATTTCCTGACCGGGATGGACGGCTGGACCGAAGACGATGAAGGACGCCCCTGCCTGCGGATCCCGGCCGGCTCGAAGATGGTGCTCCCAGCCTCCGCCTTCCGGTTCTTCGCCGGTGACAACTGCACGCTGGAGCTCTGCTACAAGGTGGCGAATGTCGCCGATTACGACGAGGACGTGATCACCATCGGGGCCAACCATGGAACCGCCGGATTCTCCGGCCTACGTATCCGTCCCACGAACATAACCGTCCATTCCGGCGCCGATACGACAGCCGGTAACGACATCTACCAGGGGACCAACCTCTGCGACGATGAGCCGGTCCACCTGGCCCTCACCATCAACCCGTATTACGAGGGAAACCACAAGCTCGTGAAGGGCTATGTCAACGGAGGAAAGAACTTCCTCTTCGCCTATAACTCTTCGGTCGATTGGCAGATCAACGGAGGCCTGACCATCGGTTCGGACAAGTCCGACGTGTTCCTGTATTTCATCCGACACTACCCGGTCGCCCTCTCCGATGCTGCCGTCCAGGTCAACTACATCAACTCCCTGACAAGCGTCCAGGAGCGCGACGGGATGAACACGCGGCTCCGGTCCGTGCTTGACTCCGGCCAGACCAACATCGACTATGAGGCCGTAAAGAACAGCGACTTCAATTTCTTCGTGCTGACCATGGAGCAGGGCAACGGCGTTCCTTCCGCAGCCAACGGATGGGGAAAGAAGACGACGGGACTCTCGACGCTGGAGATGCACTTCGGCAAGCATCCTGATTGGGATTGGAAGATGGAACACCTGGAGACGATGGGACAGGGCACCACGTCGATGAATTACTACAGGTGGAACATCCGGTGGCGCATCGACAAATCCAACGACAGCAAGAAGGTGCCCGTTTCCTACCTGGCATCCCGCACCAAATCCGGAAGCAAATACCAGTACCAATGGGGCGTGGCGGCGAATTCCAAGACGGTCCGGTTCGACGGGGATACGCACCCAGCTCTGATGCGTATCACGGCGAAGATCAACATGGCCTCTTCCATGCAGTCGCATAAGATCGGCGCCACCCGGGCTTATACCGAGCTCCATGACGCCATCGGACTCCGGAACGAGGCACAAACTCTGGCCGACAACAACGGCACCCCGCGCCCCGTCGTATCCGTGTATGAATACCCGGCCTTCGGCTTCGAATACGACCCCCGTTCGGACACCTACACCTTCATCGGCCTGTTCACCATCGGTCCGGACAAGGGCGACAAGCCCACCTTCGGGTTCGATGCGGTCAAGTCCTCCCTCATTTCGATGGAGGGTACCGACCACAACCAGCCGCTGGCAAAGTTCGCCTATCCCTGGAACGAGGACGTGAACTACTTCTACGACGAGGAAGGCCTGGCCATCGACCTGGGGAGCGGAAACCGTCTGACCGGACTTGAAGTGGGCAACTGCTACGGAAAGGGCACGGACGATGCCGACGATCAGGCCGATATCCGGGACATCCTTGTGGCGAAGTTCAAGCCCGCCTACGAGGTGGTCTGGAAGAATTCGACGCTCTTTTTCCCGATCCTGTCCGGGAGTGAATGGCATCAAGGCACTGTGGCCGGCACGCTTGCATACATCAATGCACACCTTTCCGATGTGCCTGCACAGGGGTACACCGGATTCCGGAACCGGATGTATGACGATCGGCTTTCGTACGCCGACCTTCAGTTCTGGATCGAGGGAGACGACGCCTACACCCTCCATTACTTCGACGAGAAAGACGGGGTGTACAAGGCCGACATGAGCCTGTCGGAGCAGAACGGAGCACCCGCCGCCGGGACAACCGCCCAGGAGCGTAATGAGTGGTTCCGGGCGCAGCGCCGGGCACGGTTTATCGCTTCGGCCGGTAATTACTGGGACCTGGACGACGCCATCTACCATTACGCGTACTGCATCAAGACGGGCGCGACGGACAACTTCGCCAAGAACTCTTATCCCTACCTGATGGACCAGCTCTGGAGGTGGCGGCAGGATGACCTGGATTCCATCTTCGACATCGACAACTCCGGTCGCGACTCCAAACCGTATTACATCGAGTACTCCGATGCTGTAGGTAACACCCCTTACTTCGCCGGCTCGAACTCCGTCTTCTGGACGCTCATCAATGAGTGCTTCTGGGACGATTACGACAACGGAGCAGGGAAGGGCATCAGGACCATCGGAAGAATGATGGTTAACGCCATGATGTCCCTTTCGGGACAAAACAACCCCTACGACGGGTTTGTTAAATACATCGAGCGCTGCTTCTGGGACAATGCCCAGAACTACTTCCCGGAGAGCGCCTACAATGTGGACAGCCAGTTCAAGTATGAACAGGCCTGGCTGGTGAACGGGCAGAACGTACCGCCGCTGACGCAGGCCCTCGGAAGTCACTTCTCCGGAGAGCGCCTTTGGGTACGCCGCCGCGCGGTTTACATCCTCTCCCTGTTCCGCTGCGGCCCCTTCGGGGACTACTCCGACACGTCGCTCGGAACCATCTCCTTCCGCCCGAACTCCGTCTCCCTCAGCGTGAAACCCCTGACATGGCTGTATCCCGCCCTCGCGGTGGGCCAGAACGCCGTCGTGCATGGTGGCAGGACCGCCCCTGGAGTGGCTGCAGTCCTCGCCCAGACGGCGGACGGTAACACGGCGATGTACATCCAGGGAACGAACCACCTGACTTCCCTGGGCAACCTGAAGAATGTCGTCCTCGGTCTCCAGGACATCAACAACATTACCGTCACCGGCGCCAAACTGACGGAGTTCCTCATCGGAGATCCGGCTGCAGCAAACGTGACGACCAATATCCCCGGCCTGGTCTTCGCCAACAACCGATGCCTGGAAATCATCGACGCCAGGAACGCGGACTCCATCAAGTCCGTGACCGGCCTGGAGAACTGCATCCGGCTCCGGACGCTCCTGCTGGAAGGGACGGGTGTCACCAATGTGGACATCCCGTCCGGCTCGAAGCTGGAGGCCCTCACCCTTCCGTCCGTCATCCAGCGGATTGCGCTCCGGAATCTCCGGCACCTTGACTACCTGGACGTGGATGGGTGCAGCGCCGTCCACACCCTCATCGTCGAAGGCTGCCCCGGCATCGACCCGTTCGATCTCCTGGGCGATGTGGTGGAGAATTCCTCCGTCCTCCAGTATGTCCGGCTCATCTGGAATGGTGTGTATGAAGACAACACCGGGGAGACGATTGACACCCTCGTCAATCTGGCCACGGGCGATTGTCATGGGCTGAACGGCGATGGAACCGTCATCGACAAGCCTTTTGTCGAAGGTACCATCGACATCACCGGCTGGTCCGCCGCGGTCATTCCGGTCTGGCTGGACATCGAATCGGACGAAGCCTACGGGAACAATTACCGGAGAATGAGAATTTCCACGTTCGGGACGGCTCTCAATATCATCTACGACCCGGCCCACATCCGCATCATGGGCTACATCCTCACGAGCGAGGGCGACCGGCTCATTTCCTCAGACAACCTTTACCTGACAACGAATAATAACTGATATCATGCCTAGAGACAAACAACTGACGCAGAATGGAGCACGGGTACAGAAACTTCTGAACGCCATCCAGCCACCCATCGGGACTTCGCAGCCGGCCGGTGGATTTCTCCCGAATATCTTCTACGCGCTCGGAACGCTGTTGGCCGATACGACCTTCTCCCTCGCTGCTCCGGCGCAGGAGGATGCCAACATCGTCAACCACTACTACTGGACCTTCGAGACGGGTTCAACGGTTCCGGACATCAATTTGCCGGCAGGCATCACCTGGATAGGAGGTGAAGCTCCGACCTTTGAGGAAAACACGCACTACGAAATCTCCGTGCTGAACGGCATCGGCGCTTTCATGTCCGTCGAGATCGAGCAGGAGGGGGAATGATGGACACAATGCTGCATCGCCGGCGATTCCTCGCGGTATCCGGCGATAAATACGTCAAGTTCGCGGACCCGGATGTAGCAAGGATCTGCATTGAGCAATTCTCTTCCGACGGGAAAGGTGTTACCTATGAGGATCTGGCGGCTGTGACGAGTATCTGGCGTGTGTTCTCCGGCAAAGGCGCATCAGTAGTTTCATTCAAGGAGCTTATGTACTTTACGGGGCTGACTTCTATTGGTTCGGGTGATTTCAACGGTTGGAATAATCTGCAGGAGATTGGGGTCCCTCCGTTTATCACGAGCTTCGAGATGTCCGCTCGTCCCTCTCTTCAACATGTCCATGTCTCTGACTTGGATGGTTTCCTGAATCGAGTAGCGCCAAACGCAGCAGCACCTGTGGGCTATCATATATATGTTAACAACATTGAGATAACCTCCATAGTTTTTCCGACAGGCATAACAACTATTCCTGCGAATGTCTTAACGGGAGCCTCACACATCATTTCTATCTCGATTCCGGAAAGTGTCGTCAGTATCGGCGATAATGCATTTGCAAATTGTTCATCGCTGAGTGGTGATCTGAATTTGCATTCCGGGATAACGACCATCGGCTCATCAGCCTTCGTTGGTTGTACTTCTCTCAATGGAAGGCTTACTATTCCGGCAACTGTGACATCCATCGGTGAGATGGCGTTCCGCGGTCTTACAAACATTCGTGAAGCGGTGGTGCTCGCAACCACTCCTCCGACAATAGGGCAGTATCTCGTCTTCGGTAATGCCAGCTACAAGATATATGTTCCTTATAGCTCCGACCACTCGATTCTCGATTCTTATAAAACAGCGCAGAATTGGAGCGTCTATGAGTCTCGAATCTTCGAGCTTAACCCGGACGGAAGCGTTCCTAACAATTAAAATCGTAAGTGATTGATTATGAGTAATTTTACCCCCCCCCCCCTCTTACGAAGAAGGATAATGATGAGTAGTGGCAGCATAGAGCCGCACCTTGTCTATTGGTGGAGTGGAAAGGATGCTCTTGTCAACAATCAATGGATTGACAGGGTGTCCGGACTTGCTTTGAATGGATATAATGGGAATGCTCCGCAGCAATCAGACGGTGGCTATATTTGCGAAGGTTCGAATTTCTTCTCCATGAACCTGAATGCAGCGTCACCCAACGGATTAAACATAGGAAGGTTGTGGAGAATTGAGGTTGAATTTGCTCCTTTGAGTCAGCCCACTGGCAGATCGACCTTTGTTTTGTTTGACTTTGGTTCCATCGGGGCGTCCATTCACGCTTTTGGTTTAATGTATGATACGGCGCTCTTGAAGCTCAATTCAAACTATAAAGGGCTTTCAAACAATGACGACGCCACATATGGGCCGACACTGACCAGGAGTTCCGCATTGGTGATTGGAGAAACATATAGGGCGGCAGTCGGATGTGAGTCATTTGATGCCGAAAACGACATACAATACGTTCAAGAGGGAAAAGGCGCGAAAGAATATGGAGCATCTCCTCATCCACAAACGACTTTCAATAGGAACTTCAATGCCGGTTCAGCTCACATAGGGTGTGGTTTTCGAGATGATTCGCTTTCCTATTCGATTAAGATCTATTCGATAAAAATTTACAACTACGATTGATTACATAATTCGTTGATTATGAGCAACTTATTTACCCCCCCCCCTATTTGCTTTTGCGCAGAAGGATGATGGGCCTTAACAATCGATACATCAAGTTCGAGGACTCGGAAGTGGAGAGGATATGCATCGCGAACTTCTCCTCTGACGGGAAAGGTGTTACTTATGAAGATGCAGCGGCGGTAACTTCTGCTCAACTGGGAACAAAATTTAGAGGCTCTTCGATAGTGACATTCGATGAACTACGGTACTTTACTGGCCTGACATATATTCCTGATTGGGCGTTTTACGAAAGCTACAGTCTGAAATCAATCACTTTTCCTAATGGTCTTTCTAGTACCGGATATGGTTCACTTGGAAGGTGCACGTCATTAGAGCGCATTTCTTTTGGAAGAGGTAGTGTAACCCCCATAGCATCGATGGGAGGTGCCGGTCTTTTGAAAAGGCTAAATGTATATAGTATCGAACAATACCTTCAATTATGCAGTGGTTTTTCTCTTGACTCAACTACTGGTTGTTTTTCATCTGAAGATCCTCATTTATTGGTACAAGAACAGGAGATTACGAGGTTTGTCTTCCCAAGTGATGTCACGGAAATAAAGGGTTCGGTTTTAAAAGGAATCAGCTCTATTACTGAAATAGTATTACCCCCGAATCTAACCGCAATAGGCAAGTATGCCTTTTATGGTACTGGAATTGTTTCGCTTACAATACCATCTACTGTAACGGCCTTATATGATCAAGCATTTTCTGGTTGTGAATCGTTACGGAACATTACGATAAATGCAACTATTACAGCATTAAACAGTCGCATGTTTAATGGGTGCTCTTCTTTGACATCAGTTGTCTTGCCGCAAACTCTTGAAACTACGGAAGGTTGGGATGTTTTTGCCGCTTGTTCGAGTCTTAAAACGATTACTCTTCCTGCCAGTTTTACTGCTTTCAATTCTTATAGAACATTTCAGGGCGTTCCGCTGGAATCAATGATAATTCTTGCTACTACTCCGCCCGCAGGAGCATCAAATCTCAGCATCAATAACAGCTGTAAGTTCTATGTACCTTATTCTTCTGACCATTCTGTCCTGAATGCCTACAAGTCTGAAAACGGATGGTCGAACTTTTCCAATAGATTTTATGAACTCAATCAGGACGGCAGCGTCCCTAACAATTAACTAAAAATCAATAATATGGACCAAGTAACCTACATCAAGCGATTCATGCTCCGGGTGCTCATCATCGGAATCATCATCGCGCTCGTCATCAACATCGTGTGGTTTAAGCAGATTGAGGAGACCTTCTTCGGGGAAGTCGCCAAGCGCGTGCTCATGAGCGGCGCCATCCTCGGAGGCGTGGAACTCTTCTCGGCATTCATCTTCGGGCCGATGCACTACCACTTCGGCTATGAGCGTCGACAGAAGAAATGATCGACTACAAGGTCACATCTTCAGGAATCAAGCTCATCGACTCCTACAAGGTAAGCAAGTGGGACCACCTTTCCGTGCTTGAAGAGATCCAAGAGAAAGAGCTGGATCTGGAGGTATGGAAAAGGTCCATCACCTCGCTTATGCGGGAGTGGGCATGCCATAACGCCGCCTACGCCATCGGAATCAAGAGGGACAAGACGAAGGACTGTGACTTGAACTATCCGATGAAGTGGTATTCCCTGGCGACTTATTGGATCGTCGGATGGATCGTATGGTTTTTTATCAAGTGACAACACGATGGAAAAACTGAAACAGACGCTGCGCTGCCTGCAGTTCCCCCACAGCGTGGCCGAACTACTCCTTTACATCTGGCAGCTGCCGCAGAACCTTCTCGGCCTGCTCGCGGTTCTATTCACTGGCGTGACCATCCCGATCGACATCAGGGGCAAGCGCGTCAGCTGGCCGTCCACGTTCATCTACCTATCGGAGAAGATGAAGGGCGGGATCTCGCTCGGCCAGTACGTCGTCCTGGAACCGAAATGCTTCAATGACGAAAAGTCATGGAACCACGAGCGCGGCCACCATCTCCAGTCGATGATCCTGGGCCCGCTCTACCTGTTCATCATAGGACTCCCGTCCCTGCTCTGGGCGGCCTGGTGGAACCCGAAGAGGCCCCGGAGCTACTACTGGTTCTACACCGAGCGCTGGGCCGACAAACTAGGAGGGGTTGAAAGATGATGACGGGATGTCAACATCGCAGCCGGCCGCCGTGGACACTTCAGTATACGATTCTTTTCATGGCAGTTCTATTCGCCGCGTCCGGCTGCTCCCTCCTTCGTCAGCGCGAGAAGATCGTCATCAAGACGGAGACGGTCACGGAGTACCGCGACAGCACCGTCTGGCGAGACACGACCATATACGTTCCCATCCCCCTGGAATCCGACCAGGCCATCGTCCACATCGGTGACACCTCGCACCGCGAGACATCCGTCGCGGAGTCGGACGCCTGGGTCGGAGCAGACGGCTTCCTCCATCACAACCTTCGCAACAAGCCGGTCCATTTGGCCCAGGGCGTCAAACTTCCCGAACACTTCCTGGTCACCGACGTCAAGAACACCATAGAACAGGCGCACGTCATTACGAGGGAGGTCAAGGTGGAGAAGAAACTGAATTTCTGGCAAAGATTCCGGATCGGCGCGTTCTGGTGGCTTCTCGGCCTGATAGCGTTCGCCTACCGGAAGCAGATCATGGCTATCCTGAAGAAGGCCTTCGGACACTATTAGCGCTTCTTCTTCCCAGGCAAGATATTCGCATTACGGAGCTCGGCATTCGCTGCCGGGCTCTTTCCGACATATATAGCCGTCATGGCGACGCTGGAGTGGTCGGCCTGCTGCTGCACGAGATTGATAGCCACGCCGCTCTGCAGCATCCCGGTGATGCCCGTATCCTTTAGGGAATAGAACTGCAAGTCCTCCCCGAATCCGCATCCAGGGCGGACCACCTCCCGCCAGTAGTCGGCAATCCGCTGTCCGATGGTCGGCTTGGATCCAGGCGTGAACCGGAACTTATCCAACCGGTGCGACCCGAACAGGAACAGGTCCGGATCCGATAGGTCCAGCGCCCGGATGAAGGGCATCATCGCATCCGGAATCGTCCGGACGGAGTCCTTCCCGTTCTTTGCGATATCGCCGCTCACGCTGACCGTCTGCTTCCGGATGTCTACATCCCCGCAGCGCAGCAGGGCGATCTCCTTCGGGCGCATGAAGCAGCAGTAGCAGAACAGGCAGATGGCCAGGTATTCCGGGTTCTCCTTCCGGAGGAACGAGAGCAGCTGCTGCAGCTCGGCCGCCTTCAGCAGGCGCCGCTTCTTCGACGCGCCGGCCTTCCGTCGCTTCTTATCTATCCCGGCAAACGGATTCACCGCCAGGTAGCCCTTCCTGACCATCCAGGAGAACAGCCCCTCGAAGAACCGGACGTAGTTGTTATACGTGACGGCCGATACATCCGTCCGGTCGTCCATTTCATTCATGAAGAGGATGGCCACCTCCTTCGTGACCAGGGAGACGGAGGATCCTTCGGAGAAGCCGTGACCGGACAGCCACTCCCGGAATACACCCACGAACGAGCGGTACGAGCGCATCGAGTTCGGGCGCATCTCCTTCGCCTTGACCTTCAGGTAGTCGTCCAAGGCGGAGAACAGCGGGACGCCGGCACGGGGCGCGACCCCTTCTAGGAGGGGGTTCCATCCGAGCGCAAGCCTGGTGTTGATGTCGCCTATGATGGACCTGGCCAGTACCAGGTTCTCCTTCCTGGTGGAGTACCTGTTCACCTTGATCCGCCGGCGCTGCAGCTTGCCGGAGACGGGGGATTTGACGTAGAAATACACGAACCAGGTCTTTCCCTGGGATAACTTGGCTGGGAGATAATCCAAGCCAAGGGTTGGTTGCCGAAAATACATTTTTTTTTCTTTGCACAACTCCACGATGGTGTCATACAAAAGAAAACTATGGTGTCCCGATTCTGTCCCGTTTTGATGCGAAAAATCATGCAAATCGCTGATTTTTCGCTCGTTACGGGGTTTTGGTTGAGATGTAGAGATTTTCTGCTCCGGATGGTCGTATCGTTTCACGGAAAGTAATTGTTATTGTATTTAACTATTTATCGAATCTCGGACGGACTGTTGCCCAACTTGTCCCGTTTCAGTCCCGGTACACTTTTTCTCAAGTTGAGATGAATCAATGATTTACGGTCCCCGGAGGTCCCCAGCCGAAGCTCGGCTTTTGCCGTTTTCATGCTTTTTTTATACCTTTGTGGAAAGCGGGAAAGCAATATGTCATTGATGAAAATCACACAGAACCTGGAGAAGAGAGAGGTGGGCGACAAGCTGGTAACGGTCAGGGTCGAGCGGCCTATGCTCTCGGTATCAAGGTATGGGAGATCGAGAAAATCGTCGAAACGGAACGGATCCGCAGGACTACTTCTTAGGCGGAGGACTAAGCGGCGGCTGGATACAGACGGTAAAATGCACGTGCGTGGTCTTGCGCGTGCTTGATTGGTCATCATACCCCAGTTTGCCGCCAAGGATCCCGGCAGCGTTCACATGGATTCCCCTGCCGGCATTTTCCGATTCAACCGTAACCAGATCTACGTCGAAGGCCACCTCTGTCCACGTCTCCTTTTTGTCGGTCTTATGCCACGGGAAATTGATCAAGGCCCCGGTGTCGTTCTCTTCCTGAGCCTCTTTCACACCTTCCACGATGTCAAGGATGGTGTTCTTCACGAAGTCTTTCAGTTCCATATCATTTCTTCATGCCCTGGAGGATATCCAGAAGCTGCTTTATCTGGCGTCCTTCTCCTTTATCTGGGCGTCAGTTTCAAATCACTTCTTCATAGCTTGGTTGATGTCCTGCAACTCCAGCAACTGCTTATCAAAGTCATCTGACTGCGACTCTGTTAATAAACCCAAATCCAAAAGAATTTCCGGAGCATACTCATAAGTCCGGATCACTTCTCCCGATGAAAGGGTAAGGATAGCCGTGTAGTCCTCCTTATCATAGTCTGCCATGCAGACACTGGCCGGGTCTATCCATATAGTACGGCCATCCTTCGTGTTTACCTGTCTCATTTGTTTAGAATTTCGATATTGTTGTCTCCGAAGATCAGGCGCAAGACCTGGTCTTTCTTGTCTTTCTTGAGTTTGATCTGCAGGACGGCCTCGACCGGATCGTCGGGTTTCCTTTCCTCGCCGTAGAACATGATGTCAGTCACTGGAATGGAAAGATGACTTGCCAAATTGGCAAGATGGTCGATCGTGAGGGTCGCCTGTCCAGTGAAGATCTTGGACATGCTGCTCTCGCTGACACCTATCGCATCACCCAATGCGGACTGCGTGATGTTCTTGTCATTCATGTACTTACGCAAATTGTCAAGTACCCGGTTGTAGAATTCTGTGTGCTCTTTCATAATGTTGAAATTTAGTAATTGATTATCAATCAGTTAGTGAATAATCGGAAAAATAATTTCCAAATCAGAAAGAAAATCTTTCCATTTTAGAAAGTTTATTTATATCTTTGCAACATCAAAGTACAAACAAAGTACAAACAAAGTGCAAAACTTATGAAAATTGAAAGAAATGGCTAAAGACGAAAGAACTTTTCCGGAAATCTGGAATTCTCTGACCCAGGCGCAGCAGGAAGAGCTCCGCGATCAGATCCTGACCAAGACCGGCGCGTCCTCGAACACGTTCTGGTTCTGGAAGAAGGGAGCCGCCAATCCGGCATCCAGGACTGACCGGCAGGTCATCTCCGGTCTGGTAGGCAAGTACCTGAACATCTCCACCGCACCGGCCACCCTTTTCCCCCGCAAGAGATAATCGGCATCGTCGTCAACACTCAAAACTTGGCGCACAGGGTGGGAGGGTGCAGATGCCCGAAAGGATTCTGATGTGCAGTCTGCGCACCTGGGACACCCTCCCCCCTGTTTTTTAAGAACATCAACACCGTAACGATGAAGAAATAAACGAAACCCCAAAATGTACGAGTATGCACAAATATCATTTTCACCGCGCCGTCTTCGCCGTGTATGCGTTGGCCGGCGCCCTCGCCGTGCTCTTCCTGAGCGCAGGCGTGAAGTCCGTGACCGGGCAGCTGGCCCGGTTCCCGGACCACTACCTTTTCAACCTCGTCGGCGCCATCGTGCTGTCATGGGTCTGCACCGGTCCCAGGGAGGTTGTCGTACTCCGCAAGATCATCCGATTTACGAGAAGAATGGCCGCGACAGCATACTCGTACACCGGACGTTTCCTGATTTCCGTCCGGAGGGCGGCCAGCGGCCGGCCGCCCTTTTTCCCCTCCCGTCCTCAAACTGAACCGTAGCCATGGAAGATAACGAGAAATACCAAAAGATCGACCTGCAGGCCGTGATGGAAGTTCTGCTGCCCGTATTTCGGCCTGGCGTGAAGATCGCGGCCATGCAGCGCTCGAACGGAATCTTCATCTGCATTGACGAATTCCGAATCGATATCGACCAAATTATCAATATCAGCCTGGCGTTATATGGCCTTCACAACGGCCTGGGCGTTTCCTCCTTCTG
>Ga0265298_10001813_pt1 | contig 31156 bp, 32 predicted proteins | sample AusTroGonzalo_MG_3_FD_193486 | JGI IMG/M metagenome (GOLD analysis project Ga0265298, IMG submission 193486) | Bovine rumen microbial communities from tropical cattle in Woodstock, Queensland, Australia - Gonzalo_01 | ecosystem: Host-associated > Mammals > Digestive system > Stomach > Rumen ... | reverse complement strand
TTGCCATCAACTGTCACGGTTATTTTACGATTCGCTGTGATCTCTTTATCGTCGATGGAGGTGATGGTAAATTCCTCCACAGCCGTCGTGTGCTCGTCGGAATGGTTGGTAACGGTCACTTTATTTCCGCTGATAACGACCTCGGCTTCCTCTTGGTAATGCCAAGGTGTACCTGCTTCAGGATGTGCATTGAACGATTGGCTTATATAGGCCCGAGTAGTAGAGACAAAGGTATAGACCGATTTTATATCGGTCGGCGCAGGCTGTCCGTTCTTATCGGCTACCTCCCACTTCCCGATAATCTTCTCTTTGAGATTGAGGTCTGTGTTGACTTTGTCCTTCTTGCAGGAAGTAAAAACGCATGCGCCGCAGATGAGGGTGGCGGCGAACACCATGAAAAATTTCTTCATGATGATATGATTTTTGTGGTTAACTTCTCATTTAGTCGTCTTGATAAGACGTGGCAAAGATACAAAAAAAATCGCAACCTGAGCCTTCGCCCGAGTTGCGGAAATGCTTTACAAACGAAATTCACCGGTTACTGGTTCTCATGCGCATTTTCGGAAACGCACTCCTGATTGTGGCAATGACAATCTTCCGTTTCAGGTTCCAGGGTGGCGTGGCTGATGCCATGCTCGGCAAGGGTGTGTTTAATCTGCTCCGAAACCTGCGGCCAGTAACTGAGGTCGTCGATGACCACATGGGCAGTGAGGGCGGTCTCGGTGGTGCTGATGGCCCACACGTGGATATGATGGGTTCCTTTTACATGCTCTTCGGCAAGAATCAGTTGTTCGATTTTCTGTAACTCAACCCCGTCGGGGATGCCGTCCACCGCCAACCTCAGGCTGTCGGAAAGCAGCTCCCAGGTGGAGACAAGGATGACGGCGGCGATGATGAGCGACACAATGGGATCGACAACAGTCCAGCCGGTATAATAAATGATGATGCCGCTGATGACCACACCGATGGAAACCAGCGTGTCGGCAGCCATGTGGAGGAAGGCACCGCGTACGTTGAGGTCGCTCCTTTGCCCACGCATGAGCAGCAACGCTGTCGCTCCGTTGATGAGGATGCCCACCCCCGCGGTCCATGATACAGCAATACCGTTCACTTCGGTGGGTTCGCTGAATTTGTGGATGCTTTCAATCACAATGGCTCCTACCGCTACCAGAAGGATGACGGCATTCAGCAGTGAGATGAGGATGGTGGACTTGCGGTAACCATAGGTATAACGCTCGTTTCGCTGTGCTTTGGCCAGACGGAAAGCGATGAGCACAAGCAACAGACTGAACACGTCGCTGAGGTTGTGTCCCGCATCGCTGAGGAGCGAGAGGGAGTTTTGCCACAGACCCACACCCGCTTCAATGAGCACAAAAAGTCCGTTGAGGATGATGGACAGGAAGAAGATGCCGTTCAGCGACTGCGTTGGCGCAGCATGATGGTGATGATGATGGTGTTCCATAGAGATGAATAGTTTTGAGATTACAAAAATACAAAAAAATCATCATTGATTCTCTCGGACAGCGGGCGCCGGGCATCTCGCAATAGGCGGGCGTGATGTCGGCGCCGATTCCGATTCTGATAACAACATTAACCCAATTTACTAAATGGAGGCAGATTCAATGTCATGTCAATTACAATATTTATTACTTAGATAAATTCTTTTTCGTCAATCAGATTGTTAAGCAAGGCATAAACGGTCAGACCTGATACGGATTTGATGCCTGTTTTACGGGTGATGTTTTTTCGATGGGAGATGACCGTGTGGACCGAAAGGTTCATCTGGTCGGCTATCTCCTTGTTCATCATGCCTTTGGCTATGGCAATCAGCACGTCAGTCTCCCGTTTTGAAAGTTCCACGTCTTCGTTCTTTTTCTGCTTGTTGTTCTTGACAAATTCACTCATCTTGTCGATGATTTTTGAACGGGTGTCATGAATTTCGATAATGCCGCAATAAGGCACCAGCCACGAATGGTCGAGGCTGGTGGTCACCAAAGCGATGAGCGTGACATGCGGGTGTTTTTTCCTGAATTGGAAGATGAAATCCTTGTTCTGGTAGCCCAATACCGTCGGGTCGATGATGACCAGATTGGCACCAGTGGTCATCATTTTCTCCGAGAGGTACTCGGGACTGTCGAGGCATGCCACTACGTTAAACTGTGCCAAGCTGTCAATAATCTCAGCCAAGCCAATGGAGACCATCTCAAAAGACGAGCAAATGATAACACGGTTTCTCATGGCTAAGCTTTTTCAAGTAATTCAACGTAGGGGATGAGGATGCGGTCTTCGATGAGCGAATGGCGGTTGAGGTCGTCGCTCAAGTCCATGATGTCAAGTGAAATCTCGATGCGTTCCTTGGGCAGGATGTCGCCGGGCAGGTATTTCAGAAGTATATTCATCATGTCATCGAGGGTGTCTTGAATATTGGTGTGATTATGCTCAAATTCATTGATTTTGTATGAATCGCTGCGTTGACCGTTGAGCAAGGCCTCAATGTAGGGGAACACCACCTCCTCTTCATAATATTGTATATGCCTCATCACCTCCTGCTTATATTCATCGTAAAAGTGGCTGAGCATGGGACCGTATTTTTGTCCGCAGGCTTTGATGATGTTTTGCAGATGCTCTTCAATGTGCGGGAACCGTTCGTCAAGATAATACCGGTGCGAAGCCTTCAAATAAGAGAGAAGGTCGCTCAGGTCTATTTTTTCGAGTTCTTCCTTTCCTGGTCTGAAATCTCCGTTAGAGTAAATCTCGCAAATCATCAGGAAGAGATTGACATTGACTTGGTTCATCTGGCATACCTGATCCACATTGCGGTCTCCAAAACCCAGTCCGATGCCGAAACGGAACAAAAGCAGCAACAGCCGGCGGTCTTCCGCCATCAGTTCGGCCAGTTTGGTATCTTTTGAGAATGGTGTTTTCTTGAGGGACATGTTATCGCTATTTTGATGAGGCAAAAATAGTAAAAATGCCCATAGCTTGACATCCTTATTTATGACGATTCTGCTTTTCCCAAACCCCCAATATTGAGGATGAGGGGTGGGGTTCATTTTAGTTGATAGTTGATAGATAATAGATGATAGTTGGGTTTCAGGTTTCAGGTTCCAGGTTCCAGGTTCCAAGTTCAAGGTTTTTCGTTTTCGTTTTCGTTTTGGTTTTGGTTTTTCGTTTAGCTGATTTTTTTTAGAAAGTAGAGACGGTGCATGCACCGTCTCTACAATCGTCTGACCCTTGCCCTGATGCTGCGTGCGAGGGCAATGCCGATCGAAGTTGGCAGAGTGGGAGCCAGAGGGGCTCTTATGGCTATCTATAGATACGCTATAGATACGCAGTAGATACGCAATAGGTATGCTAAGAGGCTGGTCTTTGTACCCCATACTGACGTAAGGGGTTACTGATATTGTCGTGCCTTTGGCACTCTGGTATAGGTGGTGGTCATCACATCGTACCCCACACTGACATGTGGGGCTACTGATAATATCGTACCTTTGGCACTACCAAACTCTGCAGACCTAACGGCCTGCATGCTTCTGCGGGACGCAGCCGCCTCCGAAACGAGTGCTATCTGAGCCAAAAGAATCAACGGAAGGTTTCCTTATGCGAAAGCATCGTCAGCGCCACTACGCCAGCTAACACATTGGCTACGAAGGCGGAAGCCACCAGCAGGATGACGACTATCAGGCTGTCGAGCACCGAAACACCTCCTAACAGCATGCCGGCAAACAACGTCGGGATGACCACCACCAAGGGTTGGCCCATGGATCTTATATTCGGTAACATCCTCTCACGCCACGACAGTTTACAAGTCTCGGGATTGTGCAGGCTGCGCTGGTAGTTGCCCATGGTCTGTATCATTGAAGCCGTGAGACAGGCCATCAATACCGAATATACCGTCATAAAAACACTGATTGGCAGGCACAGTATTGCGCTGCCGCCTACCACTATGCTGCCCACCAGAATCGCAGTGCCCACAGGCCGCAGCATCTTTTTCCACAAGGCTTGTAACGGATACAGGACCCAGCAGATTGACAGAAACAGTATCAGGAGATACCAAAGCAAATAGGTCCACCAGGCGTGCGTTTGATAGACCAACCACACGACGGCCACCACGAGGACCATCTGCGCTACCGTCGCTCCAAATATCACCAACATTCGCCGCAGCATTTTACTGTCGATGAAAGCAAGAGCTATTACTGCAACAATTACAAATAAAGCCACTATGGCTGCGCCCCATATTGAAATTTCAGATACTAACATAAACTTTCTTTAATTAATAACACTTGTTGTCATAATCGTGTTTGTTGTACACTTAAAGGCAGGCCTTCCTGCGAGAGGTAGAACATGTAGAGGATGACGGGCTTGGTGCCGCGGTTTTCGCCATGGTGGACGGTGCCGACCATCTCGACGATGGCCTCCCCCTCGTGGACGATCTTCTCCGTCCCATCGAGGCTGACTATAGTTAGCTCACCCTGTACCAGAATGCCGCAATTCATCGCATCGTGGTGATGATCGCTTAATTTTTGCCCTTGCGGAATCACATATTTCATGGCTACAATCTCGGGGCGGCCCAGAAAGTAATCGGGCAGTTCTGCACCATCCCAGCTCTTTGACGTGCGGATAAGTTCAGTGGTTTCTACTTGTTCCATATTTAAAATTTTACTACGGTGCCGATAGGTGCGTCCAGTAGGTGGATGTTGTGTTTGGTGGCGATGTTGTGCGCCACACTGTCCGGCTCGTACCACGGGTGTGTGGAGAGGGCGAACTTGTCGTGGTGGACCGTAAAGACCTGCTTGGCTTGCAGGTCTAAAATAGCTTTCTCCAGGTCTTCCGGTGTGGTGTGGATGTATTTCCAATTGGCATTATACTGTCCATTTTCCAACAGGGCCAAATCTACCGCTCCGAAACGGTTGTAAACCTCGCGGAAGTGACCGTCATAACCGCCATCGCCCCCGACATACACTTTCCGCCCACCTGCTTCTACCATAAAAGATGCCCATAGCGTTTGATTGCGGCTGAAAAGACGGTTGGAGAAGTGGCGGGAAGGCAGGCAGGTGATGCTGTCTGCCACATCATACCAGTCCATTTCGGTGATACGATTATCAGGATAGCCCCAATAACGAAGATAATCGGCCATGCCAAGCGGACATACCACCCGCTTCACACGCTCACGTAGGTCGCGCAGGGTTGCATAATCAGCGTGATCCCAGTGCTCGTGCGTGATGATGAGCACATCAATATCCGGTAGATCTTCGGGACGGTAGATGTCGGTGCCGGCAAAGGGTTTCATCATCAGGGAAGATGGAAACTCGGGTTTTAGCACGGGGTCAACCAGAAAACGCTCACCTCCCAAACAAAACAGATAGGAAGAATGTCCGAACCACACCAGCCAATCGTGGTCTGTTGACAAAGCGCGCAGATCTGTCTTGACAGCAGGTATCGGTTCTGAAGGAATACGAGCCGAATTGCGTGTGGTGAGCATCGTCCACATAGCCTTGAACATATTGGTATTGCCCGTAAACTGCGGTGTAGGCTCTTGATTTTGGAACATACCATCCCGCCAGTTGGGTGACTGCTGGATGCGTTCCGTGGAGCGATGTCGCCACAAACCGAAGGCAGGGTGGGAGAGCACCGCCAATGTCGTGCCTGCAAGCAGCAAGATGATTCCAAGGATAATAAGTATGGTTTTCATTCGCATAATATCACTTCTGTAACAAAGGGAGGCGGAGAGGAAGTGCCCCAGGCAGAATCTTTGCTTCAAAGTGCGAGCCGGGCAACTGCTCGCCGTCGAGATAGGCATCGATGAGGTCCTTGCTGCTGAATTCCACCTCGCGGGCCTGACGGTATATCACCTTACCCTTGCCTGGTTTGCTGCCGATGTGCTCGCCCTTACGGTAGAGGGGGACCAACATCAGGAACCTCAACAGGCTCATGGGTCGGAAGAGGCATACATCGATGAGGCCATCGTCAACCTTTGCATTGGGCGCGCAGTTGAACTCACCGCCTACGCGCCGACCGTTGGCGATGGTACAGAGTATCATGTAACCCCTGGTGATACGCTCGCCGTCCACCGTCACTTTAATGCGGTTGAAGCGACTGGTAAGGATGGCATTCACCACTCCTCTCGTATAGGCTTGATGGGCTGACTTTCCTTTAGCGATGAGCTCGTTGGCACGTGATGCCACCTGTGCGTTGAAGCCGATGTTGCACACGTTTACACAGTAGCTGTCGTTTATCTTGATGATATCGACAGGTGTCACGGTGCCTGCCAGCATATCTTTTACACTGCGGAAGTTGCGGCCAGGGAAGTTGATAATGAAATCCTCTGTGGCGCCACTGATGTAAAGAATGGCCATCGTTTTGTTGGCTTGCTTGCCGTCTTGCTTGATGGTTTCAGTGAAACCCACCAAGCCTGAGGCCACACCATTAATGATGCCGTTGCCACCGCAGGCCACAAAGCATACCTCTTCCTCGGGGTGCAGGTCGCAGTAGAGCCGGACATAGCGAGTTGCGTCACCCTCGCCCATGGTGGTGTAAACCTCATAAGGGTGCGAAATCTCCTTCAGTTGATCGTAAAGCTCCTGATATTGCGGCTGTTTGTCGGCCCGCCCGTTGATAATGTATATGTATTTCATCGTTTTATTCTTACACCATTAAACTCATAATTGTAATGTCATCGTTTTGTGCATTGCCGTTGGCGAAGGCAAGTACCGAGTGGTAAATCTGATCCACAGCGGCCTTGTTGTCCATATTACGGTCTATCCGGCCAGCTTCCTGTAGCAACCGCTCGTCACCGTATTGTTCTAACGCGGCATTTTCCGCCTCGGTCACACCATCGGTATAGGCAATGATGCGAGTACCAGGTTTCAAGTCAAGGCTTTCGGATTCGTAAGGAAAGTTTTCAAAAAGGCCAACGGCAAGGTTGCTCTTCGCTTTGAGAAAATAGGGTTCTTCGTCGGGTGGCAGGACAAGCAGATGATTGTGTCCCGCATTGCAGTAATCCATACGGAGGGTTTTGAGGTCGATGCGGGCAACGAAGAGGGTGACGAACATGTTTTTGCTGTTGCTCTCGGCCACGTTGTTGTTGATGCGACTCAGCGACTCATTGAGCGTCAGGTCGAGGCTGGCCATGAAGTGGAGCGATGCCCTTGTGATGGCCATCATCAGCGAAGCCGGAACGCCTTTCCCGCTCACGTCGCCAATTGCAAAGTGAAGACAGTCACCTATTCGTATGAAGTCGTAGAGGTCGCCTCCCACCTCGCGGGCGGGGTTCAGCAGGGCATAGATTCGAGGCGGGAAGTCGGTACTAAGCATTCCCATTTGAATAGCTCGCGCCACGTTCAGCTCCGACTCCATACGCTCGTTTTCACTCCTGGTAGTCTTCAACTGGTCGATGTAGTCGGTAATGGAGTTTTGCATGTAGAGGAAGCTGTCGTGCAGGCGTCGCATCTCGTCCTGACTTTTGATTTCCGGCAACTTGGCCTTGAAGTTGCCCTTGGCCATGTTCATAGCCGACACTGATAGTTCGGTGACGGGGCGTGTAAAGTGGCGCATCATCCGGCGGCATACAAAAAACAAAACCACCAGGCCGGTAACACCCACTACGAGCAACTCCACCATCAGTTTCCTTGGTATAGAATGTATTCCCTCATGGTTGAAGACGATTTGGAAGCCTACCACTACTACAAAAGAAACTAGGAAAATAATCGACACGATGCCAATAATCCTCCAGGTCAACCGATTCGAAAAAGATCTGTTGTTCATTATCCGATGAATTTTTTTCGGCAGAATCTGCCATAATTTTGTACTGCAAAGATACGAAATTTTTCTATAATATGTTGATGAAAATATCGTACCTTTCCCTCTATATTTTTGCGGACGCGATGAATCGCGTCCCTACAATAAAATTTATACGTCTGTGTGTAATTCAGGGATTTTATGTACTTTTGCAGCATTAATCTGGTAAAGTAGAATCTGTAAATTTATACAAATGGGTAAGTATACAATTTGGCATATTTGGGGAATGGTGATAGTCCTTTCTTTGTTGTTTTCAAATGGATGGGCACAAGCCCCTCTTCTTAAAACTGTGGAAATTCCTGTTTCTGCCACTCCGTTGCTTCGCTCGGACGGCTTTCTTATGTCGCACTGGAATCAGAATTATCCCTATAACCAACTTTGTCCGAGAGATCCGGTGAACAACAATTCCTACAGTTTGGCGGGCTGTCCGGCTATTGCAATGGGACAGATTATCAATTATTTGCGAACAACCCAGAATACCCGTTTCTCCGATAGTGACGACTATGCCCATCACTATGCAGGTCGCAATTACAATATCGATGATGATTGGGCAAGTTTACAGTTTCCTTCGTTTCCGCAGTTGAACGAGTTGTTGGATTCTGTGGACGCCACTTTTCAGCGTGGTGAGGAACTTCCCGACTTATTGGCAGCGGCTGTGGTTTTTGCCTGTGGTACGGCCTGTACACAGATCTATACGTCGGAAAGTTCCGGCACCTTTGCTGTGGATCAGGCGTTTGCGGCCTATCAGCGCTTTGGGTTTACGGACTGTCAACTCTTCAGAGAGCCTGACTCCCTCATGTATGCTACCTTGATTGCTAATCTGAAAGCCGGTTATCCTGCTCATCTGGCCGTTGAAAATCCAGCGGGAACGGTAGGACACAATGTCGTGGTGGATGGCTATCGTGCAGAGGATGGTAAGTTTCATATCAACTTTGGCTATGGCGGTTCCTTAGATAATTGGTACTATATCCCTGATCCCAATTTCTATTACGGGATGACCAAGGTGGAAGGCATCATTGTGAATATCATTCCTTCAACCTCGGCTGTTCACGAGACTTCCCGTCCCCAGGCCTTGGAAGTTTTCCCCAATCCTGCATCCGATATGCTTCACATTAGGAACCTCCCATACGAAGCGGTGGATTATTCCATTTTCAATGTCATGGGGCAAAAAGTGACCAAAGGTTCCACTTGCGGAACCATTCCCATTGCAGACTTGGAAAACGGGTTCTATCTTTTGCAGATTGAAAGAGATACATACCGAGAAACGCTTAGGTTTATTGTGAAATAAGACACATTAATTTTTCTTCCATAACTTCTTGCATATTTTTCGTATCTTTGCACCACGAAAATTGATAGAACTAAAGTTATGCAAGAGAACAATTATTTCCCATCAATGCTTCCTGCCGAGGAGCTCGCGCAGGTGAAGTACATTCCCACACTCCCCGAATTTGTAACTTGGATTGAACAGAAATGGTCTGACCTTCCGTGCCTTTCCGATACGGTGAACACTTATACATACAGCCAGGTATGCGATACAGTAGCACGTCAACGCGCCCTGCTCAACAGCTTTGGTCTGCAGAAAGGCGACAAGGTGGCTATCCTTGACAACAACACCATCGATGCTGTTATGATGTTCCTCGCCGTCACCTCGGCGGGCTACGTGGCTATCAACCTGCCTTCGATGTTGCCGGCTCAGGCTATCATGGGCTGTTGTATGAAGTTTGGTGTCAAAGTGTTGGCTGCTGGCAAAGAGTTCATGGAAGCCGTCAATGGAGCCCCTTGCAAGGTGATTGCCATCACCGACAAGGCCGACGAGAAGGCTCCCGTAGCTACTGTCGACAAGAATGACCCCGCTGCTATCTTCTTTACGGGCGGTACCACAGGTGCCCCCAAGGGAGCCATACTGCCTCATAGAGCTTTGATGCGTGGTGCTCTCAACGGTGTTTACGCTCCGGGTCATCAGTTGGGCTGCCATCGCTACGCCAATGTGCTTCCACTAAGCCACGTGTTCGGACTGATTCGCGGCACTATGTCAGTACTTTTCGAAGGCGGCGAATGGTTATCGGCGGGCAATGCCAAAGATACCATCGGCAAGTTCCCGATGATTAAGCCGACCTGCTTGGTGGCGGTGCCCGGCATCTGCGAAATCCTGCTGGGTCTCGTCAAGATGTATGGCAAACCCTTCCTTGGTGGCGAACTGAAGTTCATCATCTCGGGTGCGGCCAATGTGCCTCCGAAACTTATCGCTGAATTCGACGCACTGGGTATCAACCTTTTCGGTGGCTACGGCATGACCGAAGGTGCCAACCTCACCACTGGCAACATCGATGTGAAAACTAGACCTACATCAGTTGGCAAACTCTATCCGGAACAAGAAGCCAAAGTGGTAGATGGTGAGCTGTGGTTCCGTGGCGACAACGTCTTCCTCGGCTACTATGGTGATCCCGAGAAGACTGCAGAGACCCTTACACCCGACGGCTGGATCAAGACCGGCGACCTGGTGCGCTTTGACGAGGACGGCTACATGTACATCGTCGGCCGTATCAAGAACCTTATCATCCTCAGCAATGGTGAAAACGTCAGCCCCGAGAGCATTGAGGAGCCTTTCTACAAAGACTCCAAATTGCGCGACTGCCTCGTTAAGGAAGACGAACAGGATGGCCGTCAGGTGATTGCTATCGAGATTTTGCCGCGCATGGAAGAGTTTGGCAATAACTCTTGGGAAGAGGTGGAAGCTTACTTCAAGGATCTCGTTGGTAAGGTTAACGCCTCGCTACCTAGCACACACCAAGTTAGCAAAATAACTGTTCGTAAGGAAGATTTCAAACGTAGCGGTGCTATGAAAGTTTTACGCAATCAATAAGATATGGCAAGAGAAACTATTTTAGAAGGATTAAAGGAAATTCTGAAACTAATCAAACCCTCCATGGACTTGTCTGCCGTGACCGAGGATTCACAGCTCGTTCGCGATGTCGGTCTCGACTCTCTCACTATCCTGCTCCTCAGCCTCGCCGTTGAGAACAAGTTTGGATTTAAGTTCGAGGGCACGCCCAAATTTGAAACCGTGGGTGCAGTAATTGACTACATTACGGCTCATGCAACGAAATAATACTATGAACATCAATATTGTAAAGGTGGAAAGTCGCAAGCAGCTGAAGCTGTTTGTGACTTTCCCTCTTCATTTGTATAAAGATTGTGCAAATTGGGTGCCTGCGCTGGAAGGCGATGAATACGACACCTTCAACCCTGAGAAAAACGGTGCTTATGACTTCTGCGAAGCAGATTGTTTTTTAGCCTATCGCGGCGACGAAATTGTAGGTCGCGTGGCTGCCATCATCAACCACAAAGCCGACGATGAGCATCACTTGGTTCGTTTTGGATGGTTAGACTTTATCGAGGACGAGTCCGTGTTGAAAGCCCTGATCGACACTGTCGCTGAATGGGGACGTCAACGTGGACGCACCGATATGCGGGGACCGTGGGGTTTCACCGACATGGACAAAGAAGGCTTGCTGGTGGAAGGTTTTGAGCATCTGAGTCCCTTTACCTGCCTCTACAACTATTCCTACTACGGGCCCATGTTGGAAAAACTCGGCTTCACCAAGGAGGTGGACTGGACCCAACGGACGCTGGAGGTATGCCAAACATTGCCTAAAATGTTCGAGTTCTCTAAATTGATTGAGGAAAGATTCCATGTGCACGTTGTACGGCCGAAAAGCATGAACGACATGTGCAAACGCTACGGCATGGAAATTTTCCACATGTACAACGAGGCATTCGCTCCCCTGCACGGTTTTTCACCCCTGACAGACAAACAGATAAATGCGTATTTGAAAACTTATGTGCCCATTTTGGACAAGGATTTCGTGGCAGTGGCCGTCAATGACAAAGACCAACCCATAGGCTTCCTCTTCTGCGTGCCTTCCCTCTCCAAAGCGGTGAAAAAATCCAATGGTCGTCTGTTCCCCTTCGGTTTCATCAACATCTTGAAAGCGTTGAAGAAAAATGATACTTTGGAAGCCTTAATTATGGGCGTACTTCCTAAGTATCAACAATGTGGAATCCCAATGTTGATGTTCAAATACCTGCATGAGAATTGCATCAAACGAGGTATCAAAACCATCATCATGAATCCGCAATTGGAGGAAAATCACAAGGTACAATCGTTATTCAGCGAATATACCACCCACCCATTCATGCGTAGAAGGGCGTATAAACGTCCCCTTTTATAACTTATAGTAACTGCCGAGGATTTTTGCGAACCAACGGGCGGGCAGGATACGTTTCAGCAACACTGACAGGCGTTGTTCGAACGAGGCCACTACGTATCCGTGTCGCGGATTGCTTTTACGGATGATTTGACTGATTTTACGGGCTAGCACCTGCGGTTTCAAGCCGCCAGTTTCGTCGTGTTCCACCTTTCCCATCGATTCGGCATAGGTCTTATAGACTTGCATTGCTTCTGTGCTGCCTGTCTTTTTCCGACTGGCTGTAAATCTCGTGGAGAAATCGCCAGGACGAACTACCACCACTTGGATACCAAACTGTTGGATTTCCAGACGGAGGGCTTCACAATAGCCTTCGATGGCGAACTTGCTAGCGGAGTAGAAACCTTGGAAGGGCAGTCCCATCATACCACCAATGGAGCTCATCGCGATGATTTTGCCGAAACCTTGCTTGCGCATGAAGGGCAGCACAGCGGTCACGAAATGCACCAACCCCATGAAGTTGGCATCCATCTGCTCCCGAATTTCTTCTTCGGTGGCGAACTCCACAGGTCCACCGATGCCCATGCCGGCATTGTTGACCAGTACATCGATGCGACCTTCTTTGTCAACCACTTGTTGCACAGCATTTTTTACAGACTCGCGGTCGCGAACATCCACTTTTAGATAATGTACACCATGCAGAGGCTCTACGTCACGACGCACTGTGCCATAAACTATGTGGCCTTCCTGTGCTAGCAGACGGGCGGTTTCCAAACCAAAACCTGAAGAAATTCCTGTAATCAGAACGACCATAACTATAGGATTTCTGCGTTCTTAAACGCTTTTGTAATTCTGTCGATAGCTATATCTACTTGTTCGTAGGTGTGCGTGGCCATCAGGGCGAAACGGATCAGCACGTCGTTTTCGGGTACTGCAGGCGCGATGACCGGTGTAACGAAAACTCCGTCTTCCAGTAAGCGAGAGCATAGCCAAAAGGCCTTTTCTGAATTACGTACAAACAGAGGGATAATAGGAGTTTCGCTGCGACCTGTGTCGAATCCGCGCTCTTTGAATTGGTTGCGGGCGTAGTTGCTGATGTCCCACAAATGCTGGATGCGTTCCGGTTCGTCCAACATAATATCGATGGCCTTGCTGACCGCTGCTACGTTGGATGGTGGCATACTGGCGCTGAAAATCAGCGAGCGCGCGTTGTGTTTCAGGTAATTGATGGTGTCGGCATCGGAGGCGATGAAGCCGCCTAAGGATCCGAACGACTTCGAGAAGGTACCCATAATGAGATCCACCTTGTCGGTCAGTCCGAAATGGTCGGCGGTGCCCCTGCCTTGATGTCCCAAGATGCCAATGGAGTGGGCGTCGTCGAGCATGATTTCTGCATCGTATTTCTCCGCCAATGCCACCATCTCGGGCAGTGGAACAATGTCACCCTCCATAGAGAAAACACCGTCGGAAACAATCAACTTGACGGATTCGGGTTCGCATTGTTGCAGGCTCATCTCCAAACTCTGCATGTCGTTGTGGGTATATTTCAGCGATTTGCCAAACGCCAACCGACTTCCTTCGATGATGGAGGCGTGGTTGAGCCGGTCGAGAAGCAGGTAGTCGTTGCGGCCACACAGGGCGGAGACCACCCCCAAGTTTACCTGGAAACCCGTGCTGAAGCACAATGCTCCATCCTTGCCCACCAGTCGGGCGAGTTTCTCTTCAAGTTCAACATGAATATCTAAAGTACCGTTGAGAAAACGCGAACCGGAGCAACTTGTGCCATATTTGTCGATGGCGGCCTTGGCGGCCTCTTTCAGGCGGGGATCGTTGGAGAGACCCAGATAGCTGTTTGAGCTGAACATCAGAACATCCTTTCCGTCAATCTTTACCACTGTGCTCTGCTCCGACTCTATGGCCTTATAATATGGGTAGATTCCCTTTGCTTTCGCAATTTGCGGTGCTTGGTATTGCGCGCATTTGTTTCGTAGAAGATGATTTCTCATATTTAGTAGTATTTTTCAGCAAACTTAACCAACAAATCATGCATAATCAAAAAAACAAATCGGCATGATGATTTCCACATTTCTCTGATTTTCAGTTTTTTTAACATTTATAATCCCCATCAAATCAATCAATTTGCCGTGTGGCAAAGATACGCAAAATTTGTGTACTTTTGCCGTCGCTAAAATGGCAAGCCTTTTTTTGTAGATAATTATGTAGTTTGGATATGATTTTTGTAAAGATTTACCGCTTTTTCACCCAGCATAAGTTCCTTTTATATGCACTCATCATTTTAAGCAGTGTTGTTTTTGCCTTTTACGCGGCGAAAGCGCATTTTGAGGAGGATTTGATGAAACTGCTGCCGAAATCTGATAAGTCGGAATGTGATTTGGTTTTCGGCAATATCAAAGTCAAAGACAAACTCTTTATGCAGATGACCGGGGCGGCACCAGAAATGATGGTTGGCTATGTTGATGAGCTGATGGACTCCATCCTCACCAACGACGAGGGCATCGCCAACACGCTCTACCGTATGGAACCCGATATGGCCCTCAACGCGCTTGATTATGCCATGATGCATGTGCCGTCGTTTGTGGATACAACCCTATACGCTCGCTTTGACTCCGCCATCTCCCACGCTGACGAGACCATGGCCCGCAATTACGAGATGGTCATGAACGACGAGACTGGTATGGCTTCGGAACTGGTTGCCACCGACCCTTTGTGGCTGCGTGAGTGCCTGATGCCCGACCTCTCCAGCGGCATGGGCTTCACCCTTATCGACGGGCATCTGTTTTGTGCCGACAGCACCGTGGCATTAATCTTCATCGCCCCTGATTTCCAAACCTTCAACTCCCAAGAAGGCGGCAAGTTGATTAACCATCTACGCGACTGCATCCAACAATTCAATATAACACATCCGGAGGTGGAAGTGCTAATGCATGGTGCTGTGGTAGAGTCTGCCAACAATGCCAGCACCATGAAACGAGACATTGCTATCACCATTGGCGTCTCTTTGGTGCTGATTCTTCTCTATTTATGTCTTAGTTTCAAGAGTTATAACATTATCTGGCAGAATGTGCTGCCCATCCTTTATGGCACCGTTTTTGCGTTGGCCTGCATGTATTGGATTAAGGGCGGCATGTCGCTGATGGCCTTAGGTGTGGGTTCCGTGATTTTGGGCGTTGCTCTTAGCTATTGCCTACATATCATTGTACATCAACGATTTGTGGGCGATGTAGAGCGGATGCTGAAGGATGAAGCTGTTCCCGTTTGTCTCGGCTGCCTCACCACTGTCGGTGCGTTCCTCGGACTGATGTTCACTGAAAGCGAGCTATTGAAGGACTTCGGACTATTCGCCACCTTCGCGCTCTTGGGCAGCACCTTCTTCGCATTAATCTTTCTGCCCCATTTCCTGAATGTGAAGGATGCCAAACACAGCAAAAAAGCGTTCAAACTAATCAACAAGATTAATAACTATCCTTACGACCGTAACCCTATCATTATCATAGTATTGTGTATTGTCATTCTGATTGGGTTCATCTTTTCTGGCAAGGTGCAGTTCGACAACGATTTGAAGCATATTGGTTATGAGAGCGAGGCTTTCCAGAAGTCACGGAATCTGTATGAGGAGAAAAACGACCAAGGCGGTATGCAGCGGTATTATGCGGTCACTGCTGCCGATTTGGACGAGGCTTTGGATGCCAATATGGTAATCGCCACCACCCTGGATTCGTTGCGTAGGGCTGGCGACATCTTCTCATATACACCAGTAGCATCGCTGCTGTTCCAATCGCAAGCCGAACAGGAACGTCGCATTTCCGCTTGGCAGCGTTATTGGACACCTGAGAAGGTGGCGCAGGCGATGGCTGCCGTGAAGTCCGCCGCATTGAAAAACGACCTATCCCCCGACATTTTCGTGCCGTTCCAAGCTATGATTGAGGCGGAATACGAACCTGGCAATCTATACGAGTCGGGCATTGTGGCCGACGGATTGCTCTGCAACTTCATTGAAGAGACAGACGGCAAATTTTTGATTTTCAACGCCCCGATATTCTCCAAGGAGAAAATGAAAGAAGTGGACGACCAAGTAGCTGCCAAACCGCACGCCGTGGTGGTGGATCCTTTGTATTATACAGGAGGCTTGATTTCCCTGATACACAAAGACTTCAATATGGCTTTGCTCATTTCGTCTATCTTTGTGTTTGTGGTATTGCTGGTTTCCTTCCGAGACATTTTCATATCGCTCCTCGCCTTTATGCCGATGTTCCTGAGCTGGTATGTGGTGCAAGGCTGGATGGCTATTCTTGGATTGTCGTTCAACATGATCAACATTGTAATCTCCACGTTTATCTTCGGTATTGGGGTGGATTACAGCATTTTCGTTATGAAAGGGCTCATCGAGGGGCAGCGTCAGGAGGAGAGTAGGCTGTTGGAGTATCATAAAGTGGCCATATTCTTCTCCGCTTTTGTGTTGATTGTGGTGATGGGGTCGATGCTGTTTGCTAAGCATCCCACTATTGTTTCCATTGGCGAATGTGCATTGATTGGCATGATTTGTACCATACTGATTACCTACACCTTGCAGCCGCTGATTTTTCGCTGGCTGATGCACTGGCCGTATATGAAACGCAGAATTGAAAAATAAAACTATTATCGAAATATGAAGAAATTACTGACCATTGTCATTGTCATGCTGACGTTTGCTGCTTCCGCCCAGAAGGTGGAGGCCCGTTTCACTGAATCCAAATTCATCAAGGCCTCTGGCAAAACCATTGAGGCGGAGGGCAACCTCAAGCTTTACTCCGCCGATAAGATAGAACTTCGCTATACCAATCCGGCTGGCGACTATTTCATCATTGATGGCAAGACGATCAGCACAAGTGTCAAGGGCAAGAAAACGGTGGTGGATACCGAGAAGAACGCCTCCATGCGTACCTTTCGCAACACCTTGATGAACTGCGTCAATGGAGAATGGAAACAGGCGGCCACCGACAACAATGCGGAGAGCTCTGTGACGGAAAAGGGCGCCAACAAGGTGGTAACGTTGAGTGCAAAGAAGACGGCTCCGCGAGGCTACTCTAAAATCGTCATCACCTATCGTAAGTCCGATAACATTCCCGTGGAATTGGTGTTTGAGGAATTTAACGGAATCGTGACGACCTATAAGATTTCCAATATCGTCAAGAAATAGGAACTCTATAATTTGCGGCCAATTTTTTTGAGCAGGCGCTTTACCTTGCGGTTGCGCTTGATGAGCCAGTTTTCAATCAACTGATTCTCTGTTTCGGGGGTATTGGGCTCAATATCTTTACTTTTCTTGGAAAGGAAAAATCTTATGTAAGCACCAATATGGCGTCTCTTCTTCTCATGATAGATGGCATCGAAGGGGATGAGTACACTGGTGTCTTCAATGTTGTGCATCAGGTGATTGACCGCTGTGCCGAACATGAGCATTTCGGAGGTGATGGAGATATAGGCGGTCATATTAGGAGGAACGTTTACTCCTCTTAACCGGGCTGCCGACTTAAGCAGTTTGTAGTCTTCCAACAGGTCATCTTTATGCACTATCAGGTTCATTAGTTCTGGATCAGAGTCAGGCATTACTGCCTGATCGTCCCAGGGGCGTACCAGCTCGTCTTTGTCGCCAAAGTGTTTCCAGAGGAAATGATAGATCAAATCTCTGGCAATATGGTCGTAGGAAGGATATACAGTAATCTTTCCAAAGAAGTAGAGCAACTTGGGATTCTTCATGATGATAGCCACCAAGCCATCCCATAGGTTGTCGAGGGCAAATATGGACTTTGCGCCTTTCTTGGAGCTCTGGTATTCCGGAGCTACAAAGTTGCGTCCCAGTTCGATGACGTAGGGTAGGTAATCGTCGATAAATTTCTGGGAGAAGCGGAACTGATGAGAACTTGCCAGCATAGGTTGGCCGTTCTCGTCGAACACCGCCTCTGAGCCAAAAAGGAAGCGATAGCCACCGATAATGGCCTCGTTGTCAGGATCCCAAACAATCAGCTGTTTATAGGGTTTCTCCATCTTGTCGTACTCGTCAAGGTCGATAGCATTGCCGGTAGAGCCACCAGCATTGCGGAAGGCCAGCTCGCGAAGTCTGCCGATTTCAGTGACGACATTGGGAGAGTCTTGCCAGGTGACGATATAAAGCTCGTTGTGTCCTTTGTTGGTATCTTCCAGTTTCTTGGACTTGGTAAGCTCTGATTTAATCAGTTCAACGGGAACGGGGTCTATAATTGTATTCATAATGTTGGAGATTGTCAATCAATACCTGATGGCCAGGGGTTGGAAACTATGCCAGCCATCTCAAGCATAGCCTTGTGCGCAAGGTCGCGCATGCGAGCTGTTTCTTCTTTTCGTGGAGTATTGAGGTTGGGTATGATGGGGTCGCCCACATGAATGGTTAGCAGAGGCTCGTCTTTGCCGAAGAGCTTGCGCCATCCGGTGCGGGGTCTGAATGAGATGACGGTAGGAATTATAGGGAGTGCGTATTTATAGGCCATGTTGAAAGTGCCCATTTTGAAAGGTCTAAGTGGAGCATAGAACTCCCAACTGCAGCTTTCGGGGAAGATGTGTATCCACTGTTTTTGGGCATGCAGTTCATCCAAGGCCTGGTCGAAGGCCCTCAATCCGCTGCGGTCTTCCGGGATGGCAACGCCTCCAATCGCTTTCATCAGAAAACCATCTTTGCCGCGGAAAGGCTGGGCATACATGGGAATCCATGCCTTGCGGTAGCGCATGGCCTGCAGTACACAAATCATATCCCATCGGTGAACATGATTGCATACGGTCATCATGCCGTTGGCTAAGAGTTGGCAGTTTTGACGGATTTTTTCACGGCCTTCAATCTTAAGCCCAAAGCGGATTCGGTTTAAGGGGAAGGCAATGGTCCAAGCAACAAGATAGATAAGGAAATGCCATATTTTGAACTTCAGCGATTTGTCGAGGTAGGGGTAGGTATCGTCAAAAGAGATGTCCTTGAGTGTTCCGCGTATGGGAGCCATCCTCGTAAATGGATTATCTCCGGAGAACTCTGCTACCGGTTCAGGAACATATACCTCTTCCTTAACCTTGAAGTTTTTATATGCCGGTCCAAATGATGTATAGTCCTTTACCATATTTTTTGTTCATACTTGTTTTTAGACTGCAAAGATACGCTTTTTCTGCAAAAATATGAATTTTAACATGTTTTTTTATCGACAGCCCCCGTTTTTATCTATAAGGGAAGTTGAGACAAATTTGTAGATTAAAGATGATGTAGAGTGAGTGAAAAATTTCTATTTTTGCAACTTATTTCTGAAAGATACGGATTATGGGAAAAGAGACAAAAAAACACGTTGGGAGGATGTTGAGCCCAACTACAGAGAGCGGATAAAACGTCTGCACAAGTTGAACAATGTGGCTTTCTGGCTGACGCTTGCATTGGCAGTGATTAATGTGGGTATGTTGATTATTCGAAGTGGCAGCACCTGGGAGGAAATAGTATTCAGGGGTGGTCAGTATTTGGCCATGCTGTTGGTACTCAAGGCTCCGAGTGTTCTCCGTATGCGTTTCAAACTGGAGGTGCCTGCTTTGCTGTCAATTGTCATCGTCCTCTTTTGCTTCTGTGCCTTGGTACTTGGTGACGGTCTCGATTTCTACGGAAGGTTCCCCTGGTGGGACTCCGTCTTGCACGGTTTTTCGGGTGCTCTCTTGTCCATGATTGCGTTATGGCTGATTCACATTATTATGGCTGGCAATGACAAGGCTATCTATTTCAACAAATACTTTCTGGTTCTTTTTCTGGTGATGTTCTCTCTGGGTATGGGAGCCTGTTGGGAAATCATAGAATACACCTACGACAGCATCAGTGGTACCAATACCCAGCAGTTTATGGCCTCCACAACGGGTTCCATTATCACTGAGGAGGACATTCCTTTGTGTGGTCATGAGGCGTTGGGAGACACTATGACAGACCTCCTCCTTGATTTTGCCGGTGCCTTGTTAGTAGCTATCATCGGATTCTTCCGCCACGAAAAGATAATGGAAGGCTACGATATGGCGATACGTATGATGAAGATTGATAACGAGGAGATTCCCGAGTAGTAAATAGCAACAAGAAAAAATGGCAATCTTTTGAAGGATTGCCATTTTTTTCTTAATATTACTTTGAAGTATTCTCTTCGATTGCCTCTCGGAACATCTCTTCACATAAGCGAACGCTTTCGTCGATATTGTAATGTTTAGCAAACTCGGCATACTCGTGTTCCATTTTTGCCTTTTCCTCAGGATGGTCAAGCCACCAGTCGATAGCACGGGCAAGGTCTTTTGGGCGGCCTGGTGCAAAGAGTGAGCGGCCATCCAAAGCGAACTGAGGTGTGGCGCTTACCTCTGAATTGGCAATGACGGGTACCAGTCCTGTGGCAAAAGCCTCGATGCAACTGATAGCCTCGCTTTCCATATCTGAAGCATGGATATAAAGGTCGGTCTGTGCTAGCAAATGAATGAGCTCTTCTTTGCTCAGGAACACGAACTGTGGCGGATTTGCCAGGGATTTACCTTGTTCCACATACTCGTCGTACAAGGGCCCCTTGCCGGCAAACACCAATTGGATGCAGTCGGCGTATTTTGAGAGAGGCACTGCATCGATAATAACATCTTGCCTTTTCTCCCTTGACAGTCTGCCCACCATCACAATCAGGATTTTCCCTTCAAATTGCGGGTCTTTGGGACATTTGGTGTAAACGAAAGCAGGGTCAATACCGTTGCTGATGACGTGTATCTTGGCCTTGTATCCGTGTTTCACCAACTCGTCGGCCATGAACTGAGAGGGAACATGGATGTGTGTGAAATGTTGATATAGAGTGGTATTAAAGAGGTCGTAGAAACTTTTGTTTACCCAATCTACTTTGCCCAATCCAACTGATGAGGTCATGTTTTCGGGTTGGATATGGAATGCAGCAGTAGAGGGCTTGTGCATTTGGTCGGCGATGCGTTTGGTGGCCGTTTCGAGTGCGAAGGGCATCATACAGTGAACGACATCCGCCCATTCCACTGCCTCGCGGATAATGTCTGTATCCACTTTTGAAAATTGAAAACCATGAGAATGGATGAGGTCATTGAATAGCGGAACCCTAAATTCTTTCAACACGAATTTATCGGGAGCAGGATCACCCGTGGTTAATACTTTTACTTCGTTGCCGTGTTGGCGTAATACCGAAGCAAAACGTTGTGCAGAAATACTAGTACCATTGTTAGTAGTGTCGTAGGTGTCGATTACTAAAAGGATTTTCATAATGGATAAAATATTGGGGTAAAAAGTGAATACTATTCTTTGATCATCGCTTCAATCTCTGGCTCCATGTCTTCGGGTGTGGCCACTGGCGGGAAGCGCTTGATGATGGTGCCGTCGCGGGAGATGAGGAATTTGGTGAAGTTCCAGCGGATATCGCCCTCGCCACGGCCTTCTGCCTTGCTCAGACTATCTACTAGTGCCATCGTGGCCTTGTTTTTCAGTCCTTTCACCTCTTCGGTGGGAACCTGCTGGGTGAGGTATGTGAAGAGTGGTTCGGCATTTTCTCCAAATACGTCGATTTTTTTCATCAGTGGGAAGGTGACACCATGATTCAGTCGGCAGAACTCGGCAATTTCCTCATCGGTGCCCGGTTCCTGATGCTTAAATTGGTCGCAGGGGAAACCGAGGATGACCAGTCCCTGGTCTTTGTATTTTTTGTAGAGCGCTTCCAGCCCGTCATATTGCGGGGTGAAACCGCACTTTGAAGCGGTGTTGACAATCATGAGAACTTGGCCTCGGTATTGTGCCAGATCTACTTCTTCGCCTTTGTTGTTCAGGACTTTGTAATCATAAACTGTTGCCATTTTTTCTTGTTTTTGCGCACAACCTGTCAGCAGTATAAACAATCCGACGATTATGCAGGTGAGACATTTTTTCATTTATTTATTTGTTTGCTTGTTTCAAATCGTTGAGTGAGGGAAACATTTTTCAAGGTATTCCGCTTCGCTTACGGCACTGCTTCGGACAGCATCGGCAAGGGCCTCTTCCAGTAAGGTGGCAGCAAGAGTTCCTACGGCATCGAAGTTGGCGTCCACTTTGTCGGCTTTCCTCCCCACGGAGATGGCATAAATTGTATCGCCATCGGCGGAGGTGAAAGCAGGTCGGATACCACGGGCCATGCCAGCGGAGGCCATCTGGGCGATGTGCTTAAGTTGTGCCGGCGTGAAATTACCGTTAGTGAAAACGGCGGCAAGGGTGGTATTGGTGGTATTGACAAACAGGTTCTCGCTACTCTGTCGCAGTAGTGTTTCGCAAGAATCTGAGAAGGTGGTGCGGTCGGGCGTAAGCATACCGGCAATCTTTTTGTCTCCATCGAAAACGTCGCCATAGCTGTTGAGGACCACCGCCACACCTATCTGTAGTTTTCCCAATTGCAGGGCGGCATAACCGATGCCACTTTTTTGTGCCTGTCTCATGCCCGCCGCTTTGCCTACTGTAGCGCCTGTACCGGCACCTACGTTTCCACTGCAAGGGTTGTTTTGGGAGAAACTCTCCTCACATGCCGCATAGCCCATCTCGGTGGTAGGACGGACGGTGACACTTCCATATCCCAGGTCATAGATGCAACTCTGGCATACTATTGGAACCAGAGCAAGACCGGTATCGTAGCCCACACCGTGGGTTTCAAGGCAGCGCATCACTCCGTCGGCAGCCGCCAATCCGTAAGCAGAGCCGCCAGAGAACACCAATGCATTGAGGGGATGGTTGCGCTCGGGGGCAATCGTCTCTGTTTCGCGAGAAGCGGGACCGCCGCCGAAGACCGTCACAGCTGCGGGAGACGGCTCCGTGAGACGGAACACGGTGACACCCGTAGCAGCCTCGATATCCTGAACGTTACCGACAGAGATGCCTCTGATGTCAGCGAATGCGATGCGTGTGATATTATGTTTCATCGTGGTTTTATCTGTGTAATATTGTTCGGCAAAGATACAAAAAAATCCCAAAGTGATGACTTTCTTCCTATAGAATTCACTGTGCAAAAATACTCATTTTTTTGTATTTTTGCGACCTTAAAAAAGAGTATCTTCATGAATAATCAAATCAAAGCCATTGTCCTGTTATTGGGGCTTTCGATATCTGTTCAGTTATCAGCTCAGCGGTTGAGCGACCGCTATTTCGGCATCTCCGAACAGGATTTTGTCGATACCATCAAGATAAAGATGTGGGACGGGGCCATCATTGTGCCTGTGGAAATCGAAGGGGAAACCAAGAACCTGATGTTCGACACGGGTGCCGGGACAGGGTTCTGGATAGGAGAAGAAGAGGCGTGGATGAAACCGATGGACGACAGCATCACCACCCGTGACGCCCAAAACAGAACGAAAAAAACGGCGATAATGATGATTCCCTCCCTTAAAATGGGACATCTCACCATCAAAAATTATCCGGTGGTGGTGGATGACGGGCTCGAAAATTACACCTGCGGCATCATCGACGGCGCTTTCGGCTTCGACCTCGTCTCCAAGGGCATCTCGTTCAAATTCGACACCCGCGACAGTCTGCTGATTATGACCTCCCGCAAGGGCTTTTTCGCCAAAGAGGAGAAAGGTCACGCCAAGGTTCCCTACAAAGTTTATGGCAACGTACCCTTCCTGTGGGCAAAAATTCCGTTTGCCCGCCCGAGAATGCTTTTCGATATGGGCGCTGTCGGCGATTGGTTCGGCCTCCCGCAGGATTTGCTGGACCTGTGGGCGAAGGACAATCCCGAAATCAAGCGGCAACTGGATTCGATGACGGTGAATGTGGATACAACCATCATGTCCTATGCCGGTCTTTTCGGTGCCTCCTACGATACGGTTATAGGTGGAGAACTCTGTTTCCCCGAGATTGAAATCGGCGACATCGTACTCAAAGAGGTGTGGGTCTCGACCGCCACGCACAACAGGGCTGTCGGTTCGGCTCTGTTGGAGCACGTCTCGCTGATTATCGACGCGCAGAAGAAGAGTTTTTACTTCCTGCCCCACGACGGGAACCCGGAAATCAACGTGGCGAACAGGGGAAGAGGCCTCAAGCTTGTTCCTGCCGAAGAGGGCGACCCCAATGGCGCACTGAAAGCCCTTGTGCGCAAAGGCACCGAAGCCTACAAGCTTGGTATTCGTACGGGTGATTATCTGATCAGTGTTGATGGGGTGCCTATTTCAGATATGTGTACCTATATATTGCTGGTGCGACAAGGAGCAACAAAATGCTGGGTGTTCCGCAGTCCCGAGGGAGAAACCAAGGAGGTGGAGCGGTAATTGTTGAGGCGCTGAACCTTGCGTCAGTTAATCATCCAGGACACCCCGCAACCAATGGCGTAATGCTTGCTGAAGTTCAGCAAATCAAGGTCACACGAGATATCAAGTTGAACGCGCCTTGAAGGCATCCAGGTAAAGCCAAAGTCAATCATGCATTGGTTTTCGTCGGGATGGAGGTAGTTGTAGGTCTCGACAAAAGCCCCGATTTTGTCTGTGATGTCGAACCAAAGGGCCAAAGACAAGAAAGCCTGTGGTGTGGCGGTCTCGCCATCCCAGATGGCACCGACATTGTACCAAAGGGATAGCCAGTCCGTAAGACTATGATCAAATATGGCATATATCGAAGGGGCAAGGTGTGACGGGGTCAGATCCTTCGTGCCGACATACGGCAATCTGAGTTCCGCCAATAAGCCAATGGATGGGAGCCAGTTGGTGCTCTCATACGCTTTGAATTTCGCTCCTATGGTAAGCGGCTCAATTCCGAAAGAATATTTCGTGCCTGGTCCGTCGTTGTACAGCAGGAAATCCGTCCCGATGCGCAGTTCCACATTTTTGAAAATACCGTAGCGCACAATTGTGCTAGTCAGTGTGAAGGTGTGCAGCCTATCTGGACACGACTCAAACCCGAAGCCGTTTTCCCAGGACACCTTGTGATGTGGGAGCACATCCGCACCCCACGTGTATCCGGGACGGTCGGTGGGAAATTCGGGCAACTCCTCTTGGGCTTGGCAGAGACTTGCAAGCATCAGCAAGGCGAAGAGAACAACGATAGGCTTGTTTTTCATAGAAGGCGTTCCGAATCAGTTAGACGTCACCATTTAACGTTTTAAAAATGACGCTGTAGTTGTTGTTCATGTGTTTCACCAAGAGTCTTCGGAGGCGCAGTTGTGGGTTTTCCACAATCCACCCGTTGGCGACCTCCCATAGTGCAAAGGCGCCGATGGTGGAGAGGACGGTGAATGAGAATTCGCTGACCAGCAGCTCTACCGCAATGCTGATGGCCACGAAAACCACGCCGATAATCAGTAACCATAATTGGTGGAGTTTGTTGGTATGTTCCTCGCGTTGAAGTTCATGTTTTTCGTTTTTGATCCACATGCTAATAGAATCGCGCACACGCTGCTCGTCCATCGCCTCGTGCGACTGGAAAATGAGTTGCACGGGCTCGAGCAGTTCGGAGTCTTTCAGTTTGCCGATCACGTAGTCCACAAACTCTCCGTTAAGATCGCCCGGACCACCAAAAGTGCTGTATATGTCGCTTTCATTGTCAACATTAATGTAGATTTCTTTCATGTTTTAAATTTTTAAGGCGGCAAAGATATAACTTTATCTTTTGTCTAAATGTAAAATTACTATCGTGGTTACTTCATGTCCCGACGATTGCCCTTACCTGTATTGGGGGAAGACTTTTTCGTTAATGCATTGAACTCTGCTTTAGCTTTCTCCATCTGTTCGCGGAAAGCGGCACTGGTTTGCAAGGCAGCATATCCGATGCTGGCGCCTGCACGTGTGGCATCCACATCACTTTGCCAATGGGCACCTTCGATGACGCGGCTTTCGCCATACATCCAGCCACGGGCGAAGATGGTGTCGGCTCGTGCAGGATTAATTTCTGCCAACAGCAAAGCGGCTATCCAGCCACGGGCTGTGTGTCCTGATGGATAACTTCCTTCGCCACGCAACTCATCTTCGGTCTCAGGTGACAGCAGGTGTTCGTCGTACATCTCGAATGGACGCAAACGGTGGTAGTAGGCTTTAGGAGCCACCCTCATTTGGTCGGTGGTGACCAGACTGGTCTCTAAAAGCTTCCATATCTCCGGTGTCTCGGTTCTTGAGATGTTCAATCCGAAGGGAACATTGAACTCTGCCAGCAAGGCATCAAACGACCATACGGCATCTCGTTTGGCGATGGCGGCACGCGCTGAGTCAAGTCGCTGCGTTTTCCCCCATTGGTAGCGTATCACATCGTAGGCAAATTCAGGACTGTCAAACGCAGGCGGAGCAGGCAGACATTTGATGAGGTCGGGTAGTTCCTCGGTGCTGAAATAAGGTTTTACTTCGTTTTGTTGTGAATAAAGACATGTCGTCATCAAGACGGCGACCATCATGAGAAATGTTTTTTTCATTGTACTAGTTTTTATTTGTTTGATTTGTGAGAGTATCAATATATATACACCAAGCTGTATTTTTCGTGCAAGCTTTGGAGCGACCCGTCTGCTTTCATTTGACGAATCACCTCATTCACCAACTCCAACAGGTCATCTTGTCCCTTGCACATCAGCACACCAATCTCTCCATGAGTGAAAGGTTCGTTCAGTAACGGAGCCGCCAGGCGAGGGTCTGTTTGCACATAGTAGGGAGCTTCTGTTGTTTCGGTAATCATCACGTCGGCCGCCCCTTCTGCGATGAGTGCGGGAATCTCCTCGTTGTTTTGGTGGACAATGATGGTGGCGTGGGTGAAATGCTCATTGGCAAACTGTTCGTTCAGTCCTCCGGGGTTCACCATTACGCGTACTTCGGGTTTGTCGATGTCCGCCAGTGATTGGAAACGGCTTGAGTCCGCTGACCTGCAGAGGATGGTCTTGCCGTTGGCCAGATAGCCCTCGCTCATCAGCATAAGCTCACGGCGGGCATCGGTGATGGTGATTCCTCCAATGGCGAGGTCAAATAGCTGCGGCTCCGCCAGTACATCCGCCGTCAAGGTAGGCCATGAGGTTCTAACGAACTCCACTCTCACCCCTAATCTGTTGGCTATCGCTTGGGCCATTTCTATGCCGAAACCCCAATACTCTCCATTCTCTGGCTCATAGAAAGAGAGAGGCCTGTAATCACCGGTGGTGCCGACTAACAAGACGCCACGTTGCTGAATCCTCTCAATGGTTGGGTGGGAGACTGGCTGCTCCTTTTGGGATTTACATGAGGTAAACAGCATCGCACCCCCAAAAGTGAGCAATGTGCCTGTTGAGATTACGGAGGCTACAACAACCAGTATCCAGGTTCTCAATCTTTTCCGTATCATTGATGCCATCTTTTTCTGTTCTTTAATTACGCTGTTGCAAACTTCCGCAAAAATAGCAAAATTATTTGAATTTTGACATAAACTTTTCGCTTTCCACGACAAACCTCTCATGGAGACCTTCGCCCACCAGTGTGTCGCCTTCAAAGCATTTTACCTCGAACACCAAACGGCGGCGGTCCACCTCAATGAGATCCGCCTCACAGCGGATGGTGGCACCTACCGGGCTTGCCTTCAGATGCTTGATGTTGACGGCAATGCCGACGGTGGTGTTACCTTCGCCAATCTTGTCGCAGACACCCATGAGGCAGGTCTTTTCCATCAGGGCAATCATGGCGGGGGTGGCAAACACCTCCAATGCCCCCGAGCCGTAAACGGCAGCAGTGTCTTTGTGTTCCACCACCAGCTGTTCGCTGTGGTGCAGTCCTTTCAAAGAATCAAATTCGGTCATAATGGTTCTATCTTTTTAATGTATAATCAACGTGGGTTACAAACAAGATTCTATCTCCTCCAATGCCCCCGTCTCCGAGTCAATGATGAACCCTTTCACCACGATGTCTTTCGGCACGAGAGGGTGGGTGCGGATGGTCTCCACGGTTTGGCGGACGGAGGTTGGGGTGTCCTTGAAGCCTTCCAACCAGTGGTCAAGGTTGATGCTGCACTTACGGATGGTGTCGAGGGTCTCGTCCGTCACGCCGCGGGCAATCATCTCGTGGTGGAAATGGTCGTAGCTCATGTGGCAGGCACCGCAGTGCGAGTGCGCCACTACCATGATTTCTTGCACGCCCAATTCGTAGATGGCGACAATCAGGCTGCGCATGGCGGAGTCGAAAGCGGAGATTACCAAACCGCCCGCATTTTTGATGATTTTTGCATCGCCGTTTTTCAGTCCGAGGGCGGCGGGCAGCAGCTCCGTCAACCGTGTGTCCATGCACGACAACACCGCCAACTTCTTGTCGGGATATTTGTCGGTAAGATACTTTTCGTAGCCCTTTTGCGCCACGAATGTCTTGTTGTATTCGATAATTTGGTCAATCATAGTCAGTCGTTTTACTATCATTGGAGGGATTTTACTGGTGCAAAAATAGAAAAAATATCATACAAAACTGTTTGTAGATTGTGTGGCGCATAGCCTTGGAGATGCGACAGACTGTTATAACCACTCAAAATTCCCTTCACCTGCGCTAATCTCGAAATGGCATTTGGCGATGCCGAGGTCGATGGGAGCGTAAGTAGCGAAAATGGCAAAGCGTTTCTGCGCCTCCACCTTGTTACCGTCGTGAAGGATGAAGGAGAATTTCTGCTGATTGACAGCGGTTGGCGCTAATAGAGCTGCTTCCACGCCACGTACAAACCATTCGGGGAAGGGCTTGCCTTGGTCAGTTGTGCGGTGGTCTTCAGTTACGTCGGTAATGGTTCGTTTCTGCGAATGCTGCACCCCTTGTGTGGCACCGTAGCCAAGCGACACCACACAGACTAATGTCTCGTCGCTCTCCACCTTGTAGCGGTCGGGCTGCTTGCGGTAAGAGGCACCCACCCAGCAGGTGTTCAATTCGAGCATCTGCGCCAGCAGCACCACTCTCTCTCCATAGTAGCCGAGATTCTCATCATCGCCTTTTTTGCATATCATGGCGATGTAGTTGCGTACATCACGGAACTTGCTGTAATGGGCGATGATGCTGGAAAAGGCATTCGGTTCGTTAGTCACCAGCTGGATGTGCAGGTTCCCTTCGCGGTTACATTGGTCAATAAGTTCCTGCAATTGCTGGATTTTCTCCGCCTCAATGGGCTGTTCAGTGTATTGCCGCACACTGTGGCGGGCTTTGATGGCTTCTTGTATAGTCATGATGTTTTTTTTGATGATGCAAAGATACAATTTAATTGCATGCCTCTGGCATTGCCTGCAAGCCAACTGGAGTCATCATGTCTACCTGTAAAATTAATGTGGGTTACAAAAATGACTGTTTTCAAGAGAGGGTAATGGTTTCCACGAATACTGAGCGGGAGACGCGGCGGTTGATGTTTCGGTGCTTCTTGTTCCGCTGCTTCTCATCAGGAGAGAGGGTGGGCGTTATGGCGGTGTTGGCGGCTTCCACAATGGCGTATAGGTAAAAGGTTTGCTTTCCGTTGGTTTCGTCGCTGAGGTCAGGAAGGTTGAAGGCAGCATGTTCGTTTTCTCGATAGACGCTGGCCATAAGTTGGCAGATTTCCACCTGTGGCTCAACTGCGTAGATGTGGACAACATCGTCGGGACGGGCTTTTTCTTCGGAGAGATTGGCCTCGAAGTCGATTTCAACATGGAGCCCGTCGGCATGACAGCGGGTAAATTCCACAACGGGTAGCGGACCAACGGCGAGCTGCAATACAGGATAGTTGATATGAACCTTTCCGTCTTCGTAAACAAAATGCTTTTTGTTTAGGCACGCAAACTCGTTGGCTTCGGTGTGTCCTTCGCTGTGTGCGTACTTGGTAAGACCGCGTTGCAGCATGGATCCGAAAAGAGCTGAAGTATGCTGCATGGCCTTGAAAAGGGCTCGTTGCCGCAGTTGCGCCTCAGACTGGCAGTCGTTGAAATGCTGGGAACGGTTGCGTGAATAGGTTCTCCCGAAACGGGTATAATGGACTTTATCGCCGATGGTGCCGGAATATTCCACAAGAGAGGGTTTTACACGTGCCATAGTTGGGTTGTTTATTAGATGGTCAGGTATTCTGTACTATGAATAACGTAGGATTGTTCTTGTTATTGTATAGGTGTGTTAGAGTTCCGTAAAAGTTGATCAAAAGGGGAGTAAAAGGGGAGTAAAACCTATAGAAGTCTAAAGTGCTGAATCTGAGGTTGTATGCCCAATGGCCCAATTTCCTCCAATTCTCCCGTTTCCGAATCAATGTTTTACCGCGTTTTTTTGACGTTTATCTGATAATACCTCTTTCTGATTACCACGATCCGCACCAACCAAATGACAAAGAAAACGTCGGACAGAATTTTGTAGAGCGGGGGCAGGGTGATGAACCACGAGACTACCCAGAGGATGAGGTCGATGTCGAAGAGGATGTTCCATAGCCGCTCGCGGTCGTGGAATTCGCAGAGGACATCTCCTTCTTGTGGCACCTCTACCTGCGTGGTGGAAGAGACTGACAAATCGAGGCTTTTGCCGCTTTTGGCTAACGGGATGAGTCCTCCGAACTGCACCTTCAGGCTGTAACTACCCGTTGGGATTTCAATGCGCAGGTTGTGGTCTTTCATCATACCGATGTATAGTCCGTTGATGAAGACTGCATGGGGCAGTTTTGGCTCGTACCAGTGGCGGAGATGGCGGATCGTTATCATTTGTCGAGGTATTCCTCTTGTTCAAATTTCTCTCTGGCTTGATCAATTATATCTTGTGCTTCCATCATTTCTTTAGCCATTTGAAATTGCAGGGTGTCGGATTCTTCGCTATCTTCTTCGCTCAGTATTTGTTGTTGGCTGAACTCTTTCAGTTCCTCTTCGCTGATGTTCATCATTTTCATGCAACGGTCACGTGTCTTTTGCATGGCAAGCATATAAAACGTGTTTTCGTAATAAAGTTCGGGGAAGTCGAAAATGAATAAGTTCTTTACAGAGCTCAAATAATCTAATCCAATTATAGTCTTCTCAAGTTTATCCAATATTCCTTCTTGGTAATCTTGACGCAAATTGTAGAAAGAGGAAACCTCCTGTACAAAATTGACATTGCCGAGGGTGTTGAAGGTCTCGATACTGGAAGAGAAAATCTTTTCTGTTGTTTTGGTGAAATCTGTTTGGGAAACCATAATGGCAGGTACGAACTTGATACGCAGACTG
>Ga0265298_10001812_pt1 | contig 31171 bp, 45 predicted proteins | sample AusTroGonzalo_MG_3_FD_193486 | JGI IMG/M metagenome (GOLD analysis project Ga0265298, IMG submission 193486) | Bovine rumen microbial communities from tropical cattle in Woodstock, Queensland, Australia - Gonzalo_01 | ecosystem: Host-associated > Mammals > Digestive system > Stomach > Rumen ... | reverse complement strand
CATCTTCAGGCACAGGCTTTTATCGTCTATCCATCTTGTAGGTCTGGTCCTGTACAGGTACTCTGTCTGCTGCAACAGTTCGTTGAATCTCTTGATTGTCTTTGCCATAGTCGTAAGGTTTTAATGGATTAAACTTTCTCTGCAATACTGAACGGAACGAGCTTCGTCAGACGCTCGCTCTTCTTGTAGTCGGAATAAACGACGCACAGTGCCTCGCTTACACCTTCCTGCGTCATCCACATAAAGCGGATGTATGGGGTCTTGAATTTCTCACGCAGCTTGCCTATCAGCGAGCACAGCCGCTTTGTTTCAACTTCATGTACGCAGTCGAGTCTTTTCTCGACAATGTAACTATTGTAGTTGGTGTACTTCTCTAATTGCTTCGGAATAAACATAGTCGTAATTTTTGATTGTTAATACCATTTTGCCTTCCCGTTCAGCACCAATGCCACACGCCTGCCATGCTGCAGGATGTCGGCATGGTCGATACCGGGACCTCTCACGATGTTGAACGAGTAGCCGGCCTCACGCAGCATCCTGCGTTCCTCGTCAGTGATATACTCGCTCACGCTCTTTACTGCCAATGCCTTCAGGTCTGTCATAGTCTCAATTCGTTTAATTCGTGAAATTCGTTGTTCTCGTTCAGGAGTTTGCCCACTTCCATACGTTAGCGAGCAGGAGGAATAAAAGGATCCAGTTTATCAGCATTGTTTTGTTTGGTGGTAATAATGGCGTCTGCGGAGAACCGCAGGACACGGTGGTATTATTGTTTCTTCCATACGTCATAGACATAGCCCAGGAGGCGGTCAGCCCACTGGTCGTCGAGTTCACGGTAGAACTTCATCCATGTGCCCATGGTGTCGTTGTGGCACACGTTCTCGCAGAGGTGCAGCCACTTCGAGCAGAAGTGCTGGTAGAGGTAGTGCTGCTTCGATCCACCAACCATCCAGAGTATCACATCTTCGTAGGGCGGGTGGTTGTAGCAGAAGTTCCACCATCGGTCCATCATCTGGCGGCGCATGGGTTTCACGTCCTCGTCGCCGCTGTAGGCTTCGCGGATTTCCACTTTATACATATTGAGCACCTCGCCGTCGATATGCTTCAGTGCCGGGCGATAGCCCTTGAAGCGCTCGTCACTGAGCATCACCTCATTGAGCGCTTCCCACAGTTTGTTTGCATCGAAATAGTTCATAGTCGTTACTTGTTTTCGTTAAACATACTTTCAATCCAGCGGACGATGTTCTCCAGCACGTCTGCTGGTACGCTCTCCGGCTCCACGTCGATGTCGCTGTATTCGTCATGCGAGAACAGGAATACCAGCGGAGTCACGTCGTCGGAATCGTAGTGCATACAGAACAGATGTCCGATGTCGTGCGAGCCGTCGTCGTAAGTGATGGTGCAGGGCTTCAGGCCGTCGCACACGGGCTTGCCGTCGCCCTCGAAGTGATAGAGGTCGATGCTGATGCCGCCTTCGATGCTCTCATGCACTCGCAGGTCGCCTCGTACCTTGGAGTTGCTGTCGTACTCCAGCGGCGTAAACAGGCCACGCTTGTAGTAGGCGTTCTCTATAACACCCATCAGGTCAGTGAGATACTGAATGGTCTTCTGTTTTTCTGCCTGTGCAGCTTGGGTCTCTCTGTTCATAGTCGTAATGTTTTAATTGATTTCTTTTACTTCGATATTCTCATAGAGCCAGGGCTTGCGCTCCATCTCCTCGCAGAGTCTGTCCACCGATTCCTCGGGGATGTCGTGATAGATCACTGCACCGTCGGCGATTATATCGTAACGGATGCCACGGCCTTGCGTGCCGCTGAAGTTGTCTTCGTCATAATCGAGTCTCATAATTCGTTGTGTTTAGAGGTTGAAATTGTCTCAAGACACAGAAATCGTCATCTATTTCATACGATTTCATAGCGTTTTTTGGATTTTAGGGCAAAGTTAATGTTTTTGTCCACACAGTTTAACGATTTTTATAAAAATATTTTTCACCTGCATAAAGCTATGCTGCCTGAGAGATACCGGAGCCCGACGGTTTCTGTTCACCGCCGGACTTCTCGTCGTTCTTCAACTGCTCATTGATCTTGCGGTCAAGGATACCGAGTTCAGTGCGCAGCTTCTTCAGTTCATCGTCCTTCGTCCACTCCGTCTTGAGGATGCTTTCGAGCTGGGCGATACGGTCTTCGTTCTCTGTGATGACCGACTGCCAGTAGGCAATACGTTTAGGGATATTCTGCAGGGCCTTCAGGGGATTGTCAGCCGAGATACGTGCAGAGGCATGGTTCAGGTAACCATTACCGCTGGTATGCTTCACCCTGCCGCAACCCTCGACACTGAACACGTTCTCATACACCATCGTGTCATTCTCACCGAGATACTCCTTGACAGTGCGAACCAGGACACGGAATCCGTAGATGCTGCCAACGGGAACCTGTACACCGCTGGTATGAGCCGAGCGGCTGATACCGATGAGACGCTCACCGACAGCCTTCTTCCATTCGTCACTGCCGACTGCAACATCTTCCGGAGCGGTGAAGCCGTCAAGTGTGAGGGTATTGAGGATGCCTCCATGACCATCGTCCTGTGCAGCCGATGTGAACTTCTCATAGTCCTTCTCGCAGTCGGCGATGTCCTTGGTAAGCACCTCGTTTTCCTTCATCATCCTGTCGCGGCGCTCCTCCTGCTCACGCTTGTCCCTGTAGAAGCTCTTGCGCTCCGACTCCAGACCTGCAATCTTCTTCTCTATCTTGGCTCTTGTCAGGAGATCCGTGTTGCCGCTGAGCACAGCCATATACTCGGAGAAGTTCATGCCTGTATCCTCGTCCATGGCACCTTCGTCAAGTGTGCGGATGGATAGCTGACCACGTTTGAGCTGCTGTATGAAGGTCTGCTTGCAGTGCAGCAGATTGAACTTATAGCTATCCAGGGAACGCTCAACCGCATAGATGATGATATCGACCTTGTTGTCCGCATAGAGCTTGGCAATCTCGTTACCCTTACGGATAGCACGTCCGTCTCTCTGCTCCAGGTCGGACGGTCGCCACGGCGTATCCAGATGATGGACGGCAACGACTCGCTGCTGGGCGTTGACACCGGTACCGAGCATCGACGTAGAACCGAACAGCACTCTCACCTTACCCTCGTTGACCTCCTTGATAAGCGCCTGCTTCTTGGAGTCACACTTGCACTCCTGGATGAAGCGTATCTCATTGGAGGGGATGCCCATCCCAACGAGCTTGCGCTTAATCTCCTCATAGACGTTCCAACCCTTATTGGCACCCTGCCATGTAGAGAGGTCGGAGAAGATAAGCTGCGTGCCCTTCTGCTGCTGGTACTGGTCGTAGTATCGCTTGACGAGCGTCGCACAGCGACTTGCCTTGCTGCGAGGATGATCGCCGTAGCTCTCATCAATCATACGCATATCGAGGGACATCTTACGGGCCATATCCGTAGCATATAGCATCTTGGCTTTCTCCTGCTTGTCAGTGACGTTAAACTTTCCAATGAGGGAGAAGTCACCCGTCTTTGCGAACTTCATCAGCACCTTGATGAACTCCTCCTGATCGGGAGTCGGTGCGATATTCAGCAGCATGCAGTGCTTCTTGGGACGGTCGATACCCACATCCTCTGCAGTACGGAAATCCGTAATCTCGTTATAGAACATAGCCAGCTCAGGCACCTTGATGAAGTAGCGGAAGCGCTCCTTCAATACTATCTGGTTGGTGATACTGAACTCGAACTCCTGCGACTTCTTGGTGAAGATAGCCGCCCAGGCATCGAAGCAGGTGATACCCTGCTTGGCAAGTGCCTTGGGACGCAGATAACGGAACAGTGAGTAGAGCTCCGTCAGGGAGTTGGTCACTGTAGTGCCCGAAAGGAATGTGGCACCAAGGTCACGTCCTGTACGGTGCTGTATCGTGCGGATAGCCATCAGCAGGTTATAGGCTCGCTGGCTGCCCTCGGAGTTACCAAGTCCTGCCACACGGTCGTGACGGGTGACAAAGCCGAGGTTCTTGAACTGATGAGACTCGTCGACGAAGATGTGGTCGATACCCATCATGGCGAAGTCAATCACATCATCCTTACGGTCACGGATCGTATGCTGAAGGGCTTGGATCTTAGCCTCCGTATTACGCTTGCGTCGCTCCAGACCCTTCATCATCCTTGCGGAGATATGATAGTCATAGCCACGGCAGGCACGGATGGAATCCTCTACCTGACTGAGTTCCTCCTGAAGAGTCAGCAGCTCAATCTCCTCGGACTGAGGGATACGTGAGAACTGGTCGTGACTCATAATCACACAGTCGTAGTCGTTGTTCTTCATGCGGTTGAAGAAATTAACGCGCTCAGAGGAACTATAGTCAGCCTCACTTGCATAGAGTATCTTGCACTGAGGATAGGCAGCCTGGTAAGTCTCTGCAATGGCAGACACGTTCGCCTTCAGGCCGATAATCATGGGCTTGTGGCACAGTCCCAGACGTCTCATCTCGTGAGCTGCCATACACATGATAAGCGTCTTGCCGCTGCCTACCTCATGGTCACAGATGCCACCCTGATTCTGCAGCAGCATCCACACACAGTCCTTTTGTGAGTCATAGACATGCTTGATGCCGTACTTCTTCTCCAGCGAGGCCATGTCCAGACCGGGGAATGTCTGATGACTGCCGTCGTACTTAGGCTTGACAAAGCAGTTGAAGCGGCGGTTATAGATATCTGCCAGACGCTCCTTGAAGTCCTTGCTCTGCGTATGCAGCCAATCCAGGAAGCCCTGACGGATCTCCTCAATCTTGGCGTTGGCCAGCTGCGTCTTCTCAGGATCCTCCTCCTTGATGTGCTCCCCCTTGTCGTTGTACATGCAGCGACCAGCGGCATCACGCTTGTAGCGCATCATCTTCGGGCAGGTGTTCTGCAGGGCATGGATGAAGAGCTCCAGGCCATCAAGGGACCTAGTAGCCTCCGAAGATACGGAGAACTGAGACCAAATCTTCTCATTCCTGCCTGAGGCCGATACGGCATACTGGTCAAGCAGCGGGCTATACCTCACCGTCATCTTCACCTGGCCGGAGAAATAGCTGCTCATGCCAGGCTTCTCAGGCAGTGAGAAGAAATCACTGCCGAAGCTGCTATACACATCCTCGCCAATCCATCTTTCACCCAGGTTAAAGTCGAGGTCCTCAAAAGGAATGGGAGTAGGAACAGCAGCTTCAAGTGCAGAGAGTGAGTGTATCACCCTTGGGTCTGCCATTTCGTTCGACGGAATGTTATACTTGGCACGGATAGCATCAATCTTCTCGATGACATTGCCGCTGATGAACTTAGGCTTGATGGCGTAGCGCTCGGAAAGCGGGTCCCAGAACAGCTCACCGTCAAGAGCTGAAACAAGGTCATCTTCCGTCATTCCCGTCATGGAAGCCATGTACTGGATATCGGGATAGCCATAATCATTGAGCGACTGTGCCAGTGCCTCCTGCGGCGTACCCGCCTCGTGCAGCCCGTCCATGGAGAACGCGACGGGCTTCAGCATGATATCAGCTTTCGTCCACATACCCGTTTCCTTGGAGCGATACTCCAGTGTCAATAGCTCGGAGATATTACCGTAACCCGTGATAGCCTTTAACGAATACTTATTGGGGGCATAGTTCAGAGGGCCGAACTCTGCAAAGAAATCGTCATACAGTCTATTCAGTTCCTTGCGCAGTTCCACGTTTTCCTCCAGCTTCTCTGCCTCGTACTGATACAGCTGCTGATAACACTCGTAGATAGCAACCATTGCTTTCTGAGCCTTGGTAAGCTCCTGTGTCTTCTGCTGCTGCTTCTCTGTCTTCTGCTGCTTGGCACCACTCTCATAGAGTCCTCTATCGAAATGCTCCTGCAAATCCATAGCCAGCACCTTTGCCATCTGCATGCTGATACCAGCCACGCCACCTTCATGCTTATAGACGAAGGCAGGCTTGCCATAGGCATCTGTATCCCTGCCGCAGTCCGTTGCAATCACATGGTCGGCATACACATCGAAGTACATATTCGTCGGACAGCCATTGTCCTCATACATCGTCAGCAGCATACTCTCCTCGGCGGTGATCCCCTCCTTGTGCGAGTCCTTCTGCAGCACCAGCAGGTCAGTACCAACCTCGGTACCGCTCTCACGGAACAGGTTGTTGGCCAGACGATAGGCACCAATGAGACGTGCCTGCTTCAGTGCCTCGGCCAACTGCTCGCCGTCGCGGTTCAGGTAGTTCGAGGTGATGATATACGCCTCGATGCCGCCGTCACGCAGACAGTCAAGCCCCTTCAGCACGTAGTAGCGGTGGATATATCGCGCAGCCTCCCGACGCACCGCCTCCTTCGAGTTCGAGTACGCCGCGTCGAACACCTTGATATCGCCGAAGGGAACATTGGTAGCTACAATGTCGAAGCTACCCAGCTCCGAGTCAGGGATAGTCTCGAAGCCCTTAACGCGGACATCCTCGTAGGCAGTCTGCGACAGCCGGCTCAGCACCAGGCCGGAAAGCAGGTCCTTCTCGTAGGCCACGCAACGCTGACCGATGCCGAACTTCGCCATAGCGTTCACGCTGGCAGCCTTGAAGAACTGGCCACGGGCACCGGCAGCAGGGTCGAGTATCGTCCGTGTCGCTGCAGCCTTGTTGATAGCGTCCATCACCTTTCCCACAAACACGTCTGGGGTATAGTACGCAGTCAGCACCGATGCCTTCAACGACTCCATCCACATATAGTGCTCATGTGAATTGTGGCAATGAAGAGCCAGCTCGCCAATCAGCTTGTTAGTGTCGTCAAAGTATATCAGGTCACTCTTCGACCACTTACTCTTGTCGAGCGGATTCAGCAGAAAGTTCATCCCGCCGAAGCCGCTGTACAAGCTCAGCACCTGCCAGTCATAGTGCTTCTTCTCGCTCAGTGCCTCTTCCAGCGCGGCGATATTGTCTCTCAATCTCTGTAACTTGCTCATGATTCTTATCGTTTCAGTTATTTCAATTCAGCATCCGTATTCTCCAGCAGGAACTGCGGTGTGAATACCTGCTGCAGCTTCAATAGATTAGGCGTGAGCTTGAAGCACATATAGCCACGCTCTTTTAGGTACTTCAGGCAGAACTCCTCATTAAGCACTACCCTACCCGTTTCTGTCTCCTTGGGTGGCACTGGCCTGTCGGGCGTCTTCTTAACACGCCTGCCCTGATAGAACTCTTTCTCCAGCTTCTCGAAGCATGAGTAGGGAATGATATCCTTGGGAACCATGTAGTAGGTTCCCCGGCGTTGTCCGCCAGTCTGCAGGATGCCGTACTTGATAGCCAGTGCAACTACCTTAGGTGATGCAGAGGGAAGACCTATCAGATCAAGTACAGTCATAGCAGTTTCCTTACGGAGCTTCTTGCCAACATAATCCTTGCGGAGTCTCTCATAGTCGGCGTACATAGAATGTGTTACGTCGACCTCATACTTGATATATGCCATAGTCGTTTCTCGTTTTAGTTATTAATCCCAGTCACTGAAGGCGACAAGTCCGCAGAACTCGCCCTGCATATAGAGTACATACACTATCCATTCGTTGTCGAACTTCATGGCAAAACGTTCCGCCTGCACAAGGATGTCGTAAGGCACCTCGCAGTTGGTATTCTCCTGGATGAACCCGGCGATGTCGCCGCCGTCCTCAGCAATACTCTCGATGCTCTTCAGGTGGTACTTGCCGTCATCCCAGTTGTCGTCATTAAACATACGCAGCGATCTCAGCACTTCGTTGTTGCTCATTGCATAGCTTTCAATTTTCATAATTGTTTTGATTTTAAATTAGTGCATAAACAAAGCACCCCATGCCATTGTAGCATAGGGTGCCGTGATAAAGTAATAAGCCTGCCTGTTAGATCGCAGGCCGCGCAATAGACAGCCCGAGGGCGTTGAGAATGTTCAGGAACAGTCCGGCAGAAGGCTCGATACGTCCATTCTCGATACGTGAGACATACGACTTCTTGATCCCTACCCTCTCGGCCAGCTCCTGCTGGGTGATGCCCTCTTCCTTGCGGGCATCGTGGATAAGGACGCCGACGCAGTAGGCCTGGGCCTCGCGACGGAACTGTTCGCGCTCAGGAGTGCCCGGTGCGCCGTACTTGGCATCCAGGATCTCGTCAAAACTGTGTACGTCAGGGTTGTTATTTGCTTGCATAATACTCATTCTTTAGTTTGATTGCCTTGTTTATCTCACTCTGTGGCGTCTTCTGAGTCTTCTTCTGAAAGCCGTTGAAGAGCATCACGATATTATTCCCGTCAAAGATGAAGAACGCACGGTAGATATTCCCGTCGTACTGCGCCCTCAGTTCATACACACCATCCCGTATATGCTTGACGAACTTCTCGTTAATCCGCTGTTTCGTCTTCAGCATATCGAGCACATAGTCCACCTTACGCTGGGCACCGTCTCCAATCGACTGATAGAAGTCGCGGAAGTAGTTCTTATACAACAGTATCTTGCGTTCCATCGGTGCAAAGGTAGTAAATAGTTTCCATATCTGCAAACTTTTTGCCATAAAAGTTACATATTTGTATATTTTCTACATACAATGCCATAGCCATATCTCGTTTTAGTATTCTTTCAAACCCTCGTGCAACCATCCGTTGTACTGCTCCGCAATAGGCAGGATGATACGCTTGTCTTCAACCGTGCATCCGTAAATCTCCCAGCTTTCCCAGCACCTCGATATGTAACCGACGTGCCCGTTGCTCAGACGCACCTTAACTTTCCTACGCTCCGGCTGACTGTAGTACAGCAGCTCGACGCGACTGATCTTGATTTCTCTTTTCATAACTTGGATTTTCAATTCGTTTATCAGACCGCCTTTTTACGGGCGGTCTTTTTCTCTTTAGCATAGCTGCTGTGCAGGAAGATATACCTGACAGCATCCGAGATAGACACCTTTCTGTTTCCGTCAGGTGCTTTCATTGACGCACATAGCCTTGCATCAGGATCCGTGACGCTGACACCCACCAGAAGATGCAGCATCACCCAGTCAATCTCGCTGACTGTCACGGTATCCAGCATAGCGCCCTCGCAGAATGCCTGAGTAACACTGCCGAGCTTCTGCAGGATCTTTGCCTTGGTCAGCACCGACATACTGCGCTCAGTCTCGACGACGTCAATATCACCGAAGCGCTCCTGCCAGGGGGTAAGAGAGAGGATAGCCGTGCTTAGCGGATGGAACAGACGGGCTACTTCGAGGAACTCCTCATTGGTAGGACCGTCTTCCCATTTGACACGCAGCCGGTCATTCCATGAACGTGCCTTCGTGAACTTGAACGTGACACCCGGGAACTTTTCCTTGAGTATCGTCTTGAGGTTGTTAAGGGCAACCGTCTCACGCTCCCTCACAGACAATGCGGCACTTATGCCGATAAGTTTAGGCGACCACTGCTCGATAAGCGGCTTCTGCTCTTCAAGCAGCTTGGCCACACGCTCACGTTCCTTACGCCTACGCTCCTCTTCCTCGTACACAATCTTCGCCCTGATACGTCCGAGGGTCGTACCGAACATCACCTCATAGGATACGGGCAGATAGTAGTCACTGATGATTTTATCACCCTTCGGATTGCCGAAGAAGCAATAGCCGTCGGAGCGGAACATCACCACCTTGGCCACACGCTTGGTCTTCTTCACGCCATTGGCAGGATCCGCATGCTGCAGGATATCCCAGCCGCCATAGATATTACCGTCACCCATGAGCTTCGTCAGGCTCACATTCATGATATCACATGACCGACACTCCACGATATGCTCAATCATCACGACGGTATCATCAAGGACGCTGTGCTTTACAGCCATACGCAGCACATCCTCACCGGAGTCATAGTCACCAATGGCAGCATTGACCTGTCTTGCGTAGATATAATCACCTACTTTCAGCTGGGTATGCAATAGCTGTCGGTTCATCCTTGCCTGAGAGACAGCCTGCTCGACCTTGCGGCGCTCACGTTCCTTACGTTCACGCTCCTCTCTCTCACGCTCCTCTCTCTCACGGCGCTCCCTACCCTTGCGGGCCTTGGTATAGTCACCCTGCAGCTCACCCTTGCGCTCTTCATACTGCGCCTGCATCTCCTGGAACTCCTCGGTAGCCTTGGGATTGTTCGGGTTACGGTCAGGGTGCATCTGTATGACAAGCCTCTTGTGTTCTTTCTCAAGATCGGCAATTGTCATGCAATGCTCAAAATATCCTTTGCTCATAATTGTGATGTTTTATGGAATCAAAATTATCTGTTACTGAAACTCCTGTATCTTAGGTTCATCCCAGCCGTAGTACCGTTTGCCCTCCTTAGCCTTTACCTTCTCAAAGGTTTCGGCATCGCATGGTGTAAAGTCATCGGGCATGTGCAGCTCATTTCCCTCATAGGAGTGGAGAACCTTGTAGTTCTGCTTCCTGCCGTACCTGCCGCCATAGTCACTCTCCCATGTGTAATAGAAGCCCATGACAACCGTCTCACGCTTACGACGCTCCTCATTTTCTTTGCGAAGTATATCATCGGCCATCTTCTTAGTGATGGCCACGTAGTTCTCTGCCAGCACATCCACTTCCTCTTCGGAGAGGAAGAATGTGCGGCCCATGGTCCTGCCGCCAGCGCCCTGATAGAATCCTGAGTGATGCCACTCGGGCTCATGGCCGAAGTGGGTCAGATACAGACCCTTCACATCTTTTGCCAGCATCTTGCTGCCCGTCTTACGGGATAGCAGACGGGCTGCCTCGCCGGCAGTGAGCTTGCTTTGTGAAGCGTAATAATGTCGCTCGCTGACACATTTGCCAGTAAGCCCTTTCTCCTTAGCCAACATTGCTTAGTCCTCCTTTTTGGTTAATACTCTGTCTGGGATAGGTACAATCCCGCTTACTCTCCATTCTTTGTCCTCGCCAAACTTGAAACACTGGAGCGTCTGCTTGTCGCAGTCGATCTCATAGCCGTACTCGCAGTCGCCATGCTGGCAGATAGCAGGCTCATATCCGAGGTCCGGATTGCCGTCATCATCCTTGATGACACCACGGACAAGGTCGGTGGCAATCATCTCAGGGTTCCAGCCGCATGCCCACTTGCTTACCACATCGCTGATATACTCCTTCAAGTCCGATCCTACACCTTCAGGATAGCCGTCGTGGTGATGATACAGCATAATCGCACAATCGGTAAGGTGCTGGTCGTTGTAGTTCATACGAATCTTCTTCTTGATTCTGATACATGCTCTTGTACTCATAGTCGTGATAGTTTTGAAGTTAATGAATCAAGCTGCCTTTTTCATTTTCAGCAGTGCCTCGCGCAGCTTTTCTGCAAGGCTCAGGTTACGGTTGTCAACAAGAATATCGCCAAGGTCCGCACCTATCCAGCTTGTCAGGTCGAACCGCTCACAATAGCGATTATCCACACGGCATCTGCTACACAGGCCATCGAGAAGGAGAGGCATCAACAGGCAAATCGTCTCGTCGTTGTAGAACAGTACGGAACGAGAGCTGTCGATAAAGCGCATCGAGGTGGGACGGAAAGCCATTACAGAACGAAGATACTTGGCGTTAAGCGACACACACACCTCAAAGGGCACCTCAGAGGCATTCACATTCTTCAAGCCTGAGGAATCCGTGTCATAGTTCGCCCACTGCAAGGAGAGCGTATCGCTCTTCTCTCTAAGAGAGATCGTGACGGGATACACAGAACTGGTAAGGTTGGGGATGATGTCTTTCAGTGCAGCATCCCACGCCTTATAGTCCACAGAGACAGCATAGCCCGTCGTGCCAGGGAATACGGTGCGCCATTTGGGATAGGGCTTTTCCTGACAAAGTTCAAATGATGAACCTTTCTCGTCGACGACAGTCACAACAGATTCGTAGGAATCGGAGTGCAGCGTCACCTCAATGGAGCCTTTCATCGCAAGTACATCGACAGGGAGCATGATAATATCACCCATGAACGCACCGTCACTTGGTGTGAAGACGTAATCGCTCAGTTTGTGAGCCGAGAGGATATGCCCGTCAGAGGCAATCATGATACCCGTAGACATCTCGATTGCAGGATAGCGAAGAGAAACAGGCGTCTTGTACTTGTCGATACACTTCTTCATTCTTGGAAGCATAGAGTCGGCAGAGAATCTGATTCTTGCCAACAGGTTGTCACTGTTCTTTTCCATAAGTCCAAATATTTAGGGGTTAATAATAGTCTTTCAAAAAGCCCGGCGGGCTTCACAGCAGGCCGGGATTCCACTCAAAATCATCACGTCCGTCCAGAGCACCTGGATCGGACTTACAATTATGAAAACACATAGGTTCTCCTTTCAATAGTTCCCACGGTTGCGTCAAGGCGTAGGTCAAGCCGCCGTGGGAGATAGATTACATGCAGTCCGCAAACAAAATATCAAAGTCGCTGTTGCTGACACCATCGCCTTCCTTGGCAACGCAGTAGCAGCCACATCCTGTGGATCGCACATAGGCAATCATCGGACGTACAACGGCTTCAAGTTCATCACGGGTGCATACCACGTCAATGACCTTTCGGTAGTCACTCATCTTGAAGTTACCGCCCACCAGAATCTGATAATGTTTCTTGTCCATAGTCTTGAATCGTTTAATCGTTAGTCACACTGAACACACCGACGCCATTGTCGTAGTCGCCATAGAACGAGATACACAACTCTGCAAAGCGCGGCTCGTCGGTGTACTCGTCCAGACACAGGAACTCCAGCGGCTGATAGAGCACCGCCGTACTTTCCGTCCACTCAATCTCAGGGTGATGCTTCTCCATCCATTCCACCGCTTCCTTTTCCTCGTCATAGCAATCGTCCAGACATTCATGCCCGTGCTTTCGGATATACTCACGGCACTCTTCTGCAATATCTCCGATAGTCTTCTGCTGGTTGTTAATAACCGAGAAGTACTGCAGCTTGTCGCACAGCTCGCTGAAGGACAACTTCTCAACGGGCTCCGGCTCCTGTTCGCTGACCGCCTCGAACTCATGGCTCACATAGTGACCGTTCTTCACATAGCACCAAGGAACGTTACCAATCCTGATACCGACAATCTCCTTAGCCTGTTCTTCATTCTCCGCATCAACCTCGATACGGCACGACATGGTGATATCCACGTCCACTTCAAATCTCTTTGCCATAGTCTCGTTAATATAGTCCGATAATCTGTAATACCGTAATCAGCTCGTTGTCGATAGCATCAACGACGCGCTCCAGAGAGGGGTCGCTGCAGTTCATATTCTCGTCCCACAGCTCGTCAAGGATACGCTTCGTCTCGCAGCGCATCCTGCATATCTCGGCGCGGCTGGCACGCCATACGTCCGTGCTCACCTCGCCCGTCTTCCAGCGGAAGTAAAGGTCGAACGGCCTGAGCCGCTCGTCCTTCCGCCACATCTCCACCATCATCCGCAGTTGCTCGTCCTGCTGATGGTGCATGTCGTCAACCCATGTTGCCATAGCCGTTTCATGTTTCGTTTTTGTTAATCGACTGCCTCGCAAAGCGGCATAGCACTTTATCGCGTTGATGCAACACGAGCTTTGAAGCAAAGCTCGGAGGCTGCCATCGTGGTTTCGATGGCAAGCCTCCTGAGCTGTGCTTATCAGAAGCTCGTGTACTGAAATCCTTTGCTCTGCAATCTCGTCTTGGCAGTATGCGCTGCCGCTGCTCTGCATCCTTGGCGCATAGCTTTAACCAGTCGATGTGAAGCTGGCCGGTATCCTGGATGAAGGCTGTTTGTCAAACAGATGTAATCCAGGAGTTGAAACGGCTGCTTCATAAATCCGTCGGATGCCTTGCAATAATACATAAGGGGTGCGCTCCCCTGCTCTTTTCGTCTGCTCTGCGGATATGGTATAGTTCTTTAGTACAGCGATATCAGACAGTGTGAATACGCCGGGGAAGGATCACCGACGAAGCGCATGGTGATACGTCGGTGATCCTTCCCCGGCGTATCATACTGTCGACTGAATAATTCCGCCTTGCAGCACAAGTCCGCTATACTTCGGAGTAGCCGTGCCAGGTGCAGAAGTGCATTGCTTTAGTCTCTTGATGATAATCAGGATGTGTATCCAGCTCATCTGATGCCCGTGGAAATCTTTCACGGGCATCAGATGAGCTGGATATCTTAACATCCTGCTTCTGAACATAAGCACCTTTCACGGCAATCGTCCATGGGGTTGCACGCCCCCGCCGTCCATACGTGCATGGTGTGACGCTCTATAGGTTCGATATGCCAAGACTTGCAGGACGTAGCGATGACTTCAGACTACAGGGAATATCCCTGTCGACTAAGTCATAGCACGTCATTGCAGCGTCGTGGCTGAAGAAACAGGCACGCCAGGACGGTTCATAGTCCACACTGACTGTTCAAAAAGCTCCCGCCTTGCGGCTCGGCATAGGGCTATATACTTTCGATGATGAAGGATCACCGTAAGAGACGGTCCCTGAGCGATATCGCTCAGGGACCATCTCTGTTCAGAGTGATCCTTGATTGAATCTATGCCGCCCTGCAGGAGCATGGGCTGTATGCGCAGCCTTTGAATTAGTACACTCTTCGTTCAGTGCCCGGCACTTTAGTGTCGGGTATTAGCGACGACTAAGTCGTGCCTGCTTCTCAGCTGCCCACTGCTTGCGCTTGGCCTCGATGTCGATGTTGTTCTCCTTAATCATCTGGAGCATCAGACCCCACAGGCGCCAGCCCTCGCCGTCCTGATAGGTGGCAGCTGCCGTCTCAAGCATATCGAGCGGCTGACGGCCACGGATATAGAAATCATTGTCCTTGGGGAAATTCGCACCATGGAAGCGCAGCAGGTTCTGCATGGTGAAGTAAGCACCTGCACCACGGAAGGCGTCTTTCCATGCAGCGCACTGATTATAGCTCCACTCCTTGCCCTTGGCGGCAGCCCAGAAGTCCTTTACTGCCTTTTCCAGCTTGTCGGGAGTCTTGGCAGAACTGATATGCAGGGCGAGGCATCTGAGCGGAGTAAGCATCTTCTTTTCAATGTCCTCTACGAAGACACCCTTATCGAAGCCCTTGACACGGATATAAGGATTACCCTTGCAGTTGCGGGTAGCCTGCTTATAGGCATTCTTCTTGAGCTGCTTGATATAGTCCATGGCCATAGTCCATGCAACCTCTTTGTTGAACCAGCGGTTACGGGCACGGAAGTTCTCCATGTCCTTGCCATAGAGCTTAGCCTGTGTGTGCAGCTCATCGAGCAGCATCTTCCACTGATACTCGTAGCCGTGACGGGTAATCCAGGCGGCAATGCCGATGACACGACCGCGATAGTCACGCTCCGTCAAGGCACGGAAGACCTGCGACATGATCCAGCGACGGAAGAGATTACGGTTAGGCACTGTGCCGCCCTCGATAATCTGACGGACGACAGGGTCGTTCACATCAGCAGGAACAGCCTTGCCGTCATCCTGCATCTGCATCCACTGGCTGCCGCCGGTAGGCAGTGGGATAGCGAAGAACTTCGAGGGGTCGATACCTGCCTTGCGCAGGGCATCGGCACGCTTGTTGACGGGGAGATAGACCGTACCAAGTCCTGAATCCATTCCAAGGACGGTGACATTCTTCTCCGTGTGCTCATGAGGGGCGAGCAGGTCAAACTCTGCACCGCACTCAGGGCATACGATACGGGTGTTAGCATTCATGTTCTTCGTCTCGTTGTTGTTAGCTTTCTTTGTCATAGCTGTAAATAATTTAAAAGGGTTCATAAAACAATTCTTCTGTCTTGCTCTCGCCATAGACCCGGCACATAGAGATAAGTCTTCGATAAAAAAGCATGTCTTACTGCGATAAGCGTCAGGGTGTGCGCCCTGAAAAGTGTCTGCTCCTTGCGGATAAGCACATGGCTATAGTCTGCCGATTAGCTGAAGGCGTGTGCCAGAAGCCTGGCGGGACTGGGAGGCAGCCTTGGTTATCAACCAGGCCGCCTCCAGTCCCGCCGCTTCTGGTTAAACACGCCTTACAGATGAAGCATCCGCCATAAGCAGACGGGCTACTGTGCGGTAGCATGTGATCACAGATACTGCTTGACAGACTGGTAGTCAAGAGACTCTATCCAGTTGTATAGCTCCATCCATTCCTCATTACAGGCAAAGTCGTTCTCTGCCTGTAATTCGCGCAGTTCGTGCTCTCCGCAGTTCTCGTAGAGACCGCCCTTGCGCTTTATCTTTGCGATAATCTGTTTCTTGGCTTTCGCCACTGTCATTTTACTCATAGTCATGCTGCTTTCTTAATCCAACTTCTCAATACCACCAAATCAGGGTCATCCTCTGACTGCCAGAACCAACCCGCACCCTCAGGCAGGGTAAAGCCCTGCAGGGCACGCTCAAGCTCACGTTCCGCATCCTCACGGCTTACGCCATAGAGCATGTCATCATCGCTCAGCTCGCTCTCGGGCAGTGCATAGAAACGTGAAGTACGCTGAATGGTCTTCTCGCTCGGAACGGAATGCTTGTAAGCGGCGTAGGCAGCTTCAAGCTGCTCTACTGTCGTAGCCCCTCCATTGGAGGGGTTTGGGGTGGAAGGGGTGGGTGGGTGGGCAATACAGAGCGAGCGTACCAGCGTGTCATACGCTGCCTTGCTTGTCCTGATTGCGTTCTGCATACACCCCAGAGAGATATAGCCGTCGATAGAATCACCCGTCTTCACACGGTTGGCAGACACATTACGTCCACGACCACGGACGATGCAGCCGCGCTTGCCCTGACGGTCATAGCCCAAGCCGCCAATCTTACGCTTTCCCGTATGAACGGCACGCAGGGCATCCATAATGAAAGTGTTCATCGTATCGACGTCCTCCCTGACGTTCACCACGCCGAGGATACCCGTTGCCCAGGAGTGTCCCTGTCCGTCTCCGTGATAGAGATAGCGATTGACATTATTAAGCGCCTTGGCAAAGGAGAAGCCGTGATACTTGCCCTCTTTATCCATGACCTTAGCCTTGAAAGTGCGGCTCTCAATCTCCTTTTGGAACTTCTTGATTCTCGTAGAGCTCATGGATATGTCACGGCCGCGGATCGAGAAGCCGAGGAACTTGAACCAATGGCTTGCATCGAGCAGCTCAACCTTTTTGGGATTGAGCGTCATCTGCATCTTGGACAGCTCCTCACGAAGCACCTGCATAGCCAGCTCATAGTCCTTGCCGATATAGAGCATGTCGTCCGAGTAGCGGACATAGTAGCCCTGCATCTTCGATAGCCGCTCGTCGATATGATAGAGCAGCCCATCGGCCAGCCATGAGGCAACCGAGCAGCCCTGTTTCAGGCTCTGGTACTTGTATTCCACACTGCCCTCGGGGGTGATATACGCATCCGAGTGGTAGTACTTGCGCAGCACGTCGATGACGGCGGACTTTCCGTGACGTTCCTCGACCATGTCAAATGCCGCGTCGATGAACTCGATAGGCACCGAGTCGAAATACTTCGAGAGGTCTGACTTCCAGCCGATAACCTGGTCCGCATACACAGCACTGCGACAGATAGCCGCAGAGGCTTCCTGCACGACCTTTCCGCAGCCCACACCCTTGAGGTAGCTCTTGCAGGCGGGATGAACACGGTCGCTCATCAGCTCGAAGAGCATGTCATTGACAATAGAGAGCAGCACACGGTCGGCTGCCTCGTTCACATACACCGTACGAAACTCACCCTTGTTCTCCTTGGGGATAAGTGCGGTGTGAGGCGGTGCAATCTCATAGGTGCCCGCCTTGATAGCCTGATACATGTTCAGGCGGACTTCTGGCTTGCACAGCTGATAGAGCACGTTCTTGGGAACGTCCTTGCCAACGCCCTTGGCGATAGCATACTCCCAGCGTGCAGGCTCGAAGAACATCTGCAATAGTTTATCCATAGTCACTCTTCATTTATGTCGCATACTTCGACATCAGTAATACCAAGCCCGTCGCTCTGCTCATAGAGAGAGGCGGCAGAGAGAAAACTTGTGAGACGATTGACTGCCTCTATACGGGCATCGTTCACATCATGGTGCTCGTCATGCTCATAGTCGACACGCACCGTCAGGTATACAGAATTGTTTTTCATAGCCGTTACTGTTTATAGTCGGACATGATGATCTCGAATTTACCGTCCTCGTCATAGCCGACGGAAGACACCCAGTGACGGAGCGCACCGGCGCACTCCGCAATATCCGCAACATTCTTGTCGCCTGCCTTGTAGCGGCGATTGGCGTAAGCCTCAGAGAACGAACCTCCGCCCATGCTTACGCCACCGTTTGCATCCACGATATCCGACGCCATGCAGCGGCAGATATTATAAGCCAAATCACGTTCTGTCATAGCCGTAATGATTAATAGTGAAAATCAACGATGCCGCCGATATAGAGCATATCGCCAGGCTTCAGCTGATGCAGAAACTCGATAAGAGAAGACATAGGCTCAGCGTAGTCGCCGCTATACTCCTTGATGACAAACCTGTCGGCAGTGTCCTTGTGCGTGCCACTGACGATGTCACGCAAGGTGGCTCGCGGTGTATGGTACAGCACATTCGCGGTCGTGATAGCCTGCGCTTTCTCATGGATAGCATCCACCCACTCCTGCAGGTAGCGTTCCAAGCCGCCACGATAGACAAATGCCGTGCCACTCTTATCGAGTTCGCACAGTCCTTGCAGTGCAGAGACAAGATAGCCGATGCACTCCTCACGTTCCTCTTCCTCTACCTTGTCACCTATCCAGTCTGCATAGGCATCGTGGTTGTCGTAGAAGTCCTCAGGGGTAATATACCAGTCTTTCCTGATTGGCTTTGAAGCCAACTGAAAAATCTTTCCGTGTGACATAGTCGTATCATTTTTTAATTTCACATTTTGTTATTGTCAGCTCGATATGGTCGGTGCCATAGTAGCCTTGCTTAAAAGAACGGAAGAGCATAGGCTCGTCCATCTCCACCTCCCACTCCTTGCGCTTGATATAATCACGGATAGACTCGTCGCCACCGTCATCCAGCAGAAAGTCGTGCATATACTTCACGGCAGCACTCTCGGTGGGGAATACCTTGACGACGATGTCTGCGTATTCGCCGTCCCATGCCTGTTCTGCGGTAAATACCCACACACATTCAGGCGAAATCTTCCCGGCAATAGTCTTCAGTGACTCTGCCATATCGTTGAGCAGGATTGGCACACGCTCCACGAAACGTTGTTCAAGTTGGTTCATCATAGTTGTTTATTTTTCAAGTTTATAGCTTCGTATCACGATGATGCTTTGAGCACCAGTTAGGCAGCCAAACGTAATGGCTGCTTCATCTCTTTGGCAACATCCTCGTACTTGCGGAGGATATAGTTAGTGGCTTTCTGCACCTCGTCGATGACCTTGGGGATGAAATCCTTGTCGTTCTTGAGCGCCTGACGCCAGTTCTGCACATAGGCGATGTGGTTCTCGTCGAGCAGCTTGCCGATGCCGAGCATAGAGCAGACACAGGCAGAGGACAGCTCAGCCACGAACTCTTCCATGGCATAGCTCTCGTCACCGAAGTGACCCTTGACATCGCGCTTCACATCGGGAGCCGTAGAGTGAGCCATTTCATGCAAAGCGGTTGCATAGAACATCGCATCGCCCAGGAACTGACTGCGCTCGGGCAGGCAGATGCAGTCCTTGGAGGGTGAGTAATAGCACTCATGCCCCTTGAACTCGATCTTGCAGCGCCATTCCCCCTGCATGATCATGCGCTCCAGGATCTCGTCGCGCTTGCCCTCGGCATAGTCATGCTCAGGCACGGCGGTCAGCTCCTGCCATTTCTCCGGGAACTTCTCCTTGAAGTTGGTCTGCGAAAGATTGAACTCGGGATAGGTTCTCAGAGACGGATACCACCTGCACTGGTCTTTCTCCTCGTCTGTCAGAGCATCGTACTCCTCAAAGGTAATCTTCTTGCCGTCGAGATAGATAGTCGTGAGCTTCTTCACGACGGGGAAAGAACCCTCGAACTGAGGCAGTCCGTTATCCTTGAACTTAGGCATACCGTCCTTGTCCATAGCGATATTGAGCGACAGACCCATGTCTGTGAGCTGGTCGAAGGTAAGGAAGTAGGGAGCTTCCCAGCCTTTCAGCGAACACAATAGCGTTAGGAAGAAGTTATTCATTCCCTTGTACGCTTTCTTGTGCTTATAGTTCATTGGCTCGCCATGATTGGGAGCCACCCATGGTTTAACATAATTGCACTGCTCCATGGTGTCAAGGGCAGTGGTGAACAACTCGGCGTACTTTGCTTTCTGCTTGTCGTTCATCGTAAATTGCTTTTTCATAATCGTGATGTTTTTAGTTGGTGATAACGTCGATTAATTCCTGCACTGCAGCCTGCGCTGCTTCTGCCTTTTCGTAGACAGGCGAATAGCCTGATTTCTCTGCAAAGGAAGTGTATGCCATGATACTCTCCTTGACTGCACGCAGATTCGTAGCTGCGTACTCATTGCCGTTCCAATCAGCCATAGTCGTAAAATTTTGAAGTTATTAAAAGGGGCGACCCCGACAGGAGCCGCCCATAAAGCAGTTAAGCCGCTTTGAGGTCGTTGACGATTCGCATAGCTTCCTCGTCACCCTTAATCACTCTGGCGATAAGGTCAGCCACCTCGGCCTCCGTATAGGTCTTGCCCTTGGGCGCTGCAGCCGTATTCTTGCGTGCCTCGCGCTCCTGGCGCTTAACCTCGGCAGCGGCATGATTCTCCGAGGTCTGAGCATCCACGATAGCCTGCAGCTCCGTTATAGATTTGCCCGCATTGAGTGCATCGCACACCTTACGGCCTGCCTCGACATATCTTCTTCCAAAGGACAACCACCATACCTTTGAGCCGTCTTTCTGACGGTCGGACATAGGGGAGGCATGGAGCTTGTCAGCCATAGCACGGTCAAGCAGCTCGTCGCCCTCAACGAATCCGTCGATACGACCGAGAGTCTTCGTGCCGCCCTCACTCGTAGGACGGGTATAGGTCTTGAACGTGTACTTGCCAGCCTTTGGCTTTTCTGTCTTTGGCTTTTCTGCCTTGGGTTTCTCAGCCTTAGGTTTCTCAGCCTTAGGTTTCTCAGCCTTAGGCGCACTTGCAGGCTTGCGGGGCTGAACATCCGTCACCTCTTCCACCTCGTCGGTAGAAGCAGGGGCGGCATCACCCTCGCCGATAATGTACTTGCCCTGCTCGACCATAGTCCGGAGCTGGGACATCATGAGCGGGCATGGGATAGGCTGCTTGCCGTCCATGCTAAATTCGGTCATTAACTTGTCACCGTCATAAGACTTGATGACGAACTTGTTTGTGGTGTTTGCCACGAAAATTGTCTTTCCGATAAGGTCGGCAGCCTTCTGTTTCATAGTCTCTGAATTTTTTGTTTCACTTTTTCGTTTGTTAGTCTCTTTAGGCGCCGGGAGAGGATCGCAGATAGCAACCCGCTTGTGCGCCCTTATGAGCTTGGGCAGATAAGAGTCAAGCGCATAGTGGGGAAACCCCGCCATAGCGTCCGAATAGTCACCAGGCTTGTGCCGCATAGTCGGCGTGCGCCACGTCAACGTAATGCCGAGTATCTTCGCGCACTCCTTTGCATCCTCACAATACGCCTCATAGAAATCGCCGCAGCGTAATAGCAGCAGCGCCTCGGGATGCTTCGCTTTCAGTTCATCCCAATACTTTTTCTGATTGTCTGTCATAGTCATACCCTCCATAGTTTATACTGCCAGTTCAATCTCTCCCCACCAGCCTTCCACGCTGCGTGTCTCGTCCACGTAGAGCTTGTTCAGGCAGGTGTAGAACCATGCCGACACAGAGCGTTGACACGCCTTGTTCTCAATCTGATAGAGCACCGAGTTAAAGAAGTTCCACATCGAGCGACGGAACGCTCGCTTATCCATCACGTCCTTCACCTTAGTGGCTATAATTCCAGAGCCGTAGCCCTCCGTGTAGATGAGAGCACCCTCCTTGCGATAGGCCTCGAACACATCGTCGAAGCTGTCCTCTTCGGGCAGCTCGTTGTCACCATACTGCTCGTTCACGCTCACCACGTTGAGCGCATAGCAGTGCTCAAACTCCTTACGGCAATTATCCACAAACCACTTGTGGCTGTCACGCTTGGCGCTCTCATAGCCACACATCAGGCCAGCGGCCTTGATAAACTCTCTTTTGTCAACAATAAAACTGCTCATAGTTCTCTTCGTTTTAAATATCCCATGTCTCAATAACACTCCCGTCGCTTTGCACCGTGCCCCCATAGGACTCCCGTGACGGGAACCACGACAGCCCTGTAACGTGGGCACAAGCGATTTCGTTCAGATGATAGAACACCGTATCGACATCCCACGGCGTCTTCAGCCGTAGTGTGAACGATATAGTGTGGAAACCGTTCAAGCCCTGCCAAACCAAATAGGGCTTGTCGGGATGCTCGCGGAAATGCTCGAGCGCACCCACCAAGTCCATAGTTTTGACGGCTCTTTTTACGAGGTTCTTTACATACTCCTCGCTCTCCCGCTCAAACTTCAGCTCGCAATAGAGCAGACGGCGACGCTCCAAATTCTTAGTTTCCATAGTCACACAGCTTGTTATACATACACTTTTAACTCACATTAAGCCGCCATAGCACACTCAAGTTCCTCCTCGTACTTGACCCACGAGAAATCCTCATAGCATCCCCACCAGTTCTCGAGATTGTCGATAGTGTCGTACTTCGCAAGGAACTCCTCCCACGTATGGAAGCCCTCCTGATAGTACGGAGAGCCAGGCTCCGCATAGTCCCACGGATAGCCGTCCTCCGCCGACATCGACGCGATAAAGCTCAGATAGCTGTCGAAGAACAGGCTCGCGCTGTGGCAGTCGATGCCGAACGAGTTATTGAAGTCCGAATAGTACAGGCTGTTCAGTATAATCTCCCCACGGAACTGCTCCAGATCCGCACGGGTAAAATCCTCAAGTCGTTTCATAATTTAAGCTGCTTTAAGAAACACATTCGTCATCTCATAGACCTCAGTCCACACATCACAACCCTTCCTGCGATAGTCCGCATGGCTGCTACCGTCGCCGAAGTCAATCTCCATAGAGGCCTTGAACACGCGCCCCACCTCCTTGGTCGGGCCGTCCTTATGCTCATAGCACATAATCTGCGGACGCTTGCGAGCCGTCTTCGAGATCGTCACGCCCCAGCGGTCGTTAATCAACTTTACGAACTTGTCGATAGCTTCGTCCAACGTGTCCGCACTGATAGCATCCTTTTGATTTCTGATGTCAATCCAGTAACCCTCGCCACTCGGAGTAACCGTATAGTTGAACTGATATTTTGCCATAGCTACGCTGCCTCCTCCAGCCACTCGATAGTTGGTTTTAACTCCTTATAAGTCAGACGCACCTTACGGCTTGCATACTTGCGACGGATAGTCGCAATCTTCTCGCCGTTCTGCGTCACTTTGTAGTCCTCAATACGGATGCCGTGCTCTCGCAACAGGTTCTGTGAGCGCACGTCGCCCCACCCTGATACGGGCGGACAGAATCCTTCCTTAGCGTTACTGCGCTGAATATCTTCCAATAGGACAGACATCACAGCCTTTTTCAACTGACTTGTAATCATACATACTACGCTGCTTCCGCATAGAGCCAGCGATACAGACCATTGCGTGTCTTCTCGATTGCGCCGCCCATAGCGATGATTCCAACATGCTGAGCCTCACGAGTCACAGCGTTTACTTTATTCTCGGGTACAAGTGCAGCGTGATTGCGCTGCAACATCTTAACGTATTTTGCCATAGTTTTTAATTGTTTAGTTATATACCTCATCACGCAGATAGTCCTCAAACGTGATGCTTTCTCTCTCTTCAGACACCCCCTGCCATGCAAGGTAATCGTCATAGGCTTGTTTGATTGTCATAGCTTATGCAAGTGAAATCGTTTCATACACGCCTACCCCACTCGACTGCAAGCGCCTGCCCACACTCCACGCCTGATGACGCAGGTAAGAAACAGCACCAGCACTGAGGCGATAGGCTGCAATTATCTCTCCGCAGAGCAGACGGTTCCACGCCTCACTCCACGATAGAAAATTTTTCTTATATTTCATATCATACGACTTTAGGTAGCCCAAAATCCTCACGCTCATCATAGGGGATATACAGCTCGTCGCTCGCAATGAGCGCGTCGATAGCGATGCTCGCCATCTTGCACGCCCACTCGTTGCGGGCGTCATAGCGGTTCTTGCGATAGGCTTTTGCCAACTCCTTCCAGTACTCCAGCGTCAGATCGAAACGCTCCTGCACCAGATAGCGGTGGTCTTGCGCCATAGCCTGCGCCACCTCCTTCTTGTGGCGCAAACGCCCGTTGATAAAATCACTCTCCTGCTCCACGAACTCAATCTCGCGCTCATAGAGCTTTGCTTTTGTCTCGTCCCACATAATCAGTTTCCAATTATGCAAACGAACCGTCAAACGGGTCGTAGGTATAGTTCAACACAGTCCCGTCCATAGGGATATAATTCTCACCGAACTCATCTTTGAGGTCAGCAACGGCTGCCTGCATAGCGACTGCTGCCATAGACACAACGGCAGCTCTCTTCGCACTCTTCTTGGCGGTGCGTGCCATAGATTTCATTATTGCCATAATTGTAGCTTTTTAATTTTGTTTGATTTTGAGGTCATTAGATGATGTCGAACTGGGTCTCCTCCCCAGTCAACTGCTGCACCTCGGCCCGCACACCGTGGTGCCATAGGTCGTCTACCCGTTCGTCGCACTCTGTCTGGGTGCCAATGAACAGGCACGCGGTGCCCACGAACACTGCCGCCTGGCCATAGTTCATGCTGCGGCGGAAGCGGATGATGTTCTCGCGCTCAGCCTGACGACGACGGCGGATGAGGGCGATAATACCCTCGATAGTGTAGAACGCGGCAATAGAGCCGCAGAAGTACACCGCCACGAACCCGAAGCGGTAGCCCACGCCGCCCTTGTCTGCCCATACTGCCAGGAACATAGCGACCATAGCGGCCACCAAAATTTTTGCGATAAATGCAATAGTCTTTTTCATTTCGATGATTTTTTTAGTTGTGCTCCAAAATTTGTGATGATGATTTCACGGATGCGGACTGGGTCCATATCCGGATAGAGAGACTCTGCAAACGTGCAGAGGATGTCGATCACCTGCTCATACGAGTAGGTCGCGTCCGCCCGAAGTTCCTGGAACTTGGGGCGCAGTTGTAGCACCATTGCTGCCATACGTTTTTATATATATGCGTTATTATTCTCCGTATAATATGGGCGTGCAGATAGCCAAACGTCATCACGACGACCGCCCATAGTCAAACTCAAACTCAGCCAATTCCAAGTGCCTTTTCCCAGGGGCGTTCGCGCTCAATACTGCACTCGATGATGCCGTTCTGCAACAGCTCATACCACTGCTCGTCACTGACGATAGAGCGGATATACTTCTCGTTGGCAAGCACATTTCTGCTGGAGTACGTGTCGTACCGCCAGCACATAAAACCGCCACCCGTATAGTACACACGATGGCCTAACTGCTCTTCGATAACGATTTCATACGTGCCAGTCACGAACGATAGGCACATGATAGTCGTGATAATTTCTTTCATGACTTTATCCTCCAAGTTGAATGTCTCTCGTTAATGGCATAGTCACACAGTTCACGCTGACTCTTTTCGGTCAGGTGCTCAAAGCAATAACGCTTGCCCCGATAGTCGGTCACATAGATGCACCAAAAGGGGAAGTTGTCAGTCGTTTCGTCCACGATAGAGTGGACGGCAAATGCGTTTCCGTTTGCGGGCTTTGCCCACATCTCACGCTTAGCGGCCACGCACAGCGTCGTGCCGCCCATGGCGCAACCCATAGCGCCAATAGGGTCAGAATACTTCATAATTTCGTCCTCCAAATTTTGTCTTGTAGAGTGGGCGGGATCGAACCGCCAACGCACATAGTGCGCCCTTAATAGCCCAAACTCCATGTCCCATCATGTTGCACGTACACACAGTCACGGCCGACACCTTGTGCCTCCGTTGAGATTCGTTTGCCTCCAGACTTCACAGCATACGTGCGGATAGGTCACTTCCGCTATCACACACTCCTCCTCCGTAATCGGATTTCTTGCTCCTCGTCGCACCTTGGATTGGGGCGCAATAGTCACAATGGCCGTTAGTAACGTTTCCTCACGCCAAACGATTATGCCTATCATGGGCGACAACGCTTTGCCGTCTTTCAAGTGGGGACACCATACGCCCACTGACTATCCCAACTCGCCCATAGTCAGGGCTACCACTGCACGCCTCTTGCGTACTCGTCGGGGTCTGCCTCTCCTGCCTGTTTCGCGCCTCTAACGCTACGCTCCATTCAGGTATCCACTCACCCTCTCTGCCTACTCACTACCGCCAATAGGCTGGCATATCGTCGTCTATGACCGAGGTCTCTACTCCCCCACCGCTTTCGTGTTCACCCACTACCCAGCGCATGAAGTCCTCGTCCCTCTGCGGTCTCTCCCGCCGTCCGTTTCGCTCGGATTAGGCGTCCATCCGGGACACCGTCCACCCTTGGCCTCGTTATGGTGCAGTCCAGTCCACCCCCTTGTGGACTCGCGCATCTCACCTGGCGGTTGCTCTATACGCAGTGGGTCCTTTTTGCCGTCAGTCTCCCGACTGTCGCCATATTCCGATGCCACCACGCATGGCCGTCTGATACGCTTGCCACTTGGCTGCTTCATCCTGCTTACACCTTGTCCACACCCGCCGAGGTTGATAGACCTCTCGTGCGAGTCCCCCTCTGTGCAAAGCACACCCATTGGGGGCAAAGGTTGCGAGTTGTTCAATCTGTCAAAGAGCATGGCAGCTGCACCGCAACTGTGAACCAATAGGTTCAATGACCCTCGTCATCCGCAACCGACCTATTAGGTCGGAGAGCCTGGGCACTTGGCTCGGTCTCTATTAGAGACCCCCTCAGCAGAGGGCAGGGGCTTGAGTTCCTCTTTCCCGAAGGGAACCCCCTAACCAAAGGTTAGGAAATCGTCGGCCACATTCGAGGCAGTCGCCTCGATAAGCGTGGGAGAGTGGGCAGCAGGGGAGTCGAACCCCTCTGACCTATCGGTCAGTCCCGCCAACTTTCGGGAACCCCCTACCGTAGGTAGTTAGCCGTTAGCAACCATCTTCAGCTCACCACCATTGGTGGTGTGCTGAGTGTTGGTGTCGGCATTCTCCTTGGCCTTACGACCTGCTGCTTTAGCAGCATCGGCCAACTTGTCAGCAGCGTTAGCTGCTAAAGCAGCCTGCTCGGGGACGTCCGACTTCTCGGCATCCTTTGCAGCCTTTAAGGCTGCAAGAGCCTTGCTCTGCTCTTCGAGCAGTTCACGACGAACTTTCAGTTCGTCCTCAGTGAAGAGGGCAGCGAGACGGAAGTTGCGCTCTAAGGTCTCGAAGAGACCATAGGCAGTCCAACGGCTCTTCTCACGAAGAGTGTACTTGTACACTCTCTTCCCCTTGACCTTAACGGCTTTGCCGTTCTTACGGACGGCTGAGCGGGTCACCGTAGCGGCCTTTAGGCCGTCAGCAGTGCCGACCATGAGGTAAGGACATAAGTCCTTAAGCAGGGCAGGAGTGATTGACTTCTTTGAAGTCACGCCGATAGTCTTGTACAAAGTGCTATAGCACTTTGCCCAATTACGCAGTGTTTCAGCGATAGCTGAAGCCAACGAACCCTCTTCGCCTTTGGCGAAGTTACGAGCGTTCTGCACGTCCTCGGTGTCGGTGTACTCCTTGGCAAATAACTTTGCCAAGCCTGCGGTAGCACTCTCCTCGGCCTTACGGCCGGCGATGATTGCCAAGTCCTCGGGAGTAGCCACACCCATGTTGAAGCGACTTACTGCTATGCAGTAACGCTCGTTGATGACGAGGTCACTCGCTTTAGCGAGTATCTCGCTCATCTTCTTCGACTGCTTCTTAGCTTTGCTAAGACCCTTGGTGTACTCATCGTAGCGACTCTGAAGCTCTTCGAGCTTAGCAGGTACGGGGGTGCCTGCCTCTGTCATTGCAGGAGCGTTGCTGCTCTTGCGGTTCTCAACTTGCTGCTTGCTTGCAGCCTGCTTGCTCTCGTTCTGTGCGCCATTGCGCTTGTTGTTACGTGTTGCCATAATTGCAAAATTTTTGATGATTTGATTCGAGTGGCGATGGACTTTCCAAAGCCTACCCCAAAAATAATACAGATTTTGTCGGTTGTCAAGACCCCCCGAAACAACTTACTTTAACACTTCTTACGAAGTGAATTAAAGTAAGTTAATGCCGATTTTTGCCGCTTCGGTCCTTTTGCGTCCAAGAGTGTGGGCGCCCAATTTGCGCGTATCCAACCGGGCCCACCTCCAATCGCGATTAGGGCGCCCACTGGTCGCCCAATTTGGGCGCCCAAAAATGGGCGGCCATTCTGCGCCCAACAATGGGCGCCCTGTGGCTGCTCAATCGTGCGGTTAGGTGGCCGTCCTAAAGGGCGCCCAATTCTACGTCCACATGGCCCCACGTTCTGCGTCCACTCCCGACCATCTGGGCCGCCCCGTTAGGCCACCATCCCCGACCATCTGGTCGCCCACGTTCTGCGTCCACTCCCGACCATCTGGGCCGCCCCGTTAGGCCACCATCCCCGACCATCTGGTCGCCCACGATCTGCGTCCACTTGGCCCCACGTTAGGCTTCCACCTCCCTCCATCTGACTCATCCACCTCCACCGCCCCTGGCCGTCCAACTCTCGCGGTTAGGGGCTTCCATCTCTCGGACCCGTCCACCTCCATTGCGCGGTTAGGTGGCCGACCAAACCTCGGCAGCCCATTGGAACCACACTCGCTTTCTGGCCGTCCACATCATGCGCATTGGGCGACCAATTCCGACCACGTTTCGGCTCCCCTATTGGGCGACCACCTTGCAGCGTGGCCGTCCAAGTTGCAAGGCCGACCTGGGCGACCACATGACGCATCACCCCTGCATCGTCCCCCGAATACCATTCCCCCTGACGCAAGCGGGCACAAAAACAGACTGTACCCCGCGTTTCGCGCCCGCGATGTGTGGACGCGCGATTTGCACCCCTGCGTTTACCCCTGGCCGCCCACGTATATGGGCAGCAACGAAAAACCCCCACCCCGTAAGGGGTGAGGGCTGCTTGGGGTTGAGCCGTAAGCCTTTAGGCTTAGAAACCCATGAGTTCGAGGCTTTCGTCCGTCTCCACCGTTACATAGTAACGCCACTCTCCGACCTTGACGTGGATTTGCCATAGGCAAAAGCCGAAAGTCCCGTCCAACGTGTTGTCGATGGTTACTTCGTAACCTCGACGATGGGCAAAGCGGTAAAGGTCGTCCATAGCCTCTTGGAGGCTATCGTATGGCTTGACCCACTTGGTGTAACTCCCTTCGGGAGTTTCGATGCTGCGATTGATGATGTACTGTGTCATAAAATTGAAAATTTTATGTAGGGGTCTTGGCGGTTAGCCGTAACCCCTACGGGGTTAAACTTCGTGTTATGCGTCCTCGTCCATGGGCTTACTTGCTCGACTTCTTGCCACCTTTGGTGGCAGGCTTGCTGCTCTTCGACTTGCTACCACCTTTGGTGGTAGATTTCTTGGTCTCGCCCTCAGCCTTACTGCCCTTAGGGGCAGTAGCCTTGGTCTCGGACTTGGTATTCTTGCTACCCTTAGGGGTAGCAGCCTTCTTCTCCTCAGCCTGCAGTCCTGTAAGGACTGACTCGGCGAATACTCGCTCTCGCTTGGGCTCGACCTTGGTCAGGCTTGCAGCGATAGCCTTGCTATCGCCCTTCACAAGGGAGCAGTCGGTCAAGATTGCAATAGCAATCTTCTCACGCTTAGCCTTGTCGGTCAGCTCGTCAAGGACCTTAAGGTCCTTAGAACCGCCCTTGGCATTCAAGCCCTTTAGGGCTTTGTTGGTAGCGAAGCCCCAAATCAAAGATTTGGCGTAGTTCCTCGTGTGGCTGCCGTTAGCAGCAGGACCAAAGGCGAAGCCTTTGCGAGGGTCTTCGACCTTGTGCCCACATGAGTAGGCCACCACGAGAGCCACAGCGTGGTCGTAGACCACGTCGTACTCCGACCGAGTTACGACAACTCTCTTAGGAGAGTTGGATGCGTTGTTCACTTGCTGCTTGGCAGCGTTGTTGTTCACGTTGCTAACACCCTTGGTGTTACGGGTTGATGTTGAGTTTGACATAAAATTGAAAATTTTATCGTTTGTGGGTCAGCCGTTGTTGGCTGATTGCCGATGCAAAGTTAGGGCAAAACGGCGGGGGTGGACACCCGTCTCTTCGCCTGTTTCCACGAGCATTATGCGCAGGAGAAAGAGCGCGGCAGAGTCAGCGCGCGTCCAACGTGAGTTTCGGCCATCGGCTCAAAACCGACTGCCAACCCCCTAAGGGGTTGCTCCCAAATCCGACCCACCATGGCGACCCATTAAGGCTCAACCCCTATGGGGGTTGCCGACCTCGCTGCCTCAATCCCACCGACAAGCCCTCTAAGACAGCCCCATTGGGCTGTCTTAGCCGCCGCTATATGGACGCGCGTAGGTGGCAGGGAGAGTCCCAAGGGACACTCCATGCCACCCTGCGAGGGGTCGGCATCGGTGGTCGGCTCAAACTCCAAGGAGTTTGTCGGGGTGGTCGGTCGGTGGGTCGGTCGGTCAGCATATATGCACCCCTCCTTGGAGGGGTGCCCGCACCGCCCGCCGCCCAGCGAGGCGCGGGGTCTTCGTTGCGTTTTTCAAAAAAAAAAGAGAAATTAACGGCGGTATGTTTTAAATTCTATGACACCAGATTAGATATAAAAAAAACAATCAACACCGTATTTATTGATATTGATTGTTTTATATGTGAAATGTTTAAAGAAATATTCCAACAGTATACTTTAAGATTTGATAGCTTAATCTTTACACTTACTTATATGAAATAATACCTTATTGTATTATATATATGCGCGTACATTATTTTATAATGGTAAGCATATCAAGCCTTGTTGCCAACTCTGCTAATTTAAGATTGATAGTATTTGCGTCATCCCGACTTATATTGCCGTATGCCTGACCATTCTTACAGTTCATAACATTGAGCACCTTGCTACGACTCCATCCAAGAGCATACTGCATAAACGACAATACACTGATATACGGCTTAATCTGCTGCTTCACCTGATCAACACAGTCTGGACAATATCGGCGACCGCCTTG
>Ga0265298_10001810_pt1 | contig 31172 bp, 22 predicted proteins | sample AusTroGonzalo_MG_3_FD_193486 | JGI IMG/M metagenome (GOLD analysis project Ga0265298, IMG submission 193486) | Bovine rumen microbial communities from tropical cattle in Woodstock, Queensland, Australia - Gonzalo_01 | ecosystem: Host-associated > Mammals > Digestive system > Stomach > Rumen ... | reverse complement strand
GAATCCAACTTCACATACTTCGCCCTCAGCAGGTGCGCACTCCCAGCACCCCCGTGCCCGGATGCACAATGTATCTTTACGTAGTCTATGAAGTTGGATTCAGCCATAATGTGCAAAGGTAAATATTTTTACAGGATTTTTTTAACTTTGCATCTGTTAGTAGTTCTATTTAGAAGATATTGCTTATGGACAATTTTACACAGAAGTATCTGGATGGATTCATGGCCGGATTGATAGCACGCAACCCGGGTGAACCTGAATTCCATCAGGCGGTACACGAAGTAGCGGAAAGCATAGCACCCTATATTACCGCCAATCCCTATCTCATCGACCAGAAGGTTCTTGAACGTATTGCAGAGCCGGAACGCATAATCATCTTCCGGGTTCCCTGGACCGACGACCGGGGCGAGCTCAAGATCAACCGCGGATTCCGTGTGCAGTGCAACAGTGCGCTGGGTCCGTACAAAGGAGGCATCCGCTTCCACCCCAGCGTAAACCTGAGCATCATGAAGTTCCTCGCCTTCGAGCAGACTTTCAAAAACAGCCTTACCACCCTGCCCATGGGCGGAGCCAAAGGCGGGTCGGATTTCAATCCCCGTGGAAAGTCCGATACCGAAGTGATGCGTTTCTGCCAAAGTTTCATGACGGAACTCAGCAAGCATATTGGAGCTGATACCGATGTACCTGCCGGCGACATCGGCGTGGGTGGACGCGAGATAGGATACCTGTTCGGCCAATACAAGAGACTGCGCGATGAATTCACTGGCACGCTTACCGGAAAAGGACTTGCCTGGGGCGGATCCCTTCTGCGTCCGGAAGCCACCGGATACGGGCTGTGCTATTTTGCAGAGCAGATGCTGGCCACGAAGGGGCAGTCCTTTAATGGCAGGAAGGTTCTTGTTTCCGGTTCCGGAAACGTGGCTCAGTTTGCCGCCCAGAAAGCCATGCGTCTGGGAGCGAAGGTGACTACAATGTCCGATTCGGATGGATTCATATACGATCCAGAAGGCCTGAATGAAGAAAAATGGAAGTATATCTTCGAATTGAAGAACATTCGCAGAGGCCGCATCAAGGAATATTTGCAGAAGTTTCCCGGCGCCACTTATTATCCTGGCGAGCGCCCTTGGCGCATTCCATGCGACATCGCTCTACCCTGCGCCACCCAGAATGAGATCGAAAAGGCCGATGCTGAGAATCTAATCAAAGGTGGATGCATCTGTGTCGCGGAAGGGGCCAACATGCCTTCCACGCCCGAAGCCATAGACATTTTCCGCAGCGCGAAGATACTTTACTCCCCAGGGAAGGCATCCAATGCCGGAGGGGTGGCCACTTCCGGTCTGGAAATGAGCCAAAACTCCATACGACAGCACTGGACCGCGGAAGAAGTCGACGGACAACTGAAGCGCATTATGTCCGACATACATGACGCATGCCTGAAGTACGGCACCGAAGAGGACGGCTATGTCAATTATGTCAAGGGAGCGAACCTTGCCGCTTTCATAAAGGTGGCGGGCGCCATGCTTGACCAGGGTATAGTTTAATTTATATGACAGGTAACGCAACACTGATGAGCCGACGCATACGCAGGATCCTGCTGGTGTGCAACAATTACGACAATTTCTCGCTGGAGGAAGACGGCAGCCTGGATATGCGCATTTCGCGCGAGTATTCCGAGTTAAACCTTACCAATCCCCCGGTTTTCGAGCGTGTGGAAACAACGTCGGAAGCCCTTGAACTCGTCTCTGGAGGCGAACGCTTCGACCTCGTAATCACCATGTACAACGTGGGCGAAGTGGACGTGTTCGATTTCTCCGGAAAGATGAAGGAAAGCGATCCGGACACGCCCATAGTGCTGCTCACACCATATTCCAAGGAAGTATGGCGGAAGATGCAGGACCGGGACCGCAGCAGCATCGATTATGCTTTCTGCTGGAGCGGCTCCACGGATCTTATCATCGCCATCATAAAGCTTCTGGAAGACAGTATGAACGCCGACGACGACATCCTGGGCGGAAGCGTGCAGTGCATTCTGCTGGTGGAAGACTCGGTGCGCTACTATTCATCATACCTCACCCTGCTTTATAAACTCGTTCTCCAACAGAACATAGCTGCGCTGAAGGATGCCCTCAACGAGGATCAGCAGGTCTTCCGCAAAAGGGCCAGGCCAAAGATACTCCTTGCCACCAACTACGATGATGCCGTAGCCACCTTTGAGCGCTACAAGGAGCAGATGCTGGGAATTATTTCCGACATCGGTTTCGTGCTGCACCGGGGAGACAAATCCTCGGACGAGAAGCTGGATGCCGGTGTCGAGCTCTGCAAGCTCATCCGCCGGGAAGTGCCCAAGATGCCCATATTGATGCAATCTTCGCAGGAAAGCATGCGAAGCGTGGCCGAGAGCCTCGGAGCAGGTTTCCTGATGAAGCGTTCAAAAACCCTCATCCATGAACTCGGAGAGTACATCGGGCGAGAGTTTGGATTCGGAGACTTCGTGGTAGCCGACAGCAAACTCCATCAGATTGCCCGTGCGGACGACCTTCAGGGCGCGGAGCGCATAATCGCAACTCTCCCGGGCAGCTATCTCGCCGAATTGCAGGCCAAGAACTACATCTCCCGCTGGCTGTTGGCACGCGGTATCTTCCAGGCCGGAAACGCCATCAAATACACCAGCTATCCCGACACGGAAGCCCTCCGCAGGGATGTGGTGGCCCGTATCCATGAATACCGGATCTCACAGGCCCTCGGAGTCGTGGCGAAGTTCATTCCGGAAACATACAACGACACGATAGGCTTCGCCCGGATTGGGGAAGGCTCCATCGGAGGAAAGGCACGCGGGCTGGCATTTCTCAGCCATCTGCTTTACAAATACAAACTCTACGACAAGTGGGAGGGCGTGCGCCTTCTGGTGCCGCGCACCCTCGTTATTTCCACCGACTATTTCGACCGCTTCATCCTCGAGAACGGCCTGCAATACGTGATAAACTCCGACCTGGCCGACAGCGAACTGCTCACCCAGTTCGTCTCCTCCACCCTTCCATCAGATCTGGTGGATGCACTCCGTATATTCATACGCCAGGTTGACAAACCGCTTGCCATCCGTTCGTCCTCAAAACTGGAAGACTCTTATTATCAGCCGTTTGCGGGAGTATACTCCACCTATATGATACCCCGGACGGAGAATGAAGACCAGCAGCTGCGCCTTCTTGCAAATGCAATCAAGAGCGTTTATGCCTCTGTGTATTACGCATCTTCCAGAGGATACATCACCGCTACCGCGAACGTGATTTCCGAAGAAAAGATGGGCATCATACTGCAGGAAATCAGCGGCACCGAAGACGGAGGCTATTTCTTCCCCACCCTTTCCGGAGTGGCCAGATCGGTCAATTTTTACCCAGTTGGATATGAAAAGCCTGAGGAAGGCATAGTCAAGATTGCCTTCGGCCTCGGAAAGGCCGTGGTGGACGGTGAGCAGGTACTGCGGTTCTCACCGTGCTACCCAAAAAACGTAATCCAGACTTCCACCCCCGAACTTACCATGCGCGACACCCAGCAGGTGATGTATGCGCTCAATCTCCAGCCGGGCAAGTTCAAGACTTCGGTAGATGACGCAGTGAACCTTGAACGAATCCCCATATCAGAATGCGGAAAATTCCGAGAATTTGCGAAAGTCATTTCCACTTATGATTATGAAAATCAGCGCATTGTAGATTCCCCTATGGCTAACGGGCCAAAAGCGGTAACATTCGCGCACATACTCCGGTACGGCACTTTCCCGCTAGCTGAAATAATCAGGGAGCTGCTGAAGATAGCTGCCGGTGAAATGAAATGCAGCGTGGAACTGGAATTCGCCGCCGACCTCGAAAACCGCCTCTTCCATCTGCTGCAGATACGTCCCATTTCATCCGACAGCATGAAAACCGAAGTGGACTGGAAGAGCATTAACGAGAGCGACGCCCTGATACGATCCTCCTGCGCACTTGGCACCGGATGGATTCCGGAACTGACAGACATCGTGTATGTGCGGAAAGATGCTTTCGACAAGATGCGCACCGCAGAAATCGCCGCAGAACTTCGCGAAATCAATTCCCGCCTCAGGGACGATGGACGCAATTACGTGCTGATAGGTTACGGCCGCTGGGGATCCAGCATCCCCACCCTTGGCATTCCGGTAATCTGGAGCGACATCTCCGAAGCCAAGGCCCTGGTGGAATGCTCCCTTCCTGATTTCCGTGTAGAGCCCAGCCAAGGGTCCCATTTCTTCCAGAACCTCACGTCATTCAATGCCGGATACATCTCCGTGGACTCTTTCTCGCGTCCGGGCGATTTTATCGATTTCGACAGGCTTGATTCCCTGCCTGCAATCAGTGAAAGCGGATTCATACGTCATATCCGGCTGGAAACCCCTCTGACGGTCTGTGTGGACGGCCGTAACGGAAAAGCAATCGTAAAGCCATGAAAAAGACCATCATAGCCCTGATTCCCGTAGCGGTGCTGATTGCCATGCTTGCATTCAACATCAGCATACTCGGCAGCGACTCCATTCAGGGAGCCAGCCAGGTGGCTCTCCTTTTCGCATCAGGAGTTGCCGTATGGCTTGCAATGTGGCTTTTCAAGACTCCCTGGAAAGCATTTGAAGATGCCATAAAGGCCAATATAGGAAACGTCACTTCCGCAATCGTGATACTGCTTCTGATAGGCGCCATTTCCGGCACATGGACGATGAGCGGAATAGTCCCTACGATGATCTGCTACGGGGTGAAAGTTTTGTCTCCTTCCTTCTTCCTGCCAGCCGCCTGCCTCATCTGCGCAGCGGTTTCCCTGATGCTGGGCAGCTCCTGGACTACCATCGCAACGGTGGGTGTAGCCCTTCTTGGAATCGGCAAGGCTGAAGGCTTCAGCGACGGCATAATCGCCGGTGCAATTATTTCCGGTGCCTATTTCGGAGACAAGATCTCACCTCTGTCCGACACCACGGTCCTGGCATCCTCAATAGCGGAGACTCCCCTATTCACGCACATCCGTTACATGCTTATTACGACAGTGCCGTCTTTCATAATTACGCTGGTCGCATTCACCGTCATCGGTCTTGCCGGCACCCCGGCGACTCCGGCCGACATGGGAATGTATACCGGAGTGCTCTCCGCCAGGTTCCATATCACCCCGTGGCTGCTTGTGGTGCCTCTTCTCACCGGAGTGATGATTGCGAGGAAGATGCCGGCGCTTATCGTTCTCAGCCTTTCAATCGTCCTGGCAGCCGCAGCGGCGGTCATTGTCCAGCCGGAAATAATACATGAAATAGGACAGGGGGCAGCCATTGCACATGGGATCGAGCGTCCCCTGAGCGAATGGAAGTTTATGCTTGCAGGAACGGTGGAAAGCATCTATAACACTGTTTCCATCGACACAGGCAATCCTCAGGTAAACGAACTCGTGTCTTCCAGGGGCATGGCAGGAATGCTGAATACCGTTTACCTCATTATCTGCGCAATGTGCTTCGGAGCCTGTATGCGGGCGGGAGGAATGATAGACACCATCATCAAGGCAATGCGCAAGTTCACAGCCAACCGCACCGGGCTTGTAACGTCCACCGTAGCAACGGGAGCGACTCTCAACACAATGGTGTGCGACCAGTATCTCGCCATAATGCTTACAGCCAACATCTTCAAAGACATTTACGAAGATTCCGGCTACGAAAACCGTCTGTTGAGCCGTTCGGTGGAAGATTCCGCTACGGTCACCTCGGTGCTCGTGCCATGGAACACCTGCGGCATGACGCAGGCCACAATCCTGAGTACGCCTACCCTGGTCTATCTGCCTTATTGTTTCTTCAACCTGATAAGCCCGCTCATGAGCATTCTGGTGGCGGCTCTGGGTTACAAAATCTTCAGAAAGAAGTCCGAAGCCTGACGACCTGCTGGCATCCCTGGTAGCCGGTGGAGTCGAAATGGAATGCTGCCGTTATCCGGAGGCTGGTTTTCTTTGTTATTTGCGGAGCCCAGATCAGCTCTGCACGGTTGTAGAATCCCCTGTATGTATTTTCCCCGGGGTAGAGATTGGCTGCATAGATACCCCCTTCAGGGGCAGAATAATCGTAGTAATGATAGAAATCCGGCCCCGTATACACGCTGTTCTGCAGCATTATGCTCTTCCTGCGGGCGCGGAAGATGAATTCTGCACCGACGGGGAGTAAAGGATTGGCGTCAATTTCCCGGGAACGCTGGTATCCGGCAAGGATACCCGCCTGGAGGGAAAGTTCATCAAGGGATTCAATTCTCTTTGCCGCATCTGCTTTCAACCAGGGATTCAGAAGATGATTGTCGATTACATTTCTGGCGACTGCGGAGGTGGCATAATGATAAAAACTTCCGGACCAACCCGCTGACAACCAACTATTTATGGCACCGGTTCCGGAAGTGAAAATCTGGAAACGCTCGCGAGTGGCGGTACTGTATTTACCCATCCAGTCGCAGCCGAGTTCAGCAGAGAATCCGGCGGTGCCAAGCCTCAGCAGCATGCCTTCGATGTTCATGTCGTAGAAAGTCAGGGCGTCACTCCAGATTGCGCGGGTGTACGTGCCCTGCACGAACCTGCGCGGGAACACGCCTGCGGCGCCCTCGAACCATATCCTTTTCCCGACATGGCTTACCTGATAGTAAACGGAAAGTTCCTTGAAGGAATCCCAGGGCTTTTCCCCGGAGCCCATGCTGCGGAGGATATCCGTACCAAGCATTATCCTGTGTACGACGCTCCGCTGCGTTTTTTTGTTCTGGGTGAACTCGAAACCGATTTCAGGCGCCAGCAGGACCGAAAACAGGGTTTCCGACTCCATGTACTTCTCTCCTGCCACATCGAACTCCCTGTTGTCGAAATAAAAATCGAAATACTCGCCGTGCACGAACCTCTGCGCCAGCGCAGGAACTGCACTTGCGGTCAGAAGCACAAGCAGGGCAAGCCGTTTCACAGGGTGTCCATCGTTTCAAAGACGCGCTGCCGGACTTCCTCTATGGTTCCCATTCCGTCTATCTCGTAATAAACGCCCTTGTCTTTATAAACTTCCACAAGAGCTTCGGTCTTTTCGTGATATGTGTGGATACGGTTGGAAATCACTTCGTCCGAGGCATCGTCGGCGCGGCCTTCGATGACTGCGCGCTTCCGGATGCGATTGCGGATTTCGCTGTCCGGAATCACAAGGGAGATAACTCCCGTCACGTATTCGTCGCGCGACTCCAGCATCTCGTCAAGGTCGATCGCCTGATTAATTGTACGGGGAAAACCGTCCAGAAGGAAACCGTTGACGCCGGGGTTGGCGGCGAAGCAGTTGGCGATCATGCCTTCCACAACCTCATCAGGCACAAAATCGCCCTTTTCAATGAGAGACCGGGCCTGCTTGCCGAGATCGGTACCTGCGGCAATCTCTGCTCTCAACAACTCTCCTGTGGAGATATGTTTGAGATTATAGCGCTCTACCACAGCTGCTGCATGCGTACCCTTACCGGCACCGGGAGGGCCGAACAAGATAAAATACTTCATAATATACTATTCCAATACATATATATCCTTCAGGTTGCGCCCGAGCTCGTCATAGTCAAGGCCGAAGCCGACGATGAAACGGTTGGGAATCTCCGCACCCACGTAATCAAGCCCGCAGCGGCCGCGGAAAACATCCGGTTTAAGCAGCATGGTGCACAGTTTTACATCCTTCGCCCCCTTTGAAAGCAGTTTCTGTCTGAGGTCGACTATGGTATTGCCTGTATCGACTATGTCTTCGCAGACGATAACCGTCTTTCCGGCAACGTCTGTACTGAGCGGCATCACCTCTTTCACTACTCCGGTAGAAGTCGTGCCGCAATAGGAAGACAGTTTCATTGAAGCCAGTTCCACAGGGAAATCAAGGCGTTTGAGCAGTTCTCCGGTGAACATGATCGATCCGTGAAGGACGCACAGCAGCACAGGCACATCCTCTTCCTGACGGGAAGAATAATTGTGGGAACTGTCGCAGAAATCGGCGTTAAGTTTATCCGCCACTTCGTCTATGACCCTGGAAATCTGAGCATAAGACATGAAGGGCACGAAAACCTTGTCGTGAATGTAAACTTTTTCCATAGAAATGAGGTTCCAAGCCATAAAGTTACGCAATTTTTCCGTATATTGCCACTGCTATGAAAATACTTCTTGTTTTATTGCAGGCCCTGCTGCTTCTCAGTGGCGCCGGCACCGTCGAAGAACTGGACGAGAGCGAATTGGAGCGTTTCGAACACCTGGCCTCAAATCCTGTCTGTATCAATCTGGTTTCTGCAAACCGCCTTCAGTCGTGCGGACTTTTCAGCGCGTACCAGGCGGCAAGCATACTCAACTACATCTCCGAAAACGGAGACATCCTCTCCGCCACCGAACTCGGCACAGTGCCCGGATTCACTCCGGATCTTGCGGCTGCGCTGAAAAAGTACGTTTCCTTCGAAAGCTATTCTTCGGGCCCGCACAGGCGCAGTCTGCGGCAGAATGTTCGCGTACGCAGCGTGAACGGAAAACACGCCGGCAAGTACAGCCTTGAGTATGGCGAAAGGGTGGAATTCCATCTGTCAGCAAAGGATGCCGTTTCCGCGAGCCTGGCAGTCAGCGGAAAACGCCCGTGGAAGGTGGTTGCCGGGGATTTCAACGCCCGCCTCGGGCAGGGGCTTCTCGCCTGGAGCGGATTCTCCCTCAGCGGCGTACCTTCGCCGGGGAGCGTCAGGAAAAACGCATCGGGATTCTCTCCCACAGGCTCTTTCTCCCCATCCCACAGAGGTGTTGCCGCCGATTACTGCGGCAGGACATGGAAAGCAGGCGCCGCCCTTGATTCCGAAGGAGCACTGCTCGCTTTCGGAGGATGGCAGGGGCGCACTGCCACTGCCGGCATAAACTGCATCTCCAGACAGGGGCTGACGGGCGTATCCGCCGATGCATCTGTGAATGTCGGGCATCTGTGCATCTTCGGAGAAGCCTGCGTTTTCGGCAGCCCTGCAGCCCTTGCCGGAGCAATCTGGGAACCTGCCTACAAAACCGGGTTCTCCGTCCTCGCAAGATACTACTCCCCCGGATATTCATCACCTTTTGCAGGGGCGGTCAGAAGCGGAAGCAAAGTGCGCGACGAGGCCGGCTTCTCAGCCGGATTCTGCCGAAAGTGGTTGAGCGCTACCGCGGATATGTCCCTGCATCCGGAGAAGCTTTCCCTTCGCAAATCCAACTATCAGCAGTTCAAGTCTATAGTGGATGCGAGCCCGGAGTTTTCTTTCGGAAGAACCGTATTCAGCCCGTCCTTGCGCTGGGTGGAAAAGATGCAGTTGAGCCCTGCTTCAGACGGCGTGGCCGTTCTTTGGCGGCACGACCTGCGCACAGACCTGAAGGTTTCCCGCAATGGCCTGCAGGCCTGCCTGCGGCTTAATGCGGTGCAGACCGGAGAACACCGTCCGGGTGAACTGGCATATCTTGAAATCGGATACAGGACTCCGTCCGACAGTGCCCGGCTGCAACTTTCCGCCTTCCTTCGCGGCACCGCCTGCAGCACCGACGGCTGGGCGTCACGGGTTTACAGTTATGAAAGGGATATCCCCGGGTTTTTCAATGTGCCCGCGTGGTACGGAAAAAGGCACGGACTCTCCTTCGTGGCCGGACTCTCCTACCGCCGGAGCAGAACCCTGCACCGCATCAATCTCTACGCATCACTTAAGGATTTTAAAGTGCAGTATCAGCTACAGATACATCACAATTCCGGCAGGACCTTCTCCATCCGAATGCCGCGTGAGCCCTTGACGAGTATGGTGGCGCCGGAGAAGAGTTCGTGACGGGCGGCGATATAATCCGCCAAAGCATCGGAGCCCGGGAAAAGGCCGGCAATGCACTGAGAGGAATCACCGGGCACAATGCCGAGTTCCTTCACGGCCTTTCCGAATTCCTCGCCTGCCAGATATGACTCAAGCCCGGCTGCAATCAGCTTCCGGACTATGTTTTTATGCTCTTCCACCGAAGCGTCACCCAGTTCACGCATGTCTCCCAGAAGCGCAATCCTGCGTTCAGACCGAAGCGCCGTAAGATTGTCTATCGCCAGCCCCATGGAGGTAGGATTGGCATTGTAGGCATCTACAATCAGAGTATTGCGAGCCGTCTTTTCCAGCTGGGAACGGCTGTTCGCCGGGGTGTATGCTTCAATTGCAGCGATTGCATCCGTCCGCTTTACTCCGAAGTATTCAGCGATGGACAGCGCCGCCAGGACATTGTCTGCATTGTATGCACCTACCAATTTCGTATGAATCTCGGAATCCCCCACCCGCATGGCCAGGAATGGGTTTTCAGAGGTGGCAGGAAGCAACTCCGCCTTCATGGATGCGCGGCTGAACTCCCACTGATGGCAGGCCTGCCTGCGTGCTGCGGCGGCCAGGTCGGGATGGTCCGTATTCACAAACATCAGCGATCCCCGATGCGAGCCAAGCCATTTGTAGAGCTCGGTCTTCGCAGCCAGAACCCCCTCGTACGAACCGAACCCAAGCAGGTGCGCCTTGCCCACATTGGTGATGTAACCGTAATCCGGCCGGCTCACCTTTACCAGCTTTGCAATATCGTCAGGATGATTCGCTCCCATCTCCACCACCGCGATTTCCGCATCAACCGGAATCGAGAGCAAAGTCAGCGGCACCCCTATGTCGTTATTGAGGTTCCCCTTCGTAGCCGCCACCCTGTATTTTGCTCCGAGTGCTGCGGCAATAAGCTCCTTGGTAGTAGTCTTGCCGTTCGTACCGGTCAGCCCTATTACCGGAATTCCCAGCGCCTCCCGGTGACGGATTGCCAGCGCCTGCAGCGCCTCGAACGGATCCTGCACCGGAATAATCCGGCTGTTGGAGGTATGCTGAAGAGCGACCATGCCACCCCCGGTCATAGGGAGGGGCGCGTCAGCCTTCGGAGAAGCAATGCCCGTACTGGCGGCCCCTTGCGGGCCACAGACGGGCCCTTTGCTTCTCGCGGAGGGCTCGGAGGGCGGTGTCTTTGCAGCCTTACTCATGAACGCATCCGCGTTCACTACGGCGTAAGCCGCTCCCGCCTCCAGAGCCTTCAGGGCATACTCGTTACCATCGAAATTCTCCCCGCGGAGCGCAAAGAAAACAGCCCCCTCAGGTATGGTGCGGCTGTCTGTACTGACTTTGTATCCGCACTCGCAATACAGCTTATAGAGTTCTTCAGTACTCATTTCGTTCCAGTACTGCCGAATCCGCCTTCCCCACGCTCAGTGGCTCCCAGCTCGGAAACCTCCTCCCAGTCTATCTTTTCATGCTTCGCCAGCACCAGCTGGGCTATACGCTCCCCCGGCTCAACCGTAAAAGGCTGGTCGGAGAGATTCACCAGAATCACATTCACCTCCCCACGGTAATCCGCATCTATGGTGCCCGGAGTATTCAGCACGGTGATTCCCTTCTTCGCGGCCAGTCCGCTGCGCGGGCGCACCTGCACCTCATATCCCACCGGAATTTCAAGATACAGGCCGGTCGGGATCATCGCCCGCTGGAGCGGGGCAAGCACTACCGGGGATTCAAGCGAAGCACGCACGTCCATTCCCGCCGAAGCGAGCGTGGCATACTGCGGAAGGGCGTTCAGCCCTTTGTTCACGACTTTGACTGTCATTATTTCTGAGCTTTAGTGTACAAGAAAACCGTTATCAACGCGAACAACATATTCGGCGTCCACAACGCAACCGCCGCCGGCATGGTTCCGGTTACCACGAACATCTGCGAGAACCTCTGGAAGAGGATATACGAGAAAGCCAGCGCAATCCCAATGCCCAAGTTCCATCCTATGCCGCCCCGTTTTCGCCGCGACGACAGACAGACTCCCATAATCGTAAGGATAATGGCAGAGAAGGGCATGGCAAAACGGTTGTGGAGTTCTATCTCCGCAAACATGACGTTCGCATCCCCCCTCATGTTCTGGGTGGCGATAAGACGGTTAAGGTCGTGGATATCCAGAGTTTCCACCGTCTTGTCGTTCCGGTAGAAGTCGGTTATGTTGAGTTCTATTGCCGTATCCTTGCGTTCGCCGCTGGTCACGTGGTCTTCCAGGCCTGTGGTGTAGTCGCGGAGGAACCAGTTCCGCAGGCGCCAGCACTGCTTTACGCTGTCCCATACGGCGGCATCCGCCACAAGTTTGCTTTTCAGCCGGCTGTTCTCCACTGTTTCAAGCGTGAACTTGTAAGCAGTGTTGTTCCACTTGCTGAAAGACTCCACGTAGACGAACTGCCCGGGGGCTATCTGGTAATGTACGTTGCGGAACTTTATCTTGCTCCTTTGTTTGATGTACTTCTGTTCGAAATTAGTCTTGGTCACGTTCGATTTCGGAATCACATACAGGTTCAGCCCGAGCGAGAGCATCGCGATAAGAATGGAACAGGCTATGTACGGGACCAGAATCCTCGAATAACTGATGCCCCCGGAGAGCATGGCGATGAACTCGGAATTGGCCGCCATGCGCGAAGTGAAGAATATCACGGTTATGAATACGAACAGCGGACTGAACATATTCATGAAATATGGCACGAAATTGAGATAATAATCAAAAACGATGGCCTTCAGAGGAGCTTCGTTCTTCACGAAATAATCCACCTTCTCGGAAATGTCGAAGATGATGACGATGCCGATAATCAGCAGTAGCGCCATGAAGAACGTGGTAATGAATTTCTTGGATATGTAAATGTCCAGTTTCCTCATAATCTCCGTGTTATCCTTTCTGTCGCCTGCTCTTTCCAGGATGCGAAATCTCCCGCCTCGATATGGGCGCGTGCCTGGCGGACCAGGTCAAGGTAGAACGCCAGATTGTGCTCGCTCGCTATCATCCCCGCGAACATCTCTCCCGAAACGAAGAGATGCCGCAGATATGCCCGGGAATACGTGCTGTCGACAAAAGACGTGCCCAGAGGGTCCAGCGGGCCGAAATCATCCTTCCATCGTTCGTTGCGCATATTCATGATGCCGTCCCACGTAAAGATCATGCCGTTGCGGCCGTTGCGGGTGGGCATCACGCAGTCGAACATATCCACTCCGCGTGCGATTCCCTCAAGTATGTTTGCAGGAGTGCCGACTCCCATCAGATACCTGGGACGGTCTTCGGGCAGGAGCGGGCAGACAAGTTCCAGCATCTCATACATTTTTTCCGTAGGCTCCCCTACTGCAAGGCCTCCAATGGCATAGCCGTCGGAGTCGAACTGCGTTGCATGGTCCACTGCCTCCCTGCGGAGGTCGGGATATACACAGCCCTGCACTATAGGGAAAAAAGTCTGTTCGTAGCCGTAAAGGGGTGTGGTTTCACGGAAACGCTTAGCATAACGCTCCAGCCATCCCTTTGTAAGGTTCAGGCTCTTGCGGGCATAGGCATGGTCGGCGTCCCCGGGGCAGCACTCGTCCAGGGCCATCATGATATCCGCCCCTATAATACGCTGTGTATCGACGTTGTTCTCCGGCGTAAAAGTGTGGCGGCTTCCGTCGATATGGCTCTGGAAGGTACATCCGTCAGGAGTAAGCTTGCGTATGGGGCTGAGGCTGAAAACCTGGAATCCGCCGCTGTCGGTTAGGATCGGGCGGTCCCAGCTTTCGAATCTGTGAAGGCCTCCGGCACGGCGCAGTATGTCCAGGCCCGGACGGAGATAGAGATGATAGGTGTTGCCAAGAATGATCTCCGCGGCGATATCCTCCTTCAGGTCTTTATGGTACACCCCTTTGACCGAACCGACGGTGCCCACCGGCATGAAAACCGGGGTGCGTACGTCACCGTGGTCCGTATGCAGCACACCGCATCTGGCCATGGAACGAGGGTCGGAACAGGTCTTCTCGAATTTCATCTTTCAAATATAAGCAAAATAGCAGAAAAATCGCTAAATTTGTCTGTTCAACAAACCACCGGATAATGAAAAACAATCAACTTAAAGTCAGGCTTGTCCTGATGCTTGTGCTGCAGTATGCCGCCTGGGGCGCATATCTGACATCCCTCGGACGGTATCTCGGCAACGTAGGGCTGGGCCCGCAAATCAAATGGTTTTTCGCTATGCAGGGCATAGTGTCCATTTTCATGCCCACCCTGATGGGCATAGTGGCCGACCGCTACATCCCGGCACAGAAAACGCTCTCCCTGTGCCATGGTCTGGCAGGCCTGTTCATGCTCGGGGCGGGCTTCTACTGCATGAATGCCGGAGAAGCCATCCAGTTCGGGCCGCTTTTCGTGCTTTACAGCCTGAGCGTAGCGTTCTATATGCCGACCATCGCAATATCCAATTCCGTCGCCTACAATGCGATGGGAAAGGCCGGAATGGATCCCGTTAAGGAATTTCCTCCCCTCAGGGTATTCGGCACGGTAGGGTTCATCTGCAGCATGTTGCTCACCAACTTCCTGAAGATCGGCGGCGTCGCCCTGCAGGACAGTTACACACAGCTCTGGTCTTCCGGTATCCTGTCTCTCGTACTGTGCGGCTACGCCCTGTCCATGCCGGCCTGCGAAGTCAACCGGGGAGAGGCGAAGAGTCTCGCCGAAGCATTCGGCCTCAAGGCGTTCAGCCTGTTTAAGGAAGGACAGTTCGCCGTGTTTTTCATTTTCTCGATGCTGCTTGGCGCTTCGCTGCAGATTACCAACGGATATGCCAACACCTTTCTCGGCTCCTTTGCAGCCGATCCTGCCCTCGCAAACACCTTCGCGGTAAAGAATTCCAATGCGCTCATTGCAATCAGCCAGGCTTCCGAAACCCTGTGCATACTGCTGATCCCCATATGCATGAAGAAATTCGGCATCAAGAAAGTTATGCTCATGGCCATGTTTGCCTGGGTGTTCCGTTTCGGATTCTTCGGAGCGGGCAACCCGTCCATGCCGGGAGTTCTTCTCTTCGTGCTCAGCTGCATAGTCTACGGCGTGGCATTCGACTTTTTCAACATCTCGGGTTCGCTCTATGTCAATGAGAATACCACTCCCGACATACGCTCCAGCGCCCAGGGCGTGTTCATGCTCATGACAAACGGACTCGGCGCCACCATAGGCACCCTCGCAGCCGGCAAGGTCGTTGAAGCCTGCGACGTGTTCAACAACCCTGCCAACTGGTCCGGGGCCTGGTACATCTTCGCCGCCTATGCGGCCGTAGTGGGAATCCTCTTCGCAATCCTGTTCAAAGATCCTCAAAAAAAGACGGCCTAACGCCATTCCGGGCAGTAATCGCCGTTTTGAACGCGATTATACCAGGGTTCGTGATCATAGTCGAAATAGACTTTTTCCGACACGCTCCACTTATGCACATGGACTATTCCGTGTGCATTTGTTTTTCCCGTGACGGAATCCGCAGTCTTGACAGCCGGAGAAACCGTATAGGGAGAGTAGGAGTTAAGCGCCGGCAGCGAATATTTAATCCGGACTTCATCCTCCAGATACGGTTCAATGTCTCCCTGCCAGTTGGTTTCCAGATACTGCACTCCGTCATAATCGAACACCACATATCCTCCGTTTCCAATGCCGGTCATGTAAGTATAATTGTAGCCCGGAGACTCGTGAGCGAACGAAGAAGGGTTTGTATCCAGGGTGGCATAGCTGTCATGGGCCCTGAAGATCAGCACAGTATATACGGCCTCGAGACTGCCGTCGTACGAACATCGCCCCCATGAGTCGAATCCGACCGAATTGATGAAAATGTCGACTCCGGTAGGCACATATTTGGTGCTGTAGAAATAGCCGGCCCTCGCCTTCACATATTCCATGCACCAGGGATTCATTTTTCCGATATAGACCGGAATGGTTCCGTATTCTTCCCTGAGCACTTCCAGAGGGAAATTCCAGCTCACCCGGCTTGTAGTCCTTCCGCTGACGTATTGGTCCGCCGGCGTTCCGTCAGTATGAAGGTCTCCCCCGTACCATGAGGCCCAGCCTTCGCTCTGCCAGGAAGAAGACCGAAGGGAAGCGGGTATGGTGGCATCCAGATAGGGCGTACCCAGACTTGTAACGTTCCCCAGGGTTGCCACCGCATCCTTCGGATATTCCACTTCAGACATATCGAACACCTCACCGAAATATGCGCTTTTTCCGAGCGGCCCCACCACGTCATCGACCACCCTTACATCAAAGGGCACTTCCACCCCGCAGGCAAAATATGCCTTGTAATGCAGCGTACTGCCGACAGCGTCATTCCAATACAACATCTCATCTTCTTTTTGCCACGACAGGAAATTCACATACATATTCTCCCCCACCGGATCCGCGGCAATGAAATCCTCCCCGCAAATCCGTGCGCTTCCCGGAACCTCAACCAGCGAATCGATCACATACAGTTCCTGATAAAGGTCCCCCGAAGCACACTCCGATAACGAAGGACGCCCGTTTACAGACAAGCCTCCGACAAGACCTGTAACGTCCACTTCAAGTTCATCTATTGACAAGTCCGGCAGATAAGAACTTACCGGAAGGACTCCCAGGGGCACGCCTCCCTCGGAGGGGTTGCGGTCAAACACGTAAACCGTATCGTTACCCGCCCGCAGTGCGGTCAGGACTATCCCCTTGACGGTCCCTGACACGCTGCGGCCGCTGAGGGAAAAAATGCCGTCGTCCTCGACGATTCCCGATTCGGAAAGAGAGAAAAGGCACGTTCCCTCCCCGGCCGGCTTTTCCTGCAGCAGGTCAATATGCCTGCTTGTGCCGGCAATCAGGGATTCCGTTTCGCACAGGCGGAAATCATCCTTGCGCCACAGCGCCTTTGCAACATCGTTCGACAGCAGCACGCTCACCCTGTAGTCACATCCTCCCTGCAAGCCGATTTCAGAGCCGTCGCTGGCATAGAAACGGCAATATGCACTGCCGCCTCCCGTACCTCCGAAGGCATCATAATCGACAATCATCTCAATAAAGGTGGACAACTCTGTTTCCGGGCCGGGAGTATCCGAATAATCCGCGGCGGTATAATTGGGAAGGGCATAAAGGCAGACACTGCCTCCGGAATGGATGAGCGACAGGTCGGCATCGCTGAGGTAATCCCCTACAGACAGCACATCCCCTTCCTCAGCCTTGTACACACGCCCTGAAGAATACGGACTGTCGGGATAGAACCCTATCTTCCCCGTACAATTGCAAAGCCGCAGCGAACGTATCCTTACGTTGTCGCCAAGCACACCTCCGGCAGCCCTGAGCGGACTTGCCAGAGATGCATCCAGGGTGATTCTTGCCATCAGCCTGGAAAGCCTTACGCTCCCCTGCAGGCCGGCGGGCCCGGGCGACAGCGTACAGTTTCCGGTCATAAGCATACCGCAGGCATCCGTATAGGAAAGCTCAAAAGTGTCCGAACAGTGCTGCGGCGGGGTCATGGCGGCTCCGGCATTCGCAAGGAGAACCACCATGCTGCCCGCACCGGCATCGGTTTCAAAACTTACCGACGAGCCGTTTATTTCTTCCGATTCGAAATAGTGAGTTTCCACGAGGACTGCGGCGGATGAATAAACCCATACATTCAGGTTTTCAACCGTGGTTTCGTCGTTTATTACCGAACTCTTAGTTTCCTTACCGCCCTGCCCTGCCGAGAACTCTATTCTGACTGTCCTGTCTGTCTCCTCGACTCCGGACAGGGAGTCAATCCCGCATGAATGCAGTACAAAAAGGGCTATAATGGATAGTGTCAAATAAATCTTTTTCATGTTTTAGTCTTTTTTATTCATATACCTGACCTGCACCTCCGTTCTCCCATGCCGCCACGTCAAATGCCAGGCTTATTTCAAGAGTGTCGTTTACCGGGTCCAGCGTCACATCCACCGAAGCGGATTCCCCCTGCCCTATCGTGAAATATCCTGAAAGAGTCTTTTCTCCGAGCACTGCGGCACCGCTGTAAGTCACCGCATGGAAACTTATGCTGAGCCGGTGTCTCCCGGGGAACGTATGGTAGTTTACCGGGAGCGAAGTCCCCTTTGTCCTCAAGCCTGCCGAGCAGCCGGACAGAGCGCCGGCGACGACGTCAGGCGAGGAGCCGTAATCGAAACTTTCCTCCGTAAAGAGTGCCGTTCCGGTCCTGGAAAAGCGGTATTCCTGGCTTTCTGCATCGCTGATTTTCACTGAAGTTATTATCAGGTCCGCTACGGTGCCCAGTTCCCTGGAATCCAGCCATGCAAGCCATGCATCCGGCTTGATGTTAAGGCTTGACAGTTTTGCTCCCACATGCCTGAATTCCATGGATACGCCGCTCACCTTGCTCCGGTTCAATGCCCTGGCAGCCAGAAAATCCCTGTCGTGATCCGGGTTGAACAGCTCGAGCGCGACATTCTCCCCGTCGCGGATAAACGAACAGGCTCCTTCTCCCGGCTCCACAGCGTCGCATCCTGCGGCGAAAAACGAATACACATGGCCTTCCGGCCAGTATGTCCGGGATGCATCATAGGGAAAGTAATCAGGATCCGTCCCATCCGAACGGACAGCCCTGCTGCCCAGTTCGGATGTCCATGCCCGGAAACTTTCGTCGTAAACCGCATAACTGAATCCATGAAGGGAAACTGCACCCGAAAGCCTTATCACAGGACTCCTGAGCGTTTTCTGCGGTTCACATCCGTATAAAAGGGCAAGGAGGACAGATACTGAAAGCCATCCCAGTTTCGCTATTCCACGGTCAAAGTGAGATCTTTGCTTGTCCATGGCCGTGTCGAATATGTAAACTGGACCAGAACGGCAGGATCGTCTACTACATTGGCGGTTATGTTGGTAATCTTGCCGGGCTCAAGCGAGAAGGTTGCGGTCTTGGTGAACGTGGCGACGTAATCTCCCTTGGTCATCGTGAAAGTTACGGAGAGGGAGTATGCGTTTCCGGGAACGAGAAGGAAATCGTTCTGGCCGATCGACAGCGCAACGTTTTCGGCAGCGGACTGACCGCTCCATGCACCTGTACGGATATTGTACGTCCCCTGCTTAACGGCGTTGGTGACGGAGGCGGATATTCCTGAGAGGGTATAGTCCGCCGTACTGGCATTCAGGGTAAAAGTGCCGATGCGTCCCATGATATGGTCGAAGACAAGGGCATTCTGTTCATTGTAGTCCGGTGTTTCAAGATATGCACAGACCACATCCACTTTTCCGTTCACGGTCACGGTCGCACCAGTGGCGCTGAATGCGGGTTCACTGATACAGGCGTAAAAATGGTATTGGAGGTTGGTCGAAGGCCAGTATTTGCCCGTAGTATAGACGGATCCCTGCTGGCCTGAACCGTTGACGAGCTGGGACCAGACGAGAGACTCTGCACCGGAGGTACCTTTGGTGGCCATTACGTAGAAACCGGTCATGCCGTTAATCTCAGAGACGGCTTTGGTGGAAATATCCAGGCCCGGTCCTTCGGCGGTGAATACGATTTCCTTTGGTTCTTCCGCATTTACGGCCTGAGGGGTTTTGCAAGTGTCGAAATCCTTTTTGCAGGATACGAGAGCCATCGGAATGCCGATGAGTGCGCAAAAAAACATTGAATTTTTCATAGTGTTTTTGTTGTTTATAAGTTAATATTAATTGTCCTGGAACCATCCCAGGCTTCTATCATTATGGAGAATTTCGCTTCGCGTATATCTATTCCTATGCCGAAATCGCGGAGGTCGGCAGAAGTCCAGTCATAGCCCAGGGCGGCAATCGCCTTGCCAAGGGGCTGGCTTGTGGCCACGGAGCCGTCTTCTTCGCAGATGATTTCAAGCAGAAGTGAATCATCCTTCTGACGCGGCAGACGCACCGAATGTGATACGCCTTCCTCGATTTTTTCCGAATAGACGAACTCTCCGGAGTGGGGGCGGCCTCCCGGAATGCAGTAGCCGTCCACATTGCCGGTCAGGCGGAAAAAGTATGCAACGCGGTTGTCCAGTCCGCTGATTTTCAGTAACATGGTCGCAAAATCCTTGTTAAGCGGAAGCATGGTCTCTACCTCGTCGTTTTCCACGAAAACCGACGAATGACCGGAGTAAACGCTGTCGCAGCAGTGGCCGCGGGATATGAGAAGCGCGGTATCCTTCAGGCTCATTCCGCGCACTCCGCTAAAAACGTCAATCCATACCGTTTCCCTGCGGGGAACCTCGAACAGGAGGTCTCCCCTGCGTTCAAAACGCTCGAAATCCTCACGGCTCCTGCCGTAGTCGGTCCTGACCGACGTGGCGAGATTGCACAGCAGCCTCCCGTGGTAGTTGTCTGCAACGTAGCCGTCGGAAGCCACCACGCACCACGCAGGACAGTCTTCTCGGTTTTCCTTCACCGAACAGCCTGCAAGCAGCATCGCCGCGAAAATCAGTTTCACCATATCAGTTTTCATACAGGTTCAGTTTATATCGTTTTACAAGTGTGGATATTTCCGGGTCCAGACTGCCCCTGAAAACATAGGAGCGGTCGGCCCTGCAGGCATCCAGATAGTGTTGCACCGCTTCCCTGTCGTTGCCGAAGCGGGCCTGCACGATGGCGGTCATGTAATCCACGCGGGGAGACCGCTCCAGTTTTTCCAGTATCCGCAGCGCGGTATGATTCCGGTCCGTAGAAATGCATGCTATGGCCGTATTGTAATCGTCATACGGTGCGAGCAGGGACATGGCTGTCGCATAATCGCGGTCGCGTATTGCCTGGACGCCCTTCATGTAGGCGGAATCCAGCACCATGGTATGTATGGTATCCTTTATCACTCCTTTCCTGTGAAGATGGAAATCGAATTTCACCGTCCTGAGGCTCGGATACAACTCTTCCCTGATATATCTGTACCCTTCCGCCTTCTGAAGCGCCTTTTCCCGGGCGTCAAGGTCCCGGATGCGTGCGGTTTCGGCATACAGGGCCTTGTCTCCCGCGCTTATAAGGCTGTCGGCTTCCACCATGGAAGTCAGCAGCGTCCAGTTCTCCCCTCCGTTCCTGGAGAGGAACTTCACTTTCGGCAGGGAGTCTGCCTCTGGCAGGGAATCCGTCACGCATTTAGTATATTCCGAGAAGAACTCCGATGCAGCGGCAGCCCTCCGCAAGGCCAGGGCGTCGTTCAGGCGGATATTTCCCTCCGGAGAAGCGAATGCGCTGATTATCACGGAATCGAGATCGTATTTTTCATTTTCAAGTATCTCCCTGATATTCTGCTTGATCCGCCCCATTTCTTCGGCATTCCTGCCCAGTTCTTCCCTGATCGTCCACTTTCCCTTTTCGAAATCGATGCGGCAGGAGTTGTCCACCTTTATCCGTCTTTCAATTATCTTTTCCAGATACCGCCTGGTATCTTCCACGAAGGTTGAAAGCGAACTGATATAGAAAGTCAGCATTCCTCCGGACGGAAGGCTGCACATTTGCCTGTCCTCCTCGTACACGCTGCCGTTCAGTTCAATCTCCACCTTTCTCAGGCCCGGCCTCGTGTCGATGGTCTGGACATACCCGTAAGTTATGTCGCCTGTACTTGCTACCACCACGCTGTCCAGCCGGAGACTTTCGGTCCGTATGGGGGACTTCACATACCTGCGGAACATTTCTTCTTTCTTTCCCTCCCTGCGGCGGTTGCGGCGTTTGCGGAAATGGTCGGTGTAGTGTTCCATCGCTTCCCAAAGTTCGTCGGACACCACGGTCGAATCATTCTTGAAGGCATAGAGTGCGGGATAATTGCGCTTGAGGAAGACCTCCAGGTCATAAGCCTTTACGAACAGCGAAGAATCCGTTATGATGCTTTCCACAAAACGCGCATATCTTTCATAACCCCTCAGCTGGACTGCCCTGTAATGATCTCCGGTTATGAAGATGGGGTCGAGTTCCATGGTATCGTCCAGTATGTGCATAATCGGGAAGAGCCTCAGCTGCCAGCGGCTGTCGGTAAGGTCTGCGGGGACGTTTATGTCAAACCGGAGGTCCACCTTCCCGCCCCTTTCGGCAACGTTGCGGAAAGAAGCCACCACCACCGAAGAATTGAGTACGTCGCTTGCTACCATCTCGCCGTTCTCATCTTTTACCGCATTCATTATAATAAGGTCCTTTCCGGCAGAGTCCTCCACGGTCACGACTTCATTTACCGGGTTGTCTACCGGAAGATCCGGAATGCGAGAATCGTCTGCAAGGGTCAGGCTCGGGGCAAAGGCCCCGTTCCTGACCGACTCTGCTTTGCGCGAAGAAGAGCATGCGCAGGAGAGAACGCAAAGCAGAACAAGCAGACTACATCTCATATGAGAGCACCTCGTCATCGCTGATAAAAATGATTTTGCTGGCATTGATGTCCGCAGAAACGCGCTCCATACCGTCGTTTCCGGTGTACTTGTTGTAACGCACCCTTCCGACGACCCCGATCTTGCTACCCTTCCTAAGCTTTTCCAGACCGCTGATATTCTTGCCTTCCCACGCGGTCACGTTGTGCCACTGCGTGTCTATGACCGCGGCGCCGTTTCTGTCGTTGAAAGCTGAACTTGTGGCGAGGGTGAAGTGTGCCACCTTTTTTCCTCCGGTCTCCTGGAGCCTTACATTGCCCACCAGACCGCGCAATTCGATTCTGTTAATCTGTTCCATAGTTTTTAGTTTTTGGTCCGGTGCAAAGGAACGGCATAATCCGCATTAAGCAATGGAATCTTCGAAAACAATTCCATTTTTTCTGTTTCTTAATGCATTTTTCTGTTTTTATATGGCTTTCAAAAAAAGAAATCATCCCCCGGAAACAGAAAAAAACGTTTTGTTTCCGTTGATTCTTTGGCACTGTGCAAGGCTTCGCGCATCTTTGCAGAAAAACAGAACGATATGAACGGCTATGATGAAGAAAGGCACTGCATGAACTGCGGGAAAACCCTGTCCGGGCGTCCCGACAAGCTCTTTTGCAGCCAGCGGTGCAAGAACGAATGGCACAACAGGATCAACGGCATGGAGAAAAGGCGCAGGGACCGCACCTTCGCCATTCTTTGGAAAAACTACAAGATACTGGAACTGATGGCGGACTCGGGCATGAGGGAGACGGATATGTCGTCCCTGTCAGCATGCGGATTCAACCCCGATTTCATTACGGGCTTCCGCAAGCTCCGCAACGGCAGGGCGGATTATTTCTGCTTCGACATAGCATATAACAAGACGGAAGCCCGCCTTTACAACATCAGGCGGACTTCTGAACTTTTCTGAGCGGTTTCCGGATTATTCTCCGGCTACGATATCCTCACCGATAACGTCCTTTATGAACGCCTCGTAATCATCTTCGGATATCATCTTGCAGGTGCCGTTGATCTGGGCGCCCATTTCAACCTCGAACCTGCGCACGTGGATGTTCCCGCTTACGGTAGCGGTACTCTTGAGCGACAATGTGTCTTTCACATAGACGTCACCTTCTATACTGCCCCAGAAATCCACATTGTTGCAGGCAAGGGTTCCGGCGATGACGGCCCCTTCGCCTACCACCACCTTTCCCTTCGAAAAGAGCTTGCCCTGTACCGTTCCGTCGACACGGATATCGGTGAGGGATGTCATCTCCCCCTTTACGACAGTGCCTGCCGAAACGTGGCTGACATCGTTCACATCAACCACCGATCCATTGCTTTTTCCGTTGATATTCATAATGTTGACTATTTTGTTCTAAACTATTCCTTTGCCGTGGCAGTTCTTATATTTCTTACCGCTGCCGCAAGGGCAGGGATCATTACGGCCAATCTTTTTCTCCGCACGGACAGGAGCGTTCGGACGCTGCTCTCCGTTGGTGGTGAGATCCTGGCGGCCGGCCTGCAGGGTGGACATGTCCTGGCGCGGGCGCATTGCAGGGCGTCCAGCTTCGGACGCATCGCGCAGAGGCACGAAGGCCCGCATCAGGAAACTGAGAACATCCTGGTTCAGCGACTCCAGCATCTGGGCGAACAGGTTGTAACTCTCCAGCTTATAGACCACTATCGGGTCCTTCTGCTCGTAAGAGGCATTCTGGACGCTCTGCTTGAGGTCGTCCATGTCGCGCAGGTGCTGTTTCCAGTGCTCGTCTATCTGATAAAGGATTATATTCTTGCTCAAGGTCTTCCCCACCTCGCGTCCCTCGCTGTTGTATGCTTTTTCGAGGTTCACGGACACCGTCATGGTCTTGCGGCCGTCGGAAATAGGGATTGCGATGTTCTGGTACATCTGCCCCTGTTTCTCATAAACGTTCTTGATAATCGGAGAGAGTTTCTCCACAAGAACGTCCATACGACGGGCATAAACTTCCTGCATGTGCTTGATAAGCGCGCTTACAAGTGCATCCGGCTTGGATTTCTCATAGAACTCGCTGTCGAAACCGGCATCTATCGAAAGCTTTGCCATCAGGGTTTCCTGAAAAGCGTCGAAGTCCATGCCCTGGCACTGGTCGATAATGAGCGATGCGGTGTCTATCATCATGTTGCTCAGGTCTATCTCCACCTTTTCGCCGCTGATTGCATTGCGCCGGCGGGAGTAGATGGCCTCGCGCTGATAGTTCATCACGTCGTCGTATTCGAGCAGGCGCTTTCGGATGCCGAAGTTGTTTTCCTCGACCTTCTTCTGCGCCCTTTCGATGGTGGAAGAAAGCATGGAACTTTCGAGGGCCTCGTCATCCCTCATGCCCAGACGGTCGACTATTCCCGCTATCCGTTCCGAGCCGAACAGACGCATCAGTTTGTCTTCCAGGGAGATGAAGAATACGGACGAACCCGGATCCCCCTGACGTCCGCTTCGGCCGCGCAGCTGCCTGTCGACGCGACGGCTGTCATGCCGTTCGGTGCCGATGATCGCGAGGCCGCCGGCCGCCTTGACTTCAGGAGACAATTTGATATCGGTACCGCGGCCGGCCATGTTGGTGGCGATGGTGACCGTGCTGCTCTGACCAGCCTGGGCTACTATCTCCGCCTCCCTGGCATTCTCCTTGGCATTCAGCACGTTATGACGTATGCCCCGCATCTTGAGCATACGGCTGAGGAGCTCCGAAGTCTCCACGTCGGTGGTACCCACCAGAACCGGACGGCCGGCGGAAGAAAGTTCCACTATGCGCTGGATCACCGCGGCATATTTGGCCTTCTTGGTCTTGTAGATGAGGTCGTCCTGGTCGTCGCGTATCACAGGGCGGTTGGTCGGAATCACCATCACGTCCAGCTTGTATATGCTCCAGAATTCTCCGGCCTCCGTTTCAGCGGTACCCGTCATGCCGGCCAGCTTGTGATACATCCTGAAGTAGTTCTGCAGGGTAATAGTAGCAAATGTCTGGGTTGCAGCCTCTACCTTGACATTCTCCTTAGCCTCCACAGCCTGATGCAGGCCATCGCTCCAGCGGCGTCCCTCCATCACACGGCCCGTCTGCTCGTCGACAATCTTGATTTTTCCTTCGACGATGATATAGTCGATGTCCTTTTCGAACATCGTGTATGCTTTCAACAGCTGATTCACGGTGTGGATGCGCTCGCTTTTCAGAGAGAAGTCCTCCATCAGTTCGTCCTTGCGCTGCTGCTTCTGCTCGAGGCTGAGGGTATCGTCTTTCTGTATTTCAGCGATGCGGCTGCCAACGTCGGGAATGACGAAGAAATCTTCATTGCCCACGGCGTTCGCCAGCACCTCATGCCCCTTGTCGGTCATATCGACGGAGTGAAGCTGCTCATTGATAACGAAATACAGGGGGTCGGTGACCACGGGCATCTCGCGTTCGTTGTCCTGCATGTAGTAGTTCTCCGCCTTCTGGAGGAGCACCTTCATACCCTGCTCGCTCAGGAACTTGATGAGCGGAGAATACTTCGGAAGGCCCTTGTGGGCACGCAGGAGCAGCTTTCCTCCTTCTTGCTCATCGCCGGCAGCGATAGCTTTCTTGGCCTCGTTCAGCACCTGGTTGACCAGCGAACGCTGCGCCTGGTAGAGCCTTTCCACGAAGGGGCGGAACTCCATATACTGTCCGTCGTCCTCAGTCTTGGCGACCGGTCCGGAAATGATGAGAGGAGTACGGGCGTCGTCGATGAGCACCGAGTCAACCTCGTCCACAATGGCATAATGATGCTTGCGCTGCACAAGGTCGTCGGAGTTGATGGCCATATTGTCGCGCAGGTAGTCGAAGCCGAATTCGTTGTTGGTACCGAAGGTGATGTCGCAGTTGTATGCCGAACGACGGGCGTCGGAGTTGGGCTGGTGCTTGTCGATGCAGTCCACGCTGAGTCCGTGGAACATATAGAGGGGCCCCATCCACTCCGAGTCTCGCTTGGAAAGATAATCGTTGACGGTAACCACGTGCACGCCCTTGCCGGCGAGTGCATTCAGGAACACCGGGAGAGTTGCCACGAGGGTCTTTCCTTCACCGGTGGCCATTTCCGCGATCTTGCCCTGATGGAGTGCGATGCCGCCGATTAGCTGCACGTCGTAATGAACCATGTCCCAGGTGATTTCGTTTCCTCCCGCGACCCACTTGTTGTGATAGACGGCCTTGTCGCCTTCAATGGTTACAAAATCGTGCGTAGCGGCAAGATAACGGTCGAAATCATTGGCTGCAACCACTATGGTCTCGTTCTGAGCCAGCCTGCGGGCAGTGGACTTTACGATTGCGAACGCCTCGGGAAGAATCTCCGTCAGGGCTTTCTCTATCGCCTCGTCCTCATCTTTTACAAGTTTGTCGGATTCGGTGGCGAGCTTCTCCTTTTCCGAGACGGGAATGTCCTTGTCAAGGTCCGCCTTTATCTCGGCGATGCGGTCTTCGAAAGGCTTTTCAACCTCACGGAGATGCTCACGGAGTTTTGCCGAATGCGCACGAAGCTCGTCCGCTGACAATTTGTCAATTTCGTCGTATGATGCAAGTATCTTGTTCAGGAGCGGCTTGACTGCCTTGTAATCACGGTCGGCCTTCGAACCGAACAATGCCTTTATAACGTCTGCTAATGCCATATGATTATTTAAGTGTAGTCTGCAAATTTAACTAATTATTGGCGATTACAAAAATTTTGCCTATGTTTGCAGTCACAATCGCAGGATTAGCACATCGGTAGTGCATTGGCTTCCCAAGCCAAGGAGGAGGGTTCGACTCCCTTATCCTGCTCGAAGCGCCCTCCGCCACCGCGGAGGCTTTTTTGTATGGCCTGCCAGGAGGACCTACAACCTGTAGTCCGTCAGATTCTGCAGGCCGGGGAGTTTGTAGTAGGATTCCACGACATCGCCGCGAAGGTAGACCTTGCGGCCGAGAAGGGACGGATTGTCCACCAGGTTCAGGGCGTTGCGTATGTCGCCGGCGGAGAGCTGCACGCTCATGCACAGGGAACGGTCCCTGCAGGAAGCGTCTCCCGCCAGTACCAGATTCGTCCTGGAAGAAAACGGTGCATCGAAGGAACATGCTTTAGAAGTGAGGTCACCTCCGACAATATATCCGTACACCCATACATCCCTGCTTCCGGCTATGGTTTTTGCCGCAGCCACTCCTACCGCGCCCTGAGGCACGCCTGAAGGGAGAGTTTCCCCTCCGGAGCTCTCGCCGTCCCACGCAAATGCACTTTCCGTGCGCACACATGTCGTATCTACCACAAGGCTGAAACCCGCGCCGGAAACAGGATCGGTGCGTATCGTCTTTTCCGCCACGGCAAGCTTCAGCGTCAATATGCTCCCGGAAGCGATTTCCACGGAATAAACGAGTTTGCTTTCTCCGTTGTCGTTCATCAGGACATGCACCGTCCCGGGCATGAAAAAAGCCGTACGGGTTTCCGTGAGGCCGAAACCGAGGGTACCTTCCGTTCCCTGCAGAAAAACCGGAGAGCCGCGGTACAGAGCAGCGAAATCCTCGCTGAAACGGAGGCGCACTCCGGCGTTAACAAGTTTTGCCACCAGCTCCACCTCGACAGTCTGTCCGGCTGCAAGGCGCACCGTGCGGCTGTCGCCATACTGCGGGCTGTCGAAAGCAGGCTTTGAGAATTCTCCTGAAACGACGGAAACCTCATAGTTTCCGGGTGCAAGTTCGAATTCCGCCGGGCTGTCGCCCCAGAGGGCATGGTGGACGTTCTTTCCGGAGGCATCCTTTATATCAAGGGTAAAGGTTCCGGCGTCCGGGACCTGCGAGCGGGTGGCATCTTCCGTAACGGAAAGTTTCAGGCGGGCGGGTTCTTCGGCGGCAGGCACCGGCACGAAACAGGAGTTGAGAAGTAAAAGTGCGGCAACGCAGGCCGCCGGGGTTTTGACTGAAGTATCCATAGTTTTCGAACAATTTGCCGCAAGGTAAGAAAAAACCGCCCGGAATCATTTCGGATTCATGATTTTCTTTTTGTTCAGAAACGGAAATTTAAGTTTCCGGGAGTGCAAACTTAAATAAAAAATTTCACGGGGACCCGCATCACTGCGAGCACCCCGCTACTTAACCTAAACTTAAACTATGAAAAACTTCGTTGCAAATGTATAATTTTTTCTTGAATATTTTATTATCTTCGCCCAAAATCATAAAAAAATGAGAAGATTATTGATCCTGTCCGCGGCAATACTGGCAACAGTGGCCGCCGTTTCCTGCAATAAATATGAAAAAGTTGCGGGAGACCCCATGCATTCCAAGGTCTATACACTTGACAACGGACTCAAGGTATATATGACCGTCAACAAGGAGGAGCCCCGTATCCAGACTTTCGTCGCAGTACGCGTCGGAGGCAAGAACGACCCCAAGGAAACAACCGGACTCGCCCACTACTTCGAGCACCTGATGTTCAAGGGATCCGAATCATTCGGCACCCAGGACTATGCGGCCGAGAAGCCGTATCTCGATGAAATAGAGAAACTGTACGAACAGTACCGCACCATTACGGACCCGGCTGCCCGCAAGGCGCATTACCATAAAATCGACTCCGTCAGCTACCTGGCGTCCCAGATAGCCATTCCCAACGAGTATGACAAGATGATGAGCATGATAGGCAGCCGCGGCACCAACGCCTGGACCTCCTACGACGAAACCGTCTATACGGAGGACATTCCTTCCAACCAGGTGGAGAACTGGGCGAAGATCCAGGCAGACCGCTTCCGCCACAACGTCATACGCGGATTCCACACCGAACTCGAGGCCGTGTACGAGGAGTACAACATGAACCTCACCAGCGACAACCGCAAGATGTTCGAAGCCGTCTACCAGGGCCTCTTCCCCCATCATCCCTATGGCACACAGACCGTCCTGGGCACGCAGGAGCAGCTGAAGAATCCCTCCATCACCAACATCAAGCGTACTTTCAACACTTTCTACCGTCCGAACAACATCGCCATCTGCCTCTCGGGAGACTTCAACCCCAAGGAGATGGTGAAAATCATCGAGAAGTACTTCGGCGACTGGGAGCCCAATCCGGAGATTCCCGTCCTTCAGTATGAGAAAGAAGAGCCCATCACCGAACCTGTGGTAAAGGAAGTCCTCGGCCTCCAGGCGGAAATGTTCGCGATGGGATGGCGTCTCCCCGGCTCTCCCGATCTCAAGACAACGGCCGTTTCGGAGATTGCATCCAGCATACTCAGCAACGGTCAGGCCGGCCTCATCGACCTCGACATAAACCAGCAGCAGAAAGCGATGTACCTCTATGCAGGTGTCAATACCCAGCCTGACTACAGCATGTTCCTCGCGATGGGCATGCCAAAGCAGGGGCAGACTCTTGAAGAGGTGAAAGACCTCGCCCTCGGAGAGATAGCGAAACTCCGCGCCGGCGAATTCGACGAAGAGCTCATCACCTCCACCGTCAACAACATCCGCCTCATGAAGATGCGCCAGCTCGAGAGCAACCGCGCCCGCGCCAACATGTTCGTGGATGCATTCATCGCCGGCATCGACTGGAAGGATGCGGCACTCGACATCGAACGTTACAACAAGGTTACCAAGCAGGATGTGGTGGACTTCGCCAACGAATATCTCCTTGACAACAACTTCACGGTGGTGTACAAACGCCAGGGCGTGGATCCTTCCCAGAAGAAGATCGAAGCTCCGGCCATCACCCCCATCGCCACCAACCGCGACAAGCGCAGCGCCTTCCTGGATGAAATCGCCGCCAGCGAAGTAAAGCCCATCGAGCCCGTGTTCGTGGACTTCAGCAAGGACATGAAGCAGTTCTCCCTCTCCGAAGGAGTGAACGTACTCTACAAGAAGAACGTCCTCAACGACGTCGCCAGCGTGCAGTTCATCTTCAACCGCGGCACTGAGGACGTGCCTGCGCTGGAGTACGCGTTCGGCTATCTTGCATACCTCGGCACGCCCGAGATGACCAGCCAGGAAATCGCCCGCAAGATGTATGACCTCGCCTGCGACTTCAATTTCTCAACCGATGCGCACAATACCGTCATCCGCATCAGCGGCCTGAGCGAGAATATACCCGAAGCTGTCAGGACCGTTGAAAGCCTGCTGCAGAACGCCGTTCCGGACGAAGCGATACTCGCCAACTACAAGTCCGACATCCTCAAGGGACGCGTGGATGCGAAGACCAACCAGAGGGTCTGCTTCAGCGCTCTCCAGAAATATCTGTTCTACGGTCCCGAATTCATCGCAGGCATCACCATGCCCAACGATGCGGTTTCCGCACTGACATCGGAAGACCTCCTTTCCGCCGCACGCGACCTCGTAGGAAAGGGACATGAAATCCTCTATTACGGGCCCGTGAGCGAAGGAGCCGCGAAGAAGACCCTTGCCCAGTGCCACAGCATAGGAGAGAATCCCGAAGCCCTGGCGGAGAAGTTCACCAGGCGCCTTCCCACCGATGAATCCAGAGTCATTGTCGCCCCTTACGACTCCAAGCAGTTCTACTATATCCAGTACACCGACCTCGGAGGCAACTTCGACGCAGCGGAAGCCCCGGGCGTCCAGATGTACAACGAGTATTTCGGAGGCGGAATGAACAGCATAGTCTTCCAGGAGATGCGTGAAGCCCGCGGTCTCGCTTACAGCGCGTATGCAGACCTCGACGAACCCTCCGACCCTGTAAACGGATATATGTTCTATGCCTTCATCGCCAGCCAGAACGACAAACTTCGCACGGCTTCCGAAGCATTCAAGGACATTATCGAAAACATGCCGGAATCCGAGGCTGCGTTCGCAATCGCCAAGGACGGCATTCTTTCACGGATACGCACAAAGCGTGTCACAGGAGCGAATGTGCTCAATCTCTACCGCCAGTGCCGCAGGCTCGGTTTGAGCGAGCCCACCGACAAGGCCGTGTTCGAGGCCATCCAGGGAATGACGCTTGAGGATGTGAAGGCGGTTCAGCAGAAGTGGGTGTCCAGACGCAATTATATATATGGATTGCTCGGGGATC
>Ga0265298_10001808_pt1 | contig 31189 bp, 38 predicted proteins | sample AusTroGonzalo_MG_3_FD_193486 | JGI IMG/M metagenome (GOLD analysis project Ga0265298, IMG submission 193486) | Bovine rumen microbial communities from tropical cattle in Woodstock, Queensland, Australia - Gonzalo_01 | ecosystem: Host-associated > Mammals > Digestive system > Stomach > Rumen ... | reverse complement strand
TGGCCGAAATGAATGCGGACATCGACTTGCTCCGCGCCGAAAAGAACCGCAAAATCGACGCGACCTACCGCAAGCAGGACGAACTGGTGGCGGAATACCGCAAGGAGAAGCGTGAGTTTTACGAGGCGATGAACGAGGCGGTGCCGTGCATCAAGGAGGAGAGATAAATGCGTCGGATGGTTGCGCGGATAGGATGCTAATCGGATAGGCACCCAGTAAAACCCCTACATTAGTGAGGTTCGAGTCCTCACCCGCGCGCTGGAACTAACCTATTAAAATGAAAGAGATATGAAAGCAACACCTAAAATGAAAACCACTTACCGGATTGAAGGCAAAATGGAACTGACGCTGAAGGCCGTGACCTTTGCGCCATACAGGAAACTGACCGATGCGGAGATAATGAAATGCCGTGAATCATGCTGGAAGGGCATCAACCCATACAGCGGAACCAGGACTTTCCTACAGGACAATGCCGATGGCGGTGAGGCCTGTCTTTGCTTCAAGATGTACTGTCGCGACAACGCCTCTTTCCTTGAGCGCGTCTGCCACCTGCTTGGCAAGGTCAAGACAGCAGCACTTGACTATGTAAACGTGAGTACCGTCAAGATCAAAGTCGTGCTGTAGGCGAGTGCGAAGGCGGTGGACCTTGCAAACACAGTCGTGCTGGACCCGCTTGATGGCAGGCACATTGGCAGCATAGGCAAGCTCATCGTAATAATGTGAACCCATAACAAACAGATTTAGGCCGCAAAGGTAGCGAAAAGATGCAATACTTCAACAACATACTGACCGTGGAAGCCGGATGGATGATTGAGCAGGGCGTGATGACGGAGACTGAGTATAAGAACCTCGCCCATCATAGCAAGGACATCCAAGTGGTGCGCCGCGCCTGCCGCAACACGCCCGCGCTGGTGGCCTACGACTCGATGCCCGACCGCTACAAGCGGGCCATCACCGAAAAGGTCGGCAATGTGCGCCAAGCGGCAAAGCAGAATGTGCTGGAGGGACTGATTGAGCACTCGGCCACGGCTTCCGAATATTTCGAGAACTATATGATTGACGACGACCGTCACCTGCCCGCCGACAAACGGAGGGAATACTACACCAACGCCATCGTGCTTGAGGCCGTCGGTCGCTTGATCGAAAGCCGCAACTCGAAACGCAAGGCCTTAGGCAACCGCGCCACGCGCTTCTGGGACGAGATCAGCGAGGCCGTGCAGGAACTGAATGCGGAATGCGGAATGCAGAATGCAGAATGCGGAATGGGGACACGGCTCGGCTATGGGCACACTTTGCCTGAGAATGCGCGGAGCTTGGAAAGGAAATACCAGCGTTATCTGGCCGAGGGCTACGGCAGCCTCGTCCACAAAGCCTACCAGAACGGCTCAAAGAATGCGGCGAAGGTGGCCGACGAGAACCAGAAGGCGATGCTCGTCACCTTCATGAGCGACCCGCGCAACCTCGACAACGCGCAGGTGGCCAAGCTCTACAACATGGTGGCCCAGCAGATGGACTGGAAGAAAATCACGGCCTCGGCGGTGGCCGTGTGGCGTGACAAGTGCGACGATCTCATCTACGCCCGTCGCCACGGCGCGGAGATGTACCGTGCCGGGAAGGAAATGCAGGTGAAGCGCAGCGCACCCACGCGCCCGCTGCTCTTCTGGACGATGGACGGTTGGGATGTGGAACTTCTTTACCAGCACAAGCCGGACAAGGGTGCCACGACCTACCACAACCGCTTGACGATGGTGGTGGTGCTCGACGCTTGCTGCAAATATCCCATCGGGTTTGCCGTCGGGCGCAACGAAAGCCCCTCGCTCATCAAGGAGGCCCTGCGCGACGCTGAGCGCGAGACGCAGCGGCTGTTCGGGCGCATGTACCGCGTGGCGCAACTCCAAAGCGACCACTTCGCCATGAAGAACCTGAACCCGACCTATCAGATGGTTGCCGACAAGGTGACACCGGCCCGCGTGAAGAACGCGAAGGCCAAGCCCATCGAGGCGTGGTTCAACTATTTCAATAAGAAATACTGCCAGATGCAGACCAACTGGAGCGGCTTCGGCATAACGAGCCGCAAGGAACTCCAACCCAACACCGAATTCATCACGAAATACAAGAAGGATTTCCCGGACTTTGCGGGTGTGGTCGGCCAGATCGTGGGCTTCATCCAAAAGGAGCGTGCCGAACTGGAGACCGCGTATGTGGCCGCATTCATGGCCGACGGCCTGAAGGAACTGGGCACGGCCCAATACCTGATGACCTTCGGGGAAAGCACCGGCGAACGCCGCTACCTGCTTCAAGGCACCGGCATACGCTGCACCATCGGCGGGCGCAAACTGGACTACGACTGCTTTGACACCCATTTTCGCAAATACGGCTCGACACGCTGGCAGCTGCGCTATGATCCCGAAGACGCACACTATGCCGTGGCCGTCAACGAGGACGAGAGCCTCCAGTTCGTGCTTGAGGAGAAATACATACAGCCGATGGCCTTGGCCGACCGCACCGAGGGCGACGCTGCCGAATTGAAGCGGGTGATGGACTTCAACCGCCGCAAGGAGCAGGAACTGATGGACGAACTCACGCCGATGGACGAACGCGCCCGCGAGTTGCTCGAAAACACCACCCTGAGCAAGCTGCTCATCACCGACAGCCGGGGCCAGCACAAGCTGCCCAAGGCGAAGGCGAGGCTTCAGGCCGCCCACTTCGAGGCGGTGGAGGTGGCCGAGGACGACAATTTCTACGACATGTACTAATCAATTCAAAATAGAGAGATATGGAAGACATCAAGAAACAACAAATCGTGAACACGCTGCGCAACTACTGCGAGCGTTACGAAAGCCAGGCAAAGGCGGCCAACTCGTTGAAGAATGTGAGCGCGGCCACCGTGAGCCAGATGCTGAACGGCAAATGGGAACTCATCAAGGACGACATGTGGCGCAACGTGGCGGCCCAAATCGGCTGGAAGGACGAGAAATGGAACGCCGTGGCCACCCGCGACTTCACCACCCTGATGCGGATCCTGTCAGATGTTCAAGAAAACGCCCTTGTCATGGCCGTGACGGGCGACGCGGGCAGCGGCAAGACCTTTGCCCTGAAGCAATACACCAACGCGCACAAGCAGACGTATTTGCTGTGCTGCAACGAATATTGGACGCGGACGGCCTTCCTCGCCGAACTGATGCAAGCGATGGGAAGGGACGCTAGCGGATTGGGCGTGAACGAGATGATGGCGGAGGCTGTGCGCTACCTGAAGATGCAGGAAGCCCCGCTGCTGATACTCGACGAGGCCGACAAACTGAGTGACAAGGTACTCTATTTCTTCATATCTCTTTATAATGCCCTTGAGGGCGAATGCGGTCTGCTCATGGTGGCCACGAGCCACCTTGAGCTCCGCATTACAAGAGGTGTGAAGGCGAGGAAGAAGGGCTACTCGGAGATTTGGAGCCGATTGGGCAGGAAGTGTGTCGCCCTGAAGGGCGTGAGCGCAGCCGACATCACGGCGGTGTGCGAGGCCAACGGCGTGACCGACCCAAGGGACATCGACATCGTAATCAACGACTCGGAGAGCGACCTGCGCCGTGTGCGTCGCAAGATCCACGCGATACTGAAGGGAAAGGAGGCAGGGAAATGAAGAATGCGGAATGCGGAATGCGGAATGACTCCCCCACCGCAAGCGGCACCCCCTCTCAGAGGGGGACGGACACGAGGACAATCAACCAGAACCGCAAGCTGTACTGGCTCCTGAATGAGTTGGGCCTTAAAGACAGCGTGGCCGACCTCGTAAGCGACGAGACCGGCGGGCGCACCACCCACACCAGCGAGTTGACCTTCATCGAGTGCATGAACCTCATCCGTCGGCTGGAGCAGTACACCCGCAAGGCGCAGGAAAAGCCGCACAATGGGACAGATAGGACTAATAAGACTAATACACTTGACAGGAAGCGCAAGGGCGTGATTAAGGCCATTTGTGCATACGGCGAGCTGTGCGGCCTGAAATACTCGGTGGACTATGCCAAGAGCATCGCCACCCGCGCTGCCGGGCGTGACAGCTTCAACGAGATCACCAGCGGCGAATTGACGCGCATATACAACGAATTCTGCCGCAAGCAGACGGCGGCGAAGGCAAAGGCAAGTCTGCCCAGCCTGAAACGGGGATATTCGGTGAATTAGGAATGCTGAATGCTGAATGCTGAATGAGGATGAAACGGGCATTGACGATAAAGGACATCAGGAGCTACAAGGCGACGACCTACCGGCTTGACGGCGGGCTGGGCGATGCGCTCGGCGAAGTGGAGCTCACCGGCAGCTGGATTGTCTGGGGAGGGTCGGCCAACGGTAAGACGCGCTTTGCCTTGCAGCTGGCCAAAGCGTTGGCCAAGCATGTCAGGGTGGCATACGACAGCCTTGAGGAAGGCTTGAGCCTATCGATGCGACACGCAATCGAGGCGGTGGGCTTCAGTGATGTGAAGCGGAACTTCGTGCTGCTCGACGGCGAAAGCATCGACGACCTGAAGGAGCGTCTGCGCAAACAACGGTCGCCCAAGGTGGTCATCATCGACTCACTGCAATACACGGGCCTCACCTATAACGAATACAAGAAACTGCGCGACGAGTTCCGCTCGAAGCTCTTCATATTCATCAGCCATGCCGACGGCAGCAACCCCAAAGGAGCGGTGGCCGACAGTGTGAAATATGATGCCTTTGTGAAGATCTACGTGGAGGGCTACCGGGCCTATCCCCAGAGCCGTTTCGGTGGCGGCGAGCCATACACCGTTTGGCCTGAAGGCGCGGCGAAATACGGACACTCACCAATAAACACTAATCAATAATCAATTAAACATCAATTAAAAATGGCAAAGAGAAAAGACAAAATGGAGATTGTCTTCACGACAATCAAAGTCGCTGGCTACTGCGACGGGAAACAGAGGACAAATGCGCTTACTTACTGTGTGATGTCCTTGGATGAGGATGACCTAAAAAGTCTCATCGACAAAGAGCGACAGAAAATGGAAGAAGCTGTACAGAAACACCTCTCTGAAGGGCTTGTTGCAAAAACGAAAATAGTCAAGACGGAGAGAAAGTACATCGACGGCATCATTGGCTCAGAAACGCAGCCTAAACAACAGGAGGAGGGCCAGCAATGAAAACAGAAAACAAACCATACTACCAAAAATGGTGCATTGCAAAGGTTATTATGTGTTTCCCAAAACTGAAAGGATGTGTGGAAACCGAAACAAAAAAAAGGATGATTTATCCGGGTGAAAGGTTCAAGCCCCTAAACAACAACCTGCAATTCACATTCATCGGCTATGCCAATCCAATGTATGAAATCGACACAAACCAATAACAATCACTTAAACATCAATTAAAAATGGCAACAAGACAGAAAAAGACCCTCATTCAGGGCATCACGGCTGAACAGGCCAACGACGCTTTCGCCAACTATGCGAAGGCCGACGCACAAATCAACAAAATCAACGCGGACATCGAACTGCAATGCGCCAAGATCCGCGAGAAACGCGCCGACGAACTGACGCGCCTCAGCGACGAGAGGGAGAAAGCCTTCGACACGCTGCAAGCCTACGCGGTGGAGAACCAGGCAGAACTTTTCACCAAGAAAAAGAGCCTCGAAATGACGCACGGCACCATCGGGTTCCGCACCGGCACCCCGAAACTGAAGACCCTGAAAGGCTTCACTTGGGCGAGTGCGCTGCAACTGGTGAAGGAGTTCCTTCCCGGTTATGTACGCCAAACCGAGGAGATTGCCAAGGACAAGCTGCTGGCCGACCGCGACAGTGATGTGATGGTAGCAGGCGATCCGCTCGGGCCGGGCAAACCCATGCGCGAGCAGATGGCCAAGTGCGGAATAGCCGTCACTCAGGACGAAACCTTCTATGTTGAACCCAAGAAGGAGGAGGCAAACTAATGGGCAACCATTGCGTTCCGACGGTGTGCAGCGAGTGCGGCGAGGAATACTGCCTGCGCTGCGAGTTCGGCATCTGCCCGAAATGCGGCACACCGTGGAACGCGAGGCCCCGGATGCTGACAGTGTATGACTACATTGGCAAACGGAAGGAGATTGACATGACGACCGACGAAATCTATCAGGCAGCCGCCGTGCTGGGGAAAACCGAAAAAATCAAGCTGGTGAACAGGATACTGGCATCGCTTGACAAGGGCACGGCCAAGGCCGAAGAGAGCGGCCCCAAGATGCCGGTGTTTGAGGGCTTGACCGTCTTTTCCGACATCTACCGTGCAAAGAAGGGCGTGGCCTACACCACCGGCAAATTCTCGAATGCCGACTTCAAGAACATGAAGGAACTGCTCCAGAAAATCAGCGACCGGCTTTCGGAAGGCGGCACGGAGGTGGTGACGGACGCGCTGCGCATCGGGAACCTGAAGATGTTCCTTGAGGCGGTGTGCAAGATGAAGAACCAGTGGTATTTCGAGAACCGCTTCAACCCCTACGGGCTGAACAATGCGTTTGAGACCATATACGCGAACCTTGTAAACAACAGCGACCATGCCAGAAGAAAAGCAGCTTTCGACTACCTCTAACAACGCCGTGGCTTTGTCGCGGGAAAGCCTCGCCTGTTGCCCCGTGGCCCAGCGGCTGCTTTCGCAGGGCGCAGGGGACAACAGTTTCCCGACGGCTGCCGTGGCTGTGGTGGCCAACGCCGCAGGCGTGGCGACTACGGCTGCCGAGTCGGTCGGTTGCGGGCTTACCACGGTGAAGCTGTTTGTGAAGCATTTCGACGAGCGCACCTTTGCCGCTGTCATCCTGACCCACATGACCATGCTTGAGGACATGCTGAACGTGGCCCGCCCGATGAAGCCCGACGCAATGGCCGCCCTTGCGAAACAGGTGGCACAGATGCTGCTTGACGACGACATGAGCTGGAACTTCGCCGACATCCAAATCGTGATGGACAGGCTGGCGAAGGGCGAAGCCGGACAGGTGTACGGCGGCCTGAACGCTCCGATGGTGACGAAGGCCTTCACGGACTACATGTGCGAGAAGGCCAACGCCTTTATCGACTTCCGGGAACGGGAGGCACGGGAACGATACGGCAGCGGCCTTGGCCGTGAACGCACCAGAGCCGATTATGACGATGCCGTGAGAGCCGGGGAACGGGTGAAGCACATGGCGGCGCGTGAAGCCTATCAGAACGGTACACTACAAAAGGACATCAAAAAGGGAAAAGGCAATGGAAAAAGTTAGACAATACAAATCCGACAAGATCGAGATTTGCCGCAACTGCGGCGGCACGGGCAAGGAAAAGACCATCAGGTCACTTTTCAAAAGCAAATGCCCCGTGTGCAACGGCAGCGGGCGTGTGGACAAGCACACCGAAATCAACATCACGATAAAGCCTTATGAGACGGAAGAGAAGCAATAGGAACTACATGAGGCGCGTGGGGCTGGTGTGCCAGATCGTGCAGGAACACTACGAGCCGGGCGACCAGTCGAAATGCTACAGGCAGGTGTGGAAGCTGTATGTGAACCCGGTCTATCCCATGTGCTACCGCACCATGCTCCGCTACATCGCGACTCCCGTCCTCAAAGAGGAAGAAAACGAAAAAGAAGATCCAAACCAACTTTCATTATTTTGACTATGAGAAAATCAACCATCATCAAAGACATTCAGGACATGCTGTCCCACGAACTGCCGAATGTGAAGTACATCGACAAGGACTGGGGTCAGCTTGGGATGGAGCAGCCGCCGGTGGGATGGCCCTGCATCCTTATCGACATCGAGGATGTCGACATCCGTCCACTGACGGACGGCAACGAACATGCCAAGGCCACCGTTGTGCTGACCGTGGCCAACAAGCGCAAAAACAGCAGCAGCGCACACGCTCCAAGTGCATCGAAGGAGAAAAGCATGGAGACCATCGACCTGACAGACGACATCCACCGCCTTTTGCAGGGCTATTTCGCTGAAGGCGCGGAATACACCCCGCTGAAGGAACAGTCGTTCTTCAAGCTGAACGACCTGCCGGGCGCGGAGTGCTATACCATGCGCTACACTACGAGCTATAAAGTATAACCAACCAACCCCTAAACAACAAAACGATGAGCAATTTGCATGTAAAAGAAATCAACCAAAGCCTTGCCGAGGGATACACCTCGGAGGGTTTCCAGAAGGAAGGGAAAAACATGACTATCGTGGCCATGTTCTCCGGCATCACAGGCGGCGAGACCGTCAAACTCCAGCAGTCCGTCGAGGGCCGCGTGTTTCAGGACATCCCAAAGTCGGTGGTCACGCTTGAGGCCAACCAAGGCGAGCAGATGTGGAACGAAAACATTCTGCCTGAAGGGATATTCGTGCGTATTGTGGTCGGCCAATCGGCTGGCGAATTGACAACCATTAAAACCCTATCGTGATGGCAGAGGCGATTAATCTGAACGAAGGAAAGTCAGCCTATGAGATATGGCTGGCCCAAGGCAACACCGGCACTGAAGCCGATTTTCTTGCCTCACTCCAAGGCAACAGCGGCTACCAAGGTGCCGCCGGTGAACTGGAGGTAAAGAACAACCTGACCGAAGGAGGTGCCACCGCCGCACTGAGCGCGGAGATGGGTAAGCAGCTGAACAACACCAAGGCCGACAAAGACCTTGAGAACCTTTCGGAAGCTGGGCAGGCCAAGTTCAACGCGAAGGCCAACACCAAGGGCACCTACGAGGAACTTGTGGCTGGCGACCTTGCGGGCAGCAATGACCGCGTGACGGTCAAGGACAAGTTCGTGGTCAGAACCACGGCTGGTGACGAGAGCATCGACAGCAGCCATGACGCGCTTCTGCTTGAACTGATAGGCGGCTGCGGCGACACGGAGGCGGCTGCCTTCAAGATTAACGCCATGCGCTGGAACAAGGCCAACGCCCTCGACCCGTCGGCATGGGCAGCCGGAAAGACGAGCGGCTACATCACCGGCGCGGTGAGCAACGGTGCCATCGGTTCCGGCAGCCACAAGCTGTGCATCATCCGCTGCCCGAAATGCGAGGCCGGGGAATATGGCACGGCAGCGGCCAACAACGGCTACCTGCTGACGGATTCGGAAGGCAACAACCTGAAGGTGGGCGACTCCACCATCATCGGCGTGTGGTACAGCGCGACGCTCCCGGCATCAGGCACGGAGGTGGCCGCAGTCACCGAGCACACCTTCACTGGCCACACGGAAAAGTTCTATTTGCCCGACGAGGGTTATATGGTTGTAGAGGTGGCCGGGGATGCCAACCTGTCGGCGATATGCGCCCACCTTGCGTGGTCGAAGGATTACGACAAGTTCACCTCCTATGTGTCGCCCGCCGAGTTGGTGGTGGCCGTTTCAGCACTTACGAGCAAGTTCCAGACGGCCACGGTGAACGGCAAGACCTGCATCATCCTCAGGGGCATCGAGCAGGGCAACGGCGGCATCTTCGACCGTGTGGTCATCTACCCTGAAGGCGGCGGCACCTACGAGCGCAACATTGCGGCCCAGCTGCTGACCGGCCTCGAATGGACGGAAACGGAGATTGAAGGCGAGGTGGTGGAAGGCGAAGGCGAGGCGACGAGCGGCTACCGCTACACGGCCAGCCTGCCGACCACGGGAACCTACGCCGCCATGCGCGACGGCCTCATCCGCTCCGACATCGAGGGCATGACCCTCGAAGGGTACAAGCTGACCTACGACAGTGCCGAGCAGATCACGCCAGCGACGGCCTTTGCCGGGCTGTATGTGGACTACCAGATTGCCACACCTGTCACGGGTACGCACTCCATCAACCCGACGGGGAAACTGCCCAACGACATGGGCACGGAGGAAGTGGTCGGCGGCGAATGGGCCACCGGCACGATTGTCATTTCCTACATGCGCGGATTCAAAGACTCGATGAGGGCCTTGCTCAACGACTTCAACGTGGCTGCGGCTGAACTGGCCGAGTTGAAATATACCAAGCCGCTGTATTGCGTGGGCGCATGGCTGGGCAACGCCAACGCCGCCAGCCCGACGGATCTGGACAACCCCAATGCCTTGGCCGTGTTCGGCAACAAGGAGTGGGCCTTGGACTGGAGGCCGTTCCTTGTCGACATGACCGCCATCGAGGGAGAGACCAAGAAACGCCCGGTGATGGAACTGAAGAAAACCAACTGGCTGCGCGACATATACGGCAACTGGGCACCCGTTGTGGGCATCACGACGGCGATGCGCGACGAGTGCATGGCCAACGCGCTCTATACTGACAACGCGGGACAGAACCAGTATTGCGCCGCCGGTGCCTTCGACCCTGAAGCGTTCCTTGCACTGTGCCAGATTGAAGTCGTGGACGGCGTGAAGAAACTCACCCACCCGACACTCTACAAAGCCGTGACCGAAAACGAGGAGACCACCTATGTGGAGGTGACACACTACCTGATGCCTTGGGAAACGACCGAGACGAAATACTCTATCTTCATTGGCCGCAAGGATACGATATATTTGCTTGACAACCTCGTTGGCGCATCGGGAAAGGAATGGAACGGCATCCTTGGCGCGAACGCGAATGTGTGGGACGGCGTGGATGTGGAGACTTTCGCCCTGAAGCCGACGGGCATCTGCCCCAGCCCTGTGACATCCATCGTTGAGAACCAGGTGTCGAAGTTGCGCTCCTTCTTCTTCAATTACAACGCCACCGACAGTTACTCCAAAGGCAATGCCGGGGTCTCAGGGAGTGCATTGTTCCGAAACAATGGCCACTACCGCACCAACAACATCTCGCAAATCGGGACAAAGACAAGGGCCCGTGCAAACAACCATGTCGCCACGGCTCCGTTCCCGGTCGCAGAGGGCGGCTTCCATGCCCGAAACACCTTCCTGCGCTGCATCGAGACCGCAATGGGGACAAAGATGCTTTGCAACTCCGCCCGTTTCAGCAGCGGTGTGAGTTCCGTTGACTCATGCGGCGACGAGACGCAGTGGCTTGCCAACGGCGGCCTCCGTTACAAGGCCGAGGGAGCGGCCAACTGGTCTTATTGCAAATTCAACGGCAATCCGGCCATGTATTACGGCTCAGGCGAGACGAAATCGACCACAAACGCCAGCAACTGGCTCAGTGGCTACGGCCCATTGAGCAAGACTATGGAGGCACAGATTGCCTTGTCGTTCGCCGTGGAGTTCGGCATTGCCGCCGGTGAGAGGTTTGAGTTCAACGGCTGCACGATGTGGTACGCCGACCCGACAACATCGACTTTCGCGCCGCCCACTGTGGCCGAGGGCTACATGAACGCCCGTGTCTATAAGATTGTCCGTGGCACCTTCACAGGCTATGCCAGCGCAAGTGCCACCGAGACCACGACATTCGACCTTGAGGTGTGTGTCCGCACCGGCCTGATGCTTGGCTGTGACATGTCGGGCGATGGCGGCCCGTATTGGGGTGGTGGCTGTGAGGTTGTAGGCCAATGCGTCACAACGCCGGGCAGCGGAAGTTATGGCCACACCTTGAAGACCTACATTGAACCCGACCAGGAGAAATGGGTCAACGAGAACGAATACAATGCCAACATCGGCTCCAAGTTTGCCTCAGGCTTCGAGGACAAATACCGCTATGCCGGGAGCATCGTCACCAGAAGCGACGGCTACATGCGCCGCCGTCTGGCCAACACCCCTGTTCCCGCTTCGATGGGAGGCGGATATTCTGCTGGAGAGTGCGCCTATGGCTACATGGCTAACTATTGGGGCACGGCTGGCAAGAAAACCCGAGTAGGTGTCCGTTTCGGCTTCAACGCCGCCCGCACGTATCTGTCGGCGCGGTTTCTGAATGCGTACAACTCGGCAGGCAGCACGTACAACTACTTTTGCGCTTCTGCTCAAGTGCTTTTGGATGTGCAATGATGTGCAACATGGCGCAGCCACTGCAAGGGCCATGCAATGGCCCGACCCTACCGCCCTTCGGGGCGGTTTTTTTTTTGTTTGTCGATTAGGATTTTCTCTATTTTTGCGAGGTCGTAGCGCACAAGTCCGGCATAGTGACCGCGACCCATGAAGGCGTGAGGACATAATAAAAGGGTGACAGGCAGGTGTCCGTTTCGGCAACAACGCCAACAACACGAATCTGTCGGCGCGGTATCTGAATGCGAACAACACGGCAGGCAACACGAACAACTACTATTGCGCTTCTGCTAAAGTATGAGCAAAGAAACAAAATGATTGCCTGTCACCCGTGCCCGGAAGCGGCAGACATACAAGACCAGCCGACAAAATTTTTCCCGAAAAAACTTGCATTTTCCGAATTAATCGTATTTTTGCCGCGTTCAAAATCAAGTAGCGGCATGGATTTGGCCGCCAAATGCGGCATTTTTTATGCCCTCAAGTTTATAAAGAGAAGAGCCAAAATATCGGCTCCGACGGACGCGGTAACAGTAATGCCCGCAGGGTATCGCTACTTGAACCTTGAACACCCGTATCGGAGCCTTTTTGTTAATGTTCAAAAATAAGTAGCAATGAAGGAACAGAGACAGACGGCGGGAGAGACCGCAATGCAGACCTTCACTTTCAATCCGAGCAACCAGCCGATTAGAGTGGAGATGATTGACAACGAGCCTTGGTTTGTGGCCAAGGACATTTGCGAAGCGCTAACCATCGAAAAGTACCGTGATGCAGTTAGCCGATTAGATGATGACGAAAGGGGGTCGGTAGTAGTGGACACCCTTGGTGGAAAGCAATCAATGACAGCAGTAAACGAGAGTGGTCTGTATGACCTGATTTTCCAGAGCCGCAAGCCGGAGGCGAAGGTGTTCCGCAAGTGGGTGACCGGGGAGGTGCTGCCGACGCTGCGCAAAACGGGGCGGTATGAGATGGTGAGGACAAAGCAGGGGAGCGCGCAGAAGCGTCGCGTGCGTCGAGGCGAACTTATCAACGCGGAGGTGCTGAACCTGCTGTGGCTGATTGGCGAGAGTCTTTTGCGGGGCGACCAGAAGCAGATTGCGTTGGAACTGGGTGTGACAGTGAGCGCGGTGAACAACGTGCTGAACGGCTACCAGCGCAGCCCGCGCATCCTGAAGGCACTCTACAGCAAGGCACTGGAGCGGCGCGAGGAGTTCATGCTGTACAACTGCCCCGCCGTGATGACCGACCGCCTCTTGAGCGGCGAACACACGCGCATCAACAACCCGCTGCCGCCGGTACACATTGAAGGGCGACGCGGACTGCTTGGCAACCAGAACGCCCGCAAGGTGAAGGAAGGGGGTGAGAGATGAGATACGTTGAGAAGAAGAGCGACCTGACGCGAGAGATAGCACTGGCGACAGCAGCCGGAAGGAAGGCGTACAGGACGCGGACTGAATGCGAATGCGACTGCAAGGACAGGCGGAGGAATGCCGTGATAGTGGCGGAGGGGAATGAGATTGTGGAGATAGTGGTTCGCTGCAAGGGATGCGCGAGGAAGGAGGCGAGCCATGAGTAGGAAGCAACCCGACATGACGGCCTTGACACAGTTGCTGACCGTTGAGATTGACGCGGAGGCACTGGCGAAGATGGTGGACGAAGTGGCCTTCGACTATGCCGACAGCCTTATCTGCCAAGCCGAAGAAATCATCCCTGGAAAGGGACAGGCGGCCAACCTGTATTACCTGAAGATGATCCGCGACGCGATATGGAAGGCGGAACACCCCGACCCAGTTGAGCATTGAAAGCGGAAGCCCCGGCGATTGGGTTCGTCGGGGCTTCGTGTCATTTCAGTTTCTTCAGCAGGTCTTGGGCGGCCCGCTGGAGGTTGCGGCTGATGATGGCATCGCACCGCTTGCGCACCTCTGGGTGGTCGCCCAGGAACTGCCGCTGTGGAATGCGGATTTGGGTGCCGACCTTCATCAGGGCCATCCATTTCCAAGCGTCGTCCTTTGTGGCCTTGTGCTTGTACCAGAAGAATTTCTTCATCTTGGCGGTGACTGTTATCGTGCCGCCGTAGTTATGGATGGCCGCGTAACGCTCGGAGGTCTCCCAAACGACGCTGTCGGCATCGACACGGCAGCGGATGGAGCGGCGCAGTTTGCCCGTGACCATGAGCAGGGAGCCTTTCGGGTTGCGCATCTTCCGGGGCGGCCATGACTGGTCAAAGAAGGCCTTCCGTTGGAAATTGCGGTCAAACTCGTCGGAGAGCTCCACGCGGATGTCGTTTAGGATTTTTCTCTTGATGTCAATCATTTTTTTGTGATTTGGCTTGCATTATTGAAAAGTTTTGTATTTTTGCGGCGATATAACCCGTTTGAATGTTGCCTTGGATTGTAGTTCCAAGAACCAGTTCAGACGGGTTTCTTTATGTCTTTCAAAATCTCCTCACCATCTGAAATGCTGTGAATTGACAATCCTCTTCCTGCTACATCCGTCACGATTATCCATGTTTTGTCGCCACAAAGTTCTGTTTCAAAAATATGACAGTCTCTTCCCTTGTATTTTGTGGTTCCCAAGTAATCAGACTTTTCAATAACAGATTTGATGTTCAAAAGCATTTCATTCTTTTCAGCATAGTGCTTATGAGGCTGATTCAGCCACTCATCAATACCACCTCCAGAAATACCAATGTTTTTATCCAATTTTGGATGGCGGATTATTTGCGACCTGAGCGTTTCCTTGGCCTCGGTGCTTATTTCCTTTCGTCTGAGTCTAACTTCTTCAAGAAGGCCGTTGGAGGTTACCATTGTCAGCACAATCGCGTTCACCTTCTTTTTCACCTCGGCGGGTGCCTTGAAATACGGATGCTTGGGCGGGAACACCTTCTCTGCCTTGCCCGGATTGAAGCGGAACATGGCGGCCTTGTTTTCGCCGTTCTTTCCTATCTGTGTGGTGGCTCGTTCACCAGCTTCGCAGGCGGCATCGCTGTCGGAGCGTGGGTACTTGTCGCGGAGTACCTGGACAGCGGTGCATCGGCAGTTCCATCCGTTGGGCGGGTAGTACTCGTTCCAGAACTTGTCGGAGGGCGGCAAGGTTATGCCTTCCAGAGCGGCGTGTTCTTCGCGCACAAGGCCGTCAAGGGCGGTTCTGTATTGCAGGTCGTATTCGTCGCCGTCTCGCTCTATATCGGCCCATTTCGCGGCCATTTGGGTGCTGGCCGTGGCGAAGTTGTACTCGGCATAGAGCCAGTTCTGGTTGTAGGAGGCATCAATGGCCTGCACATCCTGAAGGAAGCGGTCGAATGACTTGAAGCCTCCGTCCTCGTCTTTCAGGAGGCGCGAGGCATCATTCATTTCGTGGTAGGTCTTGAAGCCGGAAAAGAGGAAGATGTTCTCGTCCAAGGCGCGGGCCATTTCGTCGGGAATGCTGCGCTCAAGATGCCCCAGTTCCTCGGCCAAAATGTCATGGGTGGCGTTCATCAGCGCGATGGGTTCAGGCTCGGAGAGCATTTCGGGCGTGAAAGCCTTCTTTGCGTGGAGCCATTCGGCGGCATCCTGAAAGGCTTTAGAAACCCTTTCAAAACGCTTTTTATCGCCGTTTGAAAGTTGTGTAGGTTGCGTTGCCAACGCAACAGACGGGACGGATTGGCCGTATAGGTCGTTCAAGGCTTGGTGCAGCCCCTCATAGAAGGGGCTCAGGCGAAAAAATTGAAGTTCCCCGCCTTCAGTGCGCCGTTGCCATCGTCGGAGCCAGTCGGATTCATGCGCGGCCCGGTGATTTCCATGCCGAAGGTCTGCTTGAGCCACTCGACATCAAACTCATAGTAGGCCGAGGCTTGGAAAACCATCTTCCACAGTTTCTCGGTGTCAGTGGCCTTGGCAAACTCGAAGCGGAGGCCGGTCGGGATGATGCCGAGGCTCTCCATAGCGGGGATGGCGGCCTTGTTGATGTAGTAGGCGATTTTGCGCTTGTCGGCCTCGACGACGATTTCCATGAGGTCAGTGGAGGCTTCCTCCTTGGAGCGGTTGCCGTGTTCGGTATCCTGACCAAGGACGGCTCCAAGGTTGAGCAGGGAGATTTGCTCGTCGCAGGTGGCGATGAAGTTCTTGTAGACATCGCCGTTGGTGGTGCTGGCTTGGGCAAACTCAAACTCTTCCTCGGTGTCGATGATGAAGTAGGCGGCTGCTCCAATCTCACGCATCATGGCCTCGGCGCGGTTGAGCATGTCCTTGTCCTGTGTGTTGGTCTTCAGGACGCGGGGCGGGATGCCGTAGATTTCGCAAAGTTCGCTCCAGCATGACAATGCAAACTTCTTCATCAGCACATAAGGCGTGGCCTTGTTGAGGATGCCGAGGTCGAGTTTGTCAGGGCAGAATTCGAGAATCCATTTGCCGAAGTCGGGACGGTCGCGGTACAACTCGCTTTCGTTGCCATAGACATCGGGATAGAAGCGGCCTGTGACGGGCGACACGTTGGCACGGGGCACGAGTTCAATGTCAGGATCGCCCTGCCGGTCAAACAGGAACTGGACGAGGCTATGGCTGTAGAACTGCGACTCGACAATAAACTTGACAAGTTTGTCGAAAAGGCCCTTGTCGGTGAGAACCTTCATTGACTCCTCGTCGTTCTGGTCGCCTTTCTTGAGGCACCAGTCGGCAGACTGGGACTTGCCGATGCGCATGCCGATTTGGGAGGTCATCTTGGCATCCAACATGACCTCGTCGTATAACACCTGAAGGCGGTGCTGCTTGGGTTCGTCAGCAAGTGTGGCCTCAATGCGGGCGGTGCGCCAACTGGCGATGTCGCGGCGAATGATGGCCTCTTGACGGCGGATGACCCGGAGAACCGTTTTCTTTTCTCTATTGCTCAGGACGCTTCCCTGATTTTTCTTTCTTTTGAATATGTCAGTAATAGCCATGATGATTAGTAATTATGTTGGAACTTGGGATTGGAGCCGAATCGTGACTTGAGGATAGGGTTGCCCTGCTCGTCGGTGGCAACGGGAAGCGTGGGCGTGATGCTGCCTTCGGACACCTTGCTCATAAACTCGATGACACGGTCGTAGCGTTCGCGCCATTGGTCGTAGATGAGCTCGTTGTTGGAGAGCCGGATAAGGTTCCACACGGCGATGACCTTGGTGTCCTCAAGGATAAGCGGGTCGCGGTCGGTGCCGGTGGCGGCGAAGATGGTGGCCACATCATAGCGGCTGGCCAGATAGGATTTCATTTCGCTGACGGCGGCCTCGATGCACTGTTGGACGGTGGCATCGTCGTTGGCCGATATGTCGTCCATGACATGCTCATAGATGACGGTCTGCATTTCTTCTACGGTGATAAACATCAGTATTTCCAGTTTGTGCGGCGGCCTACCACATAGCGGCTGTCGCTGATTCGTATTCTGTTGCTTAATAGCCAAACGGCACCCTCAAGGGCATCGGGCGCGTCGTCGTGTACCTTGGAGCCTTTCTCAAACAAAAGCAGCTGCTCTTCGAGTACCTCAAAGCCTTGGTCGCCCCTGAAGTCCTCGTTGAAGATGACCTCGCCACGTTGGAACAACGGCTGCATGGCCTCGATACGGGCGAACTTGTCAGGCTTGGAGCGGCGGTCGCCGATGATGGGGATTTGTACGCCGACCTCGTTGCCCACGCGCTTAAACTCGTCGAGAATCATGTCCTGAATGAAGTTGGCCTCCATATAGTATTTAATAGGTGTGTCGCCCACGAAGGAGCGGATTTCGTAATGCCAGCCCACCATGACCGTGACCTTGGTCTGGTCGGCGAAGGCGCGGATCACGTGGAAGGCTCCCTCCTTGGTGATACCCACGAGCATGGTGGCCTTGTAGTCGTTGGACGATGAAGCCTTGAAGGAAGGGTCGGTGTAGGCGACAATGGCGCGGTACTGGCGCAACGGGAGCATCTTGCCGTAGCGGATATACTTGCGCTCGAAAATGGTGCCCTCGTTGACGGGGTTGTTCATGTACTCCTTCTGGAACCGGCGTTCCCCGATTTCGGAGCGCATCTGCTCGACCTCGTTTTTGGTGAAGTTCTCCTTCCATGTGGGGTTGCCCTTCTTGTCAAGGATGTTGACAACGGTGTGGTGGAAGCCGGGACGCTCGGCGATGTTGCCCAAGACGGACTTCTTCCCGATGCGGTTGCCTACCAGCACGAAGCGGCCACGGCCCGCGTCCATCGTTCCGTACAGTGCGGAGAGGCACCAGTCGGTGGCCTTTTCGACACGGGCGGGATTCAAGACCATTTCGTCGTCGTCGATGTCGTCAATGACTATGTAGTTGACGCGGCGGCCCGATTTCTTTATGCCACGGGGCGACTGGCCACGGCCCAGCGCGATAAACATGGAACCGTCGCTGGTGCTGAAGCGTCCGTCGCTCCAGATGCCGTCGCCCTTGCCGATGCCGAAGTCAACCTTGTAGAGTTCGTTGTTCTCCAGTTCCGCCTGAAGGTCGGCAAGCAGCTGCTTGGCGGAGTCCTGCGACTTTGACACCAGCACCATAGTTAGGGGCGTGTGGTCTTTTTGTGCCAGGATCCACATCGGTATCATCATCGAGACATGAGTGGATTTGGCGTGGCCACGTGCCCATTCGAAGACGGCACGGGCGCGGTCGTTATTCAGGACATAGTTGGCGGCATCCTTCTGGAACTTGGCGGTGGGCTTGGTGGCAAGGTGGGAGAAATAGGTTTCGACAAACGAGGCGTAGTCTTTTCTGGTTCTGGCCACACGCTTCTCGCGTTCGAGTATCGATGCGTTGTCGTTACCCGACAGGTGGCGTGTCTTTTCCTGAATGAAAGCGCAAAGGGCCTGCCACTCGGCTTCCTGTTGTTTGCGCCGTGCCGCGTTTGCCATAATCAATTGCGGTTGTTGATGTGGTTGATGTACTCCTGATGGAGCCGGTTGATGACGGCCAGCAGTTCCGGCGTGATAGTCTTGTCGGTCTTGGAACGCTCAAGGAGCCAGCGGTCAAACGAGGTGAAGACATCGATGACGGTGGCACGGTTGACGGTGTTGGCCACGCGCTCGGCACTGGCCATGATTTTGACCACATTGTCCGACAGTTTTGTCACTGCATCGATGTTGTAGTCGGGCTTGCCAATTTCGGCAATGATGGCCTCCGTGATTTTCTTTGCCGACAGCATCAGCGAATTGGCGAGTTCCACGCTGGAGGTTTTCTCCTCGGAAAGGCGGTCTTTCCAGCCTTCAGCATTGACCCACCGCGAGACGGTCGCCTCCGTGATTCCGTATTGGTCGGCGATTTCCTTTTGTGTATAGCCCGACATGAAAAGTCGGTAGGCTTGGGCCTTCTTTGCGGCCATTTCAGATCGGTTGCTCATGGTGAAAAATAGAATTTAGAGCCGCAAAATTCCGCACGTGCAGGCGTATAAAAAAATAATGTGTACACCGTGTACACTCTTTTTGCCGGTATGTGTGAAAGGCGGCACTTTTGCACCGTGAAAATCGGGAAAAGACGATGAAACGGATAGTTATCAGCGACGAAAGCATCAACAGTTACGGCTTCTGGGTAATGACGGACGGCATCGACCTGTCGGCCTTCCTGAAGAACCCCGTGATGCTGTGGAACCACAATCGGGGCGGTCTGGGCGTGACCAGCGACCAACTGCCCATCGGCATCTGGAAAGACCTGCGCATTGAGAACGGTGTATTGACCGGGGAGCCGGTGTTTGACGAGAACGACGAGTTTGCCGTAAAAATCAAACAGAAATACGAGTCCGGCATCCTAAATGCCTGCTCTATCGGCTTCGCGCCTCTGGAGTGGAGCGACGCGCCGGAAATGCTGAAGGAGGGCCAGAAGGTGGCCACGGTGACGCGCTGCCGCCTGCTGGAAATCTCGATCTGTGACATCCCGTCGAACGCGAACGCGACGGTGGTGCTATACGACGACGACAACAAAGTCATTAACCTGTCCGACTTGCCGAACAAGGCAATAGGGCCTAAAATCAACAATAACATGCCAAAAGAAATCGCACTGACATTGGGCTTGGACGAGAACGCCAGCCCGCAGGCCTGCGTGAATGCCATCACCGAACTGAAATCGGAGATTGCGTCCCACGAGGCCACAAGGCAGAACCTTGAGGAGGAAAACCGCCAACTGAGACTGAGACTGAAGGCCATCGACGATGCCGAAGCCAAAGCCCAGAAACAGGAGGTGGTGAATCTCTTGGACAATGCCGTGAAGTCTGGCCGCATCGACGCGACGGCGAGACCGCAATTTGAAAAGCTCTTTGAGCTTGACTATGAGGCCGCGAAGACCGCACTGGCCGCGCTGCCTGAAAGAAAACCGTTGGAAGCCAAGCCCGTTGGAATGGCTGACGGCGACCTGTACAAGATGAGTTGGGACGAGCTTGACAAGACCGACCGCCTCTTGGAGCTGAAGACGAAGTACCCTGAAATCTATCAGCAGAAATTCAACGAGAAGTTTAACAAAAAACACTAAAGACGATGGCACTACAGAAAGAAATCTGGCTCAATGATATTGTTGAGCAATTATTTGCAGACAACACGTTTGCAAGCCGAAGCATCAACCATTCGGAATTCGTGGACAACAAGACCGTCCACGTTCCGAACGCAGGAAGTGCGCCCAATGTCGTAAAAGACAGGAACCAATGGCCTGCCCAGGCAACCCAGCGCGAAGACCACGATCTGGAATACAGCCTCCACGAATACTCGACGGATCCCGTGCATCTCCAGTATTCGGAGGCCGTGGAGCTTTCCTACAACAAGCGCAACAGCATTTTATCACAAACGAAATCGACCATTGCCGACGTGGTACATACTGACTTGGCAAAGTTGTGGGTGCCTTCTGATTACACCAAGGTTGGCACCACTGGTGCCGCCGCACCTGCCCACCTGCCCTCATCGACTGGAAACCGTCAGGCCATGACCAAAGCCGATGTGCTGGCCGTGAAGAATCGTTTTGACCTTGACGACATTCCTCAGACTGGCCGTTGCATGTTGCTTGATGCAGTTATGTACAACCAACTGCTTGCCAGCCTTACCGAAAGCGAGTCCAATGCATTCCTGGCCTCTGCCAATGCGCAGCGTGGTATTGTCGGCAAATTGTATGGCTTTGACTTCTACATGCGCTCGACGGTGTTCCGTGTATCCGCTAACGGTGCATCAATGGCCTCATCCGCAACCGCGACGACTTCAGCCGCTGGCCTTGCTTGGCAGGAAGGCTGCGTGAGCCGTGCAATGGGTAACCACGAATTGTTCGAGAACGAAAAGGATGCCCTTTATTACGGTACTGTGATGAGCGCATTGGTTCGCGCTGGTGGTAGCTCAATCCGCAACGACAAAAAGGGCGTGGTCGTGATTTATCAGACAACGCCTTAACAACAATCAACCTTTTTATTAACCATCAAACACACAAAAAGATGAAAAGAAATTTCGGAATTCTCGCACTGCTTTCGGTTGTGGTACTGACCGCAACGGCAACCGGCTACGCCTCAGAAGCCGCCATCGCCTACCAGCCGCCGACTGTTGTCCAGACGGTGGAGGCTGAGACGCCCGCCGTCCAAGAACTGGTTTTTCAGGGCTGGGATGCTGGACTGGCCGTAACCTACGCCAACCAGCAAGGCTGCTCCAATGTCGGCCTTCAGGCCATTGTCGGCAAAACCCTGAGCAACCTGTGGAAATGGCGATTGTCCGCTTCCGTCAGCGGGTTTGTCCCTCAAGCCGGATTCGACCGATACGCCACCGTCCTGACCGGGCCAGTAATCAATTTCAGTCCGCTTTACGCCTTCGTGCAGGTGGGCGCGTCCTACAACCCCTCGACAGAATACAAGATTGGCATTGCCGCCAATACAGGGGCGGGCGTGGCCTTCGACATTGGCAAGCACTCAAGGATCTTCGCCGAGGCTGCCGTTGACGCTGTGCCGACCAGCGGGAAATTGAAATCGACCTTCAGCGCGTGTGTCGGCTATGCCGTGCGCATTTAGCAAACAATAAAGTCAACTTACCTGTAAAAATCTGCGAACCATGAAAAACCGTATAGAACGACTTGTTATCCATTGCACCGCCACGCCGGAAGGACGGGAGGTGACAGCCGCTGACATCCGCCGTATGCATTGCAGCCCAAAGCCGAAAGGCCGAGGGTGGAAGCAAGTCGGCTATACGGACATGGTGCATCTTGACGGCACGGTCGAGCGTCTGGTGCCGAACAACGAGGATGCGTATGTGGACGGCTGGGAAGTCACCAATGGGGCACAAGGCTACAACGGTACAAGCCGGCACATTGTGTATGTTGGCGGACTGGATACCAACCGACAACCAGCCGACACGCGCACCGAGGCGCAAAAGGCCGCGCTGAAGGCGTATGTGGAGGATTTCAGGAAACGCTTCCCGTGGGCCGATGTGTGCGGCCACCGCGACCTGAGTCCCGACCTGAACGGCGACGGCAAAATCACCAGCAACGAGTGGACTAAGGCCTGCCCGTGCTTTGATGTTAGAAAGGAGTACAAACAATGAGAATGGATTGGTACAGCATAATTCCGAGCATCGTTGCCCTATTGACGGCCTGCGGTTGGTTCGTGGACGGAAGGCTCCACCGAAAGAAGGTGAAGGAGCAGGACATCCGCAACCGGCAGGAGGAGATGGAGCTATCAAAGACCTATGTCACGGAGTTCAAGGAAAACATTGCCAAGCCGCTCCAGAACGAAATCAAAGGACTGCGAAGAGATGTCAAGAACCTACAGAAGGCCATCAAGCAGGCTAATAGTTGCCCTCATAGCGACGATTGTCCTGTGCTTGACGAGTTGCAGAAGCAACAGCGTGACGACGGCGACGGTAAGGACTGACACGCACGACGAGGCGACGGTGAGCCTGAAGCACACCATCGACTCCGTGATAGTGCGTGAGACAGTAATCATCCGTGAAGGCCCTGACACTGTGACGGTGGAACGTGAGCGCACGGTGTGGCGCGAGCGCATCGTACACGACACCGTCCGCGAACACACGACCGACACCATCGTCAAGACTGAAACTGTTGAGAAGGTGGTGGAGGCGACCCCGGCAAAAGGGGTTGGCACGGGCTGGACGGTGGCCCTGACGCTGCTGGCGGTGATTGTCCTTTACATGGTGATTAAATACGGATTAAAGATTCTATAAACAACAAGGAACATGATAAACTGGAAACGCTTGAAAGAGATACTTGGGGACATCGTTTTAGTGGTGATTGCCACTGGGATTGCGATGGCCGTTGTATTGATGCTGTGTGACCTGTCATGGGATTTATGCTATTGACATACAAAGAACCTTAAAAACAACAAGAACAATGACTGGATTCAGAGACGGAGTAGATCTTATTTTGGGCGTTGTGCAAAATTCGACGTTCAAGCCGCTCGGATATTCGTCTGGTTGTAAAATCAGCGACAAAACAGAGACTGGCGAGCGTGCAACAAAAGAGGAGAGTTCGCGGCTGTGGAAACAGAAATATGTGAAATCTCTCGCGGAAACCATCACGGCTGACGGCTTTGTCTATGATGAAGTGGGTGCCTCAAAAATCGGTTTCCCCGACCTCAAGACCCTTTGGCTTAGCGCGTCGGTTGTCAAACTGCGCTACAAATATCGTGACGATAGTGGAACCGCCTACGAGGGTGACTTCATCATCACCTCCTTGGATCATGATGGCCCGGCAGATGATGACGAGAAATGGAGTGTCACCTTCGACAACAGCGGTGCAGTGGCACCCGTGTCAGCTGGAGGCGGTGGAGGTGGCGGCTAATAACAAGGAGGGTAAGCCATGACTAAAATCGAAATCAACGGGAAGGAATACCCTTGCCGCGTCACTATGGGCGCGATGCTGCGCTTCAAGCGAGAGACCGGGCATGATGTCAGCAAGATGGATCCGACCGATGTGGCAGAACTGGTCACATTGCTTTGGTGCTGCATCGTCAGCGCGTCGAAAGCTGACGGCGTGGAGTTCGGCATAGAACTGATGGACTTTGCCGACATGCTCGACCCCGAAACCCTCACAGGCTTCTACGCCTCAATGGAAAAGGAACCCGCTGACCCTGAAAAAAAAACGGGACAACAGACATCCTGACCCTATTCGGAACTGCGGTGGGGTGCATCGGAATGACAGTCGACGACTTCTGCCGGTGTACCCCATCCGAGTTCAGGGCGGTGTATGAAGGTTGGGCAGAGGCAGAGAAACGCCGCGAACGGGCTGCGTGGGAACGCGCCCGGCTGCAATGCACCTGTATGTTGCAGCCCTACAGCAAAGACATACTGGAACCGCAGGATGTGTTCCGTTTCACATGGGAAAAAAACGAGGACGATTCCGAGAACCTCAGCGCAAAAGAAATCTGGGAAAAGTTCGAGAAAGTCAAGAAGGAGCAGGGGCTTCAATGATATTCTTCTAATCCACAAAAAGCAAAATACATGTCAGACAACACGGTAAGGCTGAAAATCAAAATCGATGACGACTTCAAGACCGTTGAGGCCAATGCCGACGATTTGCGCGAAGCCATAGGGCAAGTGGTCGATGAAGCCGGAAAGGTAAACTCGTCGCTCATCAACAGCAACCAGATTGCGCAGGCTTTCGAGCAGGTGAGCGCGTCGGTGCAGGCTCTCCAGTCTGTAATGCACGACCTCACGGATGCCTACGCGGTGCAGTCCGCAGCTGAAGCAAGGCTGGAGCAGGTGATGCGCAACACAATGGACGCGACGGATGATGAAATCAAGTCCATCAAAGATTTGGCTTCTGCCCAACAGCAACTCGGCATTGTTGGCGACGAGGTGCAGTTGAGCGGTGCCCAGGAACTGGCCACCTACCTCAGCAAGAAGGAAAGCCTCGAATCCCTTATCCCGGTGATGAACGACATGATAGCCCAGCAGTACGGCTATAACGCTACCACCGAATCAGCGGTCACCATCGCCACCATGATGGGCAAAGTCCTCGACGGCCAGACCGGGGCTTTGTCGCGTTACGGCTACACCTTCACCGAGGCCCAGGAACAAATCCTGAAGTTCGGCACAGAAGAAGAACGAGCCGCGACTTTGGCCGAGGTAGTCGAACAAAGCGTGGGCGGAATGAACGAGGCCTTGGCCGCCACACCTTATGGCCGAATCGTCCAAGCCAACAACGCTTTTGGGGATTTGAAGGAAACCATTGGCCAAATAATGGCTCCGGCAATGAATGTAGTGGACGGCATTGCTCGTATCACCATAGCAATTGCTGGAGTGGGCAAAGGTGTGGCAACTATTAAGGGGTTGGTGGCTTCAATCAAATCCATGACCGTTGCAACAAGGACAGCTACAGCTGCCCAACACGGCCTCAACGCGGCCATGAAAGCCAACATCTTCATAGCTGTGGCATCGGCGGTGGCGGCACTTGTCGCCGTTATTGTCAAACTTGCCAAAGAGAGCCGCGAGGCGGGTCAGGCCACTGAAGAACTGGCCACGGCCACTGAAGCCTACAAAAGCGTGTCCAGTGAGGCCAAGGCCGAAATCGACACCGAAATTGACGCTTTGAAGCGACTGATGGATGCGGGGAAAGACACCTCTGATGCCGTCCAGCATCTAAATGAGAAATACGGTGCAGCATTTGGCTATTATAAAACAGCTGCTGACTGGTACGACACCCTCACCAACAAGAGCATGGCATATTGCCGTCAACTCGGCTACGAGGCCAAGGCAAAGTCACTGAGTGCACAACTTGGAGCATTGATTGTTGAAAGGGATGAATTGAAAGAAAAAATCGCATCTCATGAACCCGACTATGAATTGAATGACATGACGGGTGAATATTACGATGCGAATGGCGGTTCTCTAAATGTGGATGAAAAGAAGCTGTCCAAACTTAATGAAAAGATAGCCTCAATGGAGGCTGAAATGAGGAAAGCCTTTGATGAAGCCGCAAGAGCATCCGACGAGTTGAATTCAAGTGCCGGGGAAGTAGTTCAGACTATTACTTGGGAAGAAATGAGCTACGCCGACCTCGGCAAGGCCATAAACGACCAGAAAAAGAAGGTTGAGGGACTGATTGGAGTTGACGATGTGGCTGCCAAGGCAGAAAAGGCCACATTGGACGCAATGACGGCCCGATACAACGCTTTGGCAAAGGCATACGGCCTCGCGGCCAACCAATCGGGAAAAGCGGCACAAAACGCCGAAATTGTAGGTGCCCGCGCCAAACTGGAGCTTATACCAGAACTAAAGCCCATCGAACCCGGCCAATTGCAGGAAATAGCCCCTACATTGGCCATGTACAACGCCCAGATCCAGCAACTCCAACAGATGCGCCTTCATGCCACGAAAGAGCAGCTCCCGGCCATAGATGCGGAGATTGCCCGCGTGAAACAACTGAGGGATGAATTTGAAGGCGTGACCGAGGAAGTCCAAGAACTGGCGGCCACACCCATGCCCAAGTTCAGCGACGCATGGAGCGGCATCAAAGGCATCGGCAATTCAATCCGCGACATCACCGATGCGCTTACTGAAAGCGAGGACGCATGGACAACCATCACGGGACTTGTTGACGGCTTCATCGGTCTGTTCCAAGGCATCCAGCAAGTAGTCGAAATCATCAACACCGTAACAGCGGCCACCGAAGCGATGGGAGCAGCCAAGGCCGCATCATCGGCGCAGGTCGTTGCCGGAAACACCGCCGAGGCCGCATCTGAAGGCATGGCGGCCTCAGCCAAGGTGACGGCAACCGGGGAAAAGGTGGCCGCCGATGCAATAGAGGCCACGGCGAACACGGCGGTGGCGGCCACGGGAGCGGCCAGCGCAATGGCCTCAATCCCTTATGTCGGCCCCATCTTGGCCATTGCCGCAGTTGCGGCGGTTCTGGCTTCGTTGGCAAGCCTTCCCAAGTTTGCTGACGGCGGCCTCGTTTACGGCCCCACTTTGGGTCTGATGGGCGAATACAGCGGTGCAAGTTCGAACCCTGAAGTGATTGCCCCATTGAACAAATTGAGAGCCTTAATCGGTGAAGGCGGCGGCGGCAAGTCAGAAGTGAAGTTCCGTATTGAGGGCCGCGAACTGGTGGGAATCCTGAACAAGCAAAACAACATATACCAACGGTCGAAATGAGTTACCAAATCGCATATACCACCCATTTCCGCAGCCTCGACAACACGCTTTGGGATATTGACATCTATATTGATAATTATGCTGCCCGCCCTTTGGAGATTTGTCTGGAGGGTGACGAGCCTTGTGTCATTGAATGGCAGGAAACGGGAAAGATGGATGTGGTGCAGTCGTCCACATGCACCTTGCGTGTGTCGAATGAAAGCGACCGCCAAATGATGCAATTGATGAACCACCCCAATGCAGCCGTTCTCGTCAGACGAAACGGGATGTGGTATTGGTTTGGTCTTTTGGATGATTCCATCTATGAGGAACCGTACAGCTTCAAAAAAGCCTATGTGACCGAGATTATCTTTTCGGACTTCGGATCCCTCAATCGCATCCCCTTCACCCTAACCGGCAAACAGAGCGTTTGGGCCATCGTTCGAGACTGCCTTTACCCGATATTTGGCGACATCGGTTTCAATCTTTATACCTCGCTTCTTGAACCCAAAACCCTCCAACCCATCACGCTGAATATGCTCTACATCAATGCCGACCGTTTCAAGTCCGACAGCGAATCATGGGACAAGATGAAAAGCAAACGCGAAGTGTTGGAGGAAATCTTGCGCCCGCTCGGATTGCGCATCATTCAAAAAAACGCCCAACCATACATTTACGACATCGAATATCTCCGCGACCACGACAACTTCCACAATTATCCCGTCTGGAAAGGAACCGATGCTTACCTGAAGGGCAGCGAAACTTTCGGCTGGTTTGAAGTGGCCTTTGAGCCTGATGCTGATGAGACGCTGGCCGATGGGGAAATTGACTACGACTTTTTTCCGTGGTGTGAAGATGAAATATACTTTGTCGGATGCTACGATGAGAGTGTTATACCCACCAGACTGAATATGGGGTATTACATTCAGGCAGGTTCTTATATAGGGCCTGTGCGACCTGTTGACATTTCCCCTAATGCAAAGTTTTTCCGCACACGCCCAATCCTTACTGACGGTGCCAATACTGGTGTTGGTTGGCGTATCAAATGCATGACAATAGACCATTACCAAGGGTCTGCCCCAATATTGGCCGAGCGCAATCTTGTTAGGGGCAATGTGGCGGGCAGCATAGCCGAAACAGAAACAGTGCTCAGCATTGAAACCGGCTATCTTCCAATAGTGCCTGACCGCGACAAATACCAGTTGCGCGTTAATCTTGATTTTATACTCAGTTTCAGGCCCAACCCATTTGACAACCCACCAGATGAGTGGGTCACACAGCAAAACTGGTACATAGGCTTTGAAAAAGAATGGAGGGAGATGAACAGATTCGCCATAATGGTTCCTGTCAAACTTGAAGTCCTCAATGATGCTGGCACCGCTATCTACCATTACAAAAATGCCGATTCGGAAGATATACACGTTCCTGAAACTATAGCTATATACCTCGGCAAAGTGTCCCCGCTCGGCATTGGGAATGGTTATTGGGTTTCCGGCGCGGCATCAAGTTATGGTGATATGTTCCTGGCATATTACAAGGACTATAAATACGACGACGAAGACAGGGATCCATTGGTGACGAAAGGCGGGTGGACTACAAACCGCATCGCACTGGCCAAGAAAACGCAGATTGCGAGTACCTTGTACCGTGTTCGTGCTGATGGGGAATACCTTCCGTTGCCACCTGTAGCAGGCCGATTGAGGCTCACCGTCGGCAATGGCGTGTTCCTGTTCGATTTCAAACTGAGCTGGCATGTGTCATTTCTCCTTTCTGGGTTCACCCAGCAGATGTACCGTAACCCGAAAATTACATTGGTAAAAGACAAACGCAGGGATGATGAAATCAACACGGACACCCAGTATGAAAGGGACATGATAAACCTTTATGCAGACCATTTGGACGAGACGGTAAAGGCGGGATGCTGGAGTAAAGGCATCGCGCCATCGGCACGAGGGCTGCTGTTCAACTCATCGGGTGTGGTTTGGGAAAAATTCATCAAGAACGGCTCTGCCCGCACCTTGCAGGAACACAGGCTGAAATGCATCGAAGACCAGACCTTCTTCACGCAACCCGTAATTTCGGGGACGGCTGAACTGTCCACGGGCTTCTGTGCTTACAGGGAATGGAACACACCGGGCATCTTCCTTGTCACCGCGCTCCGCCAAGACCTTCACGAAGACTTGGAGAAAGTGACAATGGCCCGCATCGCCAATGTTGGTGGGTTCGTCTATGAGTTCTCATGGAGCGACCCATTCTGCGCCGAGGAAGAGGAACCCTACAGCTACGAATGGAGCAGCCCCGTATGTGCCAAGGAACCCGGCCCGTACAAATTCTCATGGAGCAAAGGTGTTTGTATCATGCAGTACATCTACACGCTCGAATGGGAAGAAATGCAAACCTACGATTAAACAACACTTAAACACCAAATAAAATGGCATACCAGAACACAGGATACGCACGAAACAAGACGCTCACCGTCACGAAAGGCGACTACTCTCAGGATTACGACATTACTGAAAGGTTCACCGACCCTTCAAACGCCACAGACTACGACACCCTGACCAACCAAGCCTTCCAACGCCTCACCGAGGCCGAATACAATATACGGCTACAGGCATTCATCCGATATGTCTATTCACTTGAGGACGGGCTACAGACTGATTGTCCTGACCTCACGATTGGCAGCGTGGAATACAACCCGACAATGTGTCCTGTGCCCATACATGTGGAGGTTTCCGAAACAAACGAACAATGAATCTAACGAGCAAACAAACTTAAAACACAAACATCATGGCAAACAACCCCAAAGTAAAAGGCATCAAGTACGGAAAGATGAGTTCCTATCTCCAACAGGAAATCGATCCCGACATGCTCTATTTCATCACTGACAAAGGGCTGCTTTATCGCGGACACGAAATCGTGGTGCCTACCAAAGTCATCGACATTACACCGGGAACTGACGGCAGCAACGCCTACTACACTTTCAGCATCGAAGCCTACGCCGACGACCCGGCGCATCCTGAAACCCTAACCTTCGATGTGTGGAGCAAAACCGCCGTCAGTACCATCATCCAGACGCTGCAACTTGCACTCACCAACCACACCAACGCTACGGCCTCTGATACCGTCAAAGGGCACAACTGGCTCAGCGATGCCATCGACAGCAACCTCAACGCGGCCACAGGCGGAACCGCAGCCACACCGTTGGCCGTCAAAAATGCCTTGGCCGCCGCCAACGCCTACACGGACGAGCAGATAGCCAACCTCTCGCAGGGAATGCGCATTATAGGCACTTATGGCCTTGTCACTGACAACCCTGACGAGTCCAGCCCGCTCAACGAGATACCCGCCAGCGAGGGCGACACCTACATTTGTATCAGCACTATGACTGGCGTGGCTTATGTCAACGCCGCTGGCATAGCTGTAAACAATGCCAGCCTCAACCCCGGCGACTACATCATTTGTGTGCAGGCCGCCGTCACCGATGGCGCAAATCCACCCACCGTCACCACATCCGCTCGCTGGACTATTGTGGCCAATACCAACTCCAATGTCGTCACCACCAATGAGACGCTCACCGACGGCTCGGTCATTGTTGGCAATGGCAATAAAACCGTCCGCAAGCTCGCAGGTGGCAGCGCGGGCAATTTCCTGCGCAAAGGCTTAAACGGCAAAGCCGAATGGTACAACCACATCAACCTTGACCACGGCATAGCCTACGGAGTTTGCGAAACGATGCCCGAACCACAGGCGGTAATGGAAGTCGAAATAGAAGGCATCATCATCCAGCCATACGCAATTATAGCCGTCAATTTCGCTGCCGGAGTGGATGGTGAATCCGCACTGGACATCAACGAGACCCGTCCCGTTCCGATTATTTTCCACAATGCACCCATTATGCACGGCATCGTCGAAAAAGGCGACACAGCCACTTTCATGTATGTGCCTGATTTCATGCTGAAGGAAGAAAGAATCGCTGCATGGGTTCTGATTTCCATTGACCGCGCTCCAAACAACACCCCATCCAACCTCAGCGCGTTCACAAACGACATTCAGGCTCTCTTGGTCTGCACAACGGCGGGCGGCAATAATTCCAAGACTATTACAAGGAACGACATCACCATCAAGGCAGGCAGCGTGTTCGCCGTCCGTTTCAACAACGCTGTCGGCGCGGGTTCAACGCTCAACATCAACAACGGCGGAGCCAAGCCCATCAAGCACCGCAACGCCAACATCACTGCCTACCAGATCCGCGCCACCGACACGGCCACCTTCATCTACGACGGCACAGCCTA
>Ga0265298_10001807_pt1 | contig 31201 bp, 22 predicted proteins | sample AusTroGonzalo_MG_3_FD_193486 | JGI IMG/M metagenome (GOLD analysis project Ga0265298, IMG submission 193486) | Bovine rumen microbial communities from tropical cattle in Woodstock, Queensland, Australia - Gonzalo_01 | ecosystem: Host-associated > Mammals > Digestive system > Stomach > Rumen ... | reverse complement strand
GAATGGATGGTCGGTGCCCACTGCGTGAACCACAACACCCACTCGATTGGTGTCTGCTACGAGGGTGGGCTGGACATCAGGGGACAACCCGACGACACCAGGACTCCAGCGCAGAAGGCGTCACTCAGGCGACTCTTGGAAGACCTTCACCGCCGCTATCCGCGTGCATTGATCGTGGGGCACCACGACTTGAACCCTCAGAAGGACTGTCCGTGTATTGAGAATGTCGCTCGCGAGTACGCCGATCTGCAGCCGGAATAATCGCTTTAATGCACGCATTTGGGCTCCATCCCATATGCGTGCATCATTTTTCTTGGTGACAATTAAGATACTTACGAAAAATCTCAAAAATATTTGGTATTTTGCTCGCTTATTCGTACCTTTGCACGCAGATTGGTGGTATGTAACCAAAATATAAAATCAGAGAATTAGAAAGTGAAAAAGTTCCTTCCCTTTTCCAAGCTGCTTTCGCGGCGGATCCTGGTTGTCACCTTCTTCACGACGATCATCGTCGCCCTGTGTGTGGTCGTCATTGTAACGAAACGGGTTGTAAATATGACGAATGCCTATTTCCGGAGTCAGGTGATGGCGTGCAACGAGTCGGTATCGAAACTTATCGGCCATGCAGACCAGGACAGCATCTATCAATACATGAGCAAGATCGACCAGGAGACCAATAGAATCATCCTTGCAGAAGACGTGGACAAGAAAGATTCCAGGAAATGGTGGTCCTACAGTCTTGTCATCGACAGCGCGGGCACTTATCTCTATCACCCAGACAGACAGCGTATCGGGAAAGGCAACATCTTTGACGACAGCGGACAACGCCAGTCATGGACTATCCCCATGACTACTGACTACGTGGGCCAGGACACCATCACGCTCAACGGCAAACCATACTACGGCTTTTTTGCCAGAAGGGCAAATGCCAGTTGGGCGAATGCCATCATCGTGCCCGCCTGGGATTTGGTCATGTCAACGTTCGTCACAGGACTGATCATCCTGGCGGTCATCGTTCTGGGGCTGCTGGTGACCTATTGGATCAGCCGTGTCACCATATACCGCTCTACGAAACCGCTCCAGTTGCTGGCTAAGAGTGCCGACGAGGTGGCAAAGGGGAACTTCCAGAGTCCCCTGCCCGAAGTGAAGGGCAACAATGAGATCGGTCAGCTGCGCGACTCCTTCAGCAACATGCAGCACTCGCTCACCGAGTATATCGACCAGCTGAAGACCACCACCGCCCAAAAGGCGGCCATCGAGAGCGAACTCACCATCGCCCGCGGCATCCAGCTGTCGCTGGTGCCCTCTATGCCCCCTGCGTTCTTGGACGAGCCAGGCGGCAAAGCCGGGCGAGGGGACGACGGAGGCCTGAACGAGCGCATCGACATTTGGGCCTCGATGACCCCGGCCAAGGCCGTCGGCGGCGACCTCTACGATTTCTTCGTCACTCCCGCAGACGCATCTCCTTCCTCGAAAAAACTCTATTTCTGCATCGGCGACGTCAGCGGCAAGGGTGTCCCTGCCGCCCTGTTCATGACTCAGGCCATGAGCTTGTTCCGCGCCTATTCGAAGGACGAGGCCATGCCCGACCGTATCGTGTCGAAAATGAACAACGACCTGAGCATGAACAATGAGAATTGTATGTTTGTCACCCTTTTCGTCGGCATCCTCGACCTGACATCCGGGCTCCTGAGCTATTGTAATGCCGGCCACGAGCCGCCGATTATGGTGAGGGGCATTCAGCCCCCCTCTGGCTCCACAAGCTCAGGGGGAGAAGTGACGCTGCTGCCTATGGAGCCTGGGTTGCCTGTGGGACTCAATCCCGATATGACCTATCAGACGCAGACGGTAGCCTTAGAGCCGCATACCACCGTCTTTTTCTACACCGACGGACTGAACGAGGCGATGGATGCCGATTTCAAAGAGTTTGGTGGCGACCGTATCCTCGACGAGGTGAGCCGTGCCGTCCAAGCCGGACAGGTCGCACCGAAGGCCTTGATAGAGAGGATGACACAGGCCGTCCACGACTTTGTCGGTGACACCGAGCAGAGCGACGACCTCACCATGTTGGCCATTCAACATCAAAAACAAACATAGAAGAGGCACCTGACCCCATCGCCATCGAGAATGCGGAGGCGGGGAGTGGGAGGATAGAATATGAATATGAAAATCAAAAGAATGATGCTGGCCGTCCTGCTGACGGTCGTAGCCTGCACGCAGGTTGCAGGTCAGGGTTTCCGCAGGGAGACCTTTCCAGAAGGGTCTTACTCCCCAGTGACAAACGTAAATCGCAACGGCTGTCCGCGCGTGCTTTCCGATGGCAGCGTGATGTTCCGTGTCAACGCGCCGCAAGCCCAGCTTGTACAGATCGACCTCTGCGGCACGAAGTACGACATGGTGCGTGGCGACGACGGCTCATGGACGGTTACCACCAAGCCGCAGGTGCCCGGCTTCCATTACTATTTCCTCATCGTCGATGGTGTGTCTGTCGCCGATCCTGCCAGCCAGTCGTACTACGGCTGTGGCCGCTGGTCGAGTGCCATAGAGATCAAGGAGGCAGGCATGGATGACTTCGAGGTGCAGGACGTACCTCGCGGCGAGGTCAATACCGTCTGGTATTACTCCAAGGTCGATGAGTCGTGGCGTCCGCTGCTGGTCTATACTCCCGCAGGCTACAACGAGGGCCAGCAGGACTATCCCGTGGTTTATATCCAGCACGGCGGTGGTGAGGATCATCGCGGATGGATGGAACAGGGCCGAACCGCTCAGATCATGGACAACCTGATTGCCCAGGGCAAGGCCGTGCCGATGATTGTGGTCAGTTCGAACAGCAACGTACAGAATAAAAATGGCGGTTTCGGGGGCGGCTACAGCTGGCAGGGTATGCAGACCTTCCGTTCGGAACTGATCGACAATGTCATTCCCTTCGTCGAGAAGTCCTACCGGGTGAAAAAAGACCGCAAACACCGTGCCATGTGCGGTCAGTCGTTCTACATCGGTCTGCGCTCGCCTGAGGTGTTTGCCAACGTCGGTGTGTTCTCCACCGGCATGTTCGGCGGCATCCAGGGCGCTTCCAGTTTCGACTTGGAGAAAGAGGTGCCAGGCATCCTGACCGACACGAAGACGTTCAACAGCCAGTTCGATGTGTTCTTCATGAGCTGTGGCGAACAGGATCCACGTATCGACTACACCCGCAACATCGTCCAGAAGATGCGTGACGGCGGCGTAGAGGTTCGTTTCAATTCCTATCCCGGCGACCACGAGTGGCAAGTCTGGCGCAAATCCCTCCATGAGTTCGCTCAGAACTTGTTCAAGTAAACATAACAAAAAATGACAATATGAACAAAAAGCGTTTCTTAATAATTTTCGCCCTGTTGTGTATGGTAGTGCAGGGAGCGTGGGCTGACAGTTCCTTCGGCGGCGGCGACGGCTCGGCGAAGAACCCGTACATCATTAACACGGCCGCACATTGGGACCAGTTTGCCAGCAACGTGAACGGCGGCAACACCTACAGCGACAAGTTCTTCCTCCTCGACGCCGACATCAGCGTCACGATGGCGGTGGGCACGGGTACCACGGGCAATAACGCGAAAACCTTCAACGGCACCTTCGACGGCGGCGGCCACACGCTGACCTTCACCTACAACGGCAGCGGCGACGACATCGCCCCGTTCCGCTTCGTCAGGAACGCCCTCATCAGCAACCTGCACGTGGCGGGCCAGATAACGACCTCCGGCCGCCACGCCGGCGGACTGGCTGGCCGCACCTACGGCACCACGCGCATCGTGGGCTGCCGTGTGAGCACCGTCATCAACAGCAGCGTCAGCGGCGACGGCACGCACGGCGGCATCGTGGCCCTGAAGCCCGACTGGAGCAACGCCCACCTCACCATCGAGGGATGTGTCTACGACGGCAAGATCGTCACCGTATCCACTAACGGCACGACGCTGTGTGGCGGCTTCGTGGGCTATACCAGCTACGGCTCGCTGACCATCAAGAACAGCATCTATGCTCCCGCCAAACCGGCCGAGAATGAGACCGCCGTCAGCAGCGGAGCCACCTTCTACCGCTACAGCGCGAAACATTCAGGCACCATCACCCTCGACAAATGCTACTACATCAAGAAGCTCGGCGAGGCGCAAGGCAAGCAGGCCCTGAGCATCGGTTTCCCCGAGGGCGCCGACATCACCGTCGTGCCCACGGGCAATCCCTCCGAATACACCGTGAGCACCATCACCGTCTACGAAGGCAACCCGTCCATGAAATACGACGGCACGGTCTATGCGGGCAGCAGCGACAAGGTGCCCATCACGTTCACCCACAATTACGTGGGCTGCACTGTAAATAATTACTGCATCTATGAGGGCAATGCCACGCTGGAGACCACAAACGGCTACGTCCTCAAGATGGGCAGCACGAATGTCGTCTTCGGTTTCTCCATGACTGGCCCCGCCCTTGTCCAATTTCCGCAAGCTGGCACGAAGAACGATCCAATCCAAATAGAAAGCTCTTCTATCTGGGACGATATTGTCTATCTCGTGAACAGCGGCCAGAAGTTTTACTCAGGCCAGGACGGACAGGGCAATGACGTCTATTTGGAATACGCCGTTGCCTACTACAAGCTCACCGCCGACATCACTGTCGAGACGATGATGGGTTCCGGGAGCCATCGGTTCAAGGGCCACATCGACGGCGGCATCTATGATGAGAACCACAACTTGGTTGGCTATCACACACTGACCGTCGACTACGACACCGACGAGCAGTACGCCGCGCCGTTCCGCTACGTCAAGGACGCCGAGATCAGCAACCTGCGCGTCGCCGGCACCATCACGACCTCGAAGAAGTTCGCCGGTGGTTTCGTGGCCAGCGCCCAGGGCACCAACACGATGACCAACTGCCGCAGCAGCGTGACCATCAACAGTAGCGTCAACGGCGACGGTTCACACGGCGGCTTCGTGGCCCACAACCTAAGTGGCACCTTCAACATGGAGGGCTGCGCCTTCGACGGCCAGATGCTGGGTAGCAAAACCAACAACTGCGGCGGCTTTGTGGGATGGAACGAGACCAACGGCTCGCCCGAAGGCACCGTCGTGTTCAGGAACTGCTTCTTCGCCCCGACGAGCATCACGATGGGTATCGATCATACCTACGCCCGGTCGCGCATCAATGACGGCGGTCATGTGCAAATGTACTACAGCAGTTGCCGCACCAACTATGGCGACAACCAGCAGAAGCGCGCCTACAGCATCAGCGGCGGCGACGGCGTCACCGTGGCGACGACACAGTCCGCAGTAAATACCTATACCGTCAGCGGCATCAAAATATACGAAGTCGGCATGATGTACGATGACGTGCTCTACGCCCGGGAAGGCCAGACCATGAGCCTCGACCTCGGCTACACGAGTACGATGCCAGTAAGCATAAGCGGCTTCGCCACCACGGCGGGCACACTCAGCGATGATGGCAGTTCCTACACCCTCACGATGGCCAAAGGCGACGCCGTCATCAATGCCGTCATCAGTGGCGGCACCTCTGGTTGGGCGTACAACGGCTCCGGCACCTCGTCAAACCCCTACATCATCAGCACCAGCGCCGAGTGGAACGAGTTCACTAACTATGTGAACAACGGTGTCTTCGGCTTCAACACCGCCTATTACCAGCTGGCTGCCAACATTACCGTCACGACGATGGTGGGCACCGAGGGCCACAGGTTTAAGGGCCACTTTGACGGCGGCAACAAGACGCTGACGCTCAGCTACGGCTCGGCTGACGAGCCCTTCAGTGAGGACTACTGCGCCCCGTTCCGCTACATCGAGGGTGCCAAGATTAGCAACCTCATCGTTGACGGCACCATCTGCACCAATAAGCAGTTCGCCGCAGGCATCGCTGGCAATGCGCTCAACAACAACGCCATCACCGACTGCCGCAGCAGCGTCACTATCAACAGCAGCGTCAGTGGCGACGGCACACACGGCGGCTTCGTGGCCAACTGTCAGAACAACGATGATGACGAAACATACGTCACCTTCACCCGCTGCGCCTTCAACGGCAAGTTGCTCGGAACCGCCACCAACAACTGCGGTGGCTTTGTAGGCTGGACAGAGGGCCACGACTGGGCTGGCGCCAAGTTTGTTGACTGTATCTTCGCGCCAAGCGAGGTGGGCGTCCAGAGCGACGGCGGTGCCACCTTCTCGCGTGGACAGAACAACAACAGTGATCGCATCACCGTCGAAAACAGCTATTACATCCAGAGCCTCGGCACGATGCAGGGTGAGATGGCTTATACCACGCCACCCGCCAACGTTACATACGTGGTCATGACCAGCGCCGGCGTCACCGTCTATGTGAAGAAGACACTGGTGACCAACGTCGCCGCCAATGACATCAAGCCCACCCAGGCGACCATCAGCTGGACAGGCACAGAGGCAACCAGCAACTACAAGGTGCGCTACCGCGTCAAGCAGAATTCGGAACTGTATTCCACCGACTTTGAGGGCGGACTGTCCGCAGACTGGACAACGTTCAACAACGACGATGACGAGCACAACTGGACACACGACAATGGCACGAAGAAAGGCATGGCCCATAGCGGCAGCAGCTGTATGTATTCGGCCAGCTATATCAACAACTATGGCACCCTGGATCCCGACAACTGGCTCGTCTCGCCGCGGCTCACGCTGGGCGGCACGATGAAGGTGTGGCTGAAAGGTCAGGACGGTGATGAGTTCAGGGAGCATTTCGCCATCTACCTCTCTACCGCAGGCGGTAGCAAGGACGATTTCCTCAATGCAAGCGGAAACCTGCAGGAAGGGGTAATTACGCTGGTGCCTGAGACCGAGACTACCGGTGAATACCAGGAATACACTGCCGACCTGAGCGCCTACAACGGCCGGAATCAAACCGGCTACATCGCCATACGCCACTTCAACTGCTTCGACCAGTTCTACCTCGTGCTCGATGACTTCAGCCTCTACGATGAGAACGCTGGCGGCGAATGGGCCACTGTGTCCGGCGGGTCCCCCGCTACCATCGCAGAACTGACACCCGGCGCCACCTACGAATATCAGGTGGAATATCAGTTCGGCGGCAACACGTATTACTCATCGACGGCCACCCTGACCACCTTAGACGAAGATGTCGCTCCCACCAACCTCAGCGTGACCGCCATCAACGCCAACACGGCCACCATCAGCTGGACGGGCTATGGCACCAGTTACAACCTGCGCTATAGCGAAGGTGGAATGGCCAAGGTGACGCTTTCGGTTCCTAACGACTTTTGGTACGACGGTTCGGGCTACCAGATGCTCCTCGATGCCGACCACGATACCTACGGTTCCGTCATCCCCGAAACGGGCGGACTGACCAACTCTGGAGATGCTTCGTCCGGGACGTATGCTGAATTCGAGTACAAGATTCCCGTGAATGCTGACGGTGGCCTTGGCACAAAGAACATTGTAGACGGCTCCGAGAACAACAAGAGTGTCACCATCACCATCCCCGCCGGCATCTACGATTGGTGCATCACCAACCCTTCACCCAACGACCGCGTGTGGATAGCCTCAGAACGTGGCAACATAGGCGGCCGGCAGAACGATTTCGTCTTTGAGGCCGGCAAACACTACACATTCACCGTGACGTTTGATGAAGGCAATAACAACGACTGCGTGAACATGTTCGTCGAAGTCGAGTCTTCCCTCGAACAAGGCGATGAGACAAATCTCACAGACATCACCAGCACGTCATACGCTCTGAGCGGCCTCGCGCCCTCGACCGGATATACTATCTACTTGCAGTCGGTGAAGGGTACCAAGACCTCCGAATGGATCGGCGTCAGCTTCACCACCACCGACGAGACGAGCATCGGCCTTGTTGACAATCAGGACAACAGCAGCATCATCACCGACAACGCCGGCCAGCAGCGTAAAGTGACGCTTGTCGGCCGCACGCTCTACAAGGACGACAGCTGGAACACCCTCTGTCTGCCCTTCGACGTCACGATTGCGGGTTCAGCGCTCGAAGGAGCAACGGTGATGGAGCTGGATGTTAATGACAAATGGAAAATGGATAATGGAAAATGGATAATTGACAATAGCGGTACGAACCAGACTGGTCTCGATAGCGAGGGCACGCTATACCTCTTCTTCAAGGAGGCCACCAGCATAGAGGCCGGCAAGCCCTACATCATCAAGTGGGACGATGGCGACAACATCGTGGATCCCACGTTCAGTGGCGTCACCATCAACAATACTGCGTCAACTACTGTTACCGCCCAGAACAGCGGTCTCAGCACCGTGAAGTTCATCGGCAGCTACGCCCCTGTGCCCCTTGACGGCGGCGACGCAAGCAACCTCTACCTCGGCGCAGGCAACAAGCTCTACTATCCCAGCACAGACAAGACCATCAACGCCTTCCGTGGCTACTTCCATGTGGATCTCGGCACAAATGCCACAGTCCGTGCCTTCGTGCTGAACTTTGGCGACGAAGAAACCACGGGGATTATTTCGACCACGAATTACACGAATTTCACTAATTTGGCTGGCGCCGGATGGTACGACCTCAGCGGCCGCAAGCTCTCGGGCAAGCCGACGAAGAAGGGAGTGTATATCCAGAATGGAAGAAAGGTCGTGATTAAGTGAGGGAGATTTTGTATGTTCTAAAGGTTTTAGTTTGTGTTCTATATGCGCTTTTTGAGGATAATTTGAAGAAGGGAACATATTTTTGGATATATCGAACAGCGAAATTCGGATATTATTAGCGAATTTTGCACGCTGAAAGAAGAAAAAAGGAACAGCATGGAAATTAAACCACTTTTACCACGCCGGGGTGAAGGTACGCTGAGGATAGACGACAGCGACGATCTGGTGTTGATAGAAAAAGTAGGCTTCATACCCGAAGGTGGCTCAATGCCCGAGAGCGGAGTCTATGCCGAGAATCACGCCGTGATCATCATCTGTACCGAGGGGATGGCCCAGTTTGAATACGAAGGACAGACCATCCAGCTCCACAAGAACGACATGTTCATCTATATGATGCTGCGCAGCGTGGTCTCTAATTTCATGTCGTCGCAGAACTTCAACTGCCGACAGATCTGGTTTACTGCCAGCGAGGCATGGAGCATTGACATGCACGGAAGCAAAAGCCTGGCAGACATGATCTACCTGAAACAGCATCCGAAGGTGAGTCTCGCCGATCATAACGCCGAGATGCTCGACGGATATTTCCAACTGCTTTGCCGCCGTATGCGCGACCGCACGCCATCGCTTTACTACGACATCGTGCGCTCGCTCTTCAGTACCATGCTGTTGGAAATCCTGGCTCTTGTGCGGGGCGGCAAGGAATCGATGGAGGAGACAGAGAACACCAATATATCCAGCCTCCACCGTCAGCGACTGGCTGACAAGTTCATGCAGTTAGTGGAGGAGAGCGACGGCCGCATCCGCAAGGTGGATGATTTCGCCAACCAGCTGAACGTGACGCCGAAGTATCTCTCGACACTGCTCAAGGAGACGATGAACCGGAGACCGAGCGAGGCTATACGTTTCTTTACGCTGAAGGCCATCAAGCACCGGCTGCGCTTCACCGATATGACGATGCAGGAGATTGCCAACGACCTGGACTTCCCCAATGCGTCGTTCTTCGGCAAATATTTTAAGGAACACGCGGGCATGACGCCGCTGGAGTTCAGGAACAAGTACCACAGATAGCGGGCAGCGGGCTTCGCCCTAAATGATAAATGAAAAATGATGAATGATAAATAAAATGAGAAAGATTGTATTGATATTGATGGCTGCGATGATGTGCAGCATGGTGAAAGCACAATCCACAATGGATAGTGCTCAATGCAAAAAGGATAGTGTACAATGCAAAAAGGATAGTGCACAATGTAAAAAGGATAGGAAGAAGGTCGGTGTCGTTTTGAGCGGCGGCGGCGCGAAGGGTATGGCACATATCGGCGTGCTGAAGGTGTTGGAGAAGGCGGGCATCCCCGTCGATATCGTCACGGGCACGTCGATGGGCAGCATCATCGGCGGTCTGTATGCCATCGGCTACAACGCGAACTCGCTCGACTCGATGGTGAGGGTGCAGGACTGGGGCTACGTGATCACCGACAAGGAGGACCTGAGGAATCAGAGTCTCAGCGACTGGCAGAAACAGAACACCTATTTCTTTACGACGGGCATTACCATCGGCAAGAAGGATCTGAACGCCGGCGGCATTATCAAGGGTAAGAACCTGGCAGAGCTCTTCAACCAGGTCTGCGTGGGCTTCACCGACTCGCTCGACTTCACGCGCGACCTGCCCATCCCCTTCGCCTGCGTGGCGACGGACATTATCACCAACGACGAGGTGGACTTCCACAGCGGCCGGCTGCCGCAGGCCATGCGTGCCTCGATGGCCATTCCGGCGGCGTTCTCACCCGTGAGACTCGGCGACAAGGTGCTGGTGGACGGTGGTCTGAAGAACAACTATCCGGCAGACCTCGCCCGTGAGATGGGTGCCGACATCATCATCGGCGTGACCGTGCAGGGCACGCCGAAGACGGCCGAAGACATGGGCGGCGCGATGAGCATCATCAGCCAGATCGTGGACGTGAACTGTAAGAACAAACTCGACGAAAACCTCGCCATTACCGACCTGCATCTGTCGGTGGACACGAAGGGCTACAATGCCGCCAGTTTCTCGCTGGCCGCCATCGACACGCTGGTGCGCCGTGGTGAGGAGGAGGCGATGCGCCACTGGGACGAGATCGTCGCCCTGAAGCAGCGCATCGGCATCGACGAGACGTTCCGTCCCCTGATACTGCATCCGCTGCGCCCGGAAGTGATGACTGAAAAGCATCGCATCCTCGACATCACGTTTGAGAATATGACACCACAGGACGAGAAGTTCCTCCGCCAGAAGTTCCACCTGAACCGCACAGACAGCATCGACGCCAAACTGCAGCAGGCGCTGACCACGTCGATGCGCATGGACCTGTTCTACCAGACAGCCGAATGCCATTTGGTGCCTGAGAACCTCCCAGGCCCCTCCACACGTAAGATCCACGGCATCTATGACAAGGTGGATTCTCTTTGGACCAATGCCGACGGCGTGCGCGTCGTTCTCTCGGCTGGCAACCGCAAGTCGGTGCAGTTCCACGCCGGCTTCCGCTTCGACACTGAGGAATACGCTGCCGTGCAGTTAGGGCTCGACATTCCGCTGAAGACCGCAGTGCCTGTGAATACGGAGTTCACCCTCAGACTGGGCAAGCGCATGATGGCCCGCGGTGAGATCACGGCCCATCCGCGCAGCTTCACAAGACCGAAGCTGACATACTCGTTCCATCGTAACGATATCGACGTGTATGTGGAAGGCGACCGCGACTGGAACATCCGTTACAACCAGTCGCAGTGCGAACTGACGCCCATCAACTTCGACCTCCGCCATTTTAACCTGCAGATAGGCGTGCGCTGGGACTATATGCACTACCGCAGCAAACTCGGCTCGGAGACATCGACCCAGGTGGAGTTAGGGAACGAGCACTTCTTCAGTTACCGTGCCCGTCTGAAATTCAACACCGAGGACAGTTGGTTCTTCCCCACGCGTGGTGCACGGTTCAACGCCGAGTATGCCTATCTCACGGATAACTTTGCCAAACTCGACGGCCAGACAGGTATGAGCGACGTGAGTGCCAACTGGCGCATGTCGTTCACCTTCGGCGAGAGATTTACCCTGCAGCCGATGGTGTACGGCCGTCTGCTCTTAGGTGATGTGGTGCCCCCCGTCTTCGGCAACACCATCGGCGGTGACTTTTTCGGTCACTATGTGGAGCAGCAGATGCCCTTCGCCGGCGTAGGCAATATGGAATATGTGGAGAAGCAGTTCGTGGCTGCACAGCTGCAGGCTCAGGAGCGCATCGGCACCAAGGCCTATATCCTGCTCCGCATAGCCGCTGCCCAGAAGGCTCACGAGTTGAAGGAACTCTTCGACTACCGCACGTTGCTCGGCGTACAGGGTGCTTTCTACTACAATACGATGTTCGGCCCCGTAGGTGCCACCGTCGGCTACAGCAACCGCACGAAGGAGCCGTACTTCTATCTGAACCTCGGATATGAGTTCTAGCATCGGAGTAACACGGAATGACACGGAGATTCATATAAAAAATAAATAGTAACACGAAAATGAAAAAAGGACATTTCATGATGGCTGCAGTGGTGCTGATGGCACTGTGCAGCTGCGGAGAGAAGAAAGAGGCCGCTGCAGAGCAGACGGTGAGAGTGAAGGTTCAGCAGATTCAGGCTGAGGCAGTGAATGGCGAACAGGGTTTCTCTGGAACCATCGAGGAGCAGAACGGCGCATCGCTGTCATTTGCCACTGCGGGTACCATCCAGCGAATCTATGTCAACAGCGGACAGACCGTCGGCGCCGGGCAGCTGATTGCCGAGCTTGACCCCACGACGATGCAGAATGCCTATACCATCAGTAAGACCGCGTTGGAGCAGGCTCAGGACACGTACAACCGTATGAAGGAGCTGCACGACGACGGGTCGCTGCCCGAGATGCAGTGGATTGCCATTGAGAACCAGCTGAAGTCGGCAACGGCCTCAGAGGCCATGGCCAAGAAGGCACTGGCCGACACGAAGCTCTACGCCCCGTTTGGCGGATACATTGCTGCAAAGGATGCCGAAGTGGGACAGAATGCCGGTCCTGGCGTGCCCGTCGTCAAGCTGGTGAGCATCGGCAGCGTGAAGGTGAAGATCTCCGTGCCTGAGGATGACGTGCAGCGCATCAAGAAGGGTTCGTCGATGAAGATCATCGTGCCCGCCTTAGGCAACCGCCAATTCTCCGGCAATGTCACGGAGCGTGGCGTGAGTGCCGACCCCCGTTCACGTACCTATGAGGTAAAGGCCACCATCAACAATCGCGACGGCCAGTTGCTGCCAGGCATGATCTGTCAGGCTTTCACCAACTACATGCAGGGTACGACGGGCGTGTTTGTGCCTGCTAACCTCGTGCAGCTCGACTCAGACAACAATACCTTCGTATGGGTGGTAAACGGCGGCAAGGCCGTGAAGCGCCAGATCTTCATCAGCAATGAGACAGCCCAGGGCGCACAAGTCAGCGGCGGACTCTCTGACGGCGACCAGATCATCGTAGCCGGACAGCAAAAGGTGAGCAACGGCATGAAAGTGGAGATCGTAAAGTAATGCATAATTAATAATGCATAATGCGTAATTGTTATGGAAGAAAATAAAGAAAAGAAGATGAGCCTGCAGGAGTGGTCGATGCACTACCGGCAGATCATCATACTGCTTGTGAGCTGCATGGTGGCTCTGGGCATCTATGGCCTCGCGAACATCAATAAGAACGAGTTTCCCGACTTCACCATCCGTCAGGGCATCGTCGTGGCCGTCTATCCTGGTGTGAACGCCCAGGAGATGGAAGAGCAGGTGACGAAGCCTTTGGAGAAATACATCTTTACCTATAAAGAGGTGAAAAAGGAGAAGACCGTATCGTATTCGAAGGACGGTCTGAGCATCATCCAGGTGGAACTCAACGACGAGCTGACCAACAAGGATGAGTTCTGGTCGAAGTTCAAGCACGGCGTACAGGGATTCAAGTCGCAGCTGCCCGACGGTGTGCTGGCCATCCAGGTGAACGATGACTTCGGCGACACCTCGGCCCTGCTGCTGGCTATGGAGTCGAAGGACAAGACCTACCGCGAGCTGAACGACTACATGAACTCGCTCATCGACTCGCTGAGGATGATTCCCAGCGTGGGTAAGATGAGCGTCTTCGGAATGCAGCACGACCAGATCAGTATCTATCTGAACTCGGACAAGCTGTCGCACTACGGCATCAGCTACCTCACCATCGCCCATATATTGACGGCGAAGGGTTTTGTGACGACTGCCGGCCGTGTGAAGAACAACGGCTTTAAGTCGCCCATCTATGTGGATCACGCACTCAATAAGATCTACGATGTTGAGAACACCCTGATCTATACTGACGGCAAGGGCAACAACGTGCGGCTGAAAGATGTGGCCACCGTGAAGCGCGAGTATCCGAGCATGACCAGCTATATCACCAACAACGGTACACGCTGTATCCTGCTGTCGGTGGAAATCAAGAAGGGACAGGACGTGTCGAGCATGGGTAAGGCCATCAACAAGAAACTGGCCAACTTCAAGCAGCACATCCCCGACGACGTGCAGCTGAACGCCATTACCGACCAGGCCAAGGTGGTGGACGACTCGATCGAGAACTTCCTCCACGAACTGATGATAGCCATCTGCACGGTCGTCCTTGTGGTGGTGCTGATTATGCCGTTCCGCGTGGCCGCCGTGGCTGCCGGCACGATGCCCATCACCATCTTTGTGTCGTTGGGTCTGTTCTATATGTTCAACATCGAGTTGAACACGGTGACGCTGGCCGCGCTGATTGTGACGCTAGGCATGATCGTCGATGACTCCATCGTGATCATCGACTCCTATCTGGAGATGATGGCCGAGGGAAAGACGCGCTGGCAGGCTTCGATTGATGCCACCGTCCACTTCCTGAAGTCCATCTTCACCGCCACACTGTGTATCTCGGTGACGTTCTTCCCCTTCCTCATCGTCATGACAGGACAGTTCCACGACTTCCTGCTCTCGTTCCCCTGGGCCATCTCTATCGTGCTCTTCGCATCGATGATCATCGCCCAGACGCTACTGCCCATCCTGCAGTACTTCTTCATCCGCAAACCCATGGAGACGAAGACGCGCGCAGACGGCAAGAAGCCTTTCAACCTGCTCGACGTTCTCGACAAGTACTACCGGAAACTGCTGGCCAAGTGTTTCGATCATCCCTGGCTGACCATTGCCGGTGGTGTGGCCAGTGTTATCATTGGCGCCTGGATCTTCGCCCAACTGCCGCAGCGCATGATGCCATACGCCGACCGTAACCAGTTTGCTGTGGAAATCTACCTGCCCATAGGTACAGGCATTGAGCGCACCTCCGTAGTGGCCGACTCCTTAGAGCACATGATTGCCAAGAAGGAGGGCGTCGTGAGTATTGCCTCGTTCAAGGGCTGTGCCTCACCGAGATTCCATACGGCCTACGCGCCGCAGATTGCCGGTGAGAACTATGCCCAGTTCATTGTGAACACCAGCGACAACAAGACCACCGAACGCTTAGTGGATGAATGTACCGATGCCTATACGAACTACTTCCCTGAAGCCTACGTCAAGATCAAGCAGTTGAGCTATTCTTCTGTGGCCGTTCCCGTGGAAATACGCCTGAAGAGCGACAACCTGGAGGAGCTGGCACAGTACAGCGACAGTCTGGTAGGCATCATGCGCCAGATGCCCGAACTGATGCTGGTGCGCAGCAGCATGCTCGAGCCGCTCTCTACCACCCGTATTAAGATCGACGACGAGAAAGCCTCACGCCTGGGTATCACCAACGAGGCCGTTGAGTTGCAGATGGCCTTCCGCTACGGCGACGGATATCCCGTGAGCACAGCCTGGGAGGGAGACTACGACATTCAGGTGAAGATGAAGACCGAGGATGCCGATCAGGCAACGAAGGCCGACATCCTGGACGAGCTGATTCCCATCGGACTGACGGCAGCCATCCCCACGAGTCTGGAAGAGCTGATGAGCCTGCGCTCGGTGGGCGAGGCCATTCCCAGCGTCCCCCTGCGCCAGTTTGCAGATATTGTTCCTACCTGGCAGTACGGCCAGATATGCCATCGCAACGGCCTGCGCACCGTCACGGTGATGGCCGAGGTGGCCCGCGACAAGAATGTGGGCTTTGTCACAAAGGATATCATGAAGTTCTTGGAGACCTTCCAGCTGCCCGAAGGCATGCAGTTGGAGATCGGTGGCCAGTATGATGATGACAAGGAGACCACCCCGAAGATTGTCAGTGCGCTGATTATCTCGATTGCCATCATCTTCTTCGTGCTGCTGTGGCACTTCAAGAATGTCAGCGAGGCCGTGCTCATCATGGTATGCCTGTCGCTGTGTGTCTTCGGTACGGCTATGGGTATTCTCCTCGGAGGCGTGCCCGTATCTTTGACCGCCGTCCTCGGCTTCGTGTCGCTGATGGGTATCCTCGTGCGAAACGGTGTCATCCTCTTCGACTATGCGGCGGAGGTGCGCGAACTGGAGCACCTCTCGCTGAAGGATGCCATCCACGTGGCCGCTGAGCGCCGTATGCGTCCTATCTTCCTCACGTCGGCTGCCGCCTCGATGGGTGTGGTGCCGATGGTGTTCGGAGGCTCGGGCCTGTGGTCGCCGATGGGCTGCGTCATCTGCTATGGCGCTCTCATCACCATGTTCTTCATCCTCACCATCATGCCAATCGCCTACTGGAAGGTGATGGGAAAAGGAGAAGTTAAGGAAGTTAAAGAAGTTAAGGAAGTTAAAGAAGTTACAGAAGCATGAAAAAGATATATGAAATAATGAACACAGAGATACGGAGGTACAGAGTTCTGATGCTTTGTGCCAGTCTCTGTGCCTCTGTGTCTCTGTGTTCCATTAAAACACAAGCGCAGACAACGTATTCGCTCGAGCAGTTGAAGCAGCTGGCCGTTGAGAATAACTATAGCCTCCGCTCTGCCCGAAACAGCATCCAGCAGTCGCAGGAGCAGAAAAAGTCGGCCTTCACCAACTACTTCCCCCGGCTGTCGGCTTTGGGTCTGGGATTCACGAGCAACAAATATCTGATAGACGTTGACATCGAACTGCCTGACGTCATCGCCTCCATGATTCCCCAGGGTCTCATACCCTCCAACATCAGCATGATCAAGAATGGATTCTATGGATCCATTACGGCCTTGCAGCCTGTATTCATGGGTGGCCAGATCATCAATGGCAACAAGTTAGCGAAGGTTGGTGTTCAGGCCAGCGAGATACAACTGGAGGCCTCAGAGGACCAGGTGGAGCTGACCACCGAGCAATACTACTGGCAGATTGTCTCTCTGAAAGAGAAACTGTTGACGCTCGGCACCGTCCATGAGATGTTGGTGGAACTGGAGAAGGATGTCAATAATATGGTACGCGTGGGAGCCGTCAACCGCAACGACCTGTTGCAGGTCCAGTTGCGTAAGGGTGAGGTGGAGAGCACGACCTTAGAGGTGGAGAACGGTCTCAACACAGTCATGCAGCTTCTGGCACAGCACGTCGGCAAGTCTAATGAAACCATCGATGTCAGTCTGCCCGATGGTTTCGGTTTCGATGTTGTTCCCGAACTACCCATGACCTTGCGGCAGGATCATCAGTCGGCCGTTGCTGCCACGCCCCAGTACCGTCTGTTGGAGAAGAACGTTGAGAGCAAACGTATCCAGCGCAACATGACGATCGGTAATAATCTGCCTACTGTGGGTGTTGGTGCCAGTTATAGTTATAACGACTTCCTGGGCGGCGATAGCAACGGCATGCTGTTTGCCACCGTCATCGTGCCTATCAGCGACTGGTGGGGCGGAAGCCACAACATCAAGAAGCGGAAGCTCGCCCTCGCAGATGCAGAGGAACAGCTTCAGGACAACAGCCAGAAGCTGATCATCCGGATGAACAGTGCGTGGTCGGCTGTCGAGACCAGCCATAAGAAGCTGCTTATTGCCCGCGATGCCATCACTCAGGCTGAGGAGAATCTGCGACTGAACAAGAGTTACTATCGTGTGGGACAGACCAAGATGAGTGATCTGCTTCTGGCCCAGGAACAGTACCAGCAGTCCCGTGACCGCTACACCGACGCGTATGCCGACTTCCAAACCAAGCAGTTGGAATACCGGCAGGCTACAGGACAGTAAAAATTTTCCGCGAAACAGCTATATGTTTCGCGGATTTTTTGTATCTTTGCAGCGAAATCAAATATGATAAGGAAATGAAGAATTGGTTTGACAACATCCGAATCTATCATCTGCTGATTGACAGATTCAACGGGGGCTGGCAGGTACCGCCCAAGAGTGAGAACGTATTTTGCGGGGGAACCCTGCAGGGAGTGACGGAGAAGCTTGACTATATCAAGGATCTTGGCTTCAACGCCATCATGCTCTCGCCCATTTTCAAGACGGCGAACTATCATGGCTACCATACGCTGAACTTCGACGAGGTGGACCCGCACTATGGCACGTGGGAGGACTATCAGCAGCTGCTCGACCAGGCTCACGACAAGGGGCTGAAGATCATCTGCGACTTCGTGCCCAACCACTGCTGGTATCAGGCACCGGTGTTTGAGGAGTCACTCTTGAAGAACGGCGGCAAGCATCGCGACTGGTTCTGGTATAAGAATGATGACAGCGATGAGTTCGTGTCGTTCTTGGGCTTCGGCGACCTGCCGAAGTTCAACCTGAAGAACTCCGAGGTGGCCAGTTTCATGATTGACAAGGCAGAGAAACTCGTCCGTATGGGGGTAGATGCTTTCCGTATCGACCACGCCTTGGGACAGCCGCATGAGTTCCTGAAGCGTTTCCGTGAAAGTATGCAGGCCATCCGTAGCGACATCGTCGTGTTTGGCGAGGTGTGGGCGTTCGGCATCGGCCCGCAGATGGCCGGGCAGCTGTTTTTCAAGCCGGACAGGTTGCAGGAGTTCCTTGCGCAGGAAACGAAGCCCTTCTCTCAGGATGCCCTGCAGGCCGACTACACAGATACGCTGGATGGCGTGCTGGACTTTGCCTATCGCGACATCCTCTTGGAAGAAGTCCATGCAGGGCGCGGCATCAAGGGCAATGCGACGCTCAAGAGCAAGGTGGAGGAACACTTGGCTAAGTACCCCAAGGACTTCAAGTTGGTGCTGTTCCTGGATAACCATGATACCGACCGCTTCATGTTCGACTGTCACGATGATGTGAACCTGTTGCAGGAAGCCATCGAATTCACAAAGGAACTGCCCAGGCCGTTCTCCTTCCTTTATGGAACAGAGCAGTTGATGACCAACCATCCTTCGATTGTCAACGCTGAGCCCTACGCCGACCTCCGTGTGCGCAACTGCATGGACTGGCAGAAGGAACCGACGGTGCTGAAGCTTAAATAATAGTATCGCCCGGTATGAAGCGCATCCGTGAGTCGCTCGCCAGCCGCATCACCCTGAGGGTAGTGCTGTATGTGGTCGTGGTGCTTGGCATTTCGGCCTATGTGGGCAATGGTCTCGTGATGAAAATCTTGAGGGCCATCGAGGAAAACGGCATCCTCTATGCCATCGGCATGAGGAGGATGTCGATAGGACTGACGGTGCTGTCTATCCTGACGCTGGTGCTGCTCACCATCCTGCTGCGACGGACCATCCATCGGCTGATAGCCCCACTCACCAGGTTCACCCAGGCAGCTGACGAGGTGGCGCAGGGCAATCTGCAGGCTACGCTGCCAGAGATCCACTCTGAGGACGAGATGCAACGGCTGCACCATTCGTTCAGCACGATGCAGCAGTCGCTGGCCCGTCAGATGGAGGAACTGAAACAGGTGAACGAGGCCAAGGGTCGCCTAGAGGGAGAGTTGAAGGTGGCTAGAGACATCCAACTGTCGATGTTGCCGAAACCTCTTAATTCTAAAGTCTCCACTCTCAATTCTCATCTGGACCTCTATGGCTCATTGACACCAGCCCGTGAGGTGGGAGGAGACCTATATGACTTCATCATTCGCGACGGGAAACTGTTCTTCTGCATTGGTGATGTCTCTGGCAAGGGTGTGCCAGCCGCACTGGTGATGGCAACCACGCTCTGTCAGTTCCGCATTGCAGCCAGTCATGTGGACGATGTGGCGAAGATCGTCACGTACATCAACAAGAATACGTGCGAAGGCAACGACACCTGTATCTTCGTCACTTTCTTCGCGGGTATGCTCGATCTGTCTACCGGACAGTTGCGCTGCTGCAATGCAGGGCATAATAAGCCGATTGTCATCGGCAATGGACAATTGAAAATGGACAATGGACAATTGTCGATGGAGAATGGACAATTCCTGGACGCGAAGCCCAACCTGCCTCTGGGCGTTTCTGAAGATGTCACGTACGAGGCGAAGGAATTCACGTTGGAGGCTGGCGCGATGCTGTTCCTCTATACCGACGGACTGACGGAAGCGATGACCAGACTGCATGAGCAGTTTGGTCGCGAAAGGCTGATGGGACAGTTGCAGGGTGGGGTAGACTGCAAAGGCCAGGTAGACGGGATGACGGAGGCGGTGCATCAGTTTGTGGGAGATGCTCCCCAGAGTGACGACCTCACCATGCTGGCCATCAGGTACGTGAACAATGGATAATTGATAAATGATAAATGAATAGTGATGAATACAGAAACTTACAAATTAGGTGAAGAGCTGGACTCATTCAACTCCCAGGAGGTACAAAACGGGATTCAGGCCATTTTGGAGAAGGGCTGTAATGCGGTGCTCGACATGACCGACTGCAAATACATCTCCAGTACGGGTTTGCGCGTGTTGCTGTTTGCCAAGAAGGTGGCGGCCTCGAAGGGACTGAATGTCTGTCTGAAGGGCGTGAGTGCCGAGGTGAAAGACATTATGGATGTCACGGGCTTCAATGAATTCTTCGATTATGCATAGAGTTGGCCTGTAAGTGATGAGTGAACTGCATTTCCAGCCCATCAGGGGGAGGGCTCGTGAGATACTCCATGCCATTCTCCAGACGCCCGAGGTTTCCTCGTGCGGGAGGAAGGATGCCATGCTCCTCAGGTTGGCCTGCGAGGAAATCGTCATGAACATCACGACATACGCCTATCCTGACGATGTGGATGGATTTCTCGATGTAGACGTTGAGAAGACAGATGACCGCATCGTGATCTGTTTCAAGGATGGAGGCGTACCCTTCAATCCCTTGGAACACAAAAAGCCCGACACCAAATTGTCTTGGAAACTGCGTCACATTGGCGGACTTGGCATCTTTCTCGTCATGAAAAATATGGATGACGTCCGCTATGCCTATGAGGATAACAAGAATGTCCTGACTATCGAACTCAAGATAATTTCTCCCTAAACGTTTGGTGGTTTCAGTAGAAATGCTTAATTTTGCGGCGTAAATAAATGGCTTATGGCAAAAGACCCTAAATGGCAGGATGAATACTGGCTGCCGCTGATGCAGATATACTTGCAGGCACCGGTGGGCATGAAGCCGATGTACAGCAGGCAGATGGTGGATCTGAGCCTGGAACTGCACATCGCCCCGGAGCGGCTGTTTAATAAGATGTGTCAGATTGCGAACCTTGAGACACCACGCATCGAACACATCTGGGAGGTCTACGGTAATAATCCCCGCAAGTTGGCGAGGGCCGTCAGACTGTGGCGCGGGATGAGGGGCTTTAACAATTCTGAGACATTTTACGACGGTGTGGAACTGAACGAGGGTTTCGAGCGCGACTTCAAGCCCTTAGAGGAGAATGAACGGCTGATGCCCGTGATGCTCATACTGATACTCGACCTCTACTTCCGTCTGACGCCACAGACAATGGTAGCAGAGACGCCCGAGGTGCAGGAGCTGGCCAGACTGATGAAGCTGAAGGCGGCGGAGGTGGCCGAGGTGATGGAGGTGATGCAGTATTGCGACCCCTACCTGAACCGGCGGGGCGTGATTTTCCATCCGCTGCTGATCCCCTGTCAGGAGATATGGCGCAGATATGGCAATGCCGACGTGGAGGCACTCGCCTCCTACGCCGAGCAATTAAAGGCGTATTTTAAGAATTGAGAAATAAGAGTGATCGCCGTATGAGTGACCAATTTCGTCAGACGCAGGAACAGTTACAACAGCAGAAGCTGTCGCAGACCATCTCCCACCAGCAGTTGCTGCAGGCCTCGCTGGTGGAGTTGCCGCTGATGCAGCTGGTGGACCGTGTGAACACGGAGATGAACGATAATCCTGCGCTCGAACTGGAGTCGCCCTATGACAATATAGATTTTGGGGAGGACGCTGGAGCCGGGAACCAGGAGTATGGTGACGGTCCTGACACGCCTGAAGACTACGAGACTCTGACTGAAAGGGAGGAGCGGCAGTCGGCGCTCGACGATGCCCTGAGCAACATCGGACGCGACGATGACGAACTGCCCGTGTATCAGGGTGGCAGCGCCATGGCGGAGGAGCATGAGGAGATGGTGTACGGCCAGACTACTTCATTCTATGACCAGTTGAAGGAGCAGATGGGGTTGCTCGATATGTCACCTCGCCAGCAATATATGATGGAGTATATGATCGGTTCGCTCGATGACGACGGACTGCTCAGGAAGTCACTCGATGCCCTCAGCGACGAACTGGCCATCTATCATAATATCGACGCAACAGAAGAGGAACTGCGTGAGGTGCAACAGTTGTTGCAGGGCTTCGATCCTGCCGGCATCGGAGCGAGTTCGCTGCAGGAGTGCCTGTTGTTGCAGATCGCACGGAGGGAGCCTTCTGTGTTGAGGGATCTGATGGAACAGGTGGTCAAAGACTATTTCGAGGAGTTTACCCGCAAGCACTGGAACAAGATACAGTCGAGCCTCTCGCTCACCGACGCACAGGCAGAACAGCTGTTTCACGAGCTGAGGAGACTGAATCCGCGGCCTGGAGCCTCCTTGGGAGAGACCGTAGGCAGAAGCCTGCAGCAGATTACACCCGACTTCATCGTTGATACCCATGACGACGGCACCGTCACGTTCACACTGAACAATGGTGAACTGCCCGAACTGAAGGTGTCGCAGTCGTTCATCGACTCGATGGCGGAGTTCCAGCAGAACCGCGACCACATGAGTCGTCAGTCGAAGGAGGCACTGCTATATATCAAGAAGAAGGTGGATGCTGCCCAGGGATTCATTGAGGCCCTGAAGATGAGGCGTCACACGTTGACCATCACCATGCGGGCCATCGTACAGCTGCAGCACCAGTTCTTCGTCGACGGTGACGAGGCTTCGCTCAGGCCGATGATCCTGAAAGACGTGGCGGAGAAGACAGGACTGGACCTGAGCACGGTCTCGCGTGTCAGTAATTCGAAGTATGCCCAGACACGCTGGGGCACGTTCCCCCTGCGTCATTTCTTCAGCGACAGCTACGTGACCCAGAGCGGTGAGGAACTGTCGACTCGACAGATCAAGGCGGCACTGCGGGAGATTGTCGACGCGGAGGATAAGAAGAAGCCGTTGAGCGATGATGATATCAAGGCAGCACTGGCAGACCGCGGATTCCCCATCGCCCGCAGGACGGTGGCTAAATATCGTGAGAAGTTAGGGATTCCTATTGCAAGGCTGAGGAAGTGAAGAGGTGAAGAGGTGAAAGATGATGAAGCGTGAGAAGACAGCTATTCTGGCAGCCCGGCTCGTGAGTCTGATATTCACGCCGTTCTATCTGCCGCTGATGGGACTGATGGCGCTGTTTGCCTTCAGTTATCTCTCGCTGATGCCCTGGGCGTATAAGCTGCAAGTGCTTACGTTAGTGTATGTGTTCACTATCCTCCTGCCTACGGTGCTCATCCATTTCTATCGCCGTTATCAGGGGTGGAGTCTCATCGAACTCGGTCATAAGGAGCGCCGTATGGTGCCATACGTCATCTCCATCCTCTGCTATTTCTTCTGCATCTACCTGATGGATCTTGTGCACATACCCCATTTCATGAGTGCCATCCTCACGGCAGCATTGTTCATTCAGGTGGTGTGTGCCCTGATTAACGTGTGGTGGAAGATCTCCACGCATACGGCAGCAGTAGGGGGTGTGGCGGGTGCCTTGTTCGTGTTTGGCGAGTTGTTCGGCTTCAATCCCGTGTGGTGGCTCTGTCTGGTGTTCATCCTTGCAGGGGTACTGGGAACCAGCCGCATGATCCTCCGCCAGCATTCTCTCGCCCAGGTCGTAGCAGGCTTCTTCGTAGGTGTCATCTGCTCTGTTCTCGGATTAATTTATTTATAGATATGAAGCCATTAGTAAGTATTATCATGGGCAGCACCAGTGACCTGCCCGTTATGGAGAAAGCCTGCAAACTGCTCGACGAGCTGCAGGTGCCTTTTGAAGTGAATGCCCTCTCAGCCCATCGTACGCCTGATGCCGTGGAACAGTTTGCACAGACCGCCAAGGATCGTGGTGTGAAGGTGATTATTGCAGGTGCCGGCATGGCTGCCGCACTGCCTGGCGTGATTGCAGCCTCTACCACACTGCCTGTCATCGGCGTGCCTATCAAGGGTATGCTCGACGGTCTCGACGCCCTGCTCTCCATCGTCCAGATGCCTCCGGGCATCCCTGTGGCAACGGTAGGCGTGAACGGTGCCCAGAACGCTGCCATCCTCGCCGTGGAGATGATGGCGCTCTACGATGCCGAACTGGCACAGCGCCTGGCTGTCTATAAGGGCAGTCTGAGGGTGAAGATTGAGAAGGCCAACAAAGAACTGGCAGAGGTGAAGTATCAATTTAAGTGTAACTAAATCGTAAATATGTACAAAAGAAGATTTAGCACTGAGGCCCGTGTTGGGAATATCGGCATTGGGGGAGAGAACCCCATCCGCATCCAGTCGATGGCGACGGTGGATACCAACGATACCGAGGGTTGTGTGGCACAGGCCAAACGTATCATCGATGCAGGTGGCGAACTGGTGCGTTTCACCACCCAGGGCACGCGTGAGGCAGAGAACATGAAGAATATCTCCGCCCGTCTGAAGGCGGAGGGGTATACACAGCCGTTGGTGGCTGATGTCCATTTTACGGCCCATACGGCTGACGTGGCTGCCCTCTATTGTGAGAAGGTGCGCATCAATCCGGGAAACTATGTGGATCCAGGTCGTACGTTCAAGCATCTGGAGTATACCGATGAGGAGTATGCCGCAGAGTTGCAGAAGATCGAGCGCCAGTTGGTGCCTTTCCTGAATATCTGTAAGGAGCATCATACAGCCGTACGCATCGGCGTGAACCACGGTTCGCTCTCCGACCGTATCATGTCCCGTTATGGCGACACCCCCGAGGGCATCGTGGAGAGTTGCATGGAGTTCCTGAGGATTTTCAAGCGCGAGCAGTTCAATGATGTGGTCATCTCCATCAAGGCATCAAACACAGTGGTAATGGTCACCACCGTCCGTCTGTTGATGCAGGCGATGGACAAGGAGGATATGCACTATCCGTTGCATCTGGGTGTTACGGAGGCTGGCGAAGGTGAGGACGGACGCATCAAGAGTGCCGTGGGCATCGGAGCCCTGCTGACGGAGGGCATCGGCGATACCATCCGCGTGTCTCTCTCTGAGGAGCCTGAGTGTGAGATTCCTGTAGCCCGCAAACTTGTGGATATGATTGGCGAGTGTGCTGCCCTTCGTGCTGAGGCCGAGGCAGGCATCAAGGATGATACTGTCACCCTCTCGCTCGATGCCCCAGACTGGGAGACGCTCCAGCTGAAGGCTGCCATGGCCGTAGGTGCCCTCTTCATAGATCGGAAAGCCACGAAACTTGTCATCCATTCTCCCCTCCTACAGGAGGGGCAGGGGGAGGTTCTGGCGGATGCCATCCTTCAGGCTGCCCGCATCAAGTTCACGAAGACGGAGTATATCTCCTGCCCTGGTTGTGGGCGTACGCTCTATAACCTTCAGGAGACCATCGCCAAAATCAAGGCCGCCACGAAAGACCTGGTGGGGCTGAAGATCGGCATCATGGGTTGTATCGTCAACGGTCCTGGTGAGATGGCCGATGCCGACTATGGCTATGTGGGTGCAGGACGTGGCAAGATCTCCCTCTACAAGGCGAAGGAGTGTGTAGAGAAGAACATTCCAGAGGCCGAGGCCGTGGAGAAGCTGCTCGAACTCATCCGCAAAGATCGGGAATAATATTTGGCACGATTATACGGATTTCACTTCCCCTCCTGAGTAGGAGGGGCTAGGGGTGGTCTGATCAGCCTCAGAATCAGCCTCAGGATCTGCCCTTGCTCAGACCCCCTCTAACTCCCCCTACTCAGGGGGAGAAACAAATACACTTACGGCATCAAGGTCTTTATGAGTTCCTTCATGCCCTCGGAGGCACCCTTCTGGATCTGTGTGACACGACTGCCTGCATTGATGGGATTGGGATCAATGAGGTAGACAGGCACGCCAGGACGGGCATAGTGCAACAATCCTGCGGCAGGATAGACCACTAATGACGTGCCGATGATTACCAGGATATCCGCCTCCTGCACCTCCTCTGCGGCGATGGTGATATTAGGTACGGCCTCGCCGAAGAACACAATGTAAGGACGGAGCAGTGAACCGTCGCCCGCCTTCGTGCCAGGTTCGATCTCGCAGTTCTCTGGCGTCAGCTGGATCTGGTAACGGGGGTCGTCCACATCACGGCTCGAACAGACCTTCATCAGTTCGCCATGCAGATGGATCACCTTCGACGAGCCTGCCATTTCGTGCAGGTTGTCCACATTCTGTGTCACCACCGTCACATCATACTGTTCCTCCAGCTTTGCCACCAGTTTGTGACCCTCGTTAGGCTGCACGCCCCAGCATTTCTTGCGGAGCATGTTGTAGAAGTTCGTCACAAGCGTAGGATCAGCCTCCCAGCCTTCGTGGGTGGCCACCTTCGACACGGGATAGTTCTCCCATAGTCCGTCGGCATCGCGGAAAGTCTTCAGGCCACTCTCCACCGACATGCCGGCACCAGTCAATACAACAATCTTTTTCATACGCAAAACTTGTTAATGATGTGCAAATATACGATATTTTTCCGACAAAAGAACAAAAGAAACAAAAAAATTATGTTCTTATGTACTTATGTCTAAAAAATATTGTACCTTTGCAGCCGATTTTTGAGAGTATACATTATTAATATATAGAAAGAATGGATAAATTAAGTTATGCTTTGGGCCTTGGCATCGGTCAGCAACTGGCACAAATGGGTGCCCAGGACATCAGTGCCGACGATTTCGCCCAGGCCATCAAGGACGTGCTTGAGGGTAATGAGCTGAAGGTGTCGCACCGTGAGGCCCAGGTTATCGTACAGGATTATTTCAAGAAGCAGGAGCAGAAGCTTCAGGCAGAACGTGCCGAACAAGGTAAGGTGCATAAGGAGGCTGGTGAGAAGTATCTTGCCGAGAACGCCAAGAAGGCTGAGGTCATCACCCTGCCCAGCGGCCTGCAGTATCAGGTGCTGAAAGAGGGTAATGGTAAGAAGCCCTCGGCCAAGGATACGGTGATGTGTCACTATGAGGGCACGCTCATCGACGGTACTGTGTTCGACAGCTCTTACAAGCGTGGCGAGCCTGCCACCTTCCCCCTGCAGCAGGTCATCGCTGGTTGGACTGAAGGCCTGCAGCTGATGCAGGAGGGTGCGAAGTACCGTTTCTTCATCCCCTATCGTCTGGCTTATGGCGAGGGCGGTGCCGGTGCTCAGATTCCTCCTTTTGCAGCCCTGATCTTCGACGTGGAGTTGATCCAGGTCGTTTAAAGGTAAAAAGGTAAAAAAGTGAAAAGGTAAAAAGGTGAAAAGTTTTAAAGTTTATAGCAATATGAAGAAGTTTACATTCGCTGCTATTGCAGCAGTAGCTGCCATCATGATTTCGTCATGTGGCAACGGCACTCCGAAGGCTAACCTGAAGAGTGACATCGACACGATGAGTTATGCAATCGGTATGGCTCAGACTCAGGGTCTGAAGGAGTACCTCGTAGGAAGCATGGGCGTTGACACGACCTATATGGCCGAGTTCATCAAGGGTCTTAACGAGGGCGCCAATGCCGGTGACAACAAGAAGAAGGCTGCTTACTATGCCGGTATCCAGATTGGTCAGCAAATCTCTAACCGTATGGTGAAGGGTATCAACTACCAGGTGTTTGGTGATGACTCTACGAAGACCATCTCACTGAAGAATTTCATGGCTGGTTTCGTAGCTGCTACGACAGGTAAGAAGGGCCTGATGACGGTAGACTCTGCCCAGTTGGTCGCAGAGAGCCTGATGCGCTCCATCAAGGCCAAGCAGATGGAGAAGACCTATGGCCCGAACAAGGAGGCTGGTGAGAAGTTCCTCGCCGAGAATGCCAAGAAGGAGGGTGTGAAGACCCTGCCCAGCGGTGTGCAGTACAAGGTCATCAAGGAGGGTAATGGTGCCATCCCCACCGATACCTCTGTCGTGAAGGTGAACTACGAGGGTCGTCTGATTGACGGCACTGTGTTCGATAGCTCTTACAAGCGTGGCGAGCCTGCTACCTTCCCCGTGAAGAGCGTCATCAAGGGTTGGACGGAGATCCTCTGTCACATGCCCGCAGGTTCTGAGTGGGAGGTTTACATTCCCCAGGAGCTGGCTTATGGCGAGCGCGAACAGGGTCAGGATATCAAGCCTTTCTCTGCCCTGATCTTCAAACTGGAGTTACTCGAAGTAGATCCTGCTAAGAAGTAATGAAAAAGCTCATGATTATTGCACTCGCCCTCGTGGCGGGTGCTTCTTTCTATACGGCTGATGCCGCTAAGAAGAAGACGAAGGTTGAGGAACCCGCTGCTCCTGTCGAACAGCCCGTACAGCTCCTCACCAGCTCAGACACTCTCAGCTATGTCGGTGGCATGAGCGTTACCGACGGACTGATTCCCTTCCTCATCCAGCAGCACGGTGTCGACACGACCTATATGGCCGACTTCATTCGTGGCTTCCGTGAGACGATAAATGCAGGTACTGACCCGAAGTTGAAGGCTTATGCCGTTGGTATAGATATTGCCGGACAGGTGCGCGACCGGATGTTGCCTGGTCTGGCCAATGACTTCGTGGATTCCCCCGACTCCATCATCACCAGTATCTTCTTCCGTGGTTTTGTCGATGCTTTGTCGAACGACTCCACCCATTTCACTCAGAAGGGCGCTGAGGCTTTGTTCCGTCAGAAGCGTGAGGCCGACATGGCAGCCAAGCAGGAGAAGCTTTTCGCTTCCAACCGTGAGGCAGGACGCAAGTTCCTCGAGGAGAATGCCAAGCGCGACAGTGTGGTCACGCTGCCCAGTGGTCTGCAGTATCAGATCCTCGTCAAGGGCGAGGGTGAGGTGCCTCAGGCTTCCGACCTTGTGAAGGTGAACTACGAAGGTCGTCTCATCGACGGTACAGTGTTCGATGCATCCGCCAATCATGGTGACCAGCCGGCAGAGTTCACCCCCGCCCAGGTCATCAAGGGTTGGACTGAGGCACTCACGATGATGCCTGTGGGTTCGAAGTGGCGTCTGTTCATCCCCAGCGACCTCGCTTATGGCGACAGGGATACAGGAGACATTAAACCCTACAGTACGCTGATCTTCGACGTTGAATTGGTCGAAATAGTCAAGAAATAAGCAAGTGTGTCACGAAAGTGGCACACTTTTTTTAATTTTTCCTCAAAAAAGTTGCATTATTCAATTAAATATCGTACTTTTGCTATCAAAATGTAACAAATAGAGGAAATAATGGAAAAAATCGATCTCTTAGACAAGAAGATTCTGAGCATCCTGTCAAAGAATGCCCGTATCCCGTTCAAGGATGTGGCTGCTGAGTGTAATGTCTCCCGTGCTGCCATCCACCAGCGTGTACAGCACCTCATCGATGCCGATGTCATCACTGGCAGTGGCTTCGACGTCAACCCGAAGAGCCTGGGCTACAGCACCTGCACCTATGTAGGCATCACCCTCGAGAAAGGTTCGATGTACAAGGACGTGGTCGAATGCCTGAAGCTCATCCCTGAGGTGGTGGAGTGTCATTTCACCACTGGTCCCTACACGATGCTCGTCAAGCTCTATGCCCGCGACAACGAACAGCTGATGGATCTGTTGAATGGTAAGCTGCAGAGCATTCATGGTGTGGTGGCCACAGAGACGCTCATCTCCCTCGAACAGAGTCTGAAACGTGAGATTCCTATTAATGTAGAGGATTAAGGAGGGTCACAGATTAGACAGATTAACAAGAGGAAGGAGCATGAAGAACAAATTCGACCTTCAGGCACAGTTGGAGGATATCTACGGCCGATTCCCGGAGGCATTGCCGATGCCCGTCATCGGTATCACGGGGAATTACGGGGACTTGACGTGTAAGTTAGGTCGTGGCTACTACCAGTCGGTGGTGGAGGCGGGTGGTGTACCCGTCATCATTCCTCCTTTGGCAGACCGTCATGTGATCATCAACACCCTCAGTCGCATCGACGGCCTTATCCTCAGTGGTGGTGGTGACTATAACCCCCTCTGGGCCGGTGAGGAACCGTCGCCCCTGCTCCATGGCATCAACCAGGAGCGTGACAACGCAGAACTGTTGATCGCCCGTCTCGCCTACAATCGTCAGATTCCCATCCTCGGCATCTGCCGTGGCATCCAGACCCTCGCCATAGCCTTAGGCGGCAAGGTAAAACAGGACATCAGCGACGTCGCTACCATGAAGCATTCGCAGGATGCCGACCGTTCTGAACCTACCCATTCCGTCACCATCGAACCAGACTCTACTTTGGCTGAGATCTATAAATCAGATCTCTCAACTCTCTACGTCAACTCCTTCCACCATCAGGCGGTCAGCGACTCTGGCACCAAGTTCCGCGTCGTTGCCACGGCTCCCGATGGCGTCATCGAGGCGATGGAGAGCAGCGAATACAAACCCATCCTGGGTGTGCAGTGGCATCCGGAGTGCATGGAGAGTGGCCTGCCCCTCTTTCAGTGGCTCGTCGGAGAGGCAAGCCTCTATCGCGAGGCCCATCAGGTGCACGACCGTGTCCTCACCCTCGACACCCACTGCGACACGCCGATGTTCTTCCCCCAAGGTATCCACTTTGAACAGCGGGATCCTCGTATCCTCGTCGATCTGCATAAGATGACAGAGGGACGTCAGGACGCGACGATCATGGTGGCCTACCTCCCGCAGCCCACTGACAACGCCAAGACATACGCAGACAATATCTTCGATCAGATAGAGGCCATCGTCCGTGATAACCGTCGTTACATCGCCTTGGCACGTACCCCTGAGGATCTCTGGGAGAACAAGCATTCAGGTCTGAAGAGCATCATGCTGGGCATCGAGAATGGTATCGCCCTCGAACATGATTTGGCCAATCTCCGGCACTTTGCCGATCGTGGCATCGTCTATATGACCCTCTGCCACAATGGCGACAACGACATCTGCGACTCCGCCTCGAAGAGCAGTCAGACGCATGGTGGTGTCAGTCAGTTTGGGGCTGAGGTCATCGCCGAGATGAACCGCCTGGGCATCCTCGTCGACATGAGCCACGCTGGCGAGAAGAGTTTCTACGATGCCCTCGACATCAGCAAGAAGCCCATCGTGTGCAGCCATTCCTCCGCCCGTGCCCTCTGCGACCATCCACGCAACCTC
>Ga0265298_10001806_pt1 | contig 31206 bp, 23 predicted proteins | sample AusTroGonzalo_MG_3_FD_193486 | JGI IMG/M metagenome (GOLD analysis project Ga0265298, IMG submission 193486) | Bovine rumen microbial communities from tropical cattle in Woodstock, Queensland, Australia - Gonzalo_01 | ecosystem: Host-associated > Mammals > Digestive system > Stomach > Rumen ... | reverse complement strand
CATACAGGTAATGCATGGGTTTCACGGTGGTCAGGTACTGCCTGGCGATGCCTTCCACGTCCCGTCCGCGTTCCTTCACATCCCGGATCACCCGGCGGAGAATCCGCTCGTCCGCGTCCGCTTCCACGTACACTTTGATGTCCAGCAGATTCCGCAGTTCCTCATTGTGAAGCACGATAATCCCCTCCACAAGGATCACATCCGCCGGGCGGATCACGACCGTTTCCGAGGAGCGGTTATGCACGGTATAGTCGTATACCGGGCACTCGACTTCCTGCCCGTCCCGCAGCGCCTGGATATGCCGGATCAACAGGTCCGTCTCAAAGGCGTCCGGATGATCGTAATTGATTTTCTTCCGTTCTTCAAAGGGCAGGTCGTCCCTGCGCCGGTAATAGTTGTCGTAATAGACCACTGAAACCTTATCGCCGAATGTTTCCTTCAGCCGGTTGGTAAAGGTGGATTTTCCGGAGCCGGTGCCACCGGCGATTCCGATAAAGACAGGTTTCCTCACAGCGCCTTCCTCCCCTCTCTTTCTGTCAGCATAATCCATATTTCCTTTCTTTGCAAGGCCTGAATCCAATTCACCTGCTTGTGTTTTCCTCCCCGCTGGTGTACTATATCTTGTTGTCAGAGAAAACAACCGGAAATACGTCAGAAAGGAAAGAGGCGGCAATGAACCAAACAGAAGCGCCGAAAGCGCATCCGATCCTGGGCATCGTGCTGGGCCTGCTGGGGATTGCCGCCGCCCTGGCTCTTTGCCTCTTCACCGGCATGATCGGCGGCATGATCGCCGGCGCGCTGGGTTTTTCCGCTTTCCTGCTCGGCGTATCCGCCCGGCGAAGCAACAAAGGTTCCGGCGCCATCGCCGCCGGAGCACTGGCCATCGGGCTGGCCGTGCTGCTCACCGTCGGCTCCGTGAACACCTTCACGGAAATCCACCAGGAAGCTGCAAACTACGCGGAAGAGGCCCCGCTGTTTGTCAAATCCCTCAGCAAGCCCTATTTCGGCATCGTCGGAATGTACTTCAACATGCCGAAGGATGAGGGCACCCTCCAGGAACTGGTGGATCAGTTCCACCTGATCGAAGAGCGGCTCCAGGCCGCCCGGGACGCAAAAAGAGCGACACCGACCCCGGAAGCCGCCCAATAATCCGGAAGCACTGAAAAACCTCCTGCTGCAGCAGGAGGTTTTTGATTGGCCGGAAGCCGTCTCATTTCAGCAGGATAGCGCCGGCCAGCAGAAGCGCACAGAACAGGACCGCGCCCAGGTCCACCGCGGTAAAAGGATACTTCTTGTATCCGGAGGTGCGGGTCCGCAGCCGGAAGCCGCGTACCTCCGCCGCCGCAGCGGTCTGGTCCGTCCTCCGGACGGAAGAGATCAGCAGCGGGGCGCACAGGGGAAGGATCATCGAGAATTTTTTCAGTCCCCGCGCCTTGTCAAACGCCACGCCGCGCGCGGTCTGCGCTTCCATGATCCCGGCCATTTCCTCCAGGAACTGGGGCACAAAGCGGATCGCAGTGGACAGGGTGAATGCGTACTGATACGGCACATGCAGCACCTGCACCAGGGAATTGGTCAGGTCTGTCACCCGGGTCACCGCCAGCACCAGCGCCAGCGGCATGCAGACCACCACCAGCCGGATCACGACCCGGGCGGCCGTCAGCAGGCCCTCATCCGTGATGATCCAGAGCACCGGCGTGCCGTTTCGCACCAGCAGGATCTGAAGTACAAACAGGAAGATGGCAATCTTCAGCAGGCCTTTGAAAATCGTCCAGGTTTTCCCCGCCACGCCGGCAATGATGCCGATCAGCAGGTCCACAACCAGAAGTCCCGCCAGGTAGAAAAGGTTCCCGGAGAGAAAGGCCGCGACGCAGATCACGATCGTCAGGAGAATCTTGGTCACAGGATTCATGCGGTGGATGACGGAATTGCCCGGCACATACTGGAACAGATTAGTTTTCATGCCGTTTCCCTCCTTCCCCGCGGCGGGCGAGCACGGCTTCCGCCATGGCGTCCGGCGTATCCGCCTGTTCAAACCCTTCGCCCAGGCGCAGGGAAAGGCCGATCATCTGGGGCGGCAGAATCGAGGCTTTTTCCATAAGCTCTGCATCCCGGAAGATTTCCCGCACCGGGCCGTCCGCCAGCAGCTTTCCGCCGGCCATCACCAGCGCGCGCTGCGCGTAATCCAGCACGACTTCCATGTCATGGCACACCATGACCACCGTCACCTGCTGCTCCCGGTTCATCCGGCGGATCCGGTCCATGATGTGGCAGCATTCCAGGTAATCCAGGCCGGTGGTTGGCTCATCCAGGATCAGCACCTCCGGCTCCACCGCAAGAATGGACGCCAGCGCAACCCGCTGCCGCTGTCCGCGGCTGAGGGAGAACGGTTCTTCGTCCCCGGAAAATCCGAAATCCTTCAGCACTTCCTCGCACCGGGCATTCAGCGCTTCCTCGCTTTCATCCCCGCGGACTGTTTTCAGGCCGAAAAGGATTTCCTCCCGGACCGTGTTCTTGCAGATCTGCCGGTCGGGATTCTGGAACAGGAAACCGACCCGGCGCGCCCGTTCGCTGACCGGACTGGTCGCCGTATCCGCCCCGTGAATCAGGACCTTGCCCTGGGTCGGCCGGATCAGGCCGTCGATCAGGCGGACCGTGGTGGTCTTCCCGGCGCCGTTGGCGCCCAGGATCGCCACAAAATCACCCTTCTCAATATGGAAGCTGACATCCTGTACCGTCGGGCCCTGGTCGGAATAGGAGAAACTGACATGTTCCGCCTGAATCATGGGATCAGCCTCCTTACCATTGCCTCGGCTTCATCGAGGTTAATGCACGCGGGCTGCTTTTCACCGGTCTTCTCGCTGAGGATGCTGCTCAGTGTCGTGACCCGGGGACAGTTGACACCCAGCGCCTGCAGCTCATCGGAATGGGCCAGTACTTCCCGGGTTTCGCCCTGGAAAATCACCCTGCCCCCGTTGAGCACGGCAAGCTGCCGTGCGAATTCGCACAGCAGCATGATTTTCTGTTCAATGAGAATTACGGTAATGCCCTGTTCCTCATTCAGTTCCTTCAGGAGGGAGAACACCTGGCGGCTGCTGCAGGGATCCAGTTCGCCCGTGGGCTCGTCCAGCACGAGGATCCGGGGCTTGAGCGCGAGAATGGACGCGATCGCCACCTTCTGGCGCTGTCCGCCGGACAGGGAGCCGATGGTCCGGTCCCGCAGGTCTGCGATCCCGACTTTCTCCAGTGCGTCCTCCACGCGCCCGGGTATCTCCTCCCGAGGCACGCCGAAATTCTCCAGTCCGTAGAGCATTTCATCCTCCACCATGGGGGAGATGATCTGGCTGTCCACATCCTGGAACACCATGCCCACCAGCTGGGAAATTTCATCCAGGGAAGTCTCCACCGTGTCCAGTCCGTTCACGGTGACGCTGCCGTAATAGTCTCCCGAATAGTGGTGTGGAATCATCCCGCTGATGGCCCGGGCCAGGGTGGTTTTGCCCGCTCCGGCCGGACCGATGACCCCCAGGAATCCGCCATCCGGAACCGTCAGACAGACCTCCTGCAGGGCGGGCTGTTTCTCGCCCTTGTAGGTAAAGGAAAGATCCTGAAAAACAATCATGGGAACAAAGCTCCTTCTGCCTCTGTAATCTAACAACTAATAACTAAAAACTAAATTCACCGGTTCAGCACTTTCTTCAGCGGCAGGTAGAGCAGCTGCACGATCACGCTGCCGATGGCAGCGGTGCCCAGCACGATCGGGATATAGGCCACCAGGCTGGAGGCACTCGCGCCCATGAACAGCAGCAGGCAGATCACGAAACTGCCGCCGGAAATCACCGTGGAAACAAAGGTGGCCAGCAGGGGGTTCAGGTCCAGCTTCTTGAACTTGAAGGGGATCTTCATCATGAAGAACATGGCCACGGCGCCCAGCAGCTCAGAGATGAAATTCAGCCACGGGGTTCCCGGCAGGAACTGGCAGATGGCGCCGGCCAGGATACCGATGATCGCACATCCGACCAGGTTCGGCCGGACCAGCAGGATCGCCAGGCAATAGGAAGCAATGATGAAATTCGGCTTCATGCCGAAAAAGTTTACCACACTGCCGACAAACAGCTTCAGCACGGTGCCGGCGGCCAGCAGTACGGCCACAATAATCAGATCCTGAATGGAAAATCCTTTTGTTTCTTCTGCTTTGACAACTCTCTTCTCTGCCATGGGAGTGTACCACCTTTCAATAATCTTTATGATTTATGCGAGTTCTGAGTAGCTGCCCAAATAGGAGAACTGTTCGAGCGTGACATCCAGTTCCTCCATCAGGCGGATAAATGCAGGGGAATAAACGGATGCTTCAAGGTCAAAATAGAACATGAATTCGAAATCCCTGCCCGGCATCGGCCGGCTTTCCAGCTTGGTCAGGTTGATGCCCTGGGCATAGAACCGGCCCAGCAGCTGGTACAGGGAACCGGGGCGGTTGGGCAGCACCAGCATCAGGCTGGTGTGATCCGCGCCGGGATAAATTTCAGGCTGCTTCGCGATACAGATAAACCGGGTATGGTTGTTGCTGTTGTTCTGGATATCTGTCGCCAGGATATTCAGCCCGTACAGCGGCGCGCAGGCCGCGGAGGAAATCGCCGCCACATCCTTCCGGCCGCTTTCGGCAACCATCTGCGCCGCGGCCGCGGTGTTCCGGCAGACATTGACCTGCCAGCCGCTGTGGGCTTCCAGGTACCGGGAGCACTGCTGGATCGCCTGCTCGTGGGAATAAACTTCCTTGATATCCTCCAGGCGCACACCGGGCGGGGCGATCAGGGTATGGTCAATCTTCACCCGGACGGAGCGGACAATGTGGAAATTACGGCTGATCATCTGGTCGTACACGCTGTTCACGGAACCCGCCAGGCTGTTTTCAATCGGCAGGATCCCGTAACGGCACAGGCCTTTTTCGATTGCGCTGAAGACGCTTTCGAAATCCCGGCAGTACAGGATGGAAGGCGCGGAAAAGATCTTCTCGCAGGCTTTCTGGGAATAGGCGCCTTCCACGCCCTGGCAGGCCACAACGGCCTTCGGCGGAAACAGCTGCGGCGTTTCCTGCAGCGCGGTGCGGATCCGGGCTCCGAGCTCGCTTTCCTTCCGGCCGTCCAGCAGCTGGCCCGTCCGGCTCTGGGACATCAGGAACCCGAACAGGGCACGAACGCCGTTTTCGTTTTCCTCCCCCGCCATTTCGCCGACCCGGTTCAGCAGGTTTCTTTCCCGCTCCGTATCCAGCACCGGCAGGTTGTGTTCCCGCTTGTAGCGGCCGATTTCCCTTGTGATCTCCATCCGTTCCCCATAGAGCCGGACCAGTTCACTGTCCACCTGATCGATCTTTGCGCGATAATCCTGAATATCCATAGATTCCTCCGGTTAATAACCTGCTTTTCCGTTTACACTTTCGGGAGCCGCGCGCGGAACTGCTTCAGTTCCTCGTCCGTCGGCACATAATCGTCCATCTGTCCGTCGTGGTATTTCTGGTAAGCCACCAGGTCGAAATATCCGGTGCCGGTCAGGCCGAAGAGGATCGTCTTCTCCTCGCCGGTTTCCTTGCACTTTATGGCTTCGTCAATTGCGGCACAGATGGCGTGGCTGCTCTCCGGCGCCGGCAGGATGCCTTCCGTGCGGGCGAAGGTTTCCGCCGCGTCAAACACCCGGGTCTGCGGGACGGAAACCGCTTCCATCATGCCGTCATCGTACAGCTGGGACAGGATCGGGCTCATGCCGTGGTAGCGAAGTCCGCCGGCATGGTTCGGCGCGGGAATGAAGTCGGAACCCAGGGTGTACATCTTCGCCAGGGGACAGACCATTCCGGTGTCGGCAAAGTCGTAGGCATAAACGCCGCGGGTCAGGCTGGGGCAGGAGGCGGGTTCCACCGCCACAATGCGGTAATCCGCTTCCCCGCGCAGCTTCTCGCCCATGAAGGGAGCGATCAGGCCGCCCAGGTTGCTGCCGCCGCCGGCACATCCGATAATCACATCCGGCTTGATGCCGTACTTATCCATGGCAATCTTCGTTTCCACACCGATCACGGACTGATGGAGCAGCACCTGGTTCAGCACGCTGCCAAGCACGTAGCGGTAACCTTCTGTTCCGACGGCGACTTCCACCGCTTCGGAGATCGCGCAGCCCAGGGAACCGGTGGTTCCGGGATGCTCCGCAAGGATCTTCTGGCCGATCTGCGTCGTCATGGAGGGGGAAGGCGTCACATCCGCGCCGTACACCCGCATGACCTCCCGGCGGAAGGGCTTCTGTTCGTAGGAAACTTTCACCATGAAGACCTTGCAGTCGAGATCGAAGTACGCGCAGGCCATGGACAGTGCCGTGCCCCACTGGCCGGCTCCCGTTTCCGTGGTAACACCCTTCAGGCCCTGCTTCTTGGCGTAGTAGGCCTGGGCAATCGCGGAATTCAGCTTGTGGCTTCCGCTGGTGTTATTGCCTTCAAACTTGTAGTAAATCTTCGCGGGGGTGTTCAGCTTCTTTTCCAGGCAGTAAGCCCGGACCAGGGGCGAAGGACGATACATCTTGTAGAAATCCAGGATCTCCTGGGGCACCGGGTATTCCCGTGTGTCGTTGTCCAGTTCCTGTTTCACCAGGTCCTCGCAGAACACGCCGCCCAGTTCCGCAGCGGTCATGGGCTTTCCGGTTCCCGGATTCAGCAGGGGCGCGGGCTTGTTCTTCATGTCAGCCCGCAGGTTGTACCAGTACTTCGGCATCTCACTTTCGTTCAGATAGATTTTGTAGGGGATTTCTTTGTTCGCCATATGTACGGCTCCTTTCTCTGCGGGACAGAAAAAACCTGTCCCAGATTTTTTTGCTGGGACAGGTCTGAAATATCATACCTGCGGTGCCACCCGGCTTGGCGCTTTTGGCGCCCTCTCTCTGCGTACGTTATCATACGCGGACCTTTGATCACGGAGGGTCATCTCCGTCTCGCATACTCGGAAACCTTTCTGCTTGCCCTCAGAAGTCCATTCCTTATTCCGATCCCTGCCGCCTTCCCACCCCCGGCGGCTCTCTGTGAAGGATTCCCGGAAAAGTACTCACTCTTCCTCAACGGTTTACCGCATGATAGCATAACTTTTTTTGCAATGCAACAGGGTAATTCCTCAAAAATTGTTCTTGTATTGTTTTTTGCCTGATTCCTTGTCCGGCAGTACGGTTGGCTGTATAATAGCCGCAAGTTTTACCGGCGGCCGCCGGGACCGGGAGGAATGAAGATGGCCATGTTTCAGACGATAAAGGAAGCCCGCGCGTTTTTTGACGGAGACCGTTATGCCATGGAAAACGGCATCCGCCTGGAGGAATACCTGCCGGACGGTTCCGTCTGTACGATGGAACTGACAGCACATCACCACAACGCGGAAGGCGGCGTCATGGGCGGCGCCATCCTGACGCTGATCGACTTCGCCTTCGCCACCGCCGCCTGCAATGTACACCGACCCACCGTCGCCCAGCAGATCAGCATGAACTTCCTGAGTGCATCCCGGGGCCATCTGCTGACCGCCAGGGCCGCCTGCCGCAAGGACGGGAAAACCAGCTGTGTTTACCAGGTGGATATAACAGACGACCTGGGCCGTGATATCGCCCAGGCCGTCGTAACCGGCTTTAAGCTTTAAAATGCAAGCGCCGCTTTCACAAAACCGCTGAACAGCGGATGCGCCTTATTGGGCCGGCTCTTGAATTCCGGATGGAACTGCACGCCGACATAGAAGGCTTCCCCGGGAATCTCCACCGTCTCAATCAGCCGTCCGTCCGGCGACTGGCCGGACAGGCATAATCCTGCCTTCTCCAGCGTTTCGCGATATTCATTCGCGAACTCATACCGGTGGCGGTGACGTTCGCTGATCTCCGCCTTTCCATAGCAGCCGGCAATCACGGTTCCCTCTTTCAGCATGCAGGGATATTTCCCGAGCCGCAGGGTGCCGCCCTTGTCGATTTCGTCATTCTGGCCGGGCATATAATGGATCACCTGGTGCGGGCTGTTCTCATCAAATTCATGGGAGTTCGCTCCGGCAAGTCCTGCCGCGTTGCGCGCAAACTCAATGACGGCAATCTGCATTCCCAGGCAGATGCCGAAATACGGCACATGATGTTCGCGGGCATACTTTGCCGCCAGCACCATGCCTTCAATACCGCGGCTGCCGAATCCGCCCGGCACGATGATACCCTGCACCCGGGACAGGACTGCCTCCGTGTTTGCCTCCGTCAGGGTTTCGGAATCGATCCAGGTAATCTCCACCTTTGCGTCCAGCGCGTAGCCGGCATGGCGCAGCGCCTCCGCCACGGACAGGTAGGCATCATGCAGCTGCACATATTTCCCTACCAGGCCGATTTTCACAGTGTTGTTCTGGTGCTTCACGCGCTCCACCATTTCCCGCCACTCGGTCAGGTCCGGTTCGGGCGTCTGCAGTCCCAGCTCCCGGCAGACGATCCGGGAAAGATTGGATTCCTCCAGCATCAGCGGCGCCGCGTAGAGGATCGGCAGCGTCACGTTCTCAATCACGCAGTCCTCCTTCACGTTGCAGAAATGCGCAATCTTGCTGAAGATCGATTCATCCGTAATCTTCTCATCTGTCCGCAGCACAATGATATTCGGGGTAATCCCCATGCCCTGCATTTCCTTCACAGAATGCTGCGTGGGCTTGGATTTGTGTTCGCCGCTGGCCTTCAGGTAGGGCACCAGGCACACATGCACATACAGCGCGTTTTCCCGGCCCACCTCCAGGCCCACCTGCCGGATTGCTTCGATGAAGGGCTGGCTTTCGATATCGCCGATGGTGCCGCCGATCTCGGTAATGACCACATCCGCGTCGGTCTTTTCGCCCACCCGGTAAATGAAGCGCTTGATCTCATCGGTCACATGCGGAATGATCTGTACCGTGGACCCGAGATAGCCGCCCTGCCGCTCCTTTTGCAGGACGTTGGAGAACACCTTGCCGGTGGTCAGGTTGGAATACTTGTTCAGGTCCTCATCAATGAACCGCTCATAATGCCCCAGGTCCAGGTCGGTCTCCGCGCCGTCCTCGGTCACGTAAACCTCCCCGTGCTGATAGGGACTCATGGTCCCCGGATCCACATTGATATAGGGGTCCAGCTTCTGCGCGGCCACCTTCAGGCCCCGGGCCTTCAGCAGGCGCCCGAGCGAAGCTGCGGTGATTCCCTTTCCCAGTCCGGACACAACGCCCCCGGTCACAAAAATGTACTTCGTCATGTGCTTTCTCCTCCTCTTTTGGCATCAACAAAGAAGAACAGGGCGCCCTTGTCCTGTTTCCATCGAAACAAAATATGAAATTGAAGCTTAAGGGTTACAGATTGATCTCAGCCGTTGTCTCCCGGATGCCTTCCAGGAGCGGACGTACTTTTTCAACAAAACGGGTAACCTGCTCCGCGCAGCGCCCGGTGTAAAGTTTGGGATCCAGCACGGCTTCCATTTCCTCCCGGGTAAGGCCGAACTGTTTTTCCGCCGCCAGCCGGGCCAGCAGGTCGCATTCCCGGCCTTCCTTCATCTCCGCGGTCGCTTCCATGGAGCACCGGCGGATGATCTCGTGCAGGTCCTGGCGGTTGCCGCCGCGCTTCACCGCTTCCATCAGCAGGTTTTCCGTCGCCAGGAAGGGCAGGTATTCGCGGATGGTCTTGTCAACGATCTTCTCATTCACATGCAGGCCGTCGGTCACATTCTGGGTCAGCCGCAGGATCGCGTCGGCGCACAGGAATCCTTCCGGAATGGAAATCCGGCGGTTGGCCGAATCGTCCAGCGTGCGCTCCAGCCACTGCACCGAGGCCGTCAGCGGCGCGTTCAGCGCATCTGCCATCAGGTAGCGGGACAGGGAGCAGATCCGCTCGCAGCGCATGGGATTCCGCTTGTAGGCCATGGCGGAAGATCCGATCTGGTTCTTCTCAAAGGGTTCCTCCACCTGGCGGTCATGCTGCAGCAGGCGGATATCGTTCGCCATCCGGCAGGCGCTTTGGGCAATGGAGGACAGCGCGTTCAGGATGCGGCTGTCCGTCTTGCGCGGATAGGTCTGGCCGCTGACATCAAAGCACTCGTCAAAGCCGAAGCTTGCCGCCAGAGCCCGGTTCATATCGTCAATCTTGCCGCCGTCCCCGTCGAACAGATCCATGAAGCTGGCTTCCGTTCCCGTGGTGCCGCGGCATCCGAGGAATTTGATATTCTCCAGCGCGAAATCCACTTCCCGCAGGTCGGTCAGGAAATCCTGCATCCACAGGGTGGCGCGCTTGCCGATGGTCACCGGCTGCGCCGGCTGGTAATGGGTATAGCCCAGGGTGGGCGTCGCCTTATATTTCTCCGCAAACCGGGAAAGATGTGCCAGAACGGAAAGGATCTCTCCCCGCAGGTACTGCAACGCATCCCGGTAAAGCACCAGGTCCGCGTTGTCCGTCACGTAGCAGCTGGTCGCTCCCAGGTGGATGATGCCCGCCGCAGAAGGCGCTGCCTTGCCGTAGGCGTACACGTGCGCCATGACGTCGTGCCGCACTTCCTTTTCCCGCTGCCGTACGCATTCATAGTCGATATCCGTGATATGCGCTTCGAGTTCTTTTACCTGCTCTTCCGTGATCGGGAGTCCGAGCCGGTGTTCTTCCCGGGCCAGGGCGACCCAGAGTTTCCGCCAGGTCTGGTACCGGGTGTCGGCGGAAAACAGGTTCAGCATATAGTCAGAAGCATAACGGGAAGCCAGCGGGGATTCGTAACGGTCTGCCATCTTTCTTTTCCTCCGGTCCTTAACGTTCGATGATACTGTCGCGTTCCGCACCGACGGAAACATAGGTTATCGGGCAGCCGATCGCGTCTTCAATCATGCATACATAATCCCGTGCCGCCTGGGGCAGGTCTTCCCAGCGGCGGATGCCTGAAATATCGCATCCCCAGCCGGGTACTGTCTGAATCACAGGCTCCGCCCGGTCCAGATCCGTCGGGAACGGGAATTCGTCCGTCTCCTCCCCGTCCAGCCGGTAGCGGACGCAGACCGGAATTTCTTTCATGGAGCTGAGCACATCCAGCTTGGTCAGGGCAATCTTTGTGGCGGCCTGGACTTCCACGCCGTAGCGGGTCGCCACCAGGTCAATGGGGCCGACCCGGCGGGGCCGTCCGGTCTTTGCGCCGTATTCCTTCCCCGCTTCCCGGAGTTTGTCCGCCTCTTCCCCGAACATTTCGCAGACGAAGGGGCCCTCGCCCACGCAGGTGGAATAGGCCTTCACCACGCCGATCACATCCGTCAGCCGCAGGGACGGCAGACCGGAACCGATCGGGGCATACGCCGCCGTGGTATTGGAGGATGTGGTGTAGGGATAAATACCGTAATCCAGGTCCCGCAGGGCGCCGAGCTGTGCTTCCATCAGCATGCTCTTGCCCTGTTTCCTTGCGGTCTTCAGCAATGCGCCCGTATCGCACACAAAGGGCATGATCGGCTCGCAGAAATCGTGGATCCACTGCTCCAGGCGTTCCATCGTATAGGGTTCGCTGCCGTATACGCCGGTCAGCGTCAGGTTCTTCCACTCCAGCAGTTCCTTCAGGTGCGCCCGGAAATGTTCCGGATTCGCCATTTCACCGGCCAGGACCGTCTTCTTCTGGTACTTGTCGGAATAGAAAGGCGCGATGCCCTGCTTGGTGGATCCGTACTGTTTATCCGCAAGGCGCTTTTCCTCCAGCGCGTCCAGGTCCCTGTGCCACGGCAGGAGCAGGGACGCCCGGTTGCTGATCTTCAGGTTGTCCGGCGTCAGGCTGATGCCCTTGGCCCGCACCTCCTCAATTTCCTTCCACAGGTTTTCAGGATCCAGCGCCACGCCGTTCCCCAGGATATTGATTACGCCGTAATGGAAGATGCCGGAAGGCAGCAGATGCAGCGCGAAGGTTCCCCGGTCGTTGATCACGGTATGCCCGGCGTTCCCGCCGCCCTGGTAACGGATCACGTAATCGTACGATGCCGTCAGCAGGTCGACAATTCTGCCCTTTCCTTCGTCTCCCCAGTTGATTCCAACAATTGCGCAGGTCTTCATACAACTCTCCTTCGTGCCGCGGCGCGGCAGCCGGCCGGAAAAATCACAACAAGTTATTATACACCATTTTGGACCTGCGTTCCACTATTTCCTGAGTAATAATTCCTGCAGCCGTTCCGCCGCAATTTCCGTATCCTTCGCGTCCCCGAAGGAGGAAAGCCGGAAGAATCCTTCCCCGCAGGCGCCAAAGCCTTCGCCCGGCGTTCCGATGACCTGGATTTCGTTCAGCAGCCGGTCGAAGAAATCCCAGCTCTTCACGCCTTCCGGGCAGGCCATCCAGATGTAAGGCGCATTTTTCCCGCCCCAGTAGCGGATCCCCGCCTTGTCCAATGCCGCCATCAACACCCGGGCATTCCGCTTGTAGTACTGGATGTTTTCCCGGATCTGCCGCAAGCCCTCGTCCGTAAACACGGCGATGCCGCCCTTCTGCAGGATGTAGGAAATGCCGTTGGTTTTTGTGGTCCGGTTCCGGACCCACATGGCATTCAGGTTCATGCCGTCCCGCTCCAGGGCCTTCGGGATCACCGTGTATCCCAGCCGGGTTCCGGTGAAGCCCGCCGTCTTGGACAGGGAGCAGATTTCGATGGCGCAGGTTTCCGCGCCGGGAATCTCAAAAATGCTGTGGGGCAGGTCTCCCTCAATGAAGGCCTCATACGCCGCGTCAAAGAGGATCACAGCCCCGCGGCTGTTGGCAAAATCCACCCATTGCTGCAGCTGTTCCCGGCTGTAGACCGCGCCGGTGGGATTGTTCGGGGAGCAGAGGTACAAAAGGTCCGCCTGCGTATCCTTCCCCGGCAGCGGCAGGAAGTCGTTGTCCGGGCCGGCAGTCAGGAAGGAAACCTTCCGCCCCGCCATAATGCTGGCATCCACATAGGCCGGATAGGCCGGCTGGGTCACCAGCGCATCGGCGGACTTGTCGAACAGGTCCAGGATATCCCCCAGCTCGTCACTGGCCCCGCTGGAAACGAAAACCTCCTCCGGATCCAGCTGCACACCCCGGCGGGCATAGTACCCGGCCACCGCCTTCCGGTATTCCGGGATGCCGCACTCCGGCACATAGCCATGGAAGGTTTCCGCCCTGGACTGATCTTCCACCGCATCGTGCATGGCCTGGATCGCCGCGTCACACAACGGGCGGGAAACATCCCCGATACCCAGGCGGTACAGGGGAAGATCCGGATGTGCTTTCCGGTATGCCTCCACCTTCTTTGAAATCCCGAAGAACAGATAGGAATCCTTCAGATTCCGGTAATTCACATTGGGTTTCAGCATACGATTTCCCCTCTTTCCGATTTGTTTCAGCTCATTATTCCACAGTAACGCTCTTCGCCAGGTTCCTGGGCTTGTCCACATCCAGTCCGCGGTTCACGCTGGTGTAGTATCCCAGCAGCTGCAGCGGCACCACCGCCAGGGATGCCATGAAATGCTCGTCTGTCTTGGGAATATATACCGTGAAGTTCACGGAATCCTCCACGGAGAAATTCCCGTTGGTGGTGATTCCCATCAGGAATGCCCCGCGGGATTTGCACTCCATCATATTGGAAACCGTTTTCTCGTACAGCGACTGCTGCGTCAGCACGCCGATCACCAGCGTATTGTTCTCGATCAGGCTGATGGTGCCGTGCTTCAGTTCGCCCGCGGCATACGCTTCCGAATGGATGTAGCTGATCTCCTTCATCTTCAGGCTGCCTTCCAGGCTGATGGCATAATCCAGCCCGCGGCCGATAAAGAAGATATCGTGGGTATTTGCCATCTTGGAAGAGAACCACTGCAGCCGTTCCTTCTCATCCAGGATCCGTGTGATTTTGTCCGGAATCAGAGCCAGCTCCTCCAGCAGGCTGCCCGCTTCCTCCTCCGTCATCTTTTCCCGCACGCAGGCCAGGTGGATCGCCAGCACATCCGCCGCGATCAGCTGGGCACTGTAGGCCTTGGTAGTGGCGACGGCAATTTCCGGCCCGGCCAGCGTATACAGCACATGGTCCGCTTCCCGGGCAATGGTGGAACCGATCACGTTCACAATCGCCAGCGTGATCGCGCCGCGTTCCTTCGCCACCCGCAGCGCCGCCAGGCTGTCCGCCGTTTCACCGGACTGGGAGATGATAATCACCAGCGTATTCTCGTTGGTGGGAATGTTCCGGTAGCGGAATTCGGAGGCCAGCTCCACCCGCACGGGAATGCCGGCCAGGTCCTCGATCACATACTGGGCAGCCATACCCACATGCCATGCGGATCCGCAGGCCACGATGTCGATCTGCTCAATGGAACGGATGGTTTCCTCCGTCAGCCCGGTTTCCGACAGGTCGATCTTCCCGTCCTTCACCATGCTGTTCAGCGTATCCCGCACCGCGCCGGGCTGCTCATGGATTTCCTTGAGCATGAAATGCTCAAATCCGCCCTTTTCCGCCGCCGCCGCATCCCAGGTGATCTCCGTCAGGGGCATGGTGACTTCGTCGCCGTTCAGGTCGTAGAATGCAACCTTCCCCGGGGATACCCGGGCAACCTGCAGGTTGTCGATGTAATACACCTGGCGCGTATACTTCAGGATTGCCGGCACATCCGACGCCAGATAGGATTCGCCGTCCTCCACGCCGATGATCAGCGGGGAATCCTTCCGGGCGGCAAAGATTTCATCCGGGAAATCCTTGAACATCAGGGCCAGGGCATAGCTGCCACGGATACGCACCATCGTGCGCGTAATGGCGTCCACCGGCCCGATCTTGTACTTCTTGTAATAATAATCCACCAGCTTCACAGCCACTTCCGTGTCCGTATCGCTGTAGAAGGCATAGCCGTGCCGCAGCAGTTTTTCCTTCAGCTCCGTATAGTTTTCAATGATGCCGTTATGCACGCCCACCACGTCCGACTCCACGGCGCCGCTGCCCGATCCGGAACAGTTGCCGCTAACATGCGGATGCGCGTTGACGATGCTGGGATCCCCGTGGGTGGCCCACCGGGTATGCCCGATACCGCAGCAGCCGGCCAGCGCCCGACCCTGGTCCGTCTTGTCCGCCAGATGGTGCAGCTTTCCGGTGGCCTTGACCACCTCCGCCAGCGCCGTTCCGTTGCGCACCGCCAGTCCGGCAGAGTCATAGCCCCTGTATTCCAGCCGGGAAAGGCTGTCCAGCAGAATGGGAGCCGCCTGCCGGCGCCCGGTAAATCCAACAATTCCGCACATATTGCAAATCCTCCGATAGTTGACCAAATTAAAAACAGGTGAATGAACCGCAAAACGCGGCCCCATTGCCCGTTCCTCGGGGATTTTATCATTTCAGGCTTATCAATGTCAATACATTATAATACATTAATACAATTCGAGGACATACGAAACCGGGCGCTGTGAAGCGCCCGGTTCCGGGAGTCATATCAATCAGTCGGACTGGAGTGCGTCGTAACCTTCCTCGCCCGTCCGGACGCGGATCACGTTCTCCACATCCGTCACGAAGATCTTGCCGTCGCCAATGTGGCCGGTATGCAGCACGCTCCGTGCCGTATCGATCACCTCGCGCACCGGCACCTTGCTTACCACGATATCCACCTGCACCTTCGGCAGCAGCGTTACCTCCACAGGGGTGCCGCGGTAATACTCCGGCTTGCCCTTCTGTGCGCCGTAACCCATGACGTTCGTAACCGTCATGCCTGTGATGCCGATCCGGTTCATCGCCGTCTTCAGGCTTTCCAGGCTGGCCGGGCGGCAGATGATCTGCACCCTGGTGTAAACCGGTTCGTCCGGAGCCTTCTCCTTCGCCTTCCGCGGTGCAGCAGGTTCCGCGGTATCCGCTGCCACAGCTGTTGCCGCGGCCGCCGGTGCTTCCCCGTCTTCGGGCATTTCTTCCGGCAGCATCGCAATGCCGGCATAAGCGGTGGGCAGGCCATGTTCAGAGCGGTCCAGACCCATGATCTCGTCCGCTTTGTCCGCCCGCAGGCCAATGGTCTTCTTGATCAGGAAGAACACGATCGTGATCACCACAGCCGTCCAGCCGATGGTGGCCAGCACACCCAGGCTCTGCACGCCCAGGAATTTGAATCCGCCGCCGTAGAACACGCCCTTCATGGTGGAACGTCCGGTAGCGAAGAAGCCGGTCAGGATGGTTCCCAGCGCGCCGCACACGCCGTGTACGGAGATCGCGCCGACCGGGTCGTCAATCTTCACAACCTTGTCAAAGAAGCTGACCGACACCACAACCGCGAGGCCGCAGACGATACCAATGATTGCTGCGCCAAAGGGGTTCACGGCATCGCACCCGGCGGTGATGCCCACCAGGCCGGCCAGCGCCGCGTTGAAGGTCATGGACACATCCGGCTTGCCGTACCGCATCCAGGTGAAGCCCATGCAGACCAGTGTGGCCAGTGCCGCGGCCAGGTTCGTGTTAAAGAACACCAGGCTGGCGGAATCGATCAGTTCGTCGCTGTCCATGCCCACGGTGGAGGCGCCATTGAATCCGAACCAGCAGAACCAGAGGATGAACACGCCCAGGGCGGCGATGCTCAGGTTGTGGCCCAGGATCGCCCGGGGTTTTCCGTCCTTGCCGTACTTGCCGATGCGCGGTCCGAGCATCTTTGCGCCGACCAGTGCGCACACACCGCCGACCATGTGGACCGCCGTGGATCCGGCAAAATCATGGAATCCCATTTCCGCCAGGAAGCCGCCGCCCCAGATCCAGTGGCCGCTCACCGGGTAGATAAACAGGGAGATCGCAGCCGAGTAGATGCAGTAGGCGGAGAATTTCGTCCGCTCGGCCATGGCGCCGGAAACGATGGTCGCCGAAGTCGCGCAGAAGACTGTCTGGAAAATCGCGAAGGCCCACAGCGGAACACCCGCCGGCAGCACCGCGTCATATTCCTTCATGATGAAGGGATCAATCCATCCGAAAACCGCTGTGCCCGTTCCGAACATCAGGCCGAAACCGATCAGCCAGTACAGCGGAGTTCCGATGCAGAAGTCCATCAGGTTCTTCATCAGGATGTTGCCCGTATTCTTGGCCCGGGTAAATCCGGCTTCACACATTGCGAAGCCCGCCTGCATAAAGAAGACCAGCGCTGCGCCCAGCAGCACCCAGATTGTGTTTGCGGGAGAGTACGTCATTTTTCTCACTTCCGTTTCCGCGTATTATCCAACAAAAAAAGGCGCCGGGTACATCTCGCACACCCTTGCGCCTTGCTGGATTGATGGGATTGTATACTGTATTCAATCCCCTGTCAAGGGGAAAACATCCGAAAAACAATCGGATTTTTTACGCCTTATCACCCATCTGTTTTTCCAGGCGTCCCATGATTTCCTGGTAAGCGTCTTCCACGCCGCCCAGATCCCGGCGGAAGCGGTCCTTGTCCAGCTTCTCCCCAGTCTTGCTGTCCCACAGGCGGCAGGTATCCGGGCTGATTTCGTCCGCCAGGACGATCTTCCCGTCGGAAAGGCGGCCGAATTCCAGCTTGAAGTCCACCAGTGTGACGCCGCAGGACTTCCAGAATTCCTTCAGCGCTTCATTGACCTTGAAGGAGTATTCCTTGATGGTGTCAATTTCCCCGCGGGTCGCCAGTTTCAGCGCCAGCGCGTGGTATTCATTGATCAGCGGATCGCCCAGTTCATCGTTCTTATACGAGAACTCGATGGTCGGCGCGTCGAAAACGATGCCTTCCTCGACCCCGTAATGCTTCGCGAAGGATCCGGCCGAAATATTGCGGATAATCACTTCCAGCGGTACAATCTGCACTTTCCGCACCAGGGTATCCCGTTCGCTGAGCTCTTCCACAAAGTGCGTGGGAACGCCCTTTGTCTCCAGCATCCGCATCAGGGCATTGCTCATCCGGTTATTGATGACGCCCTTTCCCTGGATGGTTCCCTTTTTGAGGCCGTTGAATGCCGTCGCGTCGTCCTTGTAGGAAACGATCAGCAGTTCCGGATCCTCTGTTGCGAAGACTTTCTTGGCTTTGCCTTCGTAAAGCTGTTCACCCTTGTTCATGGTAAATCATCCCCTTCCGGTTAATGATGATTCGACACGAAAAGGTGAATCTCCTGCGCGGCGGCCCGGCCATCCGCCAAAGCCCGTACCACAAGGCTCTGGCCCGTGCGCATGTCGCCGGCGCTGAAAAATTTTCCGCTCAGGTGATGGGAAAGGTTTTCCGGCAGCAGCCTTCCCCGGCCGTCCGCGGACAGGCCGAAGAGCTGCAGCGTCTTTTCCTCGCAGCCGACAAAGCCGGCGGCGATCAGCATCAGCTCACACTTCAGTGTCTGCTCCGAACCCGGCACCGGCTCCATCTTTCCTTCCGGCGTCCTGTGCAGCCGGACAGTTTCCACCGCCGTAATCCGGTTCTTCTCATCCGTAAGGATCGACTTGACCGTTGTCTCATAGATCCGCGGGTCGCTTCCCTGCACCGCCTGTGCTTCCTGCTGGCCGTAATCAGTCCGCAGCGTCCGGGGCCATTCCGGCCAGGGATTCCCGGCGGTCCGGCTTTCCGGCGGCGCCGGCATCATTTCCAGCTGGGCGACAGAAGCGCAGCCCTGTCGCAGCACGGTGCCCACGCAGTCATTGCCGGTATCCCCGCCGCCGACCACCAGCACATGCTTCCCTTTCGCCAGGCAGGAATCTTCCCCGTTCAGCAGTTTTTTTGTTGTTTCCGTCAGGAAATCCACTGCGAAGCGGACGCCTTCCGCGTCCATATGCTCCACATTCAGGGACCGGGGCTTCCGGGATCCGCCGCACAGCACGACGGCATCAAATTCCTTCAGTTCCTCCGGGTCCGCTTCCCGGTTCAAAAGGAAGGTCACGCCTTCCGCTTCCATCAGCCGGATCCGCCGCTCCACGATTTCCTTGGGCAGTTTCATATTCGGAATGCCGTACATCAGCAGTCCGCCGGGTTTTTCCGCCCGCTCAATCACGGTTACCCGGTGTCCCATCCGGTTCAGCAGGTCTGCTGCCGCCAGGCCCGAAGGGCCGCTGCCGACCACAGCAATATGCTTTCCGGTCCGCTCCGCGGGCAGCCGCGGGCGCATCCAGCCCTGTTCAAATCCTTTTTCAATCAGATACAGCTCGTTGTCCCGGTTCGTGACCCCGTCATCCGCCAGGTTGCAGGCTTTTTCGCACAGCGCAGGGCAGACCCTTCCCGTGAATTCCGGGAAAGGCGCTGTTTCCAGCAGGCGTTCCAGCGCTTCCTTTTCCAGTCCGTTGCACAACAGATCGTTCCATTCCGGAATCAGGTTGTGCAGCGGGCATCCGAAGGAGGACTGACAGAAGGGCACGCCGCAGTTCATGCAGCGGGAGGCCTGGCAGGTCCGCTCCTCCGCCGGCTGCTGGATATGCAGGTCCTCATAGTCCGTAAGGCGTTCCTTCACGTCCCGGAACGGATTTTCTTTCCGGGCGTATTCCAGGAAACCGGTTGTTTTTCCCATATTCACGCCCCCTTATTCTGCAGGTACGCCAGATATTCGTCGGAAATGACGGCCCTGAATTTCGGCAGGTACTGCGCAAAGGCAGCCAGGATTTCCCCGGCCTTTTTCGAGCCGGTTGCCTTTGCGTGCATGGTCAGCAGCCTCTCCAGGTCCGCCGCCTCTTCCGGCCGGACCGGATACATGCGCACATGACCCGTGTTCAGGTGATCCTTCAGCGTATCGTTTTCATCCAGCACCCATGCGATGCCGCCGCTCATACCGGCGGCGAAGTTGTCGCCCACCGGACCCAGCACGGCCACCCGTCCGCCGGTCATGTATTCGCAGCCGTGGTCACCCACGCCCTCTGCCACAGCCCACGCGCCGGAGTTCCGCACCGCGAAGCGTTCGCCCGCCATGCCGGCCACAAAGGCGTATCCGCCGGTGGCGCCATACAGGGCTACGTTTCCAATCAGGGTATCCTCCTGCCGCCAGATGCTGTCCGCCGGCGGGCAGACCGCCAGCGTTCCGCCGGACAGTCCCTTGCCCAGGTAGTCATTGGCCACGCCGTAGAGGGTGATCGCCTGTCCCGCGGGCAGGAACGCACCGAAGGACTGGCCGCCGCATCCCAGGGCCTGGATATTCTTTTCTCCACGGAGCATTGTGCCAAAGGCACGGTCCGTGGTCATCAGATGCACATGGTTCTGGAACAGGCGCGCGTCCGTCCGTTCCGCCAGGCGGAAGTCATGCTTCGCTTCCGGCCGGAAATGCGTGTTCCGGGCAAAGCCGGTCAGGTCGCTCAGGTCCAAGGCGGCGTCCGGTTTCACCTTCAGCAGGTCGCTGCGGCCCACCAGTTCGCCCACCGTGCGGGCACCCAGCTTCGCCATGATCTCCCGCAGCTGCTGCGCGATGAAGATCATGAAGCGTTCCACATATTCCGGTTTTCCGGCAAACTTTTTCCGCAGTTCAGGATTCTGTGTGGCAATGCCAAAGGGGCAGGTGCCCAGGTGGCATACCCGCATCATCCGGCAGCCCATGGTGACCAGCGGCGCCGTGGCAAAGCCGAACTCTTCCGCGCCCAGCAGCAGGGCTACCGCCACGTCGTGTCCCGTCATCAGTTTTCCGTCTGTTTCCAGCGTCACTGTCTGGCGCAGCCGGTTACGGCACAGCACCTGGTGAGCCTCCGCCAGGCCGATTTCCCAGGGTAGTCCCGCATGATGCACGCTGCTCAGCGGTACCGCGCCGGTTCCGCCTTCCCCGCCGGAGATCAGGATGCCGCCGGCGCCGGCTTTCGCCACGCCGCTGGCAATCGTTCCCACGCCGCTGGAAGAAACCAGCTTGACCGTAATCTTCGCCTGTTCATTGGCGCACTGCAGGTCATAGATCAGTTCCGCCAGATCCTCGATGGAATAGATATCGTGATGCGGCGGCGGTGAAATCAGGGAAATCCCGGGGGTCGAGCAGCGCGTTTTCGCGACGCTTTCCGTCACCTTCGCACCTGGCAGGTGTCCGCCTTCACCGGGCTTGGCGCCCTGCGCCATCTTGATCTGGATTTCCTTCGCGGACAGCAGGTATTCCCGGGTCACGCCGAAGCGGCCGGAAGCCACCTGCTTGATGGCCGAGTTCAGATCCGTACCGAAGCGCTCCGGCAGTTCCCCGCCCTCGCCGCTGTTCGATCTTCCGCCCAGGTGGTTCATAGCCCGTGCCATGCATTCATGCGCTTCCTGGGAGATCGAGCCGTAGCTCATCGCGCCTGTACGGAAACGCTTCACAATCGCTTCCACCGGTTCCACTTCGGAAAGCGGTATCTCCCGGCAGGCTTCATACCGGAAATCCAGCATGGAGCGGATAGTCCGGGGACCTTCCTTCTCGATGCCGGCAGCATATTTGTCAAACAGTTCCCGGCTGTCCGTCCATACAGCCTCCTGCAGCAGGTGGATAGTCTCCGGGGAGTACAGGTGTTCCTCCGCCTGCGGACCTGTCCGCAGCCGATGTACACCCACGGCCGGCAGTCCCCTGCCTTCCGTCCTGCAGAAAGCTTCCCCGTGATGGAAACGGATGTCCGCTTCCACCCGGTTCAGGTCGGTTCCTCCCAGGGCACAGGGGGTATTGGTGAAATACTTTTCCACGAAAGGCCGATCCAGGCCTACCGCTTCAAACAGCTGCGCGCTCTGGTATGCCTGCAGGGTGGAGACTCCCATCTTGGAGGCAATCTTCAGCACACCGGCGGTCAGCGCCCTGTCATAACGGGCCAGAGCCTCTTCGGGTTTCAGGCTCACGGCGCCTTCCCGGCACAATTCGCGCACCCAGGCATGGGCCAGGTACGGATTGACGGCCCGTGCGCCGAAAGCCACCAGCAATGCAAGCTGGTGCACGTCCCGGGGTTCCCCGCTTTCCAGCACCACGGAAACCGCCGTCCGCTTCTTGATCTGGATCAGATGCTGCTCCAGCGCGGAAACCGCCAGCAGCGAAGGAATGGCCAGATGATCCGCGTCCACGCCCCGGTCGGACAGGATCAGCACATTGACCCGATCCCGGCAGGCCCGGTCGCAGGCTGCGAACAGGTCCGCCAGCGCGTCCCGCAGGGTTCCGTCCTTCGGGTACAGCAGGGATACCGTTCGGACCTTGAAGGAGGGATGATCCAGGTTCCGGATCCGCCGGAATTCCTCTTCCGCCAGCACCGGCGTGGGCAGTTCCAGCACCGTGCAGTTTTCGGGATCGTGGGAAAGCAGGTTCCCATCATCTCCGATATACACGGAGCAGTCCGTCTTGATTTCTTCCCGCAGCGCGTCAATCGGCGGGTTGGTCACCTGGGCAAAGCGCTGCTTGAAGTAGTCAAACAGGGAGGGATGCGTTTTGGACAGGGCCGCCAACGGCTCGTCCGCGCCCATGGACACGATCGGTTCTGTTCCGTTCTCCGCCATCGGCCGCAGGATATCCTGCACATCTTCCCATGTATAATGAAAGGCTTTGGCCAGCTGTTTCAGCCGGTCTTCATCCACGGTCTCCGTTTCTTCCGGAGCACCCGGCAGGTCCCCCAGCCGGATCAGGTTCTGCATCCATTCCGTATAGGGGAACGCATGGGCATAGCGGGTTTTCACCTCGCTGCTTTCGGACAGCCGTCCGGTCTCCAGGTCCGCCTCCAGCACATCGCCGGATTTCAGCTTCCACCGGCGGATAATATGCGCGTTTTCCTCGAACAGGACGCCGGCTTCCGACGAAAGAATCAGCCGGTGATCGTCCGTCAGCGCGCAGCGCAGCGGCCGCAGGCCGTTCCGGTCCAGGGAAGCGCAGATCTTCTCCCCGTCCGTATAGAGCACCGCCGCCGGCCCATCCCAGGGTTCCATCATCGTAGCATAATAACGGTACAGATCCCGCCAGGGCGTCTCCCGCTCCCGGATCCCCTGCCAGGGTTCCGGCATCAGGATCATGCCGGCCAGGGACAGCGGAATGCCGTTCATCGTCAGGAACTCCAGCGTGTTGTCCAGCATCTGGCTGTCGCTGCCGCCTTCCGCCACCACCGGAAGCACCCGCTGCATCTCCTCGCCCATCACGGCAGAGCGCATGGTTTCCTCCCGGGCCTTCATCCGATCGTGGTTGCCGCGGATCGTATTGATTTCCCCGTTGTGAAGCAGCATCCGCTGGGGATGTGCCTTGCTCCAGGAGGGGAAAGTATTGGTGGAGAAACGGGAATGGACCATGGCCATCCGGCTCACATACCGCGCGTCCTGCAGGTCGTCATAGAAGGACCGCAGCTGGTTTACCAGCATCATGCCCTTGTAGACAATCGTACGGCAGGAAAGCGAACAGATATAGGTATCCGTATCCTGCTTTTCAAAAACGCGGCGCAGCACATACAGCCGCCGGTCAAAATCCTGGCCGGCGCTGACATTCCCGGGACGGCGCAGGAAACACTGGCGGATCCGCGGCATCGTGCTGCGGGCGCCGGCGCCCAGCTGCGCCGGATGGCAGGGAACATTCCGCCATCCCAGGATTTCGATCCGCTCGGAGGCAGCCAGCTGTTCAAAAATCCGGCAAGTGTTTTCGGCGCTGACTTCATCTTCCGGCAAAAAAAACATCCCCACGCCGTAGTCTCCCGGCCGGCCAAGCTGGATTCCTTCCTCCAGGGCCCAGGCGGAAAAAAGGCTGTGGGGCAGTTCTGTCAGTATTCCGACCCCGTCGCCGGTCGTGCCAAGCGCGTCGCTCCCGGCCCGGTGGGCCAGGCGCTCCACAATGGAAAGCGCCTGGTCGACCGTCCGGTGTGTGGCGCGGCCGTTCAGGTCCGCAACCGCACCGACGCCGCAGTTTTCATGTTCCAGTTCCTCATGATAAAGGGGATATCTGCGGTCCTGCATTTTTCATCCCTGCTTTTTACTGTTTTGTTGCACAATCCTGGCAGCATAATCCGCCATCTTCGTACTGTGATCCATGGCCTGCTTCTGCAGCAGGTGATGCGCCTCCGGTTCTGTAATATGCAGCTGTTTCATCAGGATTTCCTTTGCCTGCTCCACAATCTGCCTTTCCGCTCCCATCCGTTTCGGCATTTTCATCCGGTGCAGCTGGTTCAGCATTTCCAGCGCGCCGAGAATCGCCTGTCCGCTCGTAGGCAGCGCCAGCCGGAAAATCTCGGAGGATTCGCAGCTCTCGAGAACTGCCGGCCTGGCAATCAGCAGGATCTGCACCCTGTCTCCGTAATCCCATACCAGATCATCCGGACTGCAGTCCGGCAGCTGGCCCAGGAAAATGACAATACTGTCTTCACTTTCCGAGAGGGCACGCCGCAGGCTGCTTCCGGAGGAACAGCACCGGTACACGGAAGAACCGGAGGAGGCCAGCAGCCTGGTCATCTGATCCCGGTTCGTTTCCGAAGCGCCGGCAATGATCATTCGAGCCACTCGTCTTCCTCCTCTCCGTTACAGATTTGGACGCATTCCGGATCAATACATTACAATGTAGCGATCAATCTCCCAGCTGCTCACATGAGTGCGATACGCATCCCATTCCTTTTCCTTGCCTTCAACATACTGGCCCAGCACATGCTCGCCCAGCGCGGCGCAGATCACGTCGTCCGCCTTCAGGCATTCCACAGCTTCCTTCAGGGTGCCGGGCAGGGAACGGATGCCCTTGGCTTCGCGGGTCACCGCGTCCATCGCGAAAATGTTCTCGGTGATTTCTTCCGGAGGCGTGAGGCCCTTCTTGATGCCGTCCAGGCCGGCTGCCAGGCAGACAGCCATGTTCAGGTACGGGTTGCAGCTTGGATCCGGGCAGCGCAGTTCAACGCGCGTTCCCATGCCGCGGGCCGCGGGAATACGGATCAGCGCGGAACGGTTGCTGGCGCTCCAGGCCAGGTAGCAGGGCGCTTCATAACCGGGAACCAGGCGCTTGTAGCTGTTCACCAGCGGGTTGGTCACCGCCGCCATGCCGCGGATGTGCTCCAGGATACCGGCGATAAAGGAATAGGCTTCCTTGCTCAGGCCGCGCTTGTCGGAAGGATCGGCAAACACATTTTTGCCGTCCTTGAACAGGCTCATATTGGTATGCATGCCGCTGCCGTTAATTCCGAAAACGGGCTTGGGCATGAAGGTCGCGTGCAGGCCGTTCTTCTGGGCCAGTGTTTTCACCGCCAGTTTGAAGGTCATGATGTTATCCGCCGCCTTCAGCGCGTCAGCATACTTGAAGTCGATCTCGTGCTGGCCGGCTGCCACTTCATGGTGGCTGGCTTCAATTTCGAAGCCCATCTGTTCCAGTGCCAGGCAGATCTCGCGACGGGTGCTCTCGCCGTGATCCAGCGGTCCAAGGTCGAAGTATCCGGCTTCGTCCGAGGTCGCGGTGGTGGGCTTGCCCTGTTCATCCGTCTGGAAGAGGAAGAATTCCATTTCCGGACCGACGTTGAAGGAATATCCCATCTCCGCCGCTTCCGCCAGCACCTTCTTCAGCACGCCGCGGGGATCGCCGGCAAAGGGCGTTCCGTCCGGATTGTATACGTCGCAGATCAGCCGGGCGACTTTCCCGTGCTGCGGACGCCAGGGCAGAATCGTGAAGGTGTCCAGGTCGGGCCGCAGGTACTGGTCGCTCTCATTGATGCGGACGAAGCCCTCGATGGAACTGCCGTCGATCATGATCTCATTGTTGACCGCCTTTTCAATCTGGCTGGCAGTGATGGCCACATTCTTCAGCTGACCGAAAATATCGGTGAACTGCATGCGGATAAATTCCACATCACCTTCCCGGACCATGCGGATGATATCTTCCTTCGTGAATCTGCTCATAACAACAACCTCCTCAAATCAAAAACAGGCAAGTTCAGCCATCGGATCATGGCTCCCTTGCCTTGTATGCCGGGATCATACCATCCCGGTTTTCGCCTGTCAAGCGTTTTGGACCGGCTGAAATTGTTTTCCCTTTGTTTTCCCCTTCCCGCTTTTCCGGGATCTCCTTGACAAGCCTTTCCCGGGATGATACCATACCTGCCATCAAGACAAGGGAGTCCTGAAATGGGGCTTCCTGTTTTTTTGTTCCTTCCCCATTTCAGTTCAGGAGGCGATCCGTATGTGTTCCATCTTCGGTCTGACCAGTTCCAGAGTTCCCCGGGATCTGATTGAAACCTGCTTCAACCGCACGATCTCGCGGGGACCGGACATGAGCCGGCTGGAAGAGATCCCCGGCGGGATTCTCGGTTTCCATCGCCTGGCCATCATGGGCCTGAATGAAAAGGGCATGCAGCCCTTCCATCTCGGGAAGGACGCGGTCGTCTGCAATGGTGAACTGTACGGTTTCCGTCCCCTGCGGGAGCGGCTCATGGAGACCTATGAGCTGCAGGGGGAATCCGACTGTGAAATTCTTCTTCCCCTGTATCATGAATACGGAGTGGAAATGTTCAAAACCCTGGACGCCGAGTTTGCCCTGATCCTCTATGACGGTGAGCAGAACAAAGTCATCGCCGCCCGGGATCCCATCGGTATCCGGCCTCTGTATTACGGCCGCCTGGAAGACGGAGAATGGGCCTTCGCCAGCGAACCGAAGAACCTGATGGGCCTGTGCGAAACCATCCTGCCCTTCCCGCCCGGCCATTACTGGGTCGACGGGAAATTCATCCCCTATGCCGATCCCTCCCATGTGGACCGGTTTATTATGGAAAACGAGGACGTGGTCTGCAGGGAACTGAACCGCCTGCTGACCGAGGGCGTGAAAAAGCGGCTGGACGCGGATGCCCCCATCGGCTTCCTGCTCTCCGGCGGCCTGGATTCCTCCCTCGTGTGCGCCATCGCCCAGAAACTGCTCCCCCATCCGATCCGAACCTTCGCCATCGGCATGGATATTGACGCCATCGACCTGAAATACGCCCGCATCGTCGCGGATTATATCGGTTCGGAGCATACTGAGGTCATCATCTCCGAAAAGGACGTGCTGGAGGCCCTGCCCACCGTCGTAGAGCTGCTGGGCACCTGGGATATCACAACCATCCGCGCCTCCATCGGCATGTATCTCGTCTGCAAATGGATCCATGAAAACACCGACGTACGCGTCCTGCTCACCGGCGAAATTTCCGACGAACTCTTCGGATATAAATACACGGACTTTGCCCCCTCTGCCGCCGCCTTCCAGGAAGAAGCGGAAAAGCGGATCCGGGAGCTGCATGTTTACGACGTGCTGCGGGCGGACCGCTGCATTTCCGTCAACTCCCTGGAAGCACGCGTGCCCTTCGGTGACCTGGCCTTCGTGCACCATGCCATGAAGATTGACCCGGAGCTGAAGATGAACAACCACAACATGGGCAAATACCTGATCCGCAAAGCCTTCGCGGAGGACAAAATCCTGCCGGATGAAATTCTCTGGCGGCAGAAGGCTGCTTTCTCCGACGCCGTGGGTCACTCCATGGTCAACGACCTGAAGGCCCTGGCGGAGAGAACCTATACCGACAAGGAATTTGAGGAAAAAGCAGCGAAATATGATTACTGCCCTCCCTTCACCAAGGAGAGCCTGCTGTACCGTGAACTGTTCGAACAGTATTATCCCGGCCAGGCCCGCATGATTCCGGACTACTGGATGCCCAACAGAACCTGGCCCGGCTGCAATGTGGACGATCCTTCCGCCCGGGTGCTTTCGAACTATGGGGACAGCGGAAAATAATCATTTTCAGGAGGCTCCAATGGCGGACCATCAGAAAATACTGATCCTGGATTTCGGCGGCCAGTACACCCAGCTCATCGCCCGCCGGGTTCGTGAATGCCATGTCTATTCAGAAGTCGTTCCCTGGAACATTCCGCTCGGGGAGATCCTTTCCCGCGCGCCCCAGGGAATCATTCTTTCCGGCGGTCCTTCCACGGTCCGCGATCCGAACGCGCCGATGATCGATCCTGCGCTGTATGACGCGGGAATTCCCATCCTCGGCATCTGCTACGGCATGCAGCTGACCGCGCACCTGCTGGGCGGCAGGGTGGAAAAAGCGAAGGAGCGGGAATACGGCCGGGTCACCGTCCGCATGAAGGAACAAGCCGGCCTGTTCGGCGGCATGAAGCCTGCGTCCAGCTGCTGGATGAGCCACACCTGGCAGGTCTGTGACTGTCCGGAAGGCTTTCGCGTTATCGCGGAAACGGACAACTGCGCCGTAGCCGCCATGGTGAATGACGCGAAAAGGATCTGCTGCGTGCAGTTCCATCCGGAGGTCACCCATACCGAAGAAGGCACCATGCTGATCCGGAATTTCCTGTTCCGCTTCTGCGGCTGCACCGGCGACTGGACCATGAACGCCTTCGCCGAAACCGCCATCCGCCAGATCCGGGAAACCGTCGGTGAAAACGGCACCGTTCTGCTGGCCCTCTCCGGCGGCGTGGATTCTTCCGTCGTCGCCGCCCTGATCTATAAAGCCATCGGCAGCCGGCTGACCTGCGTCTTCGTGGATCACGGCCTCCTGCGCAAAGGGGAAAGCGACCAGGTCTGCCACGTCTTCAGCCATCTCTTCCCGGTGCGCTTCATCCGTTCAGACGCTGCTGCCCGCTTCTTCGCGGATCTGCAGGGCGTAACCGATCCGGAGGAAAAGCGCCATATCATCGGCCGGGACTTCATTGAAGTCTTCCGGGACGAAGCAAAGTCCCTGGGGAAGATGGATTATTTCGCCCAGGGAACCATCTATCCGGACGTGATCGAGAGCGGCCAGGGCACCAATGCCGCGGTCATCAAGAGCCACCACAATGTGGGCGGCCTGCCGAAAGAGTTGGGCTTTACCGAGCTGATCGAACCCCTGCGCATGCTCTTTAAGGATGAAGTCCGCGCCCTGGGCGAAACCCTGGGCCTTCCCAGGGAACTGGTCTGGCGCCAGCCCTTCCCCGGCCCCGGCCTGGCCATCCGCATCATCGGCGAAGTCACGCCGGAAAAGGCGGAGATCGTCCGGGACAGCGATGCCATCTTTCGTGAGGAAATTGCCATCGCCGGCCTGGACCGCCATGTGAACCAGTATTTCACCGTCCTGACCGGCATCCAGAGCGTCGGCGTCATGGGCGACGAACGCACCTATGACTATACTGTCGCCCTCCGCGCCGTGACCACCGACGACTTTATGACTGCTGACTGGGCCCGGCTTCCCTACGACCTGATTGCCCGCGTCTCCGCCCGCATCGTCAACGAAGTCGCCCACGTCAGCCGCGTCGTTTTCGATGTAACGAGTAAGCCTCCGGCGAGTATTGAATGGGAGTAGTGTCCAGGAAGCAAGCACGCAGTGCGCAGCTGATTGGGAAACACTACCCACAGCTACAGGAGCCCGCGACTGGCAAGCCGCAGGCGCAGACAGAGCGGTTGCGACGATCGCTGGGAGTAGTGTCCAGGAAGCAAGCACGCAGTGCGCAGCTGATTGGGAAACACTACCCACAGCTACAGGAGCCCGCGACTGGCAAGCCGCAGGCGCAGACAGAGCGGTTGCGACGATCGCTGGGAATAAATGCACGAAACCCGGGATGCCTTATTTTTCAAGGGCTCCCGGGTTTGTATCTTGCCTTGTGGCCAAATTTTGACCCGTTTTTTTCTATCCCCATTATTTGAGGTAGATATATTGCCGTAATGCGCCATCCGGTACCACTATATTATAATACCATAGATTTTGAATTGTTGTACAGTTCATTCGGTGCGATACCCGTTACATCATTCCAGCAGGCAACACCCATTTCATCTACTTGCACTGCGGAAAAGCTCTCCTCTTTCAGTTCGTGAAAAAGCGGAATCTCAAGCAGCGGGTATACAAATATCATTCCCTGTCTTTTGTAACGCGCTGCGAGATTAACCAGATAGAAAAAAGGAGAATGAGAGCAAGGGATATAAAATGCCTGCCGAGCAAGTAATCCACCTAACAGATCCTCCTTTCCTCCAACGGTATTCGGTTTGAACATCATATCTGCATAAGTATTATAACAATCAGGAATAAAGCGCGCAACCCAAAAACTGTCATATGCTTTTTTCATTCCATCATATATTTTCCCGCGGCCGGGATTATTTGACCGTTGGCGATAATTGGGGTAAGATAGAACCGGAGTGAAAAAGAGAATTCTTATCAGGAAAGGCGGAGCGTTCTGGATATGAAGAAGATTTTTTTGTTGATTGCCTGTCTTTTTGTCCTTGTGTCCTGCTGCGGCGCCGCCGCGGAGGAAGCAGGAAAAGCCGGGGTGCTGGTTGCTTTAGGAGATTCCTATACTTCAGGAGAGGGACTCGAGCCTTATTTCGGACAGGATGCCCCGATGGGAGAGAAGTGCAAAAACCCGGACTGGCTGGCGCACCGTTCTGAAGTATGCTGGCCCGGTATGTTGAAGCTTCCGGGAGTCGAGGGAACCCTGGCGGAGCACCGCGGAGAAAATTTCTTCTTTGCGGCGGCATCCGGCGCTATGACTGTACACCTGTTTCAGCTGTCGGAAGAGGAAAAGGCTAACGGGCAGTCAGCGGAGTTTGAGAAGGTATACAACCGGGACGGCGTTTCCGGCGCTGAGAGGCTTGCTCCGCAGCTGAGCATCTTTGACGAACTGGACGCCAAAGGCTTGAAAGCAGATTATGTAGTAATGACGATCGGCGGGAATGATGTTGATTTCCGGGGAATTATCATGATGTCCCTCATGGGGCAGACCCGGCTGCTGGAAGGGGAGACAAACGTGGATAAAGGCATAACCCTGCTTGAACAGCAGTACGAAGCCAAACAGGTCCGGGAAAAAATCAAGCGTGTGTTTTATGATACAGCATCCCGCGCCGGAGAACAGGCTGTCCTCCTGGTTGTCGGATATCCGTGTCCGCTGGTGGATGAAAATGCTTTGAGCTTCTTTTCAAAGGAAAGCGCAGCCATTATGAATGAGGCAAACCAATTCTTCTGTATGGAGCTGATCCGTATTGTGGATGAATGCAGGACGGAAGGGATGAACATCTGCTATGTGGGCGTCAGCCATGTGTTTGACGGCCACGGTGCTTATTCGGAGGATCCGTATATCAATCCGATTGTTCTGCTGGCTCAGAAACAGGATCTGGATTCCACAGCCCTGGCGGGGTCTGCGTCCCTGCATCCGAATCAAAAAGGAGCGGAAGCGTATGCCCGGTGCGTACAGTATGCGATTGACCGGCTTGAAGCCGGCACCGAAAGATATATTTTCGATTACTTCACAAATGATGATTAAATATGACGGGTGAATCCTCAATTCCATGGCCAAACAAATACCCCCACACAGGGTCAATGTCATTTAGATAATGACACTGAGCAACAAGCAAAGAAGACTGACTGCCATAAAACGGTGGTCAGTTCTTTTATTTGGAGGAAAGAATCAATTTAT
>Ga0265298_10001805_pt1 | contig 31217 bp, 20 predicted proteins | sample AusTroGonzalo_MG_3_FD_193486 | JGI IMG/M metagenome (GOLD analysis project Ga0265298, IMG submission 193486) | Bovine rumen microbial communities from tropical cattle in Woodstock, Queensland, Australia - Gonzalo_01 | ecosystem: Host-associated > Mammals > Digestive system > Stomach > Rumen ... | reverse complement strand
GTGTATTTTTTTCCGGGATAGGTTCCGCAGTAGGCTTTTTTGGTCCCGTACAGATGGAATCCGATCTGGACTGTCCCTTTGCCTTTGAAAGCGGCTTTCACCCGCACGGTCATGAAATCGGCCGGAGCAAACGTCCCGGTCGTCTGGATCATCACGGTCTGTTTCGGTTTATTGAACCGGATGACGTTCTGTTTCCCGTCCTGGACGCAGGTCACATCCGTTTTGGCTGACGCGCGGATCTTCCAGTTCCTGAGAGTCCCGTTGGCTTCCGTCCGGATCGGGACCGGGATTTCGGCGGCGATGCCGGACAAGGCTCCGATCAGGATCGGAATGATCCAGTTTTTTTTCTTGCAGATGCAGTTCATTTTTTATAAGCTTCCTTTTCTGAGACGGTTGAACATTCGGACAATATACTCCCGTTGCGGTTATTTTTCCAGCTGGAAATCCAGGTAAGAATAATTGAAAGCCCCGACGGCGATCAGTTTGATGACATGGCGTCCGGCGGGCAGTTCGATCCCGTTCAGGGCGGATCTCAGACCGCCCCAGCCCGTCCCTCCGGCATTGGGCAGCTGGAAAGTTCCAAGCAGTTTCCGGTCGTCAAGGACCATCATCATGCTGCCGCCGAATCCGCTCGGTGCACCGTAATCCATCGTAACTTTGTAGCGGCCGGTTTCCCGGATGTCCACCGTCAGGTTGACCCATTCGCCGGTGAGTACATGTCCGATCACCCCGCCCGTTGCGTCCACTCCTTCATTCACGCGGAATCCCGATTTTTTATTGGCATTCACATTGTCATCCAGATAGGCCACTCCGTTGCCGCCTTCATCATACAGACAGGGATTGACCTTCCCCGGAATGACCTGCGCTTTGCCCTGATAAGGAGCCGATTTCTTTTCCGGACGCGTCATCTTGACGACCACCTCGCTGTTGGCAACCTTGCCGGCGGCATCCTGCACAAAGACGGAATAGGCGTGCAGCACCCCTTTCAGCTTCGGTTTTTCGCGGGAACGTCCGGTCCGCATGTAATTCGTCCCGGAATAATAATTCTCATCGATGGAAACGGTGAACTTGTAAGGCGGTTTGTCCTTGTAGTCGATGATGCAGCCGCTGTCGAAGAGATAAGCCGCTTTGATCGGCGATTTGGTCTTCGGATTGGGCGACACGACAGCTTCGATATCGAATTTTTCGCCCGGATCGACCAGCAGACGGTCATCTTTTTTCTTCAGCCGGATGACCGGATCCTTGTCATGCGGATACGCCCAGTAACGGACATAGTCCACTTTGAAAACATCCGGGAATTTTCCTTTGGATCTGATCGGCTTGCCTTTGCCGTAAGGCGCCCGCACAGTGCCGAACAGGCTGATCCGCAGCGGAACAAAGCCGTTCCGATGGGTCAGGGCATCATAAGTGACGGTCTTGTGCGGACTGTGGTTCGCTGTCGATTTGATCGCTTTGCCGTTCAGATAATAGGTGATTTCGAACGGCGTCCATTTGCAGCCGATCGTGTAGAAATCCTCCAGGGAACCCGGGATCAGGGAAACATAGTTCCAGCTCTTCATGACGCGGCCGACGAAACCATGGAAATTGAAATCCAGCAGCGGCCGTTCCGCCGTCACGTAATAATCTTCATAAATGTCGATCTCCATGCCGTCCAGAAACGAGTTGCCGGTCTGCCCGCCGTAAAGCCAGAAAGCAGTGTTCCAGCCGTCACTCCGGCGGAATCTCAGCCTGGCCTCGAAATAGCCGTAGGGATAATGGCCCTTGGTGGAAATGGCGCCCGAACGGTAGCAGACCATGTCTTTTTCTTTGGCCTTGATTTCGACCGGAGTGATCTCCAGCATGCCGTTCCGGACCTTTACCGCTTCCGGTTCCCCGGACTGGAACCAGATTTTCCGGTCCAGTTCCGTGCCGTTGAAATTTTCGTCCAGAACCAGTTTCCAGCCTGCTTTTTTCGGATCGAAAGTCTGATCGATCCGGATGTCCATCGGGATGACCTTCTTGATCTGTTCCGGCATGGCATAACCGTAGCACCAGTCATCAACGGTCAGCCGGAGCTTTCCGCCGCTGCCTGCTTCCAGAACGGCCTCCGCCTGAAAAACCTTCTCGTCGATTCCGGCAAAAAACGGACTCTTTCCGGAAAAAAGCCGGATGGAGGAATCGGCCAGGGCTTCCAGTATGATTTTGAAATCCCCAGTTGCATTGACGGCAAACATCAGGTCCAGCGGAAAAAGCTCTCCCTGACAGGAAAAAGTCTGCAGCGTCTTGCTGTTTTCCCGGACCTGAAGCGTCAGTTTTTTGTCCTGCTTCCGCCGGATCAGATCCAGGACAAAGTCTTTGCCGGTTTTCGGATCGAGAAAACGGTAGGACAGCTTTCCTTCGTCACCCTCGAATCTGATCAGCCGCTGGGACATGGAAAACATTTTTCCGGAAGCGATTTTCGGCATCGTGAATTGGGCGCGTCCCGGGGCGAAAACCAGTTTCGGCACCGCCGTGTAGACTCCCTGATGCGAAGGCCCGACCAATGCATAACTGTATTCGCCCTGGATGTTTTGCGGCGAACCGTCCCGTTTCAGGGACGCATTTTCGAAATCATCCTTCCAAAGTTCTTCGACCATGCGCAGCGCCTGGCCGTTCCAGCGTAACTGATCGGGGCCGCCGAGCGCCAGCACCGCACTGCCTGCGCCCGTCACATACTTGACCGCGAAAATATTACTGCCGCGTTTCAGCCGTACCGTGGTCTTGTGGTCGGTGAGGCGGGGCGGATGGAGCGTGTTGCCGACCTTGAGCGTATCGATGACCGGTTTCCCGTTCACGTTGACCTGCATCCACCAGTCCGCACCGGCTCCGATCGTATAGTCCTCGTCTTTATCACATTCGACCGCAGCATAAAGCCAGGCGCAGTTGCCGGACCCGTGTTCCAGCGGTCCGGGTCCGGGGAAGTCGTTTTTGAAATCGTGTTCCCCGGCGGAAAACTGGATCTTGCGCGGTTTGACGCCGTTCAGAGAATCCGGGATCTCAGTCAATTCTTTTTCCGTCGGCTGGTAAGCCCGGTCCATCGGCAGAAATGCGGTCCAGATGTTCGGAAATCTGGCGGTTCCTGCGATCTCGGCCTGGCGTTCCAGACTCAGGGACCGCACATAGATATCGGCATCTTTCTGCGTCCCGAACATGCAGATGACCGAGGTGGTCGGCCAGTTGTCCGCCAGATCGTTGACGGTGAATTCGACTTTGATTTTCTGCCAGTCGGAGGTCACCGGAAAATCCTTGATCCCGATATGTCCCATCCATTTCTTCTGATGATAAGCCTGGACCGTGAAAACGCCTTTTCCCGTGCCCCGGACTTCTGCGTAAAGAATGATCTTGTCACCTTTCAGCGCCGGATGTCTGGTGTAGCAGTCGAAGCGGCAGCCGCCGGACCCTTTGACATCGAAGATGTGCATGATCTTCTTCCCGTTTTCCTCCGGGAATTCCACTTTGGGCGCCGGGGTGAATCCGCGCAGTTTGTTCAGATACCACCACATCGGCAGATTGTGTTTCGGGTTGATCTTCGACACATCCATGATAGTGATTTCATCCGCACAGAGTCCTGTGAAAAGACCCGTCAGGAGGGAAAGGAAAAGAAATGTTTTCACGTTGATCGCCTTCATTTGATTTGATGGCCATGCCGGGATCCGGCAGCTTTTTTCAGCGGTAGGTGGAAAATTCCGCCGCCAAGTCGAACTTGCCGTCCGGTTTCAGCGTTACCGGATTGTAGATCCATTCGATGGTGGCGGTTTTCAACCCGCTGTAAACGAAGTAGCACATCAGTTTGGACAATTCGGCTTTAGCCTCGATTCCGAGCTTGGGTTTCAGGAAATACTGCCGGATTTTGTCGCCGTTGCAGGTCACCGGATAGCAGGACCGCTTGATATCCGCGGTGAGCTGTCCGCCCGGAACCGGCAGAAATCCGTCGGACTTCGTGCGTTCGAGACGGATGAATTTTCCGTCGGACATATAATCGACCGTGCAGCCGTCGAGCAGGTTCGGCGCATCGCCGGGATTGAAGACATTATGGAGCCGCGGGATCAGCGTCATGGCATTTTTACCCTGGTTCTGCAGTTCGATCCTGACCTCGAAACCCTCGGCGTTTTCCGCGATGGAATAAGTCTGGCGGACCAGAATGGGCGCTTCGGACATTTTCCTTTCCGCGGTCACGAAGACCTTGCCGTTTCTGATGCCGGCGTCAACGATCCTGACCGGTTTCGACGAGCTGGAATCCCGGCGGATGGAAGCCGGTCCCCAGAACATCAGCTGGGCAAAGGAATTCCCTTTGGCACGCATGGAGAGACCGTTGAATTTCCAGTCGATCGGATTGCCGCCGCGCGCCAGGTCAAGAAACAGCGTATGGTTTTTGTTGGAGAGGACCGCATCCAGTTCGCCGTCCTGATTGGCATCCCCGTAAGCGAGTTCCAGATTCCCCGATTTCACCGGCTGGAAACTCATGCCGGAGGAATTCTTCCGCAGGTATTCGGCTTTATGGTTTTCGAACTGCTTCTGCATTTCCTGCTGGTCCGGGGCAAGCGGAGCGGAACCGATGTCCTCGGAAATCTCCAGCAGACAGGCCTCCCGCGGCCCGGCATGGACCAGAAAACTCTGCGTGTCGGCGGACAGCGGATAGATCTTCTTCTGCGCATGGTCCAGGACTTTGCGGCTGCCGAGCGGCTTGTCCAGCTTCACTTCGGCAAAAAGATTTTCCCCGGGATCGAAATTCAGGATCACCACGGCCGTTTTGTTACCCAGAGTCTTGATAACGGAACGGAAACTCTGGCTCCAGCGAGGCGAATCGATCTCGGTTTCCTTGCCCTGGACCTGGACCTTGACCGAACGGTACGGCAGGGCGCGGACGGAAACTTCCGAAGCCGGTTTCCCGTTCAGGAAATAATCTTCCAGCGCGGCGATTTCCGCCATGGCCTTGTTGGCCGCGACGAAAATCTTGCCGTCGATCCAGTTGCCGGGGAAGATCGCGAAACCGCGGCAGCCCAGGGCTCCGGCGGACAGCATTTCCAGGCGGAACTGCGCCGGGGTCAGCAAGTCGGCTTTGGTCTGGTAATAGCAGACGGAATCGACCGCACACATCGGCACATACGGTTTTTTCAGCGTCTGCCGTCCGGATTTGATCAGGTCGAACATTTTGGCATCGTGATCATGGTAGTAACTGACGATATGCATATCGAGCAGCGATTCGTTCAGGACCGGGTCCTTGGCGACGCCGTAAAGCTCCCTGCGCCAGTCCGGCTTGGTAAAATCGAAATGATAATCGTAATCGCTCAGCTTGGCGCCCGGCAGATTTTCCCGCAGCACATCCCGGACCAGTTCGATCGTTTTAAATCCGTGTTCGCAGCGGAAATCCCGCCATTTTTCCCCGTATTTCGAGAGGATCGTCTTGCCGTCGGGCACCCCGTCGATCCCGTATTTCCCGGCAAACGCCTTGCGGCACCGTTCGCAGAAACACCAGCGCATGGGAGAAAAATCCTCATTGTCCATGAAGAAATAATCGCCGGGTTCCAGCCCGTCCCTTTTTATCTGAGCGAGATATTCCTGTTCATAGGCTTTCCGGACGGTCGGATCATTGATATAGAGTTCCGGACAGACCCATGGCATCTTTTTCCCGTTCAGATCGCGGGCCGCACCGTCGATTTTCAGATATTTGGGAAAATGGACAAAGTTATTGCCGCGTCCGTCGATGGTATAAAACGGCCACTTGACTTTTCTGGCTTTGAAAATGTCGTTGATCTCGCCGGGGAACTTGAACTGACGCCAGATGTAGCCGCATTCTTCGAGATGTTTGAGCGAGGCGATCAGGCATTCCCGGTTATGGATATACAACGATTCGCTTTCCCAGCGCATGAACTGAAAATGCTTCGGGTTCGGCAGTTTTTCCATCGGCGGCAGAAAATTCAGCGTGAATGACTCTTCCGGTCCCTCCGTTCCGTCATTTTCATAATGCCAGTAGACTTTATTGGACGGCTTGACCTTTTCCGGGTCCGCCGGCATGAATACCAGTGCCATGGCCCGCATGTAGGCTCTCGTCGGTTTCATATCACGCATGCCGCGCGGATAAACAAATTTCCAGCGGCGGTAACGTCCTTCTTTCCGGGTCAGCGGAGTCACGACGGCTTTTTCGGACGGCGTTTTGATCGCGCCGGGATGCGGAAACCAGGCATCTCCGATCCGGACCTCTTCCGGCAGATCGATACAGACCGCCGGGTTTTTCAGCTTCGATTTGATCCCGCTGAAATAGATGGCCATCGCTGTGGGGCTGTCCGCAAAGGTATTGAATTCGCAATTGCCGAACCGTTCTCTGGAGGTATCGACCGGGACCATGTGGCAGCTCAGCGCATCCGGAGCCAGCTTGGCCGCCTTGCCGGTTTTGTCTTCGACGATCGTCACCCCGTCGAACCAGACCGTTCCGCGGCCGGTATTGAGCAGCAGGATGCGGACTTTCCCTTTCTGGGGCAGGACGACTGAATGGGTGATCCGGCTCCATTCGCCCAGGTTCGACGCTTTGCCCAGGGTTTCCTTGATCGGCGTGCCCGCGTCATTCAGCAGTTCGAATCCCACTGCCGCACGGCCGGCATCCTTGCATTTCACCCAGGAGGTGATCTGAATGGCCTTGCCCATGAGTTCCTGCGGGACTTCGAAAGCAAATCCGGATTTTTCGCCGCCGCTTTTCCATTGCTGTCTGGCTGCCGTGATGAATGCGGGACCGTCGGGCACTTTTTCGATTTTGATTTCGGAGACGTTTTCATTTCCGTCGTATTTCTTTTCCGTCCAGCCGGCCGGAAGTCCTTCGGCCTGCACCGGATCGGAAAATGGTTTCCGGATCAGCAGGGCATCTTTGAGCACGGAAGCCTGAACATTGTCGAACCAGTAGGTCCCCGTCCCGTCTGCCCGGAACGACAGCGTCAGGGAATCGGTTCCGGGATAGACCACGAATTCTTTTTCGATCGTCTTCCAGGGGAATGATTCCCGGTCGTATTCGAAAACATGATATTGGCGAGCCGACGGACGTTTGGTGTTCATCGTCAGGACCGGATAGAATGTCCCGGATTTGATTTCGCCCGCAGCCCGGAAGCTGACTTTGATCTTCATGGTTTCTTTCACGGACGGACGGAAGATGTGACCGCCCCAGATGATGGCGAGTTTCCGTTTGGAGACATCCTTGATTTCCATCTTGATCGCGTGTTTCCCGGACGAACAGTTTTCCGAGGTGGACGTGACCAGGGTTTTTCCGCCTTGCCCGGGGGCAAAGAGCCATTTGTCGGCAAAACCGGTTTTCGGGTTGATCGTTTCAAAATCCGGATTCGGAAAAAGACTCTGCGCCGAAAGCGTTCCGGCCAGACAGAAAATTGCAAAAATACCACTGAAGGACAATGTTTTCATGGAGACCCTCAACAAAAATATAAAACGAATATCAGTCTTCGAAACCGAGCATGGTGCCCAGCGGCCATTTCGCGGTTTCGGCTTTCAGCGCTCCGCGGGTGATCGGTTCGACATGTCCGTCGGGAAACGCGCAGTTGGAGATATTGCCGTGCCGTTTCGTCGAGAATCCCCTCAGGTTCTCGTTGTAGATACCGACCAGCCCGCGTCCCATGGCATCCGTTCCGCCTCCGACATGACCCGGATCGCTGAAGTCGCCTTCGCCTGTGCTGGCGCCGCCGTCCTGGGAATCGGCCAGCAGCAGTTTCTTCGCCGGCGATTTGATGTTGGTGAATTTCCAGGGGATCTGGCTCGCATACCATTCTTTGGTTTGTCCCTTGTTGTTATAAAGATACCTCCAGCCGCCGATGCACGAACGCGGCATTCCGTAATGGATATATCCGATATAATACAGCGAATTGGACATGGCCGGGCATTTCATGATCCCCTTCCGGTATCTGGCGGGAATGACAGCGAAACTGTGTTTGGTTACATCCGAGCAGAAATCCTGCGGGGAACCGATCCCAGGCATCAGATACGGCGAGACAAACCAGGTCCAGGGATGAGCATACGGCCCGGTAATGCCACGCAGTTCGATATTGTTCGGCAGATCGGAATGGATCGCGAACGGGATGATGATGTCTTTATTGTCCAATCCGTAATGAATGATGCCGGCTGCGACTTGTTTGATGTTGCCCTGGCAGCTGGCTCGCTGTGCCGCCTGTCTGGCTCTGGCCAGCGCAGGCAGCAGCATCCCCGCCAGGATCGCAATGATCGCGATCACGACGAGGAGCTCGATCAGCGTAAAACTGCGTTTCCGCTGAAATGATGAATGATGAGTGATGAAAGATGAAAAATGTTTCATGGCCTTTCCCTTATTTTTCAGTTGAATGGTTGTAATGGGACTTGCTTTAATCGTTTACTGCCTCAGCCCGATTCCTTCCCCTTGAGGGCGGAATCAGTTGTTCGATAAAATGAAACCGGTCATTCTTGACCTTTTGACCCTCCTTAATTTTAATAAAACGTATTTTTATGCTTGATATAATTGTTTACCTGTGTATATTATATCCGGAAACCGGAAAATGTAAATGTCAAATCATCCTGAAAGAATGTCAAATAATACAATAATCGGTCAGGTCGCTCCATTGGTCTGGGAAAGACAGGACCCTGTGCCGATGCCGATTGTGGAAATCTTCAATTACACTTTCCTGAATCTTGACTCGTGGGATCACAAGAAAAATTTCGGTCAATACTGGCGGCTGTATTGGAATGCGGAGAAAGGCGCCCGGGTCATTTTTCAGGAGGAAAAATATGAGATGACTCCCGGAAATGTGCTCCTGATCCCGTCCCACATCGCCACCTCCACGGAACTGGATATTCCCGTTCCTCATTTTGCGGTCAATTTCAAAGTCGGTGCTCAATTCGAGAATGTCCGCCGCCAGATCTATGTTTTCCGTCCCGGTTTTCTGAAGCAGGCCCTGCGGCGGTTCGAGTCCCTGACCGGCGAGATATCCCGGCTGATGGTGATCCAGAGCATTGTCGCCCATTATCTCAGCCTGATCCCGCCGGAGGATTTTACCGAATCCGAACGGGAGAAACTGGATCCGCGGATCGCCCGGGCGGTCGCCATCATGGAAAGTGAACTCGCCCGGCCGATTGCCGTCAGCGAACTTTGCCGCCGGGTCAGCATGTCGCGGAACAATTTCTACCGGCTGTTCCTGGAAGAAACCAAAAAAACCCCTCATTTCTTCCTTTTCGAACTCCGGATGATCCGGGCGCGCTGGCTGCTGCGTTTCACCGGTCAGTCCATTGATGAGATCGCCCTGGCCACCGGATATGCCGACCGGTATCATTTTTCCAAGGCGTTCCGGAAGTTTTACAATTGCCCGCCGGTCCGTTACCGGGAACGGAAATCCGGTAAATGAACGGCTGAAACGGTCAGCGGTTGTTTTCGCGGGCCTCTTTCACCCTCGATATGGCCAGATAATCGTTGGTCAGGATCGTGTCCACTCCCAGGTCGAAGAATTCCGCCGCTTCTTTCGGATCATCGCTCCAGAAGACGTTGCACAGGATCCCGAGGGAATGGGCGTTTTCGATCAGTTCGCGGTTGAAATACGGTTTGTACAGCTGGACTTTGCTGCAGCGCCATTCGACGGCGCGGTCCACGATCCCCCACGCGGTTTCCTTCAGCGGTCGGCCGAGGATGTCCGCACTCATGCAGCGCGGGATCTCCGGCGCGACCTCCAGCGCCGTCTTCATCACTTCGCTGCTTGCCATCAGATAAACGTGTTCCATCTGGTCGTATTTTTTCAGCAGGTCAACGATCTGCCGGAACTGGTCTTTGGAATATATCTCGCCGGTTGATTTGATGTGCAGATTGATGACTGCATGACGTGCGAATTTGGCCAGCACTTCTTCGAAAGTTGGTATTTTCGTTCCCTCGAAACGGGGTGAAAATCTGACGCCGGCGTCCAGCTCGCGGATCTGGTCAAAAGTCAGCTCCTGAACCAGCCCGGTCCCGTTCGAAACGCGGTCGAGCCGGTCGTCATGGCAGACCACCGGAACGCCGTCCCTGGTGAACCGCACATCCAGTTCGATCTCTTCTGCACCGAGCGCGATCGCCGCACCGAATGCCGGCAGCGTGTTTTCCGGCGCTACGGTCTTGAAGCCGCGGTGGGCACAGACTCGAGGGTAGGGCATCTGCCTTTCCGGCCGCACGGTCATGCTGCCGCAGGGACGGTAGCTCCACGGCGTCCGGCCCTGTTCCACAAAGACGTCATTCGGGATCATCTTGCCTCCGAACGCGTTCGAGCGCATGTATTTGTAATGCGGATCCCCGATCTCGCAGGTGAAACAACCGGTCCGGCTGCCGAAATCGCCCAGGATCGTGCCGTCCGGCGATACTGCCAGCGAGGTCCCCGCCACTTTCGCGTCCGGTCCCATGGATACCGAGGAACGAAGCACGAAACTGTTGCACGTGAATGCGAGGCTCTGGCTCAGCATCCGCAGCACATCCTGCCGTTCCGCCCGCTGGAACGAGGAGACCAGCACGATGTCCGGATGACAATATCCGAGGTGCGCGATATATTCGGTGAAATAAGTGTCGTAGCAGATCAGGAAACCCAGCCGGATGCCGTCCACGGTGATGATCGCAGGACTGCTGAACTGCTGTGTGTAGGAGATATCCGGCTTGATGCCGTTGATCTCGGAGGTCGGCAGATGCTGTTTGTAATAATCTCCGGCGATTTTTCCGGTCCGGTCGAAAACGCGCGTGGTGTTGCGGAAGACTCCCGGCTTGAGTTCGCACAGATAATTGACCGCGACAATGGCCTGACAGCGTACTGCGGCTTGCCGGGCGGCCTCGATCAGTTTTGCGGTGCTTTTCCGGGCATAAGGAACGGTTCCGCCCGGCGGGAATGTGGCCGGGGCATTGGAGTATTCCGGAGTCAGGATCAGATCGCAGGACGGATCGCAGTGATTGAGTTCGTTGATCAGGAAACCGACCGCATCGTCGGCCTGATCGGCGGTTTTCCCATAGGGGATTTGGATGGCGCAAAGTTTCATGTTTTTCTCCCGTGATGTTTTTTATTAACATGCCCCGTTTTTTCCGGAATTCAAGTCCGGAATGACACTCCTTGCGGTTTTTTTCTTTTCCCGCTTGAAATCTGCCGTTTATGAGTCATATTACCATTCTGTGAAATCTGAAAAGGAGCGATAAAATGACCCATATCCGCGTTTTGATCAATGCCGTGCTGGCGGGGATTTTCATCGGACTGGCCGGAACGGTGTATCTTTCCGTCCCCAACAGATTTGCCGGAGCCTTTCTGTTCGGATTCGGACTGCTCACGATCGTCTGCTGCAGCTTCAAACTTTATACCGGCGCGATCGGCTATCTGGTGAATCAGGGCCGGAAAGCCGGATCGTATGCGGTCATGCTCGCGATCATCTGGGCGGGAAACTGGATTGGCACCTGGCTGGTCGGTTCGTCGTTGCGTTGTTCCCGGGTCGGCGCCGAGCTCAGCCGGAAAGCCGCTTCGCTCTGCTCCGTCAAGGTCGCCGACGACTGGATCAGTCTGCTGGTCCTGGGGTTTTTCTGCGGTATGCTGATGTATCTGGCGGTCGAATCGTTCCGCCGGAAAAATGAACTTCCCGTGCCAGCGCCGGTCCTGATGGTTTTCCTGTGTGTGATGGTCTTCATCCTGAGCGGATTCGAGCACTGCATCGCCGACATGTTTTATTTTTCCGCGGCCGGTGCGTGGGATGCGGAGTCCCTGAAAACGATCCTGATCATTACTGCCGGCAACAGCCTCGGCGGTTTCCTGCTGCCTGCGGCGGAACTGGTCCGGCACGACGCCTGACTTAAACAAGTTTCAGAAACGCTCTGTTCCCCATACATGTTGATTGTCCGCCCGGATTTCCGGATCAATTTCAGAATTCCGGTCCAACACGTCTTGACTTTTATATTTTTTTGAGATTATATTGCCATGGTGTCGGCAATTGAGCACGAATTGCCGACACCATGAACAAGCTGCAATCGAACTTGATTTGTTGCACAAAACAGTGTTGATCCGCATCTTGATGAGCTGAAATCCAAGGGGTCAAATCGAATTTTCAACCCAGGTTGGGAACAGAACATTCAGAAAAGATTTATTCCTTGGCAACACTGCCGGAACGGTCGGTTTCCCCTTTGATGTCAGCGGCATGGATGACCGGTTCGGCAAAGGTCAGCCGGATCACCTGGATCTCATCGTTCATCCGGTCGCAGGGCAGTCTGCGGAGCCGCAGCATGGGCGGGCTCTTCATCGTGTAGACATTCGGTTCCATCGTGGCTTCGACGGTTTCACCGGTGTTCAGGATCTCGGCTTTCAGGGGCGTCACGGTCAGGCCGGGCAGGAACAGCGTTTCTCCATTGGCCGGTTCGAGCAGGACCAGGTTCAGTTCCCGGCCGCCGCCGGTGCAGAGGATATTGGGGGCATTGACCACCCCCGGACACGGCGGCGCGGTCAATGCCGGTTTGACTCTCTTATGCCATGTGCCGAATGCCTTCAGGATCTGTTTCGGCTTGTCCGCATAGATCCCGTTCCGGCCGGGGCTGGCTCCGAGCAGGAAATTGCCGCCGAGCGCGGTATAGACCGCACACTTGCGTTCGAGACTGCGGAGGGAATGATAATCTTCATCGGCGCGATACGACCAGCTGGACATGCCGATGCAGTCGCAGGCTTCGGTTGCGGAAACGAACGGCAGCGTGGCTTCGTTCTGGAAACTGCGTTCCGGGGTCGAAAAATCGCCGGGCCCGAATCCCCGGTTGTTGATGATCACGCCCGGCTGCAGGCTGCGGACCAGTTCATTGACCGACGGATCCTGATATTCCGGCACGTTCATATCCCACCACAGTCCGTGGATTTTCCCATAGTTGGAAAACAGTTCCGTCAGCTGCCGTTTCACGAATTCCACATACGCCGGCAGGTCGTGTTTCGATGGGTCGGTGGCGATTTCATGATGCCTCCCCAGATTCGGATATGCCGGATGATGCCAGTCCACTGCGGAATAATAGAGCACCAGCGGAAATTTCCGTCTGTGACACTCTTCCGCGACCAGGGCGATGATATCCTTTCCGAAAGGCGAATTCATCACGTTGAAATCGGTTTCCCGGGTATCCCAGAGACAGAATCCGTCATGGTGTTTGGCGGTCAGGACCAGATATTCCAGCCCGGCGGACTCCGCCGCATCCAGCCATTCGGCGGGATCGAGCTGGCGGGGATCGAATTCATGGATCAGTTTGTCATACTGTTCCCGGGGCACGCTGTAGCGCCATTCTTCCTGTTCATGCAGTTCATGAACGGAATACAGACCGTAATGGATAAACAGCCCGCTGCGTTTTTCTTCAAACCATTTCCTGCCGTCATCAAAAAACATTTTCGTATGTCCCTTTCAGAAATCTGCGTATCAGAAAACGGCAGACCCGTTTATTTCCGGATCTGCCGTCGGTGCCGTTACGAAACGGTTTTATTTCTTGTTGATCTTATCCATCCAGGATTTCAGCAGGGCGGCTGCGGTTTCGCGTCCGCCGATACCGAAGGCGATCGCCGCGGCGACGCAGGCGGCGCCGAGGATGAGGGAGAACGTGATCTGAACGATGGAATCGCCGATCTTGAGGTTGCTCACGGCCAGGGCGACGGTCAGGATGATCACACTGACCCGGATGGCGCCCGTGACGAGCTCATTGCATTTGCCTTTGACTGCGGAGGCGGCGAAGTTGGCCAGCCAGAGGCCGATCAGCAGGACCACCACGCTCAGCAGCACATTGCCGCCGAAATGGACGAAATTCCGGATCAGTTCAGCCAGCTGGGTGAATTCCAGAATCTCGCAGGCCGCCAGCACCGCCATGGCGATGATCGCGACCAGCGTCAGCTTGCCGACGATCACGGACGGAGCGGTTGAATTTTCTTTGTTTTCAGATTTGAAGCCCAGGCTTTCCAGGAAACGGTCCAGCCCGAGCGCCGCGGTCAGCTGGGTCACCAGCGTGGCTGCAAAGGCGCCGGCCAGCACGGCAACGAAAATGATCAGCGCCGCTCCGATGATGTCACCGGTCGCTTCCAGCAGTTTATTGAAGAATCCCGCCACGGAATCGGACAGGACTTTGATTTTCAGCGCGGTCAGGGCGGAGATCACCACCGGGATCGCCACCAGAATATAGGCAACGATGCTGACCATGCCGGCCAGTCCGGAAGTGCCGAATACTTTCGACACGCCGGCGGTTTCGCCGAACGCATTCAGACGGCTGATGATGATCAGTCCGGCCACGGCTTTCCTGACAATGCCCGCGACAAACAGTCCGACCGCCAGGATGGCTCCGGCCGCGACCAGGTTCGGGATGTAGGTCAGGACTTTTTCGAACATCGCCTGCAGCGGCGCCGTGATGCCGTAGATCTTCAGCACGTTGAGGATCGCCGGCAGGAAGAACAGGAACACTGTGTAGTAGCAGGTCTTGGCCGTATATTCGGCCACGGCATCCTGGTCCGACGCTCCGATCTGGGCGGCCAGATGTTCATTGAGCTTGCTTTTGAGCATGGCGGTTTTGACGACCGAACGGATGATCCCCGCCACGATCCAGGCAATCACCGCCAGCAGCAGCGCTCCGGCGATGTTCGGCGCATAAGTCGCCACTGCGGATGCAAAATCCTTCAGCGGTTCTGCCGCCGCATGCATCTTCAGCACGGAAAAACAGCCCAGCACCGTGAAGATCATGATGATGTAATAAATGACCTTGCCGGCGAAGGTGTCGGAATTGCTGATCTGCGGCACTTCCGTTCCGTCCGGCAGAACCGTTTTTCTGGCATTGAGCTTGTGGATCAATGCGGAAATTTTCTTCGATGCCAACAGGGCGAGCAGCCAGCCGATGATCAGAATGGCGATGGCTCCTACCACGTTCAAGAGATTGCTGTCCAGAATCATTTTCCAGATTTGTTTGAAGAAATCTTTCATTTTTCCTCCTTGTGTTACTGTTTTTGTTTTATATTGCGCGGGAAAATCCCGCGGCCGTCTCTAGTCTGCAGATCATAATTCCCGGCTCAGCTGTTCCTCGCTTTCCCGGATCGCTTCCGGAGTGCCCATCAGGGTCAGCACGTCATTGGCCTCCAGCATGGTATTGCCCCGCGGAACGACAAAACGGTCATCCCGCCGGATCAGCAGCACCAGCACTCCACCCGGCAAATGAATATCTTTCAGGGCTTGGCCGATCCGTTCTTTCGGAACCGGCAGTTCGCGGAAATCGGAATTGGCGTCCCCGGTTTCCTCGAAAGTCAGCGGCATCCGGAGAGTCCGCCGCAACGGTCCGGCCAGTTTCAGCATATTCGCCAGCGGCATGATCGTCATGCCCTGCACCAGCACCGACATCAGCACGATGAAGAAGATGATATGGAACAGGAAAGACGAATCCTCAACCTTATGGATCAACGCGAAAGTAGCCAGCATGATCGGGGCGCCGCCGCGCAGACCGACCCACGCCGTCAGCAGCCGTTCCCTCGCATTGAACTGGCTGCCGATCATGCACAGCTCCACTGCCAGCGGACGTGCAACCACCATCAGGAACAGGGCCACTGCCAGGCCGAAATCTTTGACCTCCCATACTTTGGAAGGCTCCGCTATGATCCCCAGCATCGTAAACAGGATCGCCTGCATGATCCAGGTCAGACCGTCATAAAACCGCCCCAGTCCGTTATGGAACACAAAATGGCTGTTTCCCATGACCATTCCCGCAGCATAAACCGCCATGAAACCGTTTCCCCAGCAGGATTCCGCTACCGAGAAGGTCAGCAGCACCATCACGATCCCCAATGCGTAATACAGCCCGTTGTAATCGAAATTGATTTTGTTGTACAGCCACACCGCCGCCCTGCCCAGCAGATATCCGATCAGCAGTCCTATGGACATTTTCACCAGAAAGTCCCGGATGAGATAAAGATACTGGTAAGCCGACGGACTGACTCCGGTCGATTCTTCCAGTTTCACCATGCCGATCATGAACAGCGTCAGCAGTGTCGCCATAGGGTCGTTGCTTCCCGATTCCAATTCCAGCAGCGGCTGCAGATTGCCTGTCAAACTCACGCTTTTGGAGCGCAGAATGGAAAAAACCGCCGCTGCGTCGGTCGAGGATATGATCGAACCCAGCAGCAGACACCAGGAAAATTGTATGTATTCGTCCGGAAGCAGAAATTTACCCAGACCCCAGATAAAAATACCCGAGAAAAGAGCGGTCAGCAATACTCCCGCACTGGAAAGGATCCCGCCCGTGACCAGCACCGGACGGATCGATTTGAAATTGGTGTCGAACCCGCCCGAAAACAGGATGAAGGCCATTGCCGTCGTTCCGATCGCATTCCCCGTTTCCGTACTGTCTATCATCAGTTTGTGATTGCCCAGCAGATCGCTGCCCGCCACCAGCCCGACTACCAGAAAAAGCAACAGACACGGCATGTTGATGATCCCCGAAAGCTTGCTGGAAAGCAAACTGATCAGCATCAGCAGTGCAAATACTCCCAACACTGCGGCTAATGACTCCATGATTCCGTTCCCTTGTCCGATTCGTTTGGTCCATTACGCCGGTAACATACCATATTGAGCAGGAAATTCAAGACGGTGAACCGAAAAAAAACCTTTTTTCACGGTCAGCGGTGATCGGAGTCGTGCTTGCGGACCCATAGGTTTTCCGCGGCCGCCAGCGGTATGTCTTTGGCTTTCCCGTTGCGGATGATTCGGAAGGACGTTTTATCCAGAGAAATTCCCTGAAGGACCAGTCCGTCGCCGATTTTCAGACCCTCCGTATCCTCTTGCCGGATATTGCGGCCGAACCGTTCCAGCGTGCAGCTTTCCCCGGGACGCAGTTCACTCAGGACGCAGACCTGACGGAAGTTTTCATCGCTCAGGATGGACATCGCTTCGGTCAGATAGATCTGCAGGGCTTTGGCATCCGAACGGTTTTCGATCGCTTCGGAAAACAGGATGAAACGTTCGATCGTCTCTTCATCCACCGCATGTTCCAGACGGCAGGCCGTTTCGGAGGCTTTGTCCGGATCAAGACCCAGGATCTCTCCGAAGAATTTTTTCAGGATCCGATGCCGCCGCACCACCTGGTCGGCGATTTCTTTGCCGGCTGCAGTGAGCTGGACCGGATAATGCGTGTTGTAGACGATGCAGCCCATCTTGTCCAGCTGACGCAGCGCTGCGGTCACCGACGGCATTTTGACATTCAGCTTTTCCGCTATTTCCTTGGTATGCGCATGTCCTTCGATCGCGATCAGTTCCGAGATCGCTTCCAGATAATCTTCCAAACTTTCTGACAGCCTCAATGTCATGCAGCCCTCTCTTCTTCTCCTTTTGAAACAATTAATATAATCGGCATTGCGGAAATGTCAAGCCGGCGCCGTCAATGTTTTCCCGGTCAGCGGTTCCGTGTTCCCTCCGGAACCAGCAGCGGTTTCTCCAGCAGCGGACGGCATTCCGCAAACCAGCTGTCCGGCGCCTGCAGGATCAGACGCATCGCATCCCCTTCGAACTGCAGTTCCGCCAGCGGGCGGTCCGGGTGTTTCAGGTCAAGACAGATAAACGGCCGGTCCGGAATGATGCCGGAATGATCCTTTGGACGGAACAGATCATCCAAGGTGGATTTGTCTAATGAAGCCATACCGCAGAAGATGACCTGGTCCCCCGTTCCGGAGCAGAACATCGGCGGTTCCTTGCGCAGCTGATACCACCCCGGATACGGCGTGTAGCCGAACTTGCCGATCTCTTTTTTCACGGCGGCGCTCCGGGCCGGACCGATCCCGACCGCGAGCCGGGAGGATGGATTGGCTCCCGAATTCCGGATCGACATCACCGCAAAACCGGTCACCGCATCCGGCAGGGATCGCGGCAGCAGGTTTTTTCTTTCCCCCTCCAGATACTCCCGGCCGTATTTTTTCAGGGCGGCCGTCGGATTCAGCCTCAGCACGGAGATCATTTCGGTTCCGGAACAGCTTTGGACCGGTCCTTTCGCCGGCAGCGGCTGTTTCATCCACTGCGCCAGCGCGGATTTTTCTGCGGCCCGGACCGTCAGATCCAGCTTGAGCACCTCGGCATCGGCAGTAAGAACCACGGAAGCGTCACGGAGTTGCGCCAGCAGTTCGTCCAGGCCGTTCAGGATCAGCCGCGAGGAGGTTTCTCTGGTGTTGAACGAGCCGAACCGGAAATGCCGGTGGACCGCATCTGCCCGGACCGTTCCGCGGAGCAGTTCGCCCGGCTTCAGATTTTTTCCCGGCGGATCAGCCGGGAACGGTTCGTTCAGTCCTTCCGTATCGAATGTGATCAGATCCCCTTTCCTTCTGGCACGGAAACGCAATCCCCACATCCGGCCGCGGGTCTCCGGTTCCCTGACTTCCGGCAGGGCATACGCGATGATCCGCATCGCAGGATTTTCCCCGAAGGAATAAAAATGGATCTCCGACGGACGCGTCAGATTCATACCGTAGCGCGTCGCGCCCATGGTCAGCACCACCGTGACCGCCGCAACCGTGTCCCGGAACCGCGGCGCAATGGCGTTATCCATCCGTGCGGCGGCCTGCGAGACCTGCGGGACCGAGGCCAGTTCGAACCGGGCTGCCGGCTCTCCGGCAAAAACCGTGATTGTCAGAAACAGCAGAAGCAAAATCAGATTTTTCATGGTTGTTTTCCTTTCCTGAAACGTGCGATGAATGATGCGTCGCAATCGCCGTCGCCCGGCAGGATCTGCACCTGGCCCGGCATAGTTTCTCCGGTCAGCGGATGCGCGAATCCCTCCAGGGTGAACTCGGAATGTGATGCCAGAAATGATTCGATATTCAGACGGTTTTCAGCCCGCAGCAGCGAACAGGTGGCATAGACCAGCACCCCGCCCGGTCTGACCGCTTTCGAGGCGGAATCCAGCAGTTTTTTCTGGACCGCCGCCAATTCCGCCACCCGTTCTTCGGTCAGGAGCCAGCGGCTTTCCGGATTGCGCCGCCAGCGGCCCGAGGAAGAGCAGGGAGCGTCGATCAATACTCCGTCGCAGGAATTTTCTCCGGCCGGCAGTTCGGTTCCGCTCCATTCCCGGGTGCGGATATTGCTGAATCCGGCCCGTTTGGCGCGCTGGCGGAGTTCCTCGAGTTTCGCACCCCGGACATCCGAGGCGGTGATCGTACCTTTCCCGTTCATCAGCGAGGCCAGATGCAGCGATTTCCCGCCGCCGCCCGCGCAGACATCCCACCAGCATTCTCCTTCCTGCGGCGCACAAACCTTTCCGATGCACTGCGAAGACAGGTCCTGCACCTCGATCCAGCCCCGTTTATACGCTTCCAGTTCCGGCAGATTCACCGGACAGTCGATCCGCAGGGCCGACTCCATTCGGCTGTCCGGAACTGCCTCAATATTCTGCCGCCGCAGCGATCCGGTAACTTCATCAATAGTTTTCCGCTGCACCCGGAGCCACAACGGCGGACGGCTCTGCTGAAGCGCCAGAAAATCTTCATCCGGTTCGAAATCCAGCTGGGAACAGATCCATTCCGGCAGGCACTGGCGGGCGGCGGTTTCAGCAGGAAATCCGCTCACCTGCAGAAAGGCGTTCAGTCTTTCCAGAGGGGTCTCAGGTGCAAATATCTCTTCCCGGCAGGTTTCCGGCAGACCCGCCTGTTTCAGAAAAAAAGTGATTTCCGGCAGGTCGTATTTTTCCGCCGCGGCGGCTCCGGCCAGCAGAAATGCCGGATCGGAAGAATATTTCCGGAGCGGTCCATACCAGCGGAAGACCGCAAAAATCAGATTCGAATACAGCCTGCGGTCGCGTCCGCCGATGCGGCGGTCCCGGCGGAATACCCGGTTGAGGAACTGGTCCGCCGGATGATGCTTTTCCAGCACTTCCGGAAACGCTTCCTCCAGCAGGGAGACCGAACGGGCTGCACGGGTTCGGATCCAGGCGTCTTTCAGTTTGCCTTCAGGCATCGGCGGGTTCCTTTTTCTTGCCCGGCGTCAGGATGAAGAACAGGCCGCCGGAAAGGTTGTAGAGGATGATGATCGCGGTGATGGTCAGCGAGACCGCCAGCGCGGCGTCATAGGTCATGCCGCCCGCCTGCAGGATCGGGATCACAAAGAGGTCGCGGGTGCCCACGCCGCTCGGCGTCGTCGGCAGCAGTCCGGCGATATTGCCAACCGTGATGGCCGCCAGCACCACCAGGAACGGCTGCATCTGTCCCGTGACCGCGGTCGCCACGCACCAGGCTTCCACCCCCAGCACCAGATTGACCATCACGATACTGGCGAGGATGCAGATCACGATCTCTTTCCGGCAATCCGCGTAGGAATCCAGCGCCGCGGTCACTTTCGAATAGGTCCCGTGCGTGATCCGGTCGCCGAACTCGCACAGTTTCCGGTAAAGGGAGATCTTCTCGAGCAGACGGTGGTTGAACACCACGACCGAGGCCGCGATCCCGACGAAACTGCCTGCCAGGAGCACGTAAATGAACTGTTCCATGATGCCCTTGACCGAGGAGATCACATCCCAGACCAGCGGCATCATGCCCAGTGCCAGCGCAAAAATGCCGATCATCCCCGTGAACCGGTCGATCAGGATCGTGAATCCGCCGTCGAATTTCCGTCCTTTGGGAACCCGTGCGGTCAGGAAACCGACCCGTACCAGGTCGCCGCCGATCGCCCCGCCCGGCAGCACCAGCGAAAAGAAAAACGACTGCATGGTCAGCGAATTGGCCAGCCACAGCGAGCAGTCGATCTTCTGTGCCCGCAGCAGGATCCACCACCGCCACGCATTGGCGAAAATATGGATCCCGTACAGCACCAGTGCCGCCAGTATCCAGTATCGGTCCGCTTTCAGCAGCGTATCCAGAAAGCCGTCCGGCGTCTTATACACCAGAAATGCGATGATTCCCGCCGCCAGCAGCAGTTTCAGCACCGTTTTGCCCCATGTTTTCATCTATTTTCCTTTATTTTCCATTTGCAGAGATGTCATTTCCCTAGTATATTGCCGGATAAATAATGAAAGATAGCCTGTTTTCCGGATTTTTCAACAGAAAATATCCGCCGGCAGGCGGAATTTGATGAGTTTTTTTCATCGGAGATTTTGGGAATATGGCTGGACCTGTATTGAATTTACTGTTTGTCGGCGACATCGTCGGCAAAGGCGGACGCGCCGCCGTTAAGAATCTGATCCCGCAGCTGAAGCAGCGGTACGCCGCTTCCTTCGTGATCGCCAACGGCGAAAACTGCGCCAACGGCGCCGGATACAGCCTCACCTGCATCCATGATCTCGAAGGCGCTGTCGACGTGTTCACTTCCGGCGACCATACCTGGGACCAGAAAAATTTCGAACAGGAGATCCTGTCCGTGAAAAATCTGGTCCGTCCGGCCAATTTCAGTTCGCTGCAGCCCGGCCGCGGCTGGGGCGTTTTCCGCAATCCCGCCGGCGGCGAGATCGCCGTCATTTCCCTGCTCGGCCGCGTCTTCATGAAGGACAGCGCGTCCTGTCCGTTCGAGACCGCCGAAAAGATCATCGCCCAGCTGCCGCCGACCGTCAAGTGCATCATCGTGGATATCCATGCGGAAGCGACCAGCGAAAAAGCGGCGATGGCATGGGCCCTTGACGGCAAGGTGACTGCGGTGATCGGCACCCATACGCATGTGCAGACCGCCGATGCGCGCATCCTGCCCGGCGGCACCGCGTTCCTTTCCGACGTCGGCATGGTCGGCGGACATGATTCCATTCTCGGCCGCGACATCCCCGATGTGGTCCGCAAATTCCGTACCGGCATGCCGACCCGTCTGAACGTGACCGAAAAAAACATCCGGCTCGACTATGCGGTCATTTCCTACGAAATGAACACCGGCCGGGCCGTTTCGATAAAAGCTTTTTCCGAATTTTACACCCCGGAGGTTCATTGATATGAAGACCATTCCTGCCATCGACTGGAAACGCACCGATGCCCTCATAGCCCTGGCTCTTGAAGAAGACCTCGGCGAGGCTGGCGACGTTACCACCAATTCCGTCATTCCCGAAAATCTCGTCACCGATGCCGTTTTCCTGGCCAAGGAAGATCTGGTCTGCGCCGGACTCCCCGTGGCGGAGCGGCTGTTCCGCACGCTTGATCCGTCCATCCGCTGGGAGGCACTGGTCAAGGAAGGCGATTTCTGTCCGAAAGGCACCCTGATGGCGAAGGTGCACGGTCCTGCCCGCGTTCTGCTCACGGGCGAACGCACCGCGCTCAATTTTCTGCAGCGGCTCTGCGGTGTGGCTACTGCCTCGAAAAAATATCAGGATGCCGCCGGAAGTTCCTGCCGGATCCTCGACACTCGCAAGACCACGCCCGGCTGGCGCAACCTCGAAAAATACGCAGTCGCCGTCGGCGGCGCTTTCAACCACCGGATCGGTTTGTATGACCGCGTGATGATCAAGGACAACCACCGCGAACTGGCAGGCCTCGAAGGGGCGGGCGGCATCACCCGCTCGGTGGAACGCGCCCGCAAAATGTATCCGGGCCTGGAGGTCGAAGTGGAAGTCGATTCCCTGACCGAACTGGCCGAAGCGGTCGAGACCGGAGCCGAATATATCCTGCTGGACAATATGAGCGATGAAATGATGGCCGAGGCGGTGAAATTCGTGCACGGCCGCAGCAAACTGGAAGCGAGCGGCGGCATCACGCTGGCGCGGATACCCTCCGCGGCGAAAACCGGAGTCGATTTCATTTCCTCCGGCGCGCTCACCCATTCGGTCAAATCCAGCGATATTTCCATGGACATCCAACTTCCCGGAGGTGAAAAATGATTGCACAACTGACCGGAACTCTGATCGACGCTTCGTTCACCGAGGCGATCATTGATGTCAACGGCGTCGGATATCAGGTGCTGATCCCCATGAGCACGTTCGACAGACTCCCGCGGGTCGATGAAAAGAAGAGTGTCACGCTCCTGACCTGGCTGCAGGTCCGGGAAGACGCCCTGACCCTGTTCGGTTTCGCTACGCGGCAGGAACGCGATGTTTTCCTGCTGCTCATCACCGTGAACGGCATCGGCGCCAAGACCGCACTGAACATCCTCAGCTGCATGAATGTGGTTTCCTTCTGCCAGGCAGTGGCGTCCGGCGACCTGAAGAGCCTGAAGAAGATCAGCGGCGTCGGGCCGAAATCCGCCGAACGAATTCTGGTGGAACTGCGCGACAAGATCCAGAAGATTGCCCCGGAAACTTCTTTCGGCGGCGGTGCGGCTCCGTCGAAAGTCGACAAAGCCGTGGAAGACGCCATCCTCGCCTTGGGACAGCTCGGTTTCCAGGGACCGAAATTCCAGAAACTCGTGGCGGACGTCGCGCTCGAGATCCCCGAAGATCAGCGGTCCACGGAAAACATCATCCGCAAGGCCCTGCAGGCTTTGAACCGGTGAGTGCGATTCTCATGATGACAGACGGTCACGTGTCAGCGGTCCAGCAGGAAATCAATGATGTTGCGGTGAATGATTCCGTTTTCGGACAGCGGGATCTTATCCCGTGAAATCACCAGTTTGGGATAGTGGTCGTGTATGGCGGCGAAATTGCCGAATTCACGATCCCTGTTGCGGTCGGTGATTTCATAAGCAACCTGAATATACAGTTTTTCATCTTGTTTTCTAGTGGCGACAAAGTCGATCTCCTTGCCGTGGACGCTCCCGGTGCAAACTGTGTAGCCGCGGGATATGAGTTCATTATATATAATGGTCTCATAGATGGAGCCATACAGGTCGCTGACCAGAGACTTCTTGTAATTGATGAATGCCGGATCGCAGGTATAGGATTTGTTGTTGAATTCCAGCACCTTCAATCCGATGATATCAAATCGCGGGACAATGTCAATGATGCACGACTGCCCGATGGCGTGAAGATATTCCAGAACTTTCGGCAAAGAGGCCGAACCTAATTGGTCGCCAGAGAATTTTTCCGTGATGTTTCTGCCGGAGATATAGCTCCCGGTCGAAGCAATGACGTAATCAAGGACACGTTCCAGCTGATAGGAGTTTTTCAATTTCAATTTAGTTACGATGTCGCGCAGGACGATCGAATCGAAAATGGATTCCAGCATGACCTGTTTACGGTCATCATCGGTTGAAAAAATCAGCGGAAAACCGCCCCAACGCATGTAATTGGCGAATTCTTCATCCGCATCACGGGCAATGTGATCATTCAATTCTGTCCGGTAAGAATAGTATTCCGAGAAGGAAAACGGCATGATGCGAAAGTTCAAAGTCCGTCCGCCCAGAATGCGTTCTTTGTCATCGGCCAGCAGATCGCTGTTCGATCCCGTGACGAAGATGCTGACATTGCGGTATTTGGTCTTCAGGGAATTGACGACTTCCGGCCAGCCGCCGACAAACTGGATCTCATCAAGAAATACGTAATGCATCGCATTATCAGCAATATGAGCCTGCAAATACTCATAGAGAGTGAATGCATCCCGGTATTTCCGGTTTTCCAGCAATTCAAAACTCAGGTATATGATGTGGCGTTCATCGGATTCCGACAGCAGTTCGCGCCGGATCATCTTCAGCAATTCAGTCTTTCCGGACCGGCGCACACCTGTGAGCATTTTGATTTGCTCGTTACGGTAGAATGGACGGATTTGCCGGAGATATTGTTCCCGCAGATACATGGTTGTCTCCTTTCAGGGACCTTCCCTCGTTTTACCCGTAATATAGCATCATATCGTAAGGTGTCAATAAATATTTACAATTTTAACAAAAAAATTAAAAGTGTCAATAAATGTTTACACTTTATATAAATGCAAATCACCTGGCCAGCAAGGCGCTGCAGGCTCTGAACCGGTGATCAGCGGTAAATCAGGAATTCCTGAACGCTTTTCTTGTATTCGGCGCTTTCACGGCGGCCGCGTTCGATAAACTGCGCGGTGGAAAGTTTGCCGGTGCGCCAGTCGGCGCTGCCCAGCACACAGTCGAACAGGACATCCTCGCAGCGTCCGTTGGCGAACGGTATCTCGAACTCGGGACAGCATTCGCGGAAGGTCTCCAGCATCCACATGCCGGTCTCGAATGGCTTGAATTTCCGGCGGTCCGTGATGAACAGCTGGACGCCGCGGCAGCATTCTCCGACATACTTCTTGAAGGCGTTGTATTCGGCGGTGAATGCACAGGGACGGAACCAGACGCCGGGCAGATCCATGGCGTTGAGCTTGTCCGCGATTTTGTAGCCGTCCACGAACGGGGCGCCGTACATCTCATAGGGTCTCGTGGTGCCGCGCGCCTCGGAAATGCTGGTCTGGCCGAAAGCCGCGCAGCCGGCATAGATCAGCGCACTCTGCGTATTCGGCAGATTCGGCGAGGGATTGACCCAGAACAGGCCGGAGTCGTCGAACATCATGTCCCGCCGCCAGTTCAGGCACGGGACCACGGTGAGACGGCAGCGGTTTTCAAAATAACGCTTATTGACCATGCGGGCGTATTCGCCGACGGTCAGACCGAAACGCATCGTGACGCCGTAGCCCCAGTGCTTGTCGAATTGTGCTTCCGAAACCGGGCCTTCGTAACTTTCCCCGCCCAGCGGATTGATCCGGTCGAGCACGATCAGTTCCCGGTCGAACGCGATGCAGTCCTCCATCAGGAATGCCAGGGTGCGCAGATAGGAGAAAGGCCGGCTGCCGACATCCTGGATATCGTAAATGATCACATCGATGTCTTCCAGCCGCTCGGCGGTCAGATGGGAGAGTTTGCCGTAAAGTGCAAAAACCTTTTTGCCGGTCCTGGGATCGATCCCGTCGGTGAAGGAAACGCCGTTCTGCAGGTCGCCGCGGATGCCGTGTTCGGGGCCGAAGAACGCGGTGATGCTGCAGATTTCCGGCAGCACGTCGACGGCGGCGTGCGCCTGACGGTCGATGGCGGAGGGATTGGTGACCAGACCCGCGCGGCGGCTGCCGACGGCTTCGCGGATCGCCTGCTGATTGTCCAGGCCGTTCAAAACTTCATTGTTCATATTTGCGCTCCTTGATCAGGTCATGGTAACGGTTGTTTTCTTCGAGCAGGGGGCTGGGGAAGGGCACGCCGCATTCCCAGCGGATGACTGCCAGCGTGGAGAATTCGATATCCAGTTCGGCACATTCCCGGAGCCATTTTTCGCGGCGGGATTCGGCTTCCTCCCGCCGGCCCGCGGCGGTCAGTGCCGAGAGGATCAGATATTTGGTCTTCATGTCGAATTTGCCCGTGCGGCGGCCGACGCCGAGGTCGTGCGGATAACTCATGGCGGCTTCGTAATACGCCAGTGCTTTGTCCGGATCGCCCGCGGCCATCGCCCGGCCGCCCAGCTCGTGGTTGGCGGCGATGAACAGCGCACCGGTCATGCGCTTGCCTTCACACAGCACAAAACGGCGTCCTTTGAGCAGTTCCAGCGCCGCTTCCGGGTCGCCTTCGGAAAACTTCAGCTCGGCCATCCGCAGCAGCACATAGCTGTTCGCTTTCAATTTTTCCGGCAGGGCGGTGAAAAGTTTCCTGCGTGTTTCCGTCGCTTTGAGCTGTTCCAGCAGCTGGTCGTATTCGCTGACATATTTGTAATTGATCTCGTCCGGACGGAATCCGGCGGCGTAAAATTCCGCGGCCTTGGCGGGATCGTCCGCCGCGTTCCAGTAATAGATGCCGAGATTCCGGCAGAGCTCGGGATCGCGCAGACCCAGCTGCCAGGCCCGTTCCCAGGCCGCCGCTGCTCCGGTCCAGTCTTCGCGCACTGCCCGCAGCAGACCGCAGTAGTAAAGGCACCGTGCCGCTTCCGGATGTTCCGCGCTGATCGATTCCAGCCGACCCGCCAGTTCCGGCGGAGGGAAGATCCCCGCCGGAGATTGCTTTTCGGCGAGTTCGATATTGCCGCACAGATATGCCGCGATCGGATCGCGGTCCTGATAATGCCCGGCGATCTGCCGGGCGGTTTCCGTCAGGCCGTGCACGGACAGCCGTTCCGCCGCGACCAGAAGATGGCGGACATCGAACGTCGCCGGAAAATCATAGTGTCCTTGCAGCAGTTCCGGCAGCGGATTTTCCGGCGCGGCGGCGTTGATCTTCCGGAAAATCTCTTCGGTTTTCCTGCCTCGGGTGAACGCATACAGCACCGCGGTCTCCAGCAGTTCGATATTGTTATCCGCTTCCGGATCATTCAGCAGTTTTTCCAGTGCCTCGCCGCGCCGCTGCCGGAAGAACAGTTCGGCCAGCCGGGCGGCGGCTGCGGGACGCCAGTCGGAGCTGCAGCAGGCCCGTTCCAGCTGGAATTCCGCTTCTTTTTCCTCGCCGAGCAGCAGACAGCAGACGCCGAGGTAGTAGGAGTATTCCGGACTGCGGCGGTTTTTCCACAATGCTTTTTCGAACAGTTTCCGGGCTTCCGCGGGATGGCCGAGCAGCAGTTCGCGGGCGCCGAGCGCGGCCAGGGCAGGGGAATAGCTGGCGTCGATCTTCAGCGCCGCATGGTAATGGTCGACCGCGGCCGATCCGCGTCCGTCCTCTTCCAGGTAAATCCCCTGCAGATATTCGGCTTCCGCGGTGTTCAGATCGATTTTTTCCGTTTGTCCTTTCAGTTCCGATCTGCGGACCGTTTCGGGATCGGATCCGAGCAGCGTCCAGCCGTCCGGATCGGTGATTTTCCAATCGGTGCAGTCGCCTTCAGCTTCGACCTGCCTGCCGGGCTCCGGGGTGAATTTCACAGTTTTTCCCGCACTGCGGAAAACCGCCGGCGCATGACTGCCGTGACACTGGATCAGCAGTTGTCCTTTACCATTGCCGGAAACGGTGAAATCGGCGTTGGAAGCCAGATGGGTTTTCTGCATTCCGGCGACCGGCAGCCAGGCTTCCTCCCAGGTGCGGGTCTCGCCAGGATCCAACCGCAGGAAGTCGGTCTGGACCGGCAGTGGTCCTGCCTGGACCTCGATATTCCCCGCACCGTCCAGAGTGAGGTTTTCGTTGGTGACTTTGCCGTCGTCGCCGGTCCCGAGCGTCCAGATCTTGCGGCCCGGCAGTTCGCCCGGACTGGCATGATGCAGCAGCCCGAACCCTTTTTCGCGGTGATAGACGCCGAACGTGCTGCGGCGCAGATTCCGGAAGAACAGCGGCAGCTGGAAATAGACATCGCGGTAATGCGAGATGTCGGTATTGTTCACCATCGGCAGATGCAGTTCGGTGATGCGGGAGATATCCACCGGCGGATGGATGACGCCGGTGCCGCCGGCTTCGGGGAAGACCAGTTCGGTATCGGCATACGCCGGAACCTTGGCATTGGTCCACCAGTAGCCCGAGTGCGGCAGCGCCGTGCGGTTGGTGCACGTCGAGCGGATGAACACCGCATCGGAATCCGGCCGGAGCGTGACTTCGACCTGCCAGCGCATGCCGGAGACCATTTCCTGATCGCAGACCGTCACGGATGCCGATCCGTCCGGATTTTCGGCCGTGCGGCAGCTGACGGGCCGGTCCGAAGTGACCGAATGGCTGCCTGGAAAATTGAATTCCATGCCGATGCCGCACCAGGAGCCGGTCAGTCCGGCCATGACCGGTTTCAGGACCGGATTGCGGAACAGCAGTTCATGGCCGCGTTTTTTGTCATACATGCTGATCAGGCGCCCGCCGAGTTCCGGCAGAAAAGTCAGCTTCATGAACTCATTTTCCAGTTCGATGCTCCGGAACACCGTTTTCCGGAATTCGGTCCCGGTCAGTTCCTGAAGCATGTAAGGATATACTTTGCGTTTGCGGGGCAGCGCGGTCCGCCAGATCGGCGGCAGCGTATCACCTTCCGCCGGCCGGCAGTATGAAATTTCCAGTTCGGCGGTGCGGCAGCTTGCGGATCCAGACATGATACTGTTTGCTCCTTACTTGGTCTTCCGATCGGGTTCGAACACGATGACGCGTTCCACAAAGATCCCGTTGCGTCTGGTCGAACCGGGCACAAAAGCGGGTCCGGTCAGTTTCAGGGAGATCCAGACTTCCTTCACCGGCCAGATGATGCCGGAAACGGCCTTGGACAGATAAATGTCGATGCCGTGGGCACTGCCGGGGCCGCAATGGATCCAGACATCCGGAGACAGCACGGTTTCTCCCAGGCGGTACCAGTGGTATTTTTCATCTTTCGGGATTTGGGCTTTCGGAAGCGAGAATCTCACATCGGGATTTTCCGCCCGGGTTTTGGAGTGCACGAGAACCGCGTTGAACGGAGCCCTGTAGGAGTATTTGCGGTCGCGCCGCATCTCATAGGCGGCTCCGGATGCGGCGTCGGGATCATTGACCCGGCAGCGGTTCGCGCCGCCCCAGGGATGGAAATCCGGCCAGTGCAGGTCGGTCAGGTTCTTTTTCCCCTTGAACTGTTCCGGGATCGCGAACGGCATCCGTTCGAACATATCGCAGTCGTCTTTCAGGCGGGTCAGATACGCTTTCAATCCGGTTTTCTTCCAGCCGGTGTCGCTGGTGGAGGAATAGAGTTCCGTCAGGGTTTTCCGGTAGCGTTCGATCACCTGCTGTTTGTTATTGACCCGGAACTTGTCCTGGTTCAGCAGCCGGGTCTGATCGATGGGGACGCGTTCCCGCCGCACATGCAGGTTGGAACGTTTGTCGTCCGCAGTCAGTTTTTCCGCCTCGTCCAGCCAGCCGTTGACGCGGTCGAGAAATTCCTGCGTGAGGTACCGGTCGGGGAAATTGGAGTTTTTGGAGATATCGCCCAGACTCAGAATCTGTTTTTCGAGATAGTCCAGATACTGTTTCATGACCGGCGCGGCTTTGCCGTAATAGCCGTTGAAGAACGTATCGGTCAGCTTCGCCGTATCGGCGTCCGGATCGACCATCAGATGGAGTCCGAGATAGAACTGGAAGGCATAGAAGCTGCGCTGATAGGCGGCTTCGTTTTCGCCGTAATAGAACAGCACATTGAAGTCGCGGCAGAACTGGAGTTCCCGCTGCATGCTGCTGCGCGGGATCACGTAGGGCTTGACGACCGTGCCGGTATAGACTTTCCAGTATCCCCACAGCGCGAATTTGTCCGCCATGGCATGCCATTTTTTGAAATTCTCACCTGCTTTGGTTCCGGGCCGCAGCGGATTCAGCAGCGTGGAATTGCAGAACCGGATGATGACGTTCGGACGCGCTTTCACTTTTTCCGGCGCGGGAAGCGTCTGATTGTAGGCGAAGGTCTGGATCAGCACCTCAGGGTACTTCTTGCCGACGATCTCCGCCACCTGATTGACGAAGGTATTGTTCAGGTCGGTGCAGGAACCGTCCTTGCCCCGGGCTTTCTTGCATTTCTCGCAATGACAGAACGCATTGGCGCCGTCGTTCTGGCTGAGGTCGTAGATGATCCGCCATTGTTCGGGGGGCAGGCCTTTCCGGTCCGCTTCGATGTAGGCGCACATCTGCGCGGCGATCCGCCTGACCGCTTCGGGCGAGCTTGGGCAGTAAGTGCTCGTCCAGACCGTTCCCCGGGGATGGCGGGCCAACGGGGCGTCCGCATCTTTCCAGTCCTGGACATATTTGGCGGCGGTATGGGATCCGTGAGGCGAACCGTGGTGCAGCCGGATCTCCGGGAAACGGGTCCGGATGCTGCTTTTCAGATGCAGCTGGATCAGCGTATGATACGGACGCGGCGCACTCAGATCCAGCGCACGGCGGAAGATCGCGGGCGTGAAAGTCTCTTTGACCTGCGGCAGTTTCCAGTCCGGATTTGACGGAATGATCTCGGTGTCCGGAGCGAGGAATGCACAGCCCAGATATTTCTCCAGAAATTCATAAACGCCCCACACGGTGCCGCGGATGTCGCCGGTGATCACCAGGTCATTCCCCTTGCTTTCGATGAACCATTGCTCGGGTTTTCCCTTCTGCGGAGTGAACCATTTTGCATCTTTGGCCGCCTTGCCGATGTATACGGTCAGCGGATTGTTCCGGTCATAAATGCTTTTGCCGGTGACTTTTTTGTAGTAAACGGCGAATTCGCTGCCGGCGAATTTTTCCGCCGGCGAGGCATCGGGTGCAAATTTGACCGTCCCCGCGGAAACTGCCAGCGAGAGCAGTCCGCAGCCGAGCAGCAGAGAGATTTTTTTCATGATGGGAGGAGCTTCCGGTTAGATATTTGAGATACAGAGATCCAGTTTTATCTGTTGTCTTCCTGCGTTGGTTTCGGCAGCCAGAAAGGACCGTAGTAATTGGTCGGGAACCGTGAGGATGGGCGATAGGCAACGTGGGCGTCGAGATGCAGGACATTGACCCCGCCGGTATGCCGGAAA
>Ga0265298_10001804_pt1 | contig 31269 bp, 39 predicted proteins | sample AusTroGonzalo_MG_3_FD_193486 | JGI IMG/M metagenome (GOLD analysis project Ga0265298, IMG submission 193486) | Bovine rumen microbial communities from tropical cattle in Woodstock, Queensland, Australia - Gonzalo_01 | ecosystem: Host-associated > Mammals > Digestive system > Stomach > Rumen ... | reverse complement strand
AGCAATGCCTACAGCTTCAGATCTAGAACAGTTTGCTACTTCAATTAATTTCGAAAATTTTCATTTCATTGAATCTAAGAAGATATGGAAGTGTGCTAAGAGCTTCAATGATGTAAAAGATATATTGTCAATGGATTCCAACAAACTTGCTTATTTTGAATCGTTATCTAGCTTAGTATCATTCAAAGATACAGTAAGTAATATTTCTTGGAAGCTGCAACATTATGCTGACAATTCCGAAGCTCCAGTCATTATTGTTATCAGATATTTGATGCAATTATTGCAACCTAATCAAATAAAGCCTTGTTTAGATTGTCTAGATGACTTGCAATCAAATAGAATGTCAACAAACGCAATTATATGTAAATTAGTATTCGAATTAAAATATACCGAATAAGGAGAATCATATGGATAAATACGTATTCAGTGGATCTATTAGACCTTTTGTTCATGACAAGTTAATGTCACTTCCTGATTTTCAGCCGTTAGATGTTCTTGTAACTCAGCTAGATAGGAGTGAAATTAACACAATTATTGATTACAAGAAAGATGGATTCTGCAGATGGTTCTTCTTAGATTCTGGTGCATTCAGTATTCATACAGGTAATGCAAGATTCCCTGATAAGTCTATAAAAGAGCCTACATTCAGGCAGTGGGAAGATAATTATATTGATTTTGTAAATAGCATTGATGAATATATTGATGTATGTGCTCAACTCGATACAATTCCTGGTAAGTTCCAACAGCCTAAGAAACCTGAGGACTATGTAGAGTCTGCTAGAAAATCTTGGGAGAATTATCTTTACATGAGGAGTAAGGTGAAGTCTCCTGAAAAGGTCATGCCAGTATTCCACTACGGAGAGGACTTAAGCGCTCTTAAAAATATGCTTGAGTGGAGAGCTGAAGATGGAAGTAAACTAGACTACATTGGAATTTCTCCTGCTAACGATGCTTCTCAGGACGAAAAAGATGCATACATTGCTCAGTGTAACGATATAATTCATAAATCTAGCAATCCTAATGTAAAGACACATTTATACGGAATGACTTCTTTACAGTCTCTTGCAAAGAATAAGTGCTATTCTGCAGACAGTGTTAGCCATAGGCTTCAGGCAGCTTATGGTAAGATTGTTTCACCTACATTTGGAACAATTTCAACATCTATGCGAGTTAGAAAAGATAACAACAAGTCAGGTGCAGCGTTTGAGTATTTCGCAAGTGAACACGATTTTGAAATAATCAAAGGCGAGTTAGCTGCATGTGGTCTAACTTGGGATGAAGTAAGAGACAATGCAGATGCTAGAACCGCTTTCAATATCTGGGCAGTTCAGCAGCTTGTTGCAGGCAAATACAAATATGATGATTCCAAGAGGGTCAAAAAAGCAAAGAAGCTGTTTTAATTATGAATACAAATAATCCTGAATTGTTTGCAGATGTCAGAGAGTTATGCGTATACTGTGCTAAGGGAATTGCTATGCTATCAAAAAAGCATAACACTAGCCCACAATTAATCTGCAAATTGTTTATTAAAGTATTTCAAGTAATATTAGGTGAAATGGAGAAGTAACAGATACAACCTTAATTAAATGTAAGAATTTACACTAAGGAATACTGTGAAATGAAAACTCCTTTTACTGTAACAATTCAATCATCTAAGATGCAGGATATGTACTTACATACAGAAGTATTTAATCTTGCAGAAATTCCTGATGTAATATGCGTAAAACTACCTGACGGGCTTCCTAGAGATATGGACCTGTCTGGTATTTTTAATTTGAACACTAACAAGGATGTAGAATTCGCAGAACATGTGACAAGAGACGAGCACAGACCTTGGATAGATATTGATAAAGATATTTTAGATCTTTCATCAGGACAACATGTATATCGTCTCACTTTCTCTAAGATTGATGTTAAGTTAACTGCAACTTGCTGGTTCAGTTATATTATTCAAGATAACTTCGTTGAAAAGCCTTACATATATATGACAGAAGCTAGAGTAGAGTCTGATAAGCCTAAGGAAGGGACTTGATTGTGAAAAGATATATCAAATGTAGTTTAAACTCTAGTTTACACGATATATCAGTCTCTAGTATCAATGGAGGCAATCGTCAAGACTTGTCCTATGATTTGGAACTTATTTTAGTGAGAGTTCCTGTAGGTAGGTACATGCTCGCTTTAGGAAATAGAGGATACTGTACTGGATACCTTAAGTTAAATAGAAATACTTTTAAGTGGTTATATAACGGAGAATCTAAGACAGTAGGCAGTTATTGGGAGCCGAGTGATGAATACATCATACTTCCCGAAGATTTAGAAATTTCTACTAAGATATCTTATGAAGATGACGATGTCAAGGTTTGGAAAATCAAAGATTCTAGTTTACTGATATATGACGGCATTGAAGACTCTGAACCTATGAAGAATGAAAATTGGAGATTCTGTTCTGAATTAGGTGTATATTATCTGGCAGATCACTCAAATAGAACAACATATATTAAGATGAAGGTGAATGAATGATGAAATTACAAAGAATTTATGCTTCTAAGTTGTACTTAACAAGCAGCCGCAAAGACAGAATTCATGCAGCAATGAATGATAGTAAGAATGGTGAACTTGTTCAACAGCTTTCAGAATATCTTGATGAAGCTGACAAAGCAAAGCTTGATGAGATAGTTAGAGAGAAGAAAGCTGCTGCAGAAGCATCAAAAGCTGAAAAAGTTGCTGAAGAAGCTCTTTCGGAAGTTGCACCTAGCGAAGATATTCCGGATGAGAGAAATGTATTCTCTCCTTCGTATTCTGGTGGTGGCTCATTTAATCCTCCTTCAGGTAATTTTGATGATTTCGCTAGTGAACCTAGTAGCTCTGAAGATGCCCCTGAAAGCGAGGGTGGAGAACCTGCTCCTGAGCCTCCTGCAGATGAACCTGTACAAGAGTCAACTGCAATATATGGTGAAATAAAAGCAGATACAGGTATTGGAGATATCTTATCTAATATAGCAAGCGAAGCTGCTACTATCAAAGGAACACTCAACGGTAAGGCAGAGACTGCAGGTGTTCAAAGAATTGCAGTAGATGACAAAGAGCTCTGGATCTACTATGAAGATGATGTAAATACAAGAGACATAATGGTAGATGTCATTGAAGCACTTAATGCTTCCGCTTACACATACTTAGAATTTAGCAGATTAGCAAGATCAAATAACGCAATCGTTTTTGATATAAATCTCAATACTAAAGAACCTATTAAGTCTATAAAAGAAGTAGAGGAGGAAAATAAGTAATATGAAAAAGTATATTAGGTCAGAGCAATTTAGTAGAGACGAACAGTTTCAGCAAGATCTGAATTCCGCAGTATATAATGCTGTCGCAGATACTGTATTCAAGTACAGAGACCTTGTAAAAGATCCAGACGCTTTAGAAGCAGCTGTTAGTCTCGCAGTTGACTGGTGGTCAACTCATTTCTTTGAAAGTGACGATTGGGAAGGCTAATATGACAAAGATAACCTCTGCGGATTGGGTAAGCTATAATGCTAATACACGAGGAACTCGTACTGGAGATTGTACTGCAAGGGCAATCTCATTAGCATTTAATAAGGACTATACAGCTACTCGCAAATTGCTCAATGATTCTGCAAAGACTCATTATAATTGGAATTATAATACGCATGATAATTGCATCAAAGTAATTCGAGAGCTTGGCGGAGGCAATCTTAATTCAAACACTGAAAGAGTTTCTGTAGGATCTTTTGCCGATACGCATACTTCTGGAACATTCATAATTTGGTGCAGTAAAGATGGAATTACGCATAAAGGTAACCATCTTGTAACTATCATTGATGGTAAGATATATGATAGTTGGGATTCTAGAAAGTACTTCGTCAAAGGATATTGGACAATTTCAGCTGGAGTACAAGGAAAAGATCTAAATGATATCCGTCCACTTCTTAAAGAAAAATTCATAACCACAAAAGACATTAATTGGTACAATGATTACGCAGGTAAACTGTTTGATAGAATAATTGATAACAATAAGAAAATTAAGAAAATCAAAGAGACTGCCGGTTATGATATCTATATTCAGTTTGAAATACTGAAAATCAAGATGGTCGATTATACATTTTCTATGTCATACACCATAGATGTAACATATAACACTCCGAATATAAAGCCGCAGCAGTTCAAAGGTAAAGTAGTTGTTGCATTCAATCCTACAATGAAGCCTGACCAATTAGATGAATACTTCAACAAAAGATTCTATGATAAGTTCTATTCATTCATATATGATGTTGTTGTCAAGATAGCGGATACTTGCGAAGGATACGAATTAGTAAAGAACAGCAACAAAGAACAGAATAATTTGTATTTCTATGATGCAGGTGAAGAAAAGAGCTTCAACGCACTTCCTTACTGGGTTCGTTCATTAGCTACAAGCTTCACTTCCGAAAGACCCGATAGATTCTTCGGCAAAAGGTCTGATAGTGTTCGTTTACGCATGTACAGAGCTCCATTTGATAAGGACTACGATCCGTCAAAGACTAATGACAAGATTGAATTTGATGCATATGATATGTCGGAACTTCGTGAAATACTGCAACACTATAAAGAAACAGGAAATTATGAGGAATCTTATGATATCCGATATAATTATTAAATCAGAATCGTTATATAACTTGAAGAAGTAACAAATAAATCAAATTAACAAAGGAGATACAATCATGAAACGTTACGTAAGAAGTGCAACAGACAGATCAAACAAGACAACCCAGACAAAGTCCAAGAAGTTCTCTCGAAACGATATCGCAAGAAAATCTAACGATTCTCGTAGAGGCGAGACAATGGCTCAGATCACAAGAAACATCTTAAATGATCCTGATATGGAGATGGGTGAAGCTGATTCCGAAGGCAACCAGACATTGATCTACAAGGGACAGAACGTAGGTTGGATCAACAAGAGAAGAGGCATCGGAGATATCAACAACAAGGTATATACTCAGATCAAGCACGCTGCTAAGGCAAGACTTGAAGCTGAGGAAGCTGAAGATATCGAAGATGTTGACGTCGAAGTTGAAGACGAAGACGAGTCTGATGAAGACGAAGAGTAATGTCTAAAGAGTTGCCTACATCTGAAGAGCTAGATTTTCAATATCTGCTTCAATTATTGCCCCCGCTAGAAGATACTCCGGAATTTGCAAACCTTCCGGAGCTCTTCAGTATTATTGGTGCAAAATCATTGATAAAGTTATGCAAGTATGCCGGTGGGGAAACTATTAAGATCCCCACACTTGAGCAGTTGTGTACAGATATTGAAGCACTTCAATGGTATTATGATGTATATATAAAGAAAACAAAATCTTTTGCTGAAATTCCTATGGAATTATGCGAATTGGTTAAGAAAATAAAGGAGATATACACATGAAGAGATATATTAAATCTTCTAGTAATGATGATTATGATGTATTCATGCTTATGGATTATTATTCAGATACAGGCCCAGATACAACAGGTATGGATGGAGATACTTTTAATTGTTTAGGAAAGTTCTTTTCTAAAAATCTAGAAACTGCAAAACAGGAGCTTAAAGCAGTTCAAGAAAAGCATCCCGGACTTAAGAATATGTATTCTGGGCTGTATGTAACAGCTTACAATCCTTATTTTGATACTAATTCTGATGATCCTGATGATTATTATAGTGTAGATAATAATGTATTTGGCGATTTAGAGTCGTTAGTTGAATACGGCGTTGATCCAGATTATTTAGATAATTACGACAAGTATGCAAATGAAGTAGATGAGCTTCCTTTTGATCCTACATACGTTCCTGAAGATAATTTTCTTAGAAACTGCTTAAATGAAGCATTGGATATTGTAGAATTCGATCCTGATTATGCAGATGATATTGCAACAATCAGATACAATTATAATATGCCTAATGCTACATATGATATTGTTATTTATTTTGAAGACGGAGATAGTCTTGAATATAGTTTTGTTATTGATAAAATCATTAAGTTAGATGACGATCAAGTATCTGAAGGTGCTAGAATAATATCGAATGAGCTGTATAGTGCTCTCAAAGCTTCAGGGAGGTAATTATATGGGATTTCAACCTGCTTATGGATATACTCCGCTAAGATATCGTGTTATCTGGCAGCATCATTGGTCTGATGGCTCTAAGATATTGCTCACTCAAGATAAAGATGACTGGATCCTCACCGAATATGATGCAGAAGGTAAGCCTGTCTATTATGTAGTTCAGGATGGATATAGTCAATCCTCTTCTGCAGAAGAGCGTTATTCTAAATATGATTGGACCTTGCAAGCTGCAATCGCAGATATAAAAGACGAATACGGATTAACAGGAGGTTAACATGTTAACATACGGATATGTTGATATTATCGCAGATGCTGTATATGACAGTTTAGGTATCGATGAAGATATCTATCTTACATTTGACAAAGAGTCTGTAAAGTCGTTCCAAGAGCAATACTTAAAAGATACTTCTTATCTCAATGATCTTGTAGATGCAGAAATAGCTAAGTATGATACTTCTGAAAACAGTCCTGCAGATATTACAGATCTCAAAGAGTCTATAGTTGAAGAAGTTGAAAGACGGATAGATGAAAACATCGAAAAGTATTATCAGTATGAGCACCAGAAAGTTCTTTCTGCATACAGCGATATTGTAAAGGTACTCAGAGATACTGCATTTGATAATGTTATTGATGTTGACGTAGAGTATGATCCTGCGGATCCTAGTGTAGGTATCTATGACGAAGAAAGAAAAATTACATTTACTCTTGCAAACGGTGCAACAATTACAATGGATGTATCCATTGACGAAGACGATATCTGATGTTAGACACAGTTAAACGGTACATTTCAGAATTGCCTGATACATCATTTAATGATTACTATCAACAATATGTGTTTTCAATTCAAGATGAAAATCTTGGATTAGAAACTCAGTTTGCAGATAACACCTTTAATAGTATTGGAAAGTTACTTGCAAAAATACATAAGGAACTAGGTAACATAAAATGAAAATTGAAGCTTCTGATAGAGAGATAATTACTGCAAAGGATATACAGAGCGCATATCTTCAATTCTATCCTTGTATGATGAAGTACCTCTGGGACATGAAAGCAGTTACTACTCTTGCAAATTTAGAAATTGCTATCTACAAAGCATTTCCGGACAAGGAAGAAATGCAAAAGTACGTCAATTCTCTAGATATAGAGATTCGAGATACTTACAACAACGAAGAAGATGTCAATGCTGCAGATCTCAAGAAAACATTTGAGCATCTTAAGAGTTACATAGAGTCTTACGAAGATATCGGCTACGATCTTTACGCAATAGCAACAACTTCGGCTATCGAAGATATCAAGGACGACAATGAATCCGGAGATGAAATTGTAAAAAAAAGAAAACTATCACCGTAGGAAGACTTGGTACAAAATAAATTCTAAAATAGTCTAAGTAAAAGGTTGTGGAATGACCACAACCTTTATTATTTGTGAATAAGTAAATAAATAATATTTCGGAGAATAGGAATCATGTACATCATCTTAGCAGCAGAATCACAAACACTTGACTGGGTACAAATAATTGTACAGTCGTTAATCACTATCGGTGTAGTGTTTGGCGGTGCTGGGTTCTGGGAATTTCTTAAAACAAAGTTCCAAGCAAAGCGAGAGGATCAGAAAGCTGAAAATGCTTCTAACGATCAGATAAATAAGATGGCAGGTCAGATGAACGAAATGTCGATCCAAATGACCACTCTCACCAAAGATGTAAAAGACATTAGGCATGATCTATTCTTACTGCAAGAAGCAAATGAGGCTACAGTTAAATATCGGGAAGCACGCGATAAGCACGATAAAGAACTAGCAGTCGTTCAGCATGCGATTATTCAATCCCTAACCGGCATATTAAGAGAGCGACTTCTTGAAAATTATAACCGCTGTATGGAAAAAGGTTACTACACCAAAGAGGAAAGAGAAGTTTACGGTGCAATGTATGAATGCTATGTAGCAGATCCTTTTAACGGAAACGGTGTAATGCATCAACTTCAGCCTAAAATGGTAGCGTTGCCCTGGACTGAAGAAGAAGCTAATAAATAGATATTTGGATAAATAGATATTTGGATAAATCGTTATTATAAATAAGGAGAAATACATCAAATGCGATTTTACATACAAGCATCAGAACATGATACAGAAGACATAGAGTTCTTTGACCTTCCTAATGCGTATTGTCATAGAATTAAGAAATTCATCATTTCATACGATCCTAGTATCCTTCCTGAAGACGAAGAAGATTTTGTCAACGACTTAAGTGGACTTCAGAAAATTTTTAATACAAAAACTGAATTAGTTGAATATCTTCAAGAAGCTGTTGCAAACAATATAGAAGCGTTCCAAGAAGCAAGATTAGATTCTGCTTTAGAAAAGCTCTTTCCTGATAATGGTTCTGATAATGTTCCAGCATATACACAGAGTTCGCCTTATGTTGTATCCGGATATGATATCAATATAGATGAAACTCCTTTTGAAGATTTAGAATTCAAAGATCCCAGGTCTGCAATCATTGCTTGGTTTGAACAGGCAGATAAGCATCCAATGGGCGTTAGCATTGATGCTTCTACTATCAAAGACGCACAGAAATTGCTCAAATGGGTAGCTGATAACGAAGATCAATTCAGGACCTGGTACAATCAATATAACAATCCCTATAAGTTAGAATACATGGTAAATTATTGTAAGAGGCATCAAAACGATTCAACTCTTATTGCTTTTTCTGGTGATCAAGTTGAACCATTCAGTTTAGGTTGATATGAAGAAGTATATAAGAACATCAATTAGTCCCGAAAGAATAGCTTCTAAAAAGAAGTTTATTCAATATGTTATCACAAAGATTCGCAAAGGTACTGCTTCTATTTCTGAGATAGACAGGGCCTGCGAATCAGTTGTATGGCTTTGGAAATGGAAGCATATTGACGACACAACAAAAGATGAGTTATGCGATAGACTCACTAATGCAATGCAAGGTATTGATGATGAGCCTCTTCCTGATTGGGATGACGAATCTGCATATTTTAAAGGAGTATAATATATGAAATTATATGTAAGTGCTACATCTAGGATATCAGATCAAGAAGATTGGTTCCCTATCTGGCAAGAGAATAAGGAATGGATAATGGATATAATGGCGAAGAATATTCAAGCCGATCTCGATGCAGGATATGATCCTAATGGAAAATCTATCAGAGAGCAAAGAGCTGATCTTGAAAACTACAGAAAAGAATATCACGCAGATCTTGATATGTTTAAGACAATGGGAGATAAAGATGTCAGCAGATGGTGTTTTTATGACCTCAAGAAGCGTGGAGCAATAGATTAAAGGAGCACAGAAGATGACAGACTTAGAATTTAAGTATGCATACAATTACGCATTTGATAATACTTCCGACGGAACATATGAAGTAGATAAAATACTGTCTAAATATGATCCTGATGGTCAGTTGACTCTTGAGGAGGTATATAGAGAGCTATCTTCCAACGATAAGGAAAAAGTTGAAAGCATCTTATCTCCTTATGTCACTGATGCAACTACAGAACCTGCGTCTGATAGAAAATCAGCATATGATATATTCTATGCTGCTTGGCTTCAAGATAATCCTGATAGGTATGCACAAGGGGTTCTTGATTTCTACGAAGCTCTAAGATTAGAAGGCTACGTAGATTTTGACGAGGAGTAATATATGAGAATACAAAGTTTCATAGATGAATACGTAGCTGCAACTACCTTAATTCGAATTACATGCAAACAAGAAGCTGATATTTTCTTTGAAGGATATAAAGGAGAAATTCCTAACTATCCTGAAATAGAAGAAATTGCAGGCGAACTTGGTTTATGGTTAGATGCAGTTTATGCAGATGACGATGTATTAGTTATAGTAGCATCATATTGATATAAACTATAAAATCTATAGGAGCAATAATATTATGAAATTGTATATAAAAGCTGCAAGTGTGCCTTCAAGTTTAACTCTAGCTAAAGGAATCTATATTGATTACTATAATATGGATTACAATAAGCGAGCAGATTATCAAGATTTCTATATCGATAACAAGTTTATTAGTGGATTCTTATTTATTTCAGAAGCAGAATACTATCCTGCTACCGGAGAGTTATCCAATAATCTATTGAATCACGATCAGCTATTATCTAAGTACCATCTTGAGGATATTCCTTCAAATGAGTTATCTTATTTTAGAATTGACCTAAATAGTAGTAAAACTGGGACACAGTTAACTAGTTCAGGTGTACATTCACGTGGTTTAGATGAATATTTAGCTAAGTTATTTAATGTATCTATTGGAGATAACGCACTTCCAGATAATTGGATATCTTGTGATAGTGATGAGTATTCTTCTACATTTAAGACTGCAGCTGCAAGATGCCAGAAATACATCTACGACTTGCAGAAAAAGACAGTTACAGAGCTATCTGATTATAGTAGACCTAATTACTTTGCTTTTTGTTTTGCAATAGTTGATCCTGACAATAATTCAGCATTAATTAGCGATTCTCTTGACGGAGTATTATTTGCTTCTCCGAGTTATGAAGCATATCGAGCTGATACTCAGAAAATTGCTAGAGAATTAGGAAAGTCTTCTCCCAAAGAGTTATCATTTAAAACATTATATTATGAATTTACAAGTGCTGATTATCGTGCAAAGGCTCCTGGATCTTTTGCAACCAAAGTTAATCAAGCCCGTACTATAGCTAAGAAATTACGTAGTATGTATCCTAGGATAACTGACGTTGTAAATTCAAATTATGATTGTCATATCTTCTTAGATGATGACAAGGAGTTTGCGATTCAAGTTAAGCCGGAACTTCCTGAAGTAGATTTATATCAAATAGGTACAGATTACTTTCAGCTCAGCTTACCTCAAGATTTTAGCGAAGACGAAATCAGCCTTAAAACATTGTATAATTTAATGATTAATGCAGATAAATATGCGCATTCATAAATAAGGAGTGATATAACAATGAAGATTACAAAGAATGCAAAGAAAGTAACAGCTTCAAAGGAAGTAGTTGCAAACAAGAACTATCAAGCAGCACAGAGATATATCAAGTGTGCTATTGATGCACTTGGAGCTTGTGGAAAGTCAGATGAGTTTGCAAAAGACAGAATTGCAGACCTCAGTGTAGTTTTATTTGATATCAATGCAAGTACAGATTGCGAATCTTGTGGAGATATAAAAGCTTCAACACTTACAGAAGAGCAGAAGGCTAAAGTTTGGGAAATTGCAAATAGCTATACGACAAGCGATCCTAAGTCCGGTGATTGGGATACAGAAACAAAAGCGGAGCAGAAAGAAATCGCAAAAGCTTTAGAAATAACTCTTGCGGAAGCAAAGCAAATCATGATAGACGAACTCGGTTTCGAGGAAAATCAATTTTAAATATGAAACTCTATGTCAGGACAAATGAACAAGAACTGCCTACACAAGGATATGTAGGCATTTGGTGGTTCTACAACAATCAGGTTGTAGGAGAATATTGTCCTGTAGATGAAGGCGTAGATGATAGAGGTTACATTCAGTTCAGCAAGACAAAGAATCATACAACAGAATGGGAATCTACTATCAAAGAGCAATTACCTGAAGCTGTCGATTTAATCTCGAAAGAATATAGGTCAGTAGAACGAGGTAGAGTAGTATATGACATCAGGTCTCAGGTATTTGAAATAGTATGCAGTCAGGCTATCGCTGATGATAATAATGCGATAAAATTGATTGCAGAGGAATTTGAGATTTCCGATCAGAGGTATGATGTTATACCAAGCTCACATTATTATATCCCATCACTAACAGGAAATCCTGCATTAGATAATTTTGATTATGGAGGTTAGTACATGAAAATATATGTAAAAACATCGAGTTCTAGCAATATAGATTGCGATAAAATATATAATGAGGTTCGTGATTATCTTAAAGAGCATTTTGGTAGACTTACAATAAATACTTCAGAAATTCTTGTATATCTTACAGAAGATGGATATGGTTATATTAAATTTGAAGATCTCTGCAACGGGCTTAGAGATCCCGAAATCTTAGATGATTATAATGAATATGGAATTGAGTTATTAGCTGAAGATATTTGTGATATATTCAATGCCGACGAAGCATTAGAAATATTTAAGCAATATGGAAAGAAGCCGCCAAAGTGGCTGTTGAAAGAAGCAGGATACCTACCTAATCCGGATATTGATAGGTATTAAATTATCTAAAATAACTTAATGTAAAGGTTAGTAGAAATACTAACCTTTATTATTTATAACAATAACCTAAATGAAAAGGTGTCATATAAACATGATAAGCGAAGATGAGCTCAAAACCGTTGAGGAGTCGGGACAGTTAGATACCACTGACACTTTTGTCGATCCTCTATTAAAAGAACAAAAAGAACAGGCAGAACAAATGCGGGCTGCCCTTTTAACATGTAAGAAGAATGATATTACTTCAGCAAAAGTAGCATTGCAAAATATTGCAGTATTACAAATCTATCATCAGGTAAGTAGAATAATTAGATATACAGAATTGATGGATAGGCTTGAAGATAAGTTATATGATTCAATTGACATGAATCTTGCAGAGATGGATGAAGCAGATCCTAACACAATGTTGGTGTTGCTTAAAGTGCAGTCTCAGTTGCAAGAGTCTATGGTACTGTCCCAAAAGCTCCTTGAGCCCTATATGAATATAAATCTTGAAGAAATTGCACCTCCTAGAGATATCACTGAGGAGACATCATTTGGTGCTGCAATTATTCCGAAAGAATCTCGCAATGTAATTAGAAATGGTGCACAAGCACTCTTAACAGAACTTCGCAACGCTGAAAAACCTTCTCAGGAAAACGAGGCTACTGAAAATAATGTCGGAACTGATAACGCCAATACGCAGTGATGCTCTTGATTACGAAGATATCATAAGTAGAATCAAATCTATCTACAGTGAATGTTCTCCGCTAGAGCAAAATATGTTTCTCAAGATACTTGAGGAACTTAGCGATAAGGGCTATTCAGAAACCCTAGAAACAATCTACTTAGTAGATTTTAAAGAAGTTCCTGTAAGTATCGACAGATTTTTAACTGATCCACAGTACCTTGGAGAATCAAACGATTGCGGAAACCAAATATATCCCGGTTGGTGGGACGCATACGACAGCGTATTTGACTACCAAAAAGATATCTACGAAGTAATCCTTTCCGGAGCAACAAGAATCGGTAAGACATCAACCGCTGTAGCTATGATGTGTTATATGACATATCTCTTAATGTGCTACAGAAATCCACAAAAGTATTTTGGATTAAAACAAGTTTCCAGAGCTACTATTGCATTTGCTAACTTAACTAAGGACCTCGCAGAAGGAGTCGCCTTCGTCGAGTACAACGACACACTCAAGAAGTCTCCTTGGTTTAATCATCACGGCAGATTCAATAACGCAAAACATCCTATATTCATTCCCGAAGGTGATAACATAGAGCTTGTAGCTGCATCCGATTCAGCTCACGTCTTAGGTATGCAGTTGTGGGCATGTTTGATGGACGAGGTAAACTTCGCCAGAGCAGGTGTAAAAGATCTAAATATATCAAAGAATCATATGAAAGCTTTGTACAATACGGCTAATGCTCGTATTACAGGTACATTCAAGCTTGAAGGTAGGATCTATGGAAAGATGTTTACCTGTTCTTCTAAGAATTCTGATAATGATTATCTTTCAGAGCATATCGAGCAGCAGCTTGATGCAGGCAATACTCATATGTATCTGTTTGATAAACCTCAATGGGAAGTTCTGCCTTCTTACAGGTTCGGTAAAGAAACTTTTTTCATTACAGTAGGAGATAGATTCAAAAGGGGCTTCGTAGTCCCTGACGAGAATTCAGACGAAGCTCACTTACAGGAATACAGAAATGAAGGATACAAAGTCCTTGAAGTACCTGCAGATTACAAACCCAATTTCAAAGCAGATTATGATATTGCTCTTAGAGATATTGCAGGTATTTCTGTAGTAGGTTCAATGGGCTTCATTACTCAGGAAATGATATCTCCTAATGTTAGTGAAACTAGAGTAAATCCTTTCTTTGAAGATTATTATGAAATCGGTCTCAGAGACAATGATACAATAGAAAGACACTTTCATGCAGAAGTTGTTCCAGCTAACCTCAAAGCACTTCCGATGAATATTCATATCGACTTTGCTGAAAACTCAGACCATATCGGCATTTCAGGTGTAGTAATCGATGGTAACAAAAATGTAATTGATATACAGACTGAAAAGAAAGTGATGATGCCATTTCTTAAACAGATCTTTCAGGTTGCGATTGGCGCTCCTAGAGGCGATAGAATGTCATTCCAAAAAGTTATCAATTTCATTCTCTGGTTAAGGCGTGCAGGATTCAACATTGGCATAGTATCTACAGACCAATATCAGTCTTCATACGTACGAGAGAACTTAGAGCACCAAGGGTTTACAACGGAGAAAATATCTGTAGATAAGTCTATAGATTCATATATTTCGCTCAGGAATCTAATGCAAGATCAGAGGTTAGAGCTGATAAGATGCGACCTGCAAGAAATTGAGATGATTAATCTTCAAAGGAACAATGACCGCATTGATCATAAACCTCAGAGTAACTCAGGTGCAGGTAGTGCTCCGCCTTGTTTGGCTAATGGATACAACAGCAAAGGAATTGGTAAGGACTGTGCCGACGCATTATGCGGAGCATGTGCTTCATTACTTGCTCATTTAGACTTAATTAAACCACCTGCAAAATCTGTTATCAACGCTATTTCGTCTGTCAATACAGGTAGCAGAGGACCCTTTGTAGGCCCTGGAATAAGACAACCGCTTCCAGGATTTGGATCACAGTACAGAAGATTCTGATAGAATCTTTTGAATAAATTATTTTAAGGAGGCATTAAAAATGCTGTTTACAAAAACCGTTTGCAACGCAGGTTCCTTGGTATATATCGTACCAACAGGCCTTCTTGTAACACTTCGCTATGATGCTCATGGAATGCTCAGTAAGGCATATTCAGGCATTAATGTCAACGAGGATTTAGGTGAAGACTTCCTCAAGGCACTTGTTCGCCAAGGGCTTGTACCTAATTCAATTAAGCTTCATGGAGGCACTACAGATATCCAAGGAGTATTCTACTCTAATAAGATATCTGCAAAAGAAGGTACACTTCCTGAATGCGAATTCAATAGAATTGCAGAAGACATCAAGTCTGGAGGACTTAGATATAAGTTCTACGTAGGAAATGTAGAAAGCGGCGCAATGGCTATTACTCCTTCCTCTATGCAGGCCTGGACAAAGATGGTAGGATTTGAATCTCTTCCTTGTTGGGCAGTTCCCCTTAACGCTAACGATGATATGTTACGATCATTCCTTGTAGATAATGCACATATCAATTTCGAGTATCCGCTTATTTCTGGATTCATTATCTTTGCAGGACAAGCTAAAGGTAGATATTATCCTATAGATCTTAAGACATTTACTGTAGAAGATAAGCCGGTCAAGCTCATAGATTATGATGGCTATATCAAGTATGGAATGCAGTATGGAGATGCGTCTTTAGTCATTGATTATCCTGATGCTGTTAAGTACAATATTCAGCAAGGAACTCAAGTAGTTCTGGACGGCAGTAAAGTTATTTGGAGCAATACTCAGAATTCAGATCCTACAGTAAGATTGCCTAAGAGAATTACTTGCTCTTCTTGTCATAAGATTTTAGATGTTCCTGATGAGGGTACAATGACTTGTAGTGATCCTTTCTGCACTTCTAGATTATATCCTAGAATCAAGAGATTATGCACAATTTTAGGATTAGATATCTTATCCACAGACAGATTTGACGAAGCTATCAAGAAAGAAGACCTTACAATACTTCCCGATGTATTGTTGCTTCCTGAGTATAAGAATGCTAAGATAACTAAACCGCTTTCCGAAATTGTTCTTGCAAGCATTGATGGTGATGTAGGAATGAGCAGAGATTGGATCGTCAAATTCTGCAATAAGTGCAACAATTCTTATGATACTGTCAAGTACTACTTACAGGGACCTATTAGAATCCGCACAGAATTAGATATGGAGTTACCTCCTAGATTTGCAGCGTGGGTATCTGAACCTAGGAACTTAGTTGAATTAGAAACTATTGTACATTCAGATCAGATAGTTATTGATAACGCTGACAGAATCACTAAATTCAATGGAGCTCCTGTTCTTAGAGATAAGAGGATCATGATCACAGGTACATTCCTTCACGGAACTACAGAAGACATCATTGCAATTCTTCAGAGTTATTCTGCTACAGTAGTTACTGAAATGGATAAGAAAGTGCAGTGTGTTGTTGTAGGTGACATCAAAGAAAATATCGATGGACTTGCGATTCAAGCTGCAAGAGAATTAGATATTCCAATGTTTGATGAGTCTAAGTTCTTTGCCAGATATTCTATCGATGAAGACCTGGAGAAATTCCTCAAGTAACCTTTTATCTATATGGAGGAATTACTAAATGGCAAGTTGGTTTGATAGATTATTTGGTCCTCGAAACATAAAGACAATTTCTCGATTGAGAAGTACTGTATGTGTAGGTGGTACCTTTTACAAAGTATCAGATCTCAGAGGAGATTCTGACATTGAAGATATTAGGACGCAGATAAATGTAATGAGGGCACTTGCAAAAGACTCTCAAGTAAGTACTGCGTTAAACTATTATGCTACAGATGCTACTACTGCAAATACGATGGGAGATGTTATCTGGGCTACTGCTATTGACGATGATCATAAGAATGTAGCAGATATCATCAATCAGTGCTTTAAGCGTTGGAAAGTAAACGAGTACGCTCGTGACCATGTGTTAGAGTTAGCTACTGTAGGTCAGGTGTATATCCCTACAACAGAAATGTATAGAGATCCGGGTGTTCATCAGCACAGAGATCTAGTTGCATTGGATAAGAATAGCTTAACTAATCTGGATTATGATATTGTACCTTCATATATGATACCTCCTGAAGATATTGTTCATCTTTGGTATCATGGTGAGCCTCAAGGATACATATATCAACCAGGTTCTGATAGTACATCATTTTCAGGTGACCAGATAATTGCTTATCCTGAATCTTCTATTATTCATTTCTCCTTAGGTGGTCTGTTAGGTAAGTACCACATCACAGGAACTAATGCCAACGGTGAAAGCTTAGATTATGATATTCAGTTCGCAGAGCCTATCTTATCTCAGGCAGTACAACCTACGCAGACATTAAGTTTGCTTGAAGATGCAATGTTACTTTCTTCTTTGACTAGGACAGTAAGATTCATCAATGTAGATTGCGGTCAAACAGCTGAGGAAGATGAGATTCGCCAAAACTTACAGACAATCAAAGATATGATTGAGCAACAGCTCGCTCTTAATACTGCTTCAGGTAGCGCAGAAAGTTTCGTCAATCCTCAAAGCCCTAATAATTTGATCTATCTTGCAAAGGTAAACGGTCAGGATGCTATCTCTATCACAGACCTCAACATGGGTGAGCCCAGTGAAAGTGAAAATAAGCTCTTAGACTATTATCAAGACAAAAAGTTATCTGTATTAGGTGTTCCTAAGGAAGCAATGAACTATTCATCTGCTGAAGGACTTGGTGGAGCAGGAGCAGTAATGTCACAAAGATCTGCTCTATATGCGAATCACTTATCTCGAATTGAAAACGCATATAAGAACGGTTGGAGAGATGCTCTTAACAAGTATTTCATGTCAAGAAACATGAGTGGATTTGTAGACAAGTTCACACTTAACATGAATCCTATCATCACAAATCTTGACCAAGTATTGTTTGAGAAGAGAGATTCTTCTATTAGCCAGGCAGATGCTATCGTCAACATGATGAAGAATTTGGGTATGGCTAATGCAGATGACTACAAGAAGGCAGTACAGGAAATCTTGTCACAGGCCTTCCCTCAAACAAGTTCTTCTGTAATGAATTGGAAAGTCGACCTCAGTGCCAATGAAGGTGAAGGCGGCGGAGGAATGATATAATATGAGAAGCACAAAAGAATTGACAGATTTATTCTTCATGAATTTGAAGGAATTCAATAATTCAAATTTCAAAACACTAGAAAAGGCAGACCTCACTAAAGAAAGTCCTATAGTTCATAAGGCATTTAGTTCTGCACTTACTAGATATTTTATCTTCATAGAGAAACATCCTGAAATAACTGAAGTAGAAAACAAAGTACTATTTTTCAAACTCAAGTTAGATCAGGTGGGTCAATATTTCAGCGAATATCCTGACGGCTCTTTAGAAAATCTTGTAGGATTTCAGATTGAGTTACGCAATTACGTCAAGGAGCATAAGGAGCAGCTTGAAATAGAAAAACAACAAAATGAGGTAGCGGTATGAGTAATATGCCACTTCACAATATATCAAATTGGTTGCAACTTTCAGAATGCGAATCAAATAATTCCAAAGATCTATTCATTACTGTTAAGCAAGTAATTGATGACGGTAGTCATAGATTAGAGGGAATTATTATTCTTGTCAACCATGCTCAATATGGTATATTATTTGCTTGCTTAGTAAATTCTAAAGGATCTTTATTAACTCCAGACCCAGTTTCTGGAATAATTAAAGAATTCAGTACAGATGAAATACTTGCGGAGTTGAACAAGTTCGGATTTGATATAACATTTGAAATCAATCAACACCTTAGTGGAGAACAAATTTCTTATCTTATCACTCTTTCAGGACTTAACTACGACAAACTCAGAAAACTTCCTGTATATGAATATGATTCACAAGCTAACAAGATATTCTCAGATTACATTGTAGCATTCAATGTGAAGCAGTGCCCTGAATGGATTCAGCAAGAATATACTTGCAGTAAAGCAGATTTTTTGCGCAAGTTAAATGACGGCGTAGCATTGAATCTGACACATATGAGCCAAACACAATTGTTTGACTGGACTTGGCTTACTTATGTAGCAAACATTGATGATATCATCGAAGATAACGGATACGGTGACGAAGAGGAAGTAGAATTAAATGGCTGAATACTTAATAGGTCCTGATATATTATTGATGAGAAAGAGGTATGATGAAGCTCTCAAAATGCAGGGCATACCTTGTACTTATCAATTTCCAAACCTTGCTAAATCAAATGAACAAGGTGAGCCAGAGATTGATTCTTATTCTGAACCTATGGATACCCATATCTTCTTTGATGGCAACCCTAAAGTAAAGACATTCAAAAGATATGGCTGGGTAGTTGATAATGATAAGGATCTACCATTCCTTCTTCACTGCAGTTGGAACCTTCCAAAAGTTCAGAAGGATAGTATTTTCTCTATGTCAGGATTATATTCTGAAGTAACAGAGAGAAAGTTCAGAGTAACCGAAATCACTTATGATATGGTTGCTCCAGATCATCTTATCTGCCAAGTAATTCCTATCGCTAATGGTCAGCCCATTACTGGCAGGACTAGAAAAGAAGTCTCTCAAACATTCAATTCTTCTAATCATTTCTTGAAGCAAAAAACAGATTACAGAGGAGAGAATATTGATAGCAAGTACAGACCAGGAGATAAGTAATGCTCTACATTTACGACCAAGCACTAATTGACGACATCAAATCTTCAATTAATTCAGACAACGCTAATCCTAATGTAGTTATGTCTGATGCAGAAACCTATCCAGGAATCATTGCGCAAATAAAAGAGGACACAATAACTTATCCGCTCATTCTTGTGAGTCGTGACGATGATATGCCTGTAATAACTGAGCTTTGGAATTTCTCTAGAGCTCAGTTTGGCATTCCTGCTGCTTTTGATAACAAAACAAATAACATATACTATGAGAAAGCAATTCCTGTAGATGTTGCGTACACCGTTAGAATACTCGCAACAAACACTGCAGACGTAGATGAGCTCGCAAGGGAATTGTTCTATAAATATCTTTCAATGTATTTCTTGACTATTAGGCTTCCATATGAATCTGATAGAAAGATTCGTTTCGGAGTTGAAATAGATTTAGGTTATGGAATAAAGAAAGAATCGGGTAGTTTTGACTATTTGAAAAACGGTGCGTTATATCAATCAACACTTCATTTGAAGACTAATGGCTGTGTAGCTTTATCTTATACTCCCAGACATTTACAGCGTACTGTTCTATCTCAAGACATCGATATAATTCCTCCACAATCATCTACAGAGTAACCTTATCTAAATATGTAGATAAGGAGAACACCGATGCCTGTTAACAAGCATTTCTATTTAGATGAAGCCGGTCTTGGTCAATATGATACTTTAATCAAGCAGTATATCGGAGGTTTCGAGTACTGCAAAGTTTTATATGGCACTACCGCAGAATGGAGTGCTCAAGCGACATTGGTATCACAATTAGATAGGATCTATGTATATACTGATTATTACACCGATAGTAGTGGTAATCCTGTTCCAGGAGTGAAGCTTGGTGACGGTACAGCATATCTTATCGACAGACCTTTTCTCACTAAAATATTAGATGAGCATCTGGCCGATTCTATCATGCACATAACCGCAGCTGAAAGAGCCTTTTGGAACAACAAAGTAACTTGTTTCGTAGATCCAAACAATGCAAATAGATTAGTATTTTCTAAGAACTAATACAGGAGGAACACATTAGATGGCGAACCCGATTTTAACTCAAATCGAACTTCCGAGTGGTAGCGTATATGATATCCACGACAGTAGAGTTGATAGTCTTAACAACTGGGAGTATTCAGTTTGTACTAATGCCGCAGACACCCCGAAAGATGTAGTTTGGGATAAGTCAGGCACGACCATTACAGGTACACTCGTAGCTTCCGCAGACACGATGTATAAGATTTATCTTGTACCCGATAACAATGGCACGAATGATACTTTTGATGAATACATCACAGTAAATTCTTCCGGTTCTACTTATCAATGGGAATTGTTTGGTAATACTAAACTTCCCGATATGAACCAATATGTTAAGAATAAGTCAGGGCATTCTGGCGGAACGGCTGGAGACCTTGCTTATAAGGATTCAGCAAGCGGTTCCGTTACAGTCCCGAAGACATATACATCTTCAACAACAGTATCAACGGCAACTACCGAAAGTAAGTCTGTCAGCGTTACAGGTACAACAACTGGTTCAATCAGTCCTACAAAATCTGCGGTAGAGATCACACCCGCATCCACAGGAACAGCGGCAAATAAGTACACTCCTGCAGGAACTAATGCATCTTCAGCCGTTAGTGGTAGTTGCAGTGTTACGGCTTCTGGATCAATCAGTGTAGGTACCGGCACAGCTAACTATACCCCCGCTGGTTCAAATGCTTCCTCTTCCGTTAGTGGATCTTGTTCTGTGACCCCCTCTGGAAGTATTAGCGTAGGCACAGGCACCGCTAACTATACTCCCGCTGGGTCAATTTCAGTAGCAACCGCTGGCGGTACAACTACTATTAAAAATCCTACATCAAAGACAGTAGTAACTGATATGTCCGTAGCTGCTCCCTCATCAACTGCCGCAACGGGCGAGTTGGTTTATTGCGAGGTCAGTGGAACGAAGTTAACTCTTAAGAAGTTCGTAGAAACTACTGGAGCTTCAATAACAACTTCGAATGTTACTGTAAAGAACGGAGACGCGGCCTACTCATTTAGCGGTACTGGTGCTGAGTTAAAGTTCACAGGATCTTCAAGTTCAGGTACGATTAGCGGAACGGCAGCAGCTCAAACATTTACTGGTACAGGTGCGGAACTCAAGTTCACAGGATCATCTGCAACAGGAACGATTTCAGGTACCGCAGCTGCACAGACATTCACAGGAACAGATACTTACTTCAAGACTGCAAGCCAGGTAATGACAAGCGCTTCTTTCTCAGGTGCAAGTATGACTTCCACAGGTTCCGTAGCAGTTCCTGCAACATACTCCGCAACCACAACTACTACAACAAATACAACAGAAAGCAAGACTGTCACTGTTACTTAATCTTAATTTTACCGAAGAGGTAAATGAATGGCAAATCTAGATCAATTAGGATTACCTGATGGTAGTACCTATAACTTTAAGGATAATACTCAAGAGCGTAGTGATCACCGTCATTATGATTCTGATTCGGTGCCTCTCATATCTAAAAAGTATGAGAGCACTTCTTATTATGCTACTACTGCAAGTTCTTATGAAGCATCTACTTGGTATTTTATGTCAGTTAGACCTGATGACTGGTATAAACCTTGGAGAGTAAAGTTTAAGACACATTCTTATTGCCCTAAAGAAAGTAGTGGAGCTATTGCATACCCAAATGTTCAGTCTTATACATGGACAACGCTTACCGGCAGAGCTGATAGTACTGCCTATGCGAACTGGAATGATAAGTATGATAATGCCCATTATTATGTAGCTGCATATCCTCTTAAAAAGGCTGGGTACGATGCTGGGTACGGACATGCCGTAGGAATTAGCATTATTTATGGTACTGGATACACGAATTCTAATTACTATCGTACTTTTGAGATAGATTACTATGACTGTGAGAATTGTACTGTAACCTTGCTCGATACTCCGGTTAAATGGTCTGCTTGGACCGGTACAGGCACCACTAACTATAGTAATAATATAGTTGTAATGAATGCCGTAGATCGTGGCTTGCAAGAAACCGGTGATGCTAATACAACAACTGATAACAGAATTGGATATTTTGCAGGCAAAACTGGTGATAAGGGTATCTGGGCAACTTCCTTATTTATGGAAGATGCTAATGGTACGTACCAAAACATCTGTACTGCATCTGATGGTACAGTTACTTCGAGCAATAGAACTACGGCTAAAACAAAAATCGCTAATACGAATGGATTCAAACCATTAGGCAAAGTATGGTACACAAATACTACTTATGCAGCCAATACAAACATCAGCAGTAGCGGTGTAGTTTATAGTTCAATATCTCTCTTTGATAGCCGATATGCTTTCAATACTGAGTTAGTAGCAAATTCATTAACTCCGTACAAAGAGATCTATCTTGTGGGTACAATAAATCCTACCTATGGATTATTCTATCTTGATACAGTTTGGTGGACACAAACCCCAACAGATACGACTAAGATCTATGTACTTGTAGGTGCTTGTTTTGATAGTACGACATCTAACTGTCGTATCACTTTGTATGAACAAAATAAATGGTATAAGTACGATGGATCAAAGCTGGTTGAGATAGCTGGGGATGCAATTTCTGTTAATGGTCATACAGTAGAATCCGATGTTCCGAGCGATGCTGAATTTACTGATACTACTTATACATTCACTAGTGGAACTAACGGCTTTACAGTAACACCAGAAGGTGGATCAGCTCAAACTGTAACAGTAACACCCAGTATTGCAAATAACATTACTGGTACTGGTACGAGTGGCTATTTAACAAAATTCAACGGCACTAATACGATCACAAATGGCCCCCAATTGGGTTCAGATACAACAAAGTACCTCAGAAATGACGGTACTTGGCAGGTTCCTACAGGTACAACATATACGGCTGGTACGGGTATCAGTATTTCTGGTACTACGATCAGTGCTAAAAATTCCGAATTAGCTCCCTATGAAGAAAATATCCAATGGGGTGGTAATGCGATCTCTGGTTCCGTTAGCCCTGAGGGTATGGCGATCTCGGCAGAGCACAGTGCTAACCGATTAGCCTTTATGAATCCTGCGGCATTATATTATGAATATTCTGCTGACGGTGGTACTACTTGGGTAGATTATGGCGTATCCGATAACGATAAGCCTAAGTTCTGTACTGAAAACTATACATTGTCTTTACCGTTAGGTAGGCCTACTGGTACTTCGGAGGCTCCTACTTTACTTAGTAGGACTCGAGTAACTATTACTGCAAATAACGGTACTACGCAGTATTTGTATACTCGTCCAAGAAAAATGCTTATAAACGTTTCTACGGCGAAACCTATGACGCTTGTAGTAGAAACACGAACAGGTACTAACTATCTTAATGACAGGGCTTGGGACACCTTTGGTACATATACACTCCAGGGCATGTCAGGTTGGAATGATATACCTTTGCTGATCTCTACGCTTGGCGGTAGCATTAGTCAGACAGGTAATATATGGCAACTGCGTTTAACATTCTCGCTCCCTGAATTACATGCTACCTCTAAGGCTGCCGACGTACTTGGTATTCGTATTTACGGTGATACCGCTTGGTATACTGCTAATAAAATGGCTAACATGGGACATATCTATGCTTTTGATATGGCCCAAAATGTTACATTCCCTGCCAACCTCAGAATGAATAATGGTAAGCAGGTAACATATTTATCTGCAACACCTACTACGGGTCAAGTCGTTGTAACCGACGGAACGCTTGGCGGTGTCAAGACAACTGGATATACTATTGCCAAGTCTGTACCCTCTAATGCCGTATTTACTGATACTACATACACTTTCACAAACGGAGATGATAGTTTCTCTGTCACTCCTTCAGGCGGATCTGCTCAAGCAGTTAAGGTAAATGCCTATCATTTAAGACTTAATGATACTCGAAGTGATAATCAGCTCCCTAGTTGGTATATGACAAATCACCCAAGGAGTACAATTGAAGAATTTAAGTCTTGTTCAGCTATTGGGGTAAATTCCTTGATATCAACTGCATACTGTACTCTTATAACCATTACTCCTTGGGCAGATACCAGTGGTAGTGCTCCTGTTCAGCTTGCCACATCCAGTGCTGGGGTTAGAGCACAAAGAGTTGCAACAGCAGCCGACACTTGGGGTTCTTGGATTGCATTACCTAATAGTGATACTACATATACGTTTGCTGGCGGTACAAACAAGATCACTGTAACCCCATCTGGCGGTACTGCGTCTGACGTAAATATTACTGTCGACGATAATACTAAGTTACCGCTTACAGGTGGTACGCTCACTGGCGACGTATTCATGACCCGTGGTACGGATTCGCAACGTAAGCTCGGATTTTTAAATGATAGTGATAAGTTTGGTGGATTAAAGTTAAACAATAGTGGTAATAATATCGACTTCGGTTGGGATTATGACTCTGCTGCGGGTTCAGGTGCTTATTTTAGAGGTTCTGGTTATAACCCAAATAGAGGTGAGTTTGGATTTTACGCTAGGTCATCAAACTCTCCTACAGTTCAATTAGTAGGCTATTCCAGTGGTGTATTAACTTGGAATGGTAAAAGAGTTGTTACTGCTACAAACAACACTCAAATCGGAAGTCCTACTAAGCCAGTCTACGTAAATGGTTCTGGTTATGTAACGGAATGTTCACTCACTACACGAAATATCTTTGTAGATACAGTAACCACACCTTACAATGTCGGAGACCTCTGGTTTGGTTCAGATGGTACTTTCCAATGTATTACAGCCAAAGCATCTGGTGAATTCGATATTGAAGATTGGGAAGAAATTCCTAATGGCTATCTTGACACTGATGAGGTAATGGCACTTATCAATCAGACTACTCAGGCAGTTACTGGTGGTGGCAGTATTCTCTGGCACGATTCCGACAATGATGGTAAGTATGATGAATTCTTATTGATTAGAAACGATAATAGTGCAGATCCCGTAACATTGTCCAATGCTACATCTGTGTATAAGTTCACTAATAACGGATTGTACTACTCATCGACAGGTTATAATGGTACATATACAACTATCTTAACCCCTGATGGAAAAGGCATTGCTGACTTCCTGCAGTCTGGTACATTAGATGCTTCGAAAGTAACTATTACTAATTTCAATGCATCGATGATTACCGCCGGTCTGTTAAAGCGAGGCGGTACTGGTAATGCTTTCGGTGAGATTGAGATCTATAATGCTTCAGGTGTCGTAATCGGTAAGGTCGATAATACTGGTGTTACTTTATACGGAGTAGGTCAAGTAGGACAAAGACCATACATCAAGTTCAATGATACTGTCGGATTTGCTGGTTATGATGCAGCTGACAACCTTGTATTCCAGGTAGTCGGTGATGAGTTCAGAACAAAGAAGATGGTAGTCAGCGATGAGATCAGTGTTGGCGGAAAACTTAAATTCTTACCGATAACCATTATGGAAGGCAGTAACGTCGTAAATGATGGTGTCGCAATAGTAGGCTTTGTATAATCGGAGGATAATTAAGTGGCTTTAAGCGGAAGTATAAATACAAATAAATACAGTACCCAAAGTTCAGGTACAATCGGATTGAACCTGTCTTGGACTGGTACACAAGATATTGCCACTAACTCAACTACAATAAGCTGGTCATTGAAATCTAATGGTACAATGACATCTGGCTATTGTGTTTGGGGTGGCCCGATCACAGTAGTTATTGGTGGTACTACAGTATTCTCCCAAACATCCAGAGCACGAGTTTATGGTGGTGGTGCTTTTAGTAAATCAGGCACTATTATCATCACGCATGATGAAGACGGTACTAAATCTGTTAGTATGTCAGTCAGAGCAGCACTTTATAATTCTGAAGTAAACTGTACAGGATCAAGCACTTATACATTAGATGCAATCACAAGATATGCTCTTTTAAGTTCAGTTACGAATTTTACAGATGAAGTTAGTACAAATGGTTATCCCACTATTGTTTATACTAACCCCGCAGGAACCGAACTTGTAACCGGTTTAAAAGGTAGGATCTCCTGGAATAGCGGAGCTAATTATACAAGCTGGGTAATTCTTAATGATGGTGGTGGAACATACACATTCACATCATCTACTTTGACTTCAACCAACATAAATAATATGCTGGCCGCTTGTACTACTTCAAATACCTTACCGATCAAGTTTGAACTTCAATCTACATTGGATAGTACAACCTATACTCATTCTGTAGATGCAGTAATGAACATAGTAAATGCAAATCCTACTTCTGGTGCGGTAACTTTCCAAGATACCAATTCCACAGTAGTCGGTAAAACAGGAAGTAATCAGATTATAGTTCAAGGTCAGAGTACCCTTAAGATCATAACTGCAACTTCTACGGCAAAGAAATCTGCTACGATCAGTTCTTATGTCTTATCATTTAATGGTACTACTACTGATATTACTACTGATAAATATCTGACCATTACACAGCCTAATATTGCTGGAATATACTCAGCTACGGTCACTACTACTGATAGTAGAGGCAATATCAGCACGGCTACAACTAATATCACGGTATATGAATTAGTTCCTCCGAGTGCTACATATAGTCTTAAGCGTGTAGATAACTTCTATACAAACACAATTCTTTACGTTGATGGTTATGTTTCATCTGTGGGTGGCACTAACACAAGAACTATTACAGAAAGACATAAGAAGAAGTCAGATTCTACTTGGTCAACAGCAGCTACTGTTCAGAATGCTACTAATACTACATTGTCATTGGATAACACTTACGAGTGGGAAGTTGAGATCACAATTTCAGATGAGTATTATACTGGCAGTAGTGCTACAAAATACACGGCTTCTGTAGGTGTTGGTTTGCCTATCTGTTTCTTTGATAAGAAACGACATTCTGTTGCGATCAATGGCTTCCCAGATGCTGACAATCAGTTGTATGTCGGAGGTAGTATAAAGGCTACTGGAAATATCGCAACATCTGGTACTTTGACCGCTAATAGTGTTACTACAAATTCGATGTCGGTACAGGATATTTCATCTTCTTATACACTTACTAAGTCTTCAGGTCCTTGGACTGTTGGTGGTGATGTGGTGGCGCATCGAAGTGGTAATCTTGTTCAAATTCGTCTGCCACTTAAGGGTAATGGTTCATCGGTTTCGGCTGGTACTAACTGCTTTGTTGGTACATTATCTGGAGGTCCGTTGCCGATAGTTGTTTCTAAGCTAGTTTCTTATTCAGGTTCTACACCAGTACTAGGATACATAGATGATCAAGGCAATGTTTCAGTTCGTATAACAGCAACCGCCCTTACGGAAAGTTCCATTATAAACATGGATGGTATGTTTTTCGTTACTTAAATCTAATCTCAAATATCATTAAAATTTCCTCACCTTATATATAAATACGAGGTGCAAACTAATGGACATTGAATACATTTCTTTGATTATACAAACAGTATTTGTTGGTGTACTTGTATTCATTACATTATTTGCAGATAACAAATTACGCAGAAGGAGGAAATTCTGATGATTATTAAGAATGATAAGCTCTATGACGTACTTAAGTGGATTGTAACCGTAGTTCTTCCTGCACTTACAGCTCTTTGGCTCGGACTTGCAAAAGTTTGGGGATTCCCTTTTGCAGAAGAGATTGGTGCTACACTCGCATTGATCACAACATTCTGCGGTGCTTTGCTCGGTATCGGATCTATCAAGTACAAGTTGCTCAACAGTGATAAGAACGAAGCAGAAGGTTAATCCGAATCAAAGAAAGGAGAAACCGATATGCCGACATCTAATGTGAAAGCAACTACTACTATCCGTGAAAGAATAGTCGAGCTCGCTCAAAATCAGGTAGGCTACAAAGAGACTGGTAATAACCATACGAAATATGCCCAATATTTTGACACTCCGAAATCTAAGGGTGGTCCGTATCCCTGGTTTAATGGTAAAAAACAAAATACGGCCTGGTGCTCGATTTTTGACAACTGGGACATCGTTATGGTTCTTGCTACTGGTGATAACAAAGTTCTCAAAGATCCTGATGCAGTAAGAGTATGGCTTGGATATCCTAGTCCTGCAAACAACTGTGCCGCAGGTTGTCCTTATATGTGGGGATACCTGAAGAAAAAAGGTTGGGAAGTAAGTAAGTCAGCAGGCAGACCTGGTGACATTATTTTCTTCAATACTTCATCTGCAAAGTGCGGTCATGTAGGTCTGATCGAAAAGGTAGACAATGGCAACTACTATACCATTGAGGGTAATAAATCTAATATGGTTAAGAGATGCAGCTATTCCAAGAATAGTTCTTCTATCTACGGAATCATCAGCCCTAATTATGAGAGCTTAGATCCTCAGCCTACACCTACTCCGACACCTACACCTACTCCGACAACAACAGAGTACAAGGTCAAGACAAATGGTGGTACCCTTACTTTAAGAGCACAGCCTACTACTAATTCTAAGGCATTGGCTACAATCAAGAATGGTACAACGATTGAGGTATCCGAGATCGTTAAGGGTGACAGCGTTGGTGGCAACTCTGATTGGGCTAAGACAACCTACAATGGAGATACAGGTTACTGTTCTTGCAGATGGCTTGAAAAAGTAGAACCTACTCCTACACCTACTCCGACACCTACACCAGTAACATATCCGAAGTACAAGGTTACTGCTGTACATGGATTGAATGTTCGTAGAGGCCCTGGCACAAACTATGGTGTTGTTAAGACACTCACAACAGGAACTACAGTTACTGTTTACGAACAGAAGAACGGTTGGGGAAGAATCGGAACAGCTCAATGGTGCTGCATGACCTATTTAAAGAAAATCTGACAAGTCATAATTGACATTCCACCTTTTCCTCAAAATAAGCTCTCAGGTCTAATCAACTTGAGGGCTTATTTATTTGAAGGATATGAATATGTGATTTGCTCTGTAAAATAAAATGGAATATAATTTTCTGATTCTGATTTATCAATATGCCATTTAGTGCTTTCAGGGCTCCACCATATCTTTTTCTTAGCGGTTTTTGAAACAACAGGTAAGTTAAGTAATTCGTACAATGACATTTTATAAGAATTATCACAATTATTTTTAATCTGAATTTCAGGAATTTCAAACACCTCATTAAAATACCTAAGCAGTATATAAGTTCCATAAGGAACAGAACATTTATTTCGAGTTACATTAACTATCACCTTGTTTCTCTTGATTGCCATACATTGAAATATAGTAGAATCCTTTACTAAAGCTAATATGAGAATTGATTTATCATATATAGGATTAGTTTTATTTTCTCGTAAGAATTTATTCATCGCTTTAGGAGTTATTTTCCACACATCTAATTCTTCTGTATTAACTACAGTTTTAGGAAATAGCCTTTCTAATACATCTATTATATTTGTGTTATAATTAATGCGTATATAATTATATTGAGAATTCATAACAGGATAGAATTCAAAATCAAGTAATAGATCTTTTTCAGGAATACAAAGCCTATACAAATGTCCGTCAATCCAATTGCTCCAAACATATTCTATGCTTCTCTCAGATAACCATGTCATCGCTTGATTAACTTTATCATTCATCACTTTATTGAACTGCCGATATAACTCAGTAGATCTATCAGGGCGTATAATATTAACATACTCTTCAGCCTGCCGTATGTTTTCTACACCATATTTATCATAAGTTGTTCTTTTCGCTTTGTCGTTTATCATTGTACTTATATTATTTTAAATTTTCTAGTTATCTTGAGAAAAGGTTAATTCGCCTTATATCAAAATATCTAAACTAAAAGTAAAGGAGAATTGTAATATGTTTACACCTTTAGCAATGGGTTGATTTGTGCCCTCCGTATCAAGTAATTGGTGCGGGCTACTGCATTAACTGCTCTGAATCCGTAAAGCCGATATGCTACAACATAATCTGAAAAGATAAGTGTGATAGAGCGAAAGCAAAAAGAAGTTATCGGATGACCTATGGTGAAATAAAAGCATAGAAATATGTCCTAAAGGTTACACAAGAATTGGTCTTCAGCAGCCACTTCGCTAAACTTATTATAGCATGCGAAAGGTTCATCGATTATCTCCTTGAGGGAGAGTAGACCCCGAAGCTAATGCGGGAAGAAAAATGCAGCTCCTAGCAATAGGATGAAGATATAATCACAACTTCTGATGAAAGTCAGAGATTTCAGTGTTGCGAACTGAAGATAAGAAAAAGCACAAACCACATGTTAGGTCTGGATTCTTATGTTCCGCGTGCGACTTGTTCTTAATTGAAAAGATTAAGCACCAGCAGGTGAACTGAAGATTTGAAAACTATTGAGTAGTTTCTCTAATATCCGATATGCATACTAGTTATGTATAAAAGCTCGGTGAAGTCGGCAAAATATGTCGGGAGTCTATAAAATATCAATGGTGAGAATGTCTAATAGACTGACGAACTTGCGAATGAACGTATAGTAATAGTGTAGGAGAGTAAGCTGCGGAATATGAAATCCTATATATTAGAAAATCTAATATCCAGCTATTCTATGCAAAGTAAGAAAATAA
>Ga0265298_10001803_pt1 | contig 31292 bp, 27 predicted proteins | sample AusTroGonzalo_MG_3_FD_193486 | JGI IMG/M metagenome (GOLD analysis project Ga0265298, IMG submission 193486) | Bovine rumen microbial communities from tropical cattle in Woodstock, Queensland, Australia - Gonzalo_01 | ecosystem: Host-associated > Mammals > Digestive system > Stomach > Rumen ... | reverse complement strand
AACCGACCTCCAATGATGAGGTAGTGACCATTACCCTTGATGTGGCCAAAAACAACGGTTCAAAAGTGGTGGTGAATCCCTCGACAGGCACGGTTGATTTTGAAACTGGCGACAAGATTTATGTGGGCAGCGGCGGCAAGTATGTCGGATTCTTGACCCACAACGGCACCAATTTCAGTGGCAACATCACCAACCCGACCGAAAACCAACCTCTTCAATTCTATTTCCTCGGCAATGTAACCCCGACTGAAACACTTGTCACAGGTACAACGGAAGAATGTTCGGTCATCATCAGCGACCAAACGGAGCATTTGCCTGTGATTTCGTGTGCTGCATCATACGAAAACTATGTTTCAGGTATAACGGCCTATTCAGCGCATTTGCTGAACAAATGCGCTTTGGTGAAGTTCAATGTGACGACACCTTCAAATTCACCGATTTGCATAACAGGAATGCACAACAAAGTAACGGTTGACTTCACCCAAAATACGATGACACCCAGCATGGACGGTGAAGGCGTGATTATGCTACCAGCGGGGAGTGGTGAGAATGTTGAGAAATGGGCGATTTTGCTGCCGCAAGAGGCTTTGGAAGTGGGAGAAGAGGGCTCGGTTTATTCAGATGATGGATTTTTTACAGGAACTCGTTCCGCGATACCAACTATTGATGATAATGGGTATTTGACACAAGGAATAAATATAGACGTTAGCAATGTTATTGTTTCGGATATACCAATCGGTGCAATTAATGGTTTGTTCTCGGTGAGTGATACGAAACAAGTATATTTCTCAAAAGGTAATCTGCAATATATTGGTAGCGCAAACAATCCATACTGGAAATTTGCTGACCACCAGTGGGATTATTTAGGTACTGCAACAGGACAAAATAGTGAATTACAAAATGTTGACCGGGATCTATTTGGTTGGGGAACCACTGGTTATATTCATGAACACAGTGCTTTTTGTTATCAACCTTGGAGCACTAGTACAAATGTAGATGATTATAGACCTCATATTTCATCTCATGGCCTCTATCAAATGAGTGGTCAAGGAGATTGGGGATACAATGCAATTTTTAATGGAGGAAATAACGAAGACATGGGATGGAGAACTTTGAAACAATATAGTGATAATTCTGTACCTGCAAATTCTGAATGGAGTAATTTGTTATATAATCGCACTACATCTTCAGGTATTCGCTTTGCAAAAGCAGTTGTGAATGGGATAAACGGTTTAGTTTTATTACCAGACAATTGGAATTCTTCAATTTATTCACTAAATGATTTTAATTCTGATTTTTCGTCTTTCAATAGTAATATCATTACCGCAAATGACTGGATAACGATTCTTGAGGCAAATGGTGCAGTTTTCCTTCCTGCTGCTGGGCAACGTGTCGGATACTCTATTAATAATGTAGGATATGTCTGTAATTATTGGTCTGCAAGTTATCTTAGTACTTCAATTTCAAATGGAGCTTTTAGAATACTTGTCTCAAACCAAAACATAGACTCCGGAAATTTGATGCCACCATCTGATGGCTACTCTGTGCGTTTGGTAATAGATTATTGAAGTTTATGGCACACACATAACATAACTATAAGTAAAAGAGGCTAGCCTTTTCAAAAATCGGTTAGCCTCCGTTTATATATTAGTATTCATTGTTTTTGGAGGAGGGGAAATAACAAACTCAAAAGTTGAACTCTGTGGTTTTGCCACTTTGTCTCCATTTCCCTCAACTTTTTGAATAGCTTTACCATTTTATGATTTCTATTTATACGATTGTTATTGTCCATAGTTTCAATGTTTTTATTGTTGATTCTGTTAATAACCCTTATTGTCCTTATGACAATCCTAATGTATATCGGAAACAATGGTTCAACTATTTCAATGAATGAGTTTATTCTATATCAAAGAACAAAAATGCTAGTACAAAAACTATGCCAGTTTATTCCAAAAAATGATTAAAACAGTTTTCCTTGTTTGATTAGCATTGCAATTCGATTTAGATGAATATAAGCCTTTGTAATCCGATTGAACGGTAATTTCTGTCGCCCCTACGGGGCTAAAATCGGAATTGCCCTTTGTCGGCAGGGGTTCCATTTCATTCCACCGCCTGCCTATTTATCCTGCGTCCCTACGGGACTATGCGGCACGTCGGAACCCCGTAGGGGTGACGGGATTTTCGGCAGGCGGTGAAGTATCGCGTAACCCTTGCCGAAAAAACAAGACATGTAATCCGATAAATCAAAGAAAAAGATTACAAATGCCGCGCGTAATCCATCCGTTCGTGGAGAATCCTGATAATGCGGACTTTGCCGTTTTTCAATATCCGATAGAAGATGATATGCCTCCCAGAACGAAAACCACGATAGCCTGTGCGTACTTCATCGTAAGAACGCCCAACGGAATTGGGGCTATTTGCTATATGCTCAAAGGATTGGATGAAGTTTTGATAATAAATACTCGCTTGCTCTTCAGACCAAGTATTAATCGTATAATACCAAATCTTGATTATGTCTTCTGAAGCCTTTTTTGAAAGAATATAGTCAGCCATTTGCTTTGTATTTTGCTTTCAACTCTTGAAGAAAACGGTCAGGGTCAAAATCCTCAACATCGGGACTGGCTTCACCTTCTTCCAAAGCTGCTCTAAGAGCCGCTAATTTGGCTTCGTCTTCTTCCAAACGACGAAGGCCTGCACGGATGACTTCACTGGCGTTATTGTACCTTCCGCAGAGAATGCTGTTTTGAATAAATTCCTCATAATGAGGGCCCAATGATGCTGTTACTGTTCTGCTCATAATAATTGGATTTTACGCCGCAAATGTAAGAAAAATTCTTACAAGTGAGGGTAGGGTGGTCTAAGTTTTTTTCCAAAATCAAGAAAAATCAAGATTTTAGAAGATCTCAAGGATGGTTGTTATTTCAACCCTTCCATCAAAAACTTCCGCAAATGCAGATGGATAATACCGTTGTCGTCGTTTCGGGTGACAAGTGGCGTCATCGAAATGACATATTTTGGATAGTTGTCCTTGATGGCACGCAAGTTGCCAAATTCGCGTTCGCGTGTGGTGTCGTCTGCAATGATGAATGAGGCTTGGACGTATTTTCGTTGCCCGCCTTTCGCGGTACACACAAAATCAATCTCACCTGCTTGCAGTTGGCCGACGGTCACCTCATAGCCCAAAAACACCAACTGCTGGAAAATGATGTTCTCAATCACTTTCTCGATGTCGCCTTCCCGTGTTCCACCGGCCAGCGCGTTTCGAATGCCGTGGTCTTCGAAATAAAATTTGTCGTTACTCTCGAACAGGCGTTTTCCGTGGATGTCGTAACGGTTCACCTTGTTGATTATAAAGGCATCGGTGAGGAACTTGGTGTAGTTGGTGACAGCGCTTGGGGTCACGTTTTCGCCTTGCGATTTCATGAACTTTGAAATGCTGTTGGCGGAAATGAGTTTGCCTGTGTTGTCGGCGAGGAAACGCACGAGGTTTTCCAAAAAGGTCGCATTGCGGATTTGGTTGCGCAAAAGGACATCTTTCAGGAGTACGGTGTGATAAATGTCCATCTGATATTCTCTTGCATCTTCTTCGTCAAGGCCGGTTCTCGTCAATCCTGGCAAACCGCCAAATTGGATGTATTTTGCTAAGGACTCGTCGCTGTCGGTTAGGTTGTGAAAGATCAGAAACTCCTGATAACAAAGCGATTGGATGTGGATTTCCTTGTAACGGCCTCCGATAAGCGTGCTTAGTTCGTTGCTTAGCATTTTGGCATTGCTTCCTGTGACGACAATTTCCACATTGGGTTCGGAATAATAGTTTCTCAACGTGCGCTCAAATTCCGCAATATCCTGGATTTCATCAATCAAGAGATAGTTTTTCGTGCTTTTATCTAGGTGTTGCTCAATATGGGCGTTCAAGTCCTGATAGGTTTTTATGAAGTCAAATTCCCGTTTTTCCTTGTCGATGAAAACTACGTTGGAATCAGGTTCGTTCTGCTTCTGGTCGCGCACTTGCTTCAACAAATAGCTTTTCCCGACCCGCCTTTGGCCGGTCAGGACGATAATCGTATTCTTCCCGAAATACTTTTCTATCTTGTTCAGGTAGTGTTGCCGAATGATATTGTCCATAGTTTTATCTTTTATAGAAGAAATTTTCTGCAAAAATAGAAAATATTTCTTTTATAGAAGAAGTTTCTTTCAAAAAATTCAAATTCTTCTTTTATGGAAGAAATTTTGCTGCAAATATTCGAATTACCACTAAAAAAGGTGGCAACTTACCACCTTTTAGCCAACATTTTGTTAAACAATCGCGGCCCTTCGACAGGCTCAGGGACCTTGGTCTCGCATCTCGAAGTCCTACGTCCACTAAACCATAAACTCTTCCAAAGTGGAGTGCAGAATCTCCTGCAACTCGGCCTTGTGTTCGGGTGCGGTTTGCGTGAAGAGGAAACCCCAAATGCTCATAGCGGGGTTCATGATGTCGCGGGTTTCGAGTACGCCGTGGAAGTGCCGCTTGATGCGCTCGAAGTCGAGCTTGCGGTTGGTTTCATACGGCTTGTCCAAGACGACGAAACTGAACACGTCATTCTCGATGCCGTTCCACATGGTGGCGTAATCGGGACGGGTGCCTTCGAAGTAAGCTTGCACGGGCAGCAGATGGCAGGTGTGACGCGTAATGTCGTTGAGGCACATGCCGGCGAAACGCAACGGATTCACCTCAATCGGGATGGCACGGCCTGTGTTCTTGTCCACGCGGAACTCCACATGCATGGGGAAATTACGCAGTCCCAAAGCACCGTTCAGGTCGATGCAGAACTGGTTGAAAGCCGGATAGTTGCTCTCAAAAATCTGCTTGCTCATGCAATACAGGCGGTCGCTGACGTCAGTCTCGCTCTTGAAAATGTGGTGGAAGATGTTGATGATATTGGGTTTGCCCTCGGCATCATAGTAGGCATCCACGGCATATTCCTCGCCTTCGATAAACTGCTCAAGCACAAACATTTCACTGCGCACTACGGTGTCAGGGAAGACGGCGCACTGCTTGGCGAAGTTGCGGTCGATGTCGTCCAAAGCGGCCTGCCATTCGGCCTTGTTGCGGACGATGTACACGCCCACGCTCAAAAAGCCTACAGCGGGTTTCAGCACGAGCGGCAAAGGCAATTCGTCAGGGTTGAGGCTGCGCAAGGCCTTCATCTCCACCTCTTTATAATAGAAGTCGGGATAAATCTGCTGGCAAATGCGGCGGAATGCGGCCTTGTCCTTCAGAATCTTGACTTTCTTCACCAATTCGGAGTCAGGCAGTTGGGCATAAAGCCACACCAAGGCGTTTTCCGAGACGGCATAAAGTTGTCCGTTTTGTTGGTATTTCTCTACAAACTGCTTGTCGTCCAACAAATTGAGGTGATGGCCTTCAGTGGTGAGTTGTGCCGCCATGTCGTTGTGCAGCACGGGAATCTGTTTCTCTTCGAGGTAGGCGACCAACGGTGCCGACACGTATGGTTTTTCCAAGATAATCATGATGGTAGGTTTTGAATTGAGGCGCAAAGATAGGTAATTTATCGACACGAAAAGTCATAATCACCGCATCAAAACATGCCCTATGCGACATTCGAGGCAGCGTTTGGTCTTGCAATATGAATTGTAAAGGTGCAGCAAGGCCTGTGTTTGCATGGCGTTTTGAGCCGTGATACCACATTGTGCGAAGTGACGGACAACGGTATTGTTTTCGGCGGCGGTGGCCTCCAAGAATTGTAGTGCCGTGTCGCAAAAGGTTTCGTCCTTGTGGAGTTTGCCGTAGCAAAATAGAAGTGGGACAACAGCATTGATAATCAATACATCAGCGGTGTCTTTGCCGAGGTGTTTCGGTTTGTATTCGGACAGTGTATCAAACCGCCAATGCGTATCCCAATATTCCGATGCCGCCACATCGAACAAGGCTTTCACTTCGTCTACGGTCGCGGCCTCGCGGATTTTGGCGAACAGCGGACCGTTCTTGTGAATCAGTTGGGCCATTTGCGCGAGACGGATGGTCGGGAAGCTGCCGGGGCGCATTCGCATGTATTTCATACGTTCGGCGGGTAGGGTTAGCAGGTTGAACTTGGCTTTCATCACGGCAAACTCGCGCTGGAGCAGTTGCGGATATTCCTCAGTGAACTCGCCTTCGATGAGACCCGCGCAACCGAACAGCATGGCCTCCACTTGCAGGAGATTGTCGGCATGTTTTAGCAAGGTCTTGAAAGGCAACAATTTAGCCAAGGTCTCAAAGGCTTCGTTGTTCACTTTCAGGCCGATATAGCGCATCAGGAGTTGATAAAGGGCGTCTTCCCAGTCGAACTGGTTGGCGTTCAGGATTTTATTGACAGTCTCAGACTTGCTTTCAAGTCGCTCCACAGCCATGCGGTCGAGCCACGAAAGTCGCGTGAAAGGCGGTACCTGCGCGATGGAGTTTCCGCAGGGAATCCATGCCTTTGAGGAGATAAACCTTTGGTAATTAGTGAAAAGCGTCTCATCGAAGTGGCCTTTCAGTTCCAAAGTCGGAAGATTGGTGGCCTTGGCGTCATTTTCATAGACAACATGCAAAATGACGTTTCTATAAGCCTTGTCATTCTCGTGCCGGTGTCTGTTCCAGTCGGAGGCTTTCACGTGGATTTCCACATGGCCCGCCCACAGCTTGTCGCCGATGCGGATTTTCGCCTCAAGGAAATCCGGACCCGAATTGGTGTTGCGGTAGCCTGTCGAAACCACCTCAATGGCCTCGCCTTCGATGGTCTGCAAGGATTTGTCTATCAGGCGATTTTCCCAAAGGTAGTATAGGAATTCTTCTTTCATCTCAGTTTTCAAGGTTTTGCCATTTCGCGGTAGCGACAACGGGTCATGACCCGTTGTTGGCAACGCCCTGTAGATTAGTTACATGTTCTCCAGCAGTTCAGCGGTTCCGTGTCGAGCACGCCTTTCTTTGCGGCCCAGTCGATGAAGAGGGAACGCAGGTCGCGCTCGCTTTGCCACACGACATGGTTTTTAATGTCCTCTTGTGCCCAGCCGATGCCGTTGATGAGGTGGTTGCCGCCACCCATCGAGCGGTAGGAGTTCATCACCACGTTGTAGGTCTTTTCCATGTCGAAGGGCGTGCCGTCGGCCATGCTGAGGATGCGGATGCGCTCGCCCATCGGTTTTTTGTCGGTCACTTCATAGAGGATGCCCGCGCCCGAGTCGAAGTTGTAGATGGGACTCTTCATCTCGTAGGCGTATTCGAGGAAGTCTTTCACTTCTTTTCCGGTTAAGGCCATGACAGCCAGCGCGTTCTCGAAAGGATACCATGTGAAAAAATCCTGTACGGTCAGTTTTCCAGCCTCAAGGGTCTTGCCGCCGCTCAGTGGTGCCGCCATTGAAATATCGGCGTGGATGCCTTCGGCTTCGACGGTCTCAAATTGGCAGCGGTGAATCTCGTCCACCCAAAGGCATGGCCCTTTGAAAGCATCATCAGAACAGATGGTCACAGGTAGTTCGGCCACCTCGCGTTTTTGGTATTTTTCAGCGCGGTCGAGGTAGGGTTGGAGCATGGCCAAGAAAGCCTCGTCCTTCTCGTCGCTGTTGGTAGGCATCAGCTCAATGCTGATTTGTGGTTTCGCACCTTTTTTCAAGGTCACTTCGGCTTTGGCCAGACCTTGTCCACGGCAGCCTGAATTGAGCACATAAACCGCATCTCCGGCCGTATTGATTACCTTTTCGGCGCGGGCGCGATGGTCGTGGCCGTAGAAGATGAGGTCGAAGCCGCGGACGTTCTCGGCCACCCATTTCGTGGCGTTTTCGCGGCCCAAAGGATGGTCGGCAGGTAGGTTCTGCACGGCAGGCTCCCAGCCTGAGTGGAACAAGCCGACCATCAAATCGGGATGCTCTTTTTCTTGGATGAGGTTCACCCATTTTTCGGCAGAGGCCTCCAACTGCTCGAAACGCAGTCCAGGCCTCAGGCGGTCGGGTACCCAAGTGATGACGTAGGGCGTCAACAGGCCAAGCACGGCCACTTTGAAGCCGTCGCGGTTCAATATTATATAAGGTGTGAAGTAAGGTTCGCCAGTTTCCTCATCGATGACGTTGGCAGCAAGCACAGGCATTTTGGTCTCGGAATACACGCGGTCGAACACCTTGCGGCCTGCCTCAATATCGTGATTTCCAACGCATACCACATCGTAAGGGAAGTAGTTGAGGACCTCGGAAACCAAGTTGGGATGTTCGGTGTCTTGGTTGGAACAATATTGGAATGGGGTGCCTTGCATGTCGTCGCCGTTGTCCAAAAGGATCAGTTTGTCGCCAAGCTCGGCCTTCATTTGCTTGATGAGGTGGGCGTCGTTGGCAAATTCGTCATAACGACCGTGCGTGTCGGTGGTCTCGATGAGGGTCAGGGTGGTTTCCTTGGGCGTGCAGGAAGCCAAAAGTGCGGTTAGTGCAATCATAAGTGTGTGCTTGATGTTCATGATGACGTGATTTTAGAGCGATAAAAGTAGCATAAATTTTGCTATGCGTGGCGTTTTGGGGAAAATTTTTCGAAAAACATGCGCGGTAAACGGTAAAATCCGTATCTTTGTGCCACAATTCCAAACCGATTGCATCGTGGCAGACTTGAGCGTCATAGTATCCGATATTGAGCTGAAATTGAGGAATTTGCTTGATGAAAAGTCTCGGTTAGCCAAGGAGAACAAGCGGCTGACGGAGGAAAATGAGGCATTGCAACACGAGAACGTTGCCTTGCGCCAGTCCGCCGGGGAGTTGAAGGACAAAATAAATAAATCTACAATTGTTAACGCACTCGACAACGAGGGAGAATTAGAAGAAGGAAGGAAGCTCATTAAGGATTTGGTGAGAGAAATTGACCGATGCGTTTCGATTTTGAACAGTAAGGAATAATTCAGATACTTGAAAGTCAGCAAAATGGATGAGATAACAATCAATATCACCCTGTTGGACAGGCCGTTTCGGTTGGCCGTGGCCCGCGCTGACGAGGAAAGGGTCAGGAAGGCCGCCTCGCTCATCAACGAGCGGGTGAAGTTCTACGCGAAGCATTACGCTTACAAGGACGCGCAGGACTTGCTCTCAATGACGGCCCTGCAATTCGCCACCTCTGTGGTCAAGATGGATTCTGAATCGAACTACAAAAATCAACATCTGGAACGCAAACTGAACGAAATCAACGCCTTGCTGAGCGACCCGCAAGCATAATCCGCGAGTTTTTTTTCGTGGAGCATGGTTCTTTGAAAAGCTGGGACTGCCTGTTCAACGCATCTGGTAAACTCAACATTATCAACACATCAATCGGTTTACTCGCGCACTGTAAAAACAGGCCTCATTCCCTTCGGGGAAGCACTTTGGTGCCGGTGGACGTTTGCGCAACGCGGTGACCACAAGCGTATTCTTTGGGGTTTACACACTTCCAATAGGGCAGGCAGTTTCTTTTTTTCTTTCCTCACAACTCGGGTAAAAACAGAGTTTTTAAAATGTTATTACTCAACATCATCAACATCATCATTCCCGTTGCGGCTCTTTTGGTAGGGCTTGCCGTGGGTTATTTTATCACCGCCACGCTGCTGAAGAAGGCCGTCACGAAAGAAGAAACCGCCCTGCTTGAAGAAGCAAAGGAAAAAGCTGAAGTCATCAAGAAAGAGCGCATCCTGCAAGCCAAGGAGAAGTTCCTCCAGATGAAGGACGAGCACGAAAAGGCCTGCAATGAACGCAAACGCGAGCTGGCCAGTGCCGAGAACCGCATCAACCAACTGACCCAAACGGCCAACAAGAAGATGGAAGAGGCGCAACGCAAGGCCAAGGAAGTGCAGGCTGCCCAGCAGCGTGTCGAGGCTCAAATGGAAGGCATCGACAAGAAGAAGGCCGACCTTGACCGCATCTACACCGAGGAAACGAAAAAATTGGAATCCATTTCTGGACTTTCGGCGAAGGAAGCCAAGGCGCAACTCATCGAACTCATCAAGGAGGATGCACAAGCCGATGCCATGGTCTACGTGAAGGAAGTCACTGAAGAGGCCAAAATGAGCGCGGCGCAGACAGCCAAGAAAATCGTGTTGGAGACCATCCAGCGCACGGCTTCGGAGACGGCAGTGGAGAACACCGTCAGCGTGTTCAACATTGAAAATGACGAGATTAAGGGTCGTATCATCGGTCGCGAAGGCCGCAACATCCGCGCCCTCGAATCGCTCACTGGTGTGGAGATCATCATCGATGACAGCCCAGACGCCATCCTCATTTCCGGCTTCGACCCCATCCGCCGCGAGATTGCCAGACTTTCACTCCAGAAACTGGTCACCGACGGACGCATCCATCCCGCCCGTATCGAGGAAGTGGTGCACAAGGTGGAAAAGCAAGTGGATCAGGAGATTGTGGAAATCGGCAAGCGCACATCCATCGACCTCGGCATCCACAACCTCAACCCCGAACTCATCAAGATGGTGGGTCGCATGAAATACCGCACCTCTTACGGCCAGAACTTGTTGCAGCACTCCATCGAGACCGCCAAGCTTTGTGCAACGATGGCCGCCGAACTCGGACTGAACGTCAAATCGGCCAAACGCGCTGGTTTGCTCCACGATATTGGTAAAGTGGCTGAAAATGAGGAAGAACTGCCGCACGCCATTTTGGGCATGAAGGTGGCAGAACGCCTCAAGGAGAAGCCCGACATCTGCAACGCCATCGGTGCCCACCACGACGAAATCGAGATGGACAACCTGATTTCACCCATCGTGCAGGTCTGCGACGCCATCTCAGGTGCCCGTCCGGGTGCCCGCCGCGAGGTGGTTGAGGCTTACATCCAGCGTTTGAACAAGTTGGAGGAAATCGCCATGTCGTATCCGGGTGTGGTGAAGACCTACGCCATCCAAGCGGGCCGCGAGTTGCGCGTTATCGTGGGTGCCGACAAGGTCACCGACCAAGATGCCGACCGCATCGCCTACGACCTCTCGAAGCAGATTCAGACCGAAATGACCTATCCGGGCCAAATCAAGATTACGGTCATCCGCGAGACGAGAGCCGTACAATACGCGAAGTAAGACTTATGATTAGAGAAGAAGTTGTCTTCGGACCGATAAGGAGCCGCCGTCTTGGCAGCTCTTTAGGCATTAATTTACTCCCTGAAAAGGGTAAGATTTGCACTTTCGACTGCATCTATTGCGAGTGTGGCTGGAACAAGGATGGGCGCGGCGATACCCAACTGCCCTCGGCGGAAAAGGTGCGCAAGGCCTTGGAAACCAAGTTGCAACAATGCCAAAAAGATGGCATTCCCATTGATTCCATCACCTTCAGTGGCGACGGTGAGCCGACCATCAATCCAGAGTTTCCGCAAATCATCGACGACACCATCAGGCTCCGCGACCAATACTATCCCAACTCGAAGATTACGGTGCTTTCAAACGCCACGAGGGTGCATCTTCCCCAGGTTTTCAACGCTTTGCGCAAGGTAGACAACCCGACGATGAAAATCGATGCACCGACCAATGCCTTGGCAGAAAAAATCAACCATCCGGCGGCGGGCTACGATGTGCAGCGAGTTGTGGAGGCCCTGAAGCAATTCAACGGCGACTTCATCTTGCAGACCATGTTCCTGAAAAGCAAGGACTTCGATTCATCAAGCCCTGAAGTTTTGAACGGATGGATGGACATCGTTCGCACTTTGCGTCCGCGCGAGATAATGGTCTACACTATCGACCGTCCCACGCCCGAGGAAGGCTTGCAGAAATTCACCATCGACGAGATGCGGGCTTTGGTACAGCCGCTCATCGACGAAGGTTTTTTGGTTCAAATCAAAGGATAGCTTTACTCCACGCCGATGTTCATTCGGCCCATCAGCCTCAGCAGGGGCGACAGGAAAGCGAACAGGAGGTCGTAGAGAATCAGGCCAGGCAAGAGGCCCTTTTCGCCCAAACGCTTTGAGGCTTTGTGGTAGATAAAGAGCTGTGTTCCAAAGCGTAACAGAAAGAAAAACACCAAGATGGGGATATAGAATACAGCGCCATTAGTGATGGTGAAAGCGGGTTGGGCATTGAGGCAAAGCAAGGCAATGAACGAGACGTAGAACACCAACTGCGACACGTAAAACAGGCTGAGCGAGAGTCTGGCCCTTGCGTTGTATTTCGAAACGGTCGAGTAGCGGCTGCTCTTTTGGCGTATCCACAGCCTGAAGCTGCGGGTCGGGGTGGTGCGGATGGTATTTTCGGCATCAATCAGGACCTCAGTATTTCGTTTATTGGCTACTTGGCTGATGAAAAGATCGTCGTCACCGACCGAGGTAGTGTAGTGCGAAATGAATCCTTTATTTCTGTAAAACAGTTCTTTACGATAAGACAAGTTTCTGCCGATGCCCATGTAGGCATGTCGTTTTAGGGCGGCTGAGAGGTAGAGCAGGCCGTTTTGCAAGGCATCGAAGCGCATGAGGCGGTTCAAACTGCTCTTTCTCTGCATGTAAGGGCTGTAACCGATGACGATTTCGGTCTTGCCGTTGTAACGCTCAACCACGCTGCGCAGCCATAAGTCGTTGACGGGCATACAGTTGCATTCGGTGAGGACAATCAGGTCGTTTTTCGCCGACTTGATGCCCATCGAGAGCGGGAACTTCTTGCCGTTGAAGAAGTTGAGGTGTTGTTTGAGTTGTACGGGCTTGATTTTCGGCTCCTTGCGTGCCAAGTCTTTCAGGTACTCCTCCGTTTCGTCGTCGGAACAATCGTTGACGATAACGACCTCAAAATCAGGGTAGTCTTGGCTGAGTAAGGCGGGAACGAGTTCGGTGAGGTATTCGTAGGCATCGCGAGCGCAAATGACCACGGAGACAGGTTCAAGCTCCGCATCGCCTTTCGGCACGGTTTTCTTTTTGTAGAACGCTACGCGCGAAAAGACGCCCCAATGGTAAAAAAGCTGGATGAGTAAACTGACGCCAAAAACGATTAAAATAATGAAACTTAGGCTGCTGTATGAAAAAGTAATTTGCACGGTGTTGGTTTTTTAATGAGTGCAAAAATAGGAAAAATGTTCAGAAAAAAGTCGTACTTTTGCGCAAAAATAAAGCGATGAATTTTAGCGTAGTTTCCAACGACCCGAGAAGTGCGGCCCGCGCTGGTCTCCTTACGACCGACCACGGCCTGATCGAGACCCCGATTTTCATGCCCGTCGGGACGGCGGGCACGGTGAAGGCCTGTCACCTCCGCGATGTGCGCGATGAAGCCAAGGCGCAAATCATCTTGGGCAACACGTATCACCTTTATTTGCGTCCGGGTTTGGACGTATTGGAAGCCGCTGGCGGACTGCACAAGTTCAACGGTTGGGACAAGGCCATTCTCACGGATAGCGGTGGCTTTCAGGTGTTTTCGCTGACGGGAATCCGGAAAATGAAGGAGGAAGGCGTCACGTTCCAGTCGCACATTGACGGTTCGCGGCACTTATTTACGCCCGAGCGCGTGATGGACATTCAGCGTAGCATTGGGGCCGATATCATGATGGCTTTTGACGAATGTACGCCTGGCACTGCTGATTATAAATACGCCAAGCAGTCGATGGAGCTTACCCACCGTTGGCTCGACCGTTGCTGCACTCGTTTTGCGGAAACTGAGCCAAAATATGGCTACGAGCAGGCTTTGTTCCCCATCGTGCAGGGTTGCGTCTATCGCGATTTGCGCACCGAGTCGGCGGAATATATCGCTTCGAAAAATGCTGACGGCAATGCCATTGGTGGATTGGCTGTGGGTGAGCCGACCGAAAAGATGTACGAGATGATAGAGCTGGTTAACAGCATCTTACCGAAGGACAGACCCCGTTATCTGATGGGAGTGGGCACGCCGGCCAACATCTTGGAAGGCATTTCGCGCGGTGTGGACATGTTCGACTGCGTCATGCCTACGCGCAACGGTCGCAATGGCATGATTTTCACCTCGGAAGGCATCATCAACCTGAAGAACGAGAAGTGGAAGACCTATTTCTCGCCCGTCGACCCAAACGGCGAAACTTTCGTCGATGCGCAATATTCGCGGGCTTATCTGCGTCATTTGTTCGTGGCGGGCGAAATCCTCGGCCCCATGATTGCCAGTTTGCACAACATCGGCTTCTATCTGTGGCTCGTCCGCGAGGCGAGAAAACACATCATCGAGGGAGATTTCGCCATTTGGCGCGATGTGATGCTGCAAAAAGTCACGAGGAGACTGTAAATGAAGAAATTAGACCTCTACATATTCAAGAAGTTCATCGGCACGTTTTTCTTTGCCATCTCCATGCTCATCGTGATTGTGATCATCTTCGACCTGTCGGAGAACCTCAACAGTTTCCTGAGACACAACGCGCCGTGGCAGCGGGTCCTCGTAGACTATTACATCACCTCGATACCTTATTATACTAACCTTTTCATCCATTTGTTCGCTTTCATTGCGGTCGTTTTCTTCACCTCGAAAATGGCCTCCCATACCGAGGTTGTGGCCATCCTCAGCAGCGGCGTCAGTTTTTGGCGTTTCCTTTATCCCTACATATTGGCTGCCATCACCATCATGATTATGTCGTTGTATTTCGGCAACTTCTTGATTCCCAAAACGAACGAAATCCGTCGAAGGTTCAAGGATGAGTATATGGAGAAACTGACCCACAGCGCAGGTCGCGACATCCATGTCCAAATTGGGAAGGATGAGTTCGTATATGTGGAGAACTACAACATTCCCAAGCAGCTCGGCTACAAGTTCTCGTGGGAAAAGTATGATGGCAATGAGTTGAAATTCAAGGTGTTGTCCGATGTTCTCTACAAAGACACCGCTGGAGTGAATAGTTGGCGCATCGACCCTTATGCCGTCCGTTATCTCGATGGCGACGACGAATATTTGGTGCAAGGCCGCAACCTCGACACGGTGATGAACCTGCTCCCCACTGACCTTTACAAGATGAAGGAGGACTTCGAGGAAATGAACTATTTCGAGCTTCGGGACCATATCGCGGAGATGAAGAAAAAAGGAGCTGAAGGTGTGAAAGCATACGAGGTGGAGATGCACCGTCGCATGGCCGACCCTGCCGCCATCCTTATTCTCACGCTCATCGGCGCGGCCTTGTCGAGCCGGAAGGTGAGGGGCGGCATTGGTCTGCACCTCGGCATCGGCATCACTATCGCCTTCTCCTACATCCTTTTCATGCAGATTTCCAAGTCGTTCGCCATTTCAGGCAACCTCTCGCCGCAGTTGGCCGTTTGGATACCCAACATGATTTTCTGCGTCCTTGGTGTCTATCTGTTGAAGAAGGCGCCGAAATGAGTTGATTTCCAGCAAGGTATCATTTTTCTGCAAAAATTTTTGTCCGCATTGCCGACTTTTCCTTATTTTAGCAACTTCATTCACAACGCAAAAATCCACCTATCATGCACATCGCAATAGCAGGAAATATCGGCTCCGGAAAGACCACACTCACGGGTCTTTTGGCCAAGCACTTCAACTGGACACCTCATTATGAGGAAGTTGAGCACAATCCATATCTTGATAGTTTCTATGAGGACATGCAACGCTGGTCGTTCAACATCCAGATTTTCTTCCTCAACAGTCGCTTCCGTCAGGTGATGGACATCCGCAACAGTGGGAAGGATGTCATCCAAGACCGCACCATCTACGAGGATGCTCACATCTTTGCGGCCAACCTTTACTCGATGGGACTTATGGAAACACGTGATTTTGAGAACTATAAGTCACTTTTCGAGTTGATGACGAAGTTCCTCCAGCCGCCCGATTTGTTGATTTACCTGCGTGCCTCGGTGCCGACCTTGATTCGCCACATTGCCAAGCGCAACCGTGAGTTTGAGCAATCCATCAGCATTAGCTATTTGACCAATCTCAACGAGCGCTACGAGAAATGGATAGAGGGTTATCATGACGGCAAACTGCTCATCGTCGACACCGACAATCTTGAGCTTGAAAACCCCGAAGACTTGAGCACCATCATCGAGCGCATCGAAGGTTCGCTCAACGGATTGTTCTGAAAAACCACTGGCAGTTTTGCCTGAAATTCGATAAATTCTCAAATTTAAAAAGCTTTACAAATGAAAGTTGTAGGAATCATACCGTCCCGATATAACTCGACGCGCTTCCCGGGCAAGCCTTTGGCCATGATTAAAGGCAAGACGATGATCCAACGGGTGTGCGAACAGGCCTGGAAGTCGAAACTGGACGCCGTGGTGGTGGCCACCGACGACATGCGCATTGCCGAAGAAGTGTTGGGCTTTGGCGGTCAATACGTGCTCACCGACCCCAATCATCCCAGTGGCACCGATCGCTGCCGAGAGGCTTTGTATATGGTTGAAGGCCATTACGATGCCGTGGTCAACATCCAAGGCGACGAGCCGTTCATCGACCCCGAGCAAATCAACCAAGTCATTGAGTTGATAAGTCGCGACGATACGCAGTTGGCTTCCTTGGCCAAGCGCATTGAGGACGAGAAGGAATTGTTCAGCCAAAACACGGTCAAGGTGGTGATGGATAGGGAAGGCAATGCGCTGTATTTCAGCCGCAACCCTATTCCTTTCATGCGCAACATTGACCATGAGAAATGGCTGCAAAAGGGTGTGTTTTACAAGCATGTCGGCATTTACGGCTACAAAGTGGAAACTTTGCGCCAAATCGCTGAGATGCAGCCCACTGCATTGGAAAATTCGGAATCTTTGGAACAGTTGCGTTGGCTCGAAAACGGCTTGAGCATCCGCATGGGCATCACCAAGAGCGAAAACGTCTCCATCGACCATCCCTCAGATATTGAAAAAGCTAATCAATTCGCTCAAAATCAGAGCTGTAGTGCAAGATGATTTCGATTGCCGAAGCCATATCAGACCTTTTGTTTGTGCGTGACACCGTGGTCGTGCCAGGCTTGGGTGCGTTCATAAAGAAACCGATTTCGGCCAAGGTGAATCCCGTGGCGAATTATTTCGCCATGCCTTCGAGCGAAATTACGTTTGATGCCCATCTGCGCGAAGACAACGATTTGGTAATCAATTATATATCAGAAAAGAACGATGTTCCTGAAGATGAGGCCAAACGCCTGTTGACGATGTTTGTTTCCGACTGTTTCAACAACTTGAAAACAGGCAAAAAAGTGGTGCTGAAGGACATCGGCACTTTGAGTTTCGATTGGGCCGATGACCTTGTTTTTGAACCGTCCAACACGTTGAATTACAACGCTGATGCCTTTGGGTTGAGCGATTTTACTCCTGTTCCCGTTATTATTTCCAAATCGAAGGACGAAATCAAGGCGGAGATTGAACAACAGCAAAGGGACAAAAATACGCCCGTCACGGTGGACGAAAAGGCCGTGCATGAGCATGATGAAGAAGAAGACGTGTTTGAGGATGATGAACGTGGTCGCGGTTGGCTGTGGGGCTTGTTGGGACTCTTGCTTTTGGCTGGCGTTGGCTTTGGCTTGCATTATTTCAAGGTCGTCGATTTCAACAAGTGGTTTGGTAAGGATCAATCGGCTGAGTTCGAGCCTTTGAAAGTCGTTCTGCCAGAAGCCAAGACATGGAAAACGGAGAAAGCCGTGCCACAGGTGCAGGCAACAGATACCGTCGTTGAACCGCAGCAGCCAGTTGAGGTGGTGCGAGAGCCTGAACAAGCGCCTGTGAAAGAACAAGAACCCGCTCAAGCACCCGAACAAAAACCTAAGCCGCAGCCTGAACCTGTTGTAGCGAATTCCGATGCCAACATCCGCATTATTGCGGGATGCTTCGCACAGGAGGAGAATGCGGCGCGCCTAACCAATACCTTGAAAGACAAAGGCTATACTAGTGCGTTCTATGAGCAGAGGAGTAAGATGTGGTATGTCTCCTTCGGACGATACAGTACCGACGAGGAAGCCACTGCCGCCTTGCGTGAGATTAGGAAAAACACCGAGTATAAGGCTTGGATACTAAAGTGAGCCCCGTAGGGGCGTAGGATATTAAGCCCCCGTAGGGGTAGTAGGTGATGATAGTCCCTGCGAGTCCCAGAGGGGCGAAAGGAACAGAGATATGTCAAAGAAAAACAAACTGGAGCGTTTCGCAGAGAACAAGACCTTCCCGAACTTGTTCGAATACAGCTATGAACGCATCATGGCCGAGGGCTTTCCCCTACAAGGCAAGTGGCACGAGGACTTCTTCCATAACGACAACCCCATCGTGTTGGAGTTGGGCTGCGGCAAGGGCGAATACACCGTCGGTTTGGCAAGGGCACATCACGATATCAACTATATCGGTGTCGACATCAAAGGCGCGCGCATCTGGCGTGGCTTGAAGCAGTCGAACGAGGAAGGACTGAAGAATGTGGCATTCCTCCGTGCCCGCATCGACCAAATCGAGCATTTCTTTAGTAAAGACGAGGTCTCCGAAATCTGGGTCACTTTCCCCGACCCGCATCCAGGCGAGGGCGTTCGCAACGCGCGACACCGTCTTACCTCGCCGGAGTTTTTGGAGCGTTATCGCAAAATCGTCCGCCCCGACGGCATCCTCAACCTCAAGACCGATAGCCCCATCATGTATGAATTCACTCTGCATGATGTGGTTGAAAAACAAGGACTTCCGTTGTTGTATGCCTCCGACGACCTTTACGCCAACACTGACGACCTTGAAGTGAAGACCATCCGCACCTTTTATGAGCAGATGTGGCTCGACCAAGGCCTGACCATCAAATACATCCGCTTCAAGATAAACCCTTGAATTTTAAATCTTTAAATCTTGAATTTTAAATTGAAATAATATGTATACAGAAGACCAACAACTCTACATCGCGCATTGCGACAACGGACCCCTCTATATGGTGGGCAAAATGGCCAACCGTCACGGCTTGATTGCAGGTGCCACGGGTACCGGCAAGACCGTCACCTTGCAAGTTTTGGCTGAGTCTTTCAGTCAGGCGGGCGTGCCTTGCTTCATGGCCGACATGAAAGGCGACCTCTCGGGCATCAGTCAGGCAGGCAAGATGAGCAGTTTCATCGAGAAACGCTGTCCCGAATTTGGTATTGAGAACCCCCAGTTCCACGGCTGCCCGACGCGCTTCTTCGACGTGTATGGTACGCAAGGCCATCCGCTCCGCGCCACTATCTCCGATATGGGACCGCAATTGCTGTCGCGACTTCTCGGTCTCAACGAGACCCAAACCGGCATCCTCAACATCGTCTTCAAGATTGCCGACGACCGCGGCCTGCTCCTCATCGACATGAAGGACCTGCGCCTCATGCTTGACTACGTGGCCAAGAATGCCAAGGAGTTCACCACCACCTATGGCACCGTCTCTTCGGTGAGCGTGGGTGCCATCCAGCGCGCGTTGCTGGCCTTGGAAGCCGAAGGTGCCGACTTGTTCTTCGGTGAGCCTTCGTTCAACGTGTTCGACTTCCTCCAGACCGAAAGCGGCAAGGGCGTGATGAACGTGTTGGCTGCCGACAAATTGATGCTCAACCCCAAGCTCTATTCTACCTTCCTGCTGTGGTTGCTGAGCGAACTATACACCCAGTTGCCCGAAGTCGGCGACCTGCCCCTGCCTAAGCTCATCTTCTTCTTCGACGAGGCCCACATGCTCTTCAAGGACACCTCGAAGGCCTTGGTCGACAAGATTGAGCAGGTCATCCGCCTTGTGCGCTCGAAGGGCGTAGGCGTGTATTTCGTCACGCAAAGCCCCGATGACATTCCAGATGCCATCGCTGGACAGTTGGGTAACCGCATTTTACATGGACTGCGGGCCTATACACCCAAGGAGCAAAAGGCCGTGAAAGCCGCCGCGCAAACCTTCCGCGCCAACCTGAACTTCAACACCGAGGCCGCCATCCTCGAACTTGGCACGGGCGAGGCTTTGGTCTCGTTACTCGATGAAAAGGGTGCGCCTTGCATCGTGGAGCGCGCCAAGATACTGTTCCCGCTCAGCCAAATCGGAGCCATCACCGACGACCAGCGCAACGATTTGATTCGCAAATCGCGCATCTACGGCGTCTATGACAAGAGCTTCGACCGCGAGAGTGCCTATGAAGTCCTCGTCGAGCAACAGAAACAGGAGGAAAAACGCCTCAAGAAAGAGGCCGAGGAGGAGGAAAAGCGCAAGGCCAAAGAAGCCAAGGAAAAGGAAAAAGCCAAGTCAAGCAGCAAGAAAACCACTACGACTCGCAAGAAGAAATCGGCGGGCGCAAAAGCACTTGAGAAGACCCTCAACACGACTGCTACGACCATCGGCCGAAACCTTGGCAACCAGATCGTACGCTCGATTTTGGGCGGGATTTTCAAGAAGAAATGATATAATCTGATTGGGCCTCAATCGTTTCCCAGGTCCTTCAGCATCGGCACGAATTTGAAGTCGCCGAACTCCTCTTTTTTCAGTGTGCCGTCCTCCATCTTGGTGATTCTCAGCATGGTTTGGCCTTCGCCTTCGGCGTTGTCCATCGGAATGACCATGATACCGCCGTCTTTCATTTGTCTAATGAGTTCTTCAGGAATGCTCGGTGCGCCCGCCGTGATGATGACACGGTTGAAGGGCGCGTAAGTGGGCAGACCCTCGAAACCGTCGCCGAGGAAAGTTTTCACGCGGAAGGGGAGTCGTTCAAGGATTTCCTTGGTCTTGAAATAGAGGTTACGTTGCCGCTCGATGCTGAACACCTTGGCACTCATCGCGGCTAAGACACAGGCCTGATAGCCCGAACCCGTACCAATTTCAAGCACTTTCATGCCTTTTTCGAGGCTCAAAAGTTGCGTTTGGAAGGCCACGGTGAAAGGTTGCGAGATGGTTTGTCCCGACCCGATGGGGAAGGCCTTGTCCTGATAGGCGAGTTCTACAAAGGAAGAGTCCAAGAACACATGGCGCGGCACTTCGTTGAGGGCCGAGAGTACGGCCTCGTCGGTGATGCCTTTAGTGCGCAATTGGTCGACGAGTTGCTTGCGCAGGCCTTTGTGGCGGTAGTTGTCTTCCAAATGGGTGTTCATTTTAGTCAATTGCGGCGCGAAATTACGCTAATTTCCAACGCTACCAAAGGATAAAAAAACTATTTTTGCCGAAATTTTAAAATATGTTGAAAATCGGTGTTTTAGGTGCAGGACATTTGGGCAAGATCCATATCAACTGCATCAAACAGATTCAAGATTATGATTTGGTGGGCTTTTACGACCCTGTTGAAGAGACGGCGCGTCAGGTGGAGGCCGAAATGAAAGCGAAATGTTTCGATTCCATTGATTCACTGATAGATGCGGTGGATGTGGTCGACATCGTCACGCCGACTGTGCGCCATTTCGAGTGTGCGTCGAAGGCTTTGCAGAAACGCAAGCATGTCTTCATCGAGAAGCCCATCGTGGCTACGCCCGACGAGGCCAACGCCCTGAAAAAGTTGGCTGACGAAGCCGGTGTGAAGGTGCAAGTGGGTCATGTGGAGCGTTTCAATCCGGCCTTCATTGCGGCGGAACCTTTCATTGGCGAACCGCTTTTCATCGAGGCGCACCGCTTGGCGCAGTTCAACCCGCGCGGGACGGATGTGCCTGTTGTCCTTGACCTTATGGTGCACGATTTGGACATCCTGCTCACCATCGTCAAGTCGCCGGTGGTGCACATCAGTGCGAGCGGCGTAAGCGTCGTCAGCCCCACGCCCGACATCACCAACGTGCGCATCGAGTTTGAGAACGGTGCGGTGGCCAACCTCACGGCCTCACGTCTCTCTATGAAGTACATGCGCAAGACCCGCATTTTCCAGAAGGATGCCTATATTTCTGTGGATTTTCTCGACAAGAAGGCCGAAATCGTCCGCATCCATGACGAGGTGGACGAGGCCAATCCGCTTTCCACAACCCTCACCTTGGCCGACGGCAGCGAAAAGCAAATTACCTTTGAAATGCCTGAAATCCACCCGATTAACGCTATACAAACCGAGTTGGAAAGCTTCTACAGTGCCATAGTCCACAACACCACGCCGACCGTCAGCATCGACGACGGCATCAACGTACTCAAATTAGCTTACCGCATCCTCGACGCCGTCAACGAATCGAGCGCGAAGGTGAAGAAATAAAACCAAAGCCGAACAATATAATGACGGCTCGGCCGTTACCTTTAAAAAGTATCGATATGATTAGGAAATTTACTCTTTGTGCGCTGTGTTGCGCCTTGCTTTTTTCCCTGTCGTTTGTTTCGTGCAAGAAGTTCAAAGGCTCGCAGACCGTGCCCGCCTACATCCGCATCGACGGAATGGATGTGGATTGCGACTATGGCACCTATCGCGCCAACACCAGCAACATCTCTGATGCCTGGGTTTATGTCGATGACCAGATTATTGGCTGCTATGAGTTGCCGGCTACCTTCCCCGTGTTGGAAAAAGGAAAGCACAAGGTGAGCGTCTATGGAGGCATCTGCATGGATGGTCGCGGTGCCGCCCGAGGGCCTTATTCGTTTTATGCCCCCAAAGTCTTTGAGGACGTGGAGCTTTTTGAGGACAGTATCGTCATGCTCAATGGGGATAGCATTGTCACGCTCAACTATTATCCTATCAATGAGGGTGTTGTGCTGCATTGGCAGGAGGATTTTGAGAACGGCAATGGATTGACTCCAACCCAGCAAAGCGACACGAGCCTTTTCCGCATCTCTGGCAGCGAGGCTTGGCGTTCGGTCAATTCGTTCAATTCGGGCAAGGTGGTGTTGCCGCCCGATTCGTTGGATTTCACCGTAGCCAGCGGAGAGTTGACCTGTCATACCAACCTCTTGGGCGAGAAACCCCTCTTTTTGGAAATGGACTACAAGACTAATGACACCATCTTTGTCGGCATCATTTATCAGGAGAATTATACGGTAGTGCAATGGCCGATGGTGAAGGTGCTGCCCACCGACACCGAGAACGACGTGCCGCAAAAATGGAAGAAAATCTACATCAACTTGGGTACGCTGATGCACGAACATGAGTCGGCAGACTATTTCAAGGTATATTTCACTTCCGACCTGACAGTCCATTCTGATTACGGCCAGCCTGATTACGTGCATCCCCACAAGTGGAGATATTACTATTTCGACAACCTGAAAGTGCTGTATCGCCAATGATGAACAAGAAAAAGCTCGCAACGCTCTATTTCCTCGTCGATTGGGTCACTTCCATCTTGGCGTGGACATTGTTCTATTTCTTCCGCAAGGCCCACGAAGACCTTTACATCAACTATTGGGACCGCGTCACTTATTCGTTGGGAACAACAAGTTTTTGGCTCGGTGTCATCATCATTCCCCTTTGTTGGCTCATCCTTCATGCCGTGACGGGTGCTTACGAGAAAGTGTATTTCAAATCGCGCTTGAGGGAACTTGGGCAGACGTTTTTCATCACTCTTTTGGGTGTGGTCATTTTGTTCTTTGTGGTCATCCTTGACGATGAAGTTGCGACATACAAGTCCTATTATCAGTCGTTTATCGCACTTTTCACCCTTCAGTTTGTTCTTACTTACATCCCGCGCCTCATCATCACGACGACGGTGATTTCAAAGATTCGGAGCAAGAAAATCGGATATAACACGCTCATCGTGGGCAGCAATGACAATGCCTGCGCCATTTTCAAGGAGATTGAGGAGGAAGTGAAGCCTTCGGGTCGTCGGATGATGGGTTTCGTCAACGTGTACGACCAGGCGGAATACAAGCTGGCCGCTTACTTGCCGCATCTCGGCAACTATCTTGACATTGGGCGCATCGTGAAAGAAAACGATGTGGAGGAAGTCATTATCGCCATCGAGCGTTCGGAAACGCAGGCCATGAATGTTTTGCTTTCTGTCGCCGACCGGACCAGCGTGAAAATCATTCCCGCCATGCAGGATTTGGTGTTCGGCAGTGTCAAGCAGTCGGCCATCTGGCAGGCGCCTTTGGTGCAGGTCACGCCGGACTTGATGCCAGTTTGGCAACGTGTGGTGAAACGGGCTTTCGACATCGTGGCCTCGGTATCGGCTTTGGTGGTGCTTTCGCCGGTTTTCCTCGTTTGCGCTATCATCGTGAAAGCCACCTCGAAAGGCCCTGTTTTCTATGTTCAGGAGCGCATCGGCAAGGGCGGCAAGCCCTTCAAGATGGCCAAGTTCCGTAGTATGCGCGTCGATGCCGAAGCAGGTGGTACGCCCCAGCTTTCGAGCGATGACGACCCGCGCATCACGAAGTTCGGTCGCTTCATGCGCAAGGTGCGTTTGGATGAGATTCCGCAATTTTGGACCGTCCTGAAAGGCGATATGTCCTTGGTGGGCTACCGTCCCGAGCGCCAGTATTTTATCGACAAGATTGTGGAGAAGGCACCTTATTACAGCCTCCTGCTGATGGTGAAGCCTGGCATCACGAGTTGGGGTGAAGTGAAATACGGCTACGCCGAGAACGTTGACGAAATGGTGGAACGCCTCAAATACGACGTACTCTATATCGAGAACGTCAGTCTTGCGTTAGACATCAAAATTTTGATTTACACGGTTTTGATTGTTATTCAGGGACGAGGGAAATAAAAAAAAGCGCTGCGGCGCTTTTTTGTTGGTTCAAATCACCCCTCTTTCCAATAGGGTCATGATGGTCTCGATTTGGTCATCTTCGGGGTTGTTGTGGGGGTCGTATTCGGTCTTCAGGTTGTAGCCCCACAGCCGCGCAAAGCCTTGGTAGAAGAAGGCGCGCATCTTGCCGCGCAGCTCTTGTACCACTTGGTAGGTTGTGTTGCCCGTCTCGCGGTCGATGAGGCGCACGAGGATGAGGCCTTGCGTGACAGTCAGGTCTTTCAGTTCTTCGGTGTATTGGTCGGTGATTTCCTTCTCGGCTTGCTTCATCAGGCGGTGGCGCTCCGTTTTTTCGGAAACGGTGGCCAAAATCGAGTCGTATTCCTGCATCTTCGCGCCGGCCAATTTCGCGTAGGGATACACCTTCTTCACGTTGGAGGCCAGGCGGCGGCCTTGGCGCGTGTCGGTGATTTGCATGTAGCGTTGCATCAGATCGATGTCGACTTCGGGCAGGTAGACGATGAGCGTGGTGTCGCCGTTCTCTTCGATGCGGCCATAGACCACCGTGCCGGTGATGGGTTCGGCAGTGTTGGAGAAGTCGACGACCGCCGACTTGGGCGCTTCGGACTTCACCCGCTTCACGGTGATGGTCTTGGCGGTATGGGTCTTGTCAATCAGTTGCGCGAATCCCGCGAGGGTCATCAGGGCAATCAGGATGGTTAAGGCAATTCTTTTCATGACGTTTTCTCCTATAAAGAATGGTTCAACGCCGAATCTCTTGCAAGTATTGTGCCAAAATGTAATTATAGCACCTTATTTGCGAGATTCCAACTTTGTCGGAGAGTTGAAAAGCCATCAACTTATTTGTCGTCGTAGTGTCCGTATGCCGAAAGCACATCTACATAAACCTCGGTTTCAAAGATGCGATACACCAGTCGGTGCTTTTTCGTAATCTCCTGACTCCAACGGCCTTCGGGCTTGCCTTTCAACGGTTCAGGGTGGCCAAGTCCGGTTTTCGGATGCACTTTCAATTCATCAATAAAGCGATTGGCCTTGGCGAAAGCCTTTGGTTCGCTTTTGCCAAGTCGCTGCAAGTCCAAGGCAGCCTCTGGGGAGATGATAACCTCAAATTCCATAGCCGTTTCGTCTTAGGAAAGTGGTCAAATCCTCGTTGGGAAGCATTCTCATACCTTCCCCATTGGCAATCTGGTGTTCAGCTCGCTCAATCTTGGCAAAGAACTCTTCCTTCGTCATTAATGTTGGGTCGTTTTTCTTGGCCGCCAGCTTCTTCACGTATTTCAAGACCTTGGTCATCAAGTTCTCGTCGTCGGCTATTTCTCCCATGGCGCGGTACAATTCCGCATTCAATTCTAATGCTGTCATAGTCCTATATTCTTAGGTTTTCGGCTGCAAAAGTAACAATATTCTCCCGAAAGCAGCCCTCCTTTCCGCAGTTTTTTGAAAGATTTGCCTTCTTTTTCAGCCACATAACCAAATTCTTCGTAATTTTGCCCCGCCATTTCGAGAAACAAGAAGAGCCATAGAAAGCATACCGCAAATTAATTCATAAAAACATTTACTAAATTAAACAACAAACCGAAAAAATCATTCTAAAAATGAAAAGATTTTTACAAATAGGGGGGGGTAAAACTCTCCTTCTTCTCCTGCTGCTCAGTGTGGCGGGAATGACAAAAGCACAAACAGGAAACATCAACTTTTACGAAAACGCCGTTAAAAGCATCTGTGTGTCCCATTGGGACACCAACGGAGACGGCCAGCTGAGCTATGAAGAAGCCGCCGCTGTGACAAGCTTGGGCACGGTGTTCAAGAACAACACCAGCATTCAATACTTCCCTGAATTGCAATATTTCACCGGCTTAACTGCCATTGATGCCGAAGCCTTCGCGGGATGTACCAGTCTGCAGATTGTGGCCATTCCAGGCTCCGTGGCCAATGTTGGCTCCAATGCGTTCCAAAACTGCTCGGCTTTGACCGACGCTATTGCCGAAAGCATAGAGGTATGGTGCGGCATCGCCTTTGCGAATGACGCTGCCAATCCGCTCTCCAACCACCCTGCCCGTTTCCGCGTCATAGACGGCAGCAGTTATCCCATTGTAACCACATTGACCATCCCGGAAGGCGTGACCAGCATTAATGACTACGCTTTTTATGAGGCCACGTGCTTCACAGGCGATTTGGTCATTTCGAACACCGTGACCTCGATTGGCCAATATGCTTTTTACGGCTGCACCGGCTTCACAGGCAGTTTGACCCTTGGCAACTCCCTGACGACGATTGACAAATATGCTTTCCAAAACTGCTCAGGATTCACGGGAGATTTGGCCATCCCGAACTCCGTGACGACAATCGGATGGGAAGCTTTCTCTGGATGCTCAGGCTTCACAGGCAGTTTGACCCTTGGCAACTCCCTGACGACGATTGACAATTATGCTTTCCAAAATTGCAGTGGCTTTACAGGCAACTTAGTCATAGGCAATTCCGTGACTAAGATTGGAGGGGGAGCCTTTATAGGCTGCTCGAACTTCACAGGCGATTTGACCATAGGAGATGCCATAACCGAGATTTTTGGTTTCACTTTCGATGGATGTAGTGGGCTCACAGGTCATTTGACCTTGGGCAATTCCGTGACTAAGATTGGGGGGTACGCTTTCCGTAATTGTATGTTCACAGGCAATTTGGTTCTCCCCAATTCCTTGAGCATAATTGAAGGCTCAGCTTTCGCTGGATGTAGTGGCTTCACAGGCGATTTAATCCTCCCCAATGCCTTAACCAAGATTGGAAATGCAGCTTTCTCTGGATGTAGTGGCTTCACAGGCAATTTGGTCATTCCGAGTGGCGAAGTTGATGGTGTAGCTTTCCGTTGGTGCACAGGCTTTTCAGGCAACCTGATTATTGGAAATGACGTAACCAAGATAGGTGCTTGGGCTTTCAAAGGTTGCACAGGTTTTACGGGCACGGGCTGTTTGATTATAGGGAAATCCGTATCCAGTATTGAAAGGGATATTTTCGAGGAATGTGCAAGCGAATGCTTCAGCAAAATCATTATACAGGCTAACACACCGCCTGATTGTGATTATACTCAATATTATAATGCATTTGATGGTTTTAATTACAGCACCCCTGTATATGTGCCTTACGGTAAGACATCTGCCTATCAAGCAGCGGATGTTTGGAAGGACTTCACCACATACGAAGAATTTTATCAATTCCAACCCAATTTTTTTGCCACAAACCATAACTGGTCGGATTCCGATAATTGGGCTCCCTCAAAACCTGCCACCAGCAAGGTAGTCTGCATCAATGACAACTGCGACTTGGATGAGAATGCCGAGGTGCTTTACCTCATTGTGACTGATAACTCGGATAAGCTCACCGTCAAGAGCGGCAAGACGCTCACCGCAACCTACGGAGCGGGCACCTACCTGCCCTCGCAATTGGTCATCGAAGAAGGCGGGCAATTTGTCACCAACATCCCCTCGAAAGGCACGGTGCAAAGGCACATCGATGCTTTCAGCAGTGCCAACGACGGCTGGAATTTCATCGCCTCGCCCGTCACGGAGAGCATCGCGGCCAACACAGTCAGCGGCCTAATCCCATGGGATGCCACCGTTTACGACCTGTATTATTTGGACGAGGAGAACACCTATTGGCGCAACTACAAGCAGAACGCCTTCGAAATCAACCACAATCAAGGCTACCTCTACGCCAACGGCGCAGGCACGACCCTCAACTTCAGCGGCACCCTGCAGCCGTATGTCGCGGCAGGCATTTCCATCCCGTTGAGCAACACCGGCGACGACTGGAACCTTGTGGGCAATCCGTTCACCTTCAACGCCTATGCCAATAAGTCATACTATGTCATCAACGGTCGCAACGTGGAGGCGGCGGTCAGCGGCGCCATCCCGCCCTGCACGGGAATCGTGGTGAAGGCTACGGGCGACAACCAGACGGTCACCTTCACCAAGAACAACCCCGCTGCCAACAGCAACCAAGGCAACTTGAACATTGTGGTGGCAGAGCAAGTGGCCACAAGGGATGGCGCTTCTTCGGTCGCAGTGGACAAGGCCATCGTGAGCTTCAACGAGGGCAGCGAGTTGGAGAAGTTCGTCTTCAACCAAGATAACGCCAAGCTCTATTTCACGCAAGACGGCCAAGACTACGCCATCGCCTATAGCGAAGGCCAAGGCGAGGTACCCGTCAATTTCAAGGCCACGAAGAACGGCGAATACACGATTACGGTGAACTCCGAAGACGTGGAACTGGGTTATCTGCACCTGATTGACAACCTGACTGGCGCGGATGTGGACCTGCTCTCCCCGTCATTGCGAGCGGAGCGAAGCAATCCAGACCAACCCGCATCCTACACCTTCACCGCCAAGACCACCGACTACGCTTCGCGCTTCCGTTTGGTGTTTTCCGCCAACGGCGATGCCGAGGACGACGATGAGACCTTTGCGTTCATCAACAATGGCGACATCATCGTCAACGGCGAAGGAATGTTGCAGGTGATTGACGTGTTGGGACATGTTTGTAGAGACGCAATGCTTGCGTCTCCTGGCCAACGCGTTTCCACCGCAGGAATGACCCCTGGTGTGTACGTGTTGCGCCTCATCAACGGGAATGAGGTTAGGACGCAGAAAATTGTAATCCAATAATATGGGTCGGTTTGACTCCCCCCTGCCCCCCTCTCAGAGTGGGAAGCGCAAAGCGACGCAAGACTCGCACCCAAGTTCCCCCTTTGCAAAGGGGGACAGGGGGATTCGAAGACCCGAACCAGAAAAGCCAGCCCCGTAGGGGCGACAGACCAATAAGCAGGTAACGTGAGTTCCTGCGCCCTAAACGACAAACAACCAAACGACAAAATACAATGAAAAAACTGACATCAACCCTCACCATCCTCTTCGCCCTGGCCCTCTACGCCACGGCGCAAAATGGCGGCGTGTTCCAACGCGGCTTCGTCTCCGATGAGATGTACTATAATGCCCGCACCGAAGGCGGCGAATCACTCATCCTGCCCAATTCGCACGGCTCCGGCGACGATGCCCAAGCCCCGCTTGGCGGCGGTACACTGCTGCTCATCGGCCTTGGCGCGGCATACGCCGTGGGCAAGAAGCGCAAGGAGAAACGATTCCCCTTGGGCGATGAAAACGAAAGACGGTGTCGAAATCTTCGGCACCGTCTTTTTTGGATTCGTTCAGGGCTGTCTCAATCCCCGACGTGCAATTTCTGCAATCCCGATTTCTCCAATTTCGCCTCGGCGTAGGCGCGGTCGATGACCAACTCCGTGGAGTTGATGTCGGAAGGCATCTCAAACATGGCATCGTTGAGGATGGCCTCCATGATGGAACGCAGTCCACGCGCGCCCACCTTGAACTCGATAGCTTTCTCCACTACGAAATCAAGCACTTCATCCTTGATAATCAGTTTGATGTGGTCCATCTCGAAGAGCTTTTGGAACTGCTTCACGAGAGCGTTTTTCGGCTCGATGAGGATGCGTTTCAGGGCTTCTTCGTCCAAGGGGTTGAGGTGCGTGATGATGGGCAGTCGTCCCACGATTTCGGGGATGAGGCCGAATTTCTTCAGGTCGGCAGGGGAGAGGTATTGCAGCATGTTGTTCTTGTCCAAGACCTCATTGCCACTGCTGCCGTAGCCGATGACGTTGGTGCGCTTGCGGGCCGCGATGAGGCGCTCGATGCCGTCGAAGGCACCACCAGCGATGAAGAGGATGTCCTTGGTGTTGATGGCCACCATGGGCTGTTCAGGGTGCTTGCGGCCTCCCTTGGGCGGCACGTTGACGATGGAGCCTTCCAAGAGCTTCAGCATGGCTTGCTGAACGCCTTCGCCCGACACGTCGCGGGTGATGCTGGGGTTGTCGCTCTTGCGGGCAATCTTGTCGATTTCGTCGATGAAAACGATGCCGCGCTCGGTGGCCTGCACGTCGTAGTCAGCGGCCTGCAACAGTTTGACGAGGATGTTCTCCACGTCCTCGCCCACATAGCCGGCTTCGGTCAAGACGGTGGCATCGGCGATGGCGAAGGGCACGTTGAGCATCTTGGCGATGGTGCGGGCCAAGAGGGTCTTGCCTGTGCCGGTCTCGCCTACGAGGATGATGTTGGATTTCTCAATCTCCACCTCGTCGGCCTGCACTTTCTGGCTAATGCGTTTGTAGTGATTGTAGACGGCCACGGCCAACGTGCGCTTGGCGTCGTCCTGCCCGATGACGTATTGGTCCAAGAAAGCCTTGATTTCTGCGGGTTTCTTCAGCGAAAAGCCTTTCGACGCGAAAGCGTTTTTCTGCTCGTCGCCAAACTGTTCCCTGACGATAACATGTGCTTGCTCGGCGCAACTGTCGCAAATCTGCGCGTCAATGCCTTGAATCATCAGCCGCACTTCGCTGGCTTTCCGTCCGCAAAAGGCGCAAACATCTGACTTTTTGGCCATGGTTATGCCTTCTTGTTCTTGATGAGCACTTCGTCGATCATGCCGTAGGCTTTGGCTTCCTCGGCGGTCATCCAATAGTCGCGGTCGCTGTCGGCCCACACCTTGTCGTAGGTCTGGCCGGAGTGCTTGGCGATGATTTCGTACAGTTCCTTCTTCAGTTTCTGGATTTCGCGGGCCGTGATTTCAATCTCGGTGGCCTGACCTTCCACGCCGCCCATGGGCTGGTGAATCATGATGCGGGAGTGGGGCAGGGCAGAGCGTTTTCCAGCGGCACCGGCGCACATCAGCACGGCAGCCATCGAAGCGGCCATGCCGGTGCAAATAGTGGCCACGTTGGGGTTGATGAACTGCATGGTGTCGTAGATGCCCAAGCCCGCGTAGACGCTACCGCCAGGTGAGTTGAGGTACAGGT